>Ga0126339_10000172_pt1 | contig 28684 bp, 17 predicted proteins | sample OrbTmetagenome_2_FD_92532 | JGI IMG/M metagenome (GOLD analysis project Ga0126339, IMG submission 92532) | Coral microbial communities from Petempiche,Puerto Morelos, Mexico - Orbicella T R C metagenome | ecosystem: Host-associated > Invertebrates > Cnidaria > Coral | place: Petempiche,Puerto...
AAAAATAATTTTAAAAAATTTGAAAAAAAAAAAAAAAAAAAAAAGAAAAAAAAAAAAAAAAAACACAAAAAAAAAAAAAAAAAAAAAAAGAAGAAAAAGTATTGCCCTCCCCGGCGGGGAATCGAACCCCGGTCTCCCGCGTGACAGGCGGGGATACTCACCACTATACTACCGAGGACTTGGCTGTAAGAGGTGTAATTTTTGTAGTATTTATTGGAAATACAAAGCGATCAATAATTATCCGCTGACAAGAAGACCCGATTGTTCTGGTCAACAACACACTCGTTCAAGAAGATCAACAAGCAGTTGTGAACTCAACTTCTTTGTCACAATTCTCATAGTGTGTTCTGTTTGTGCCGTCAGTCCTATGTAAAAGCTTTGTTGTTTTGATCGAACAGAAAGGATCACGTACTTATGCCAAGGTTCAGCTGTACAAATGCGTGATATTTCTTGTGTTCCAATCAATCCAACATGGTCGTGATCCACTCGTGGTTTTGCATGAGCTTTGATCTGTCTTGACTTGAAATATCTAGCTCTCGTCAACTGTGACCTCAATTATTAAATGGATTCATGTCACACTTGGTATGCAGGAAACTGTCCTATTTGTGTAAATGTGTGCTGTGTGAATGGTGAATAGAGTTAAAATATAGGCTTATTTTTTGTCACTGACAAATTATGTGAACCATGTTCAAGCTTATTAAGCACATTTCTTTGCAGTGTATTTGTGTTGACACGGCACATGTAGCCGTCTCTCCCGAAGAAGTTGTGAATCAAGTTCCAAATCAGGTTTGTATTCCTATCTTATAGAAGAAATTATATAGCTAATTCAAATTTATCCTAATTCTTAATAGCATGTAGTTGCCTTACATGGACCCTATGATCCCCCAATGCACATCAAAGGCTGGTAGCTGCAGGTTTCCTATTCTGAAAACCACCAACCTTTTTCCTAGTCTTTGTTCCTTACTGCGCAAGCTTGAAGAGACGAGCAACTCTCAAGATTTCTGTTACAGACTTGAATTAGAACACCAGTGACTCAATTGAGCCACATGCTTGTCAGTTAGTCATGCACAATTCAATTAGAAGTCTACTATTCTTCAGTTTGCAATATTTTTCAAAATGCAGTAAGAACAAAAAACTGGCAAATGAGCCGTTAGGCGACTGTGTCACTGATGTTTTTACCATATTTGAATGTCTTCTGTGATCTGTTACTGAACAGATGCATGACAACATGGAATCTATCTGTTTTACATACGGTAAAAAAGAAACAAGAAAATTGTTAATGATGTCATCTATACGTCTGTCTTCCAATAGATCATAAATAAGAACCAATCAAAATGTAATCTGAATAAATTATTTGATATATGATTTAATCATTAATGGTGATTGTTTACAGTTATCCATTTTAATTCTTGCATGAACTCATTGTTAAATCACCAGCAGCAATCTCCTCTTTGTTCAACGATGTCTGAAGTTTTGAGTAGTCACCAACCAAGAGTAATGTGTCTTCCAAACCCTGAAGATTATTCATTACTAAGTTTCATTGGTGAGAAGATGTTTATTTAATTAATAACATTTTTGCTGTAGACTTTTTTTTTATCTTTTTTTAGTGGATTGTCAGCAGTCCCACTTTAATGTTTTGTACCAGAATCATTCAACTGACAGGCTCAATCATCCAACCTCCATCTAGGGTTAATAGGGGTGTAACGATTCATACTCCTTGCGATTCGATTCAGTGTTGCTTATTGCCTTTCGATTTTGATTATTTCAATTTGATTATGCAAAATATTAATGTTTTTAAATTCGTACAACATGATACACAATGTAAGCAGCATACAACCCTAAACCATTCATCGCCATGTTTGAGAACGTGACAATGAGCGTGTCGCACGTGGTTTGCCTTATTTGGAAATTTTCAAGGGGTGGTAGAAGGGCAACATTTAACCAAGCAACACAAAATGGCGCAAGAACTTCAAACTTCTTTGCTCGTCAATCAAAAATGCACATTTTAAAGAGTTCTGGATTCTGATTTCACAATATAATAACTCACTGAGGGCACCCTGGAAAAGGTATGCAAAAAATTGAACCAAAATCGAAACATGGAATCAAAGAATTGTGAATTAAACCGAATGGTCATAATCGTGATTAACCGAGAATTTGATTAATTGTTACACCACTAAGGGTTAAGTACTATGGCAAGAGAAAACTGGGAAGGGATGGAATGCCAGAGTACATAAATATTTCTAAATGATATCGATGTTACATGTAGCTCCATGATCAACTCTGTGACAGTCAAACAAATATTTCTAGTGCAAAAATACATGTAGTTGGACAGTTCATACTGTAATTTCTAATTCGTAATTACAGTGTATCTGTCTTATAATAAATAAATATTGTTATGTTGTTGACCGAAATGAACAAAGCTGTCTACAGGTACATTATTAAAGCGGTGTGTAGAGTTAACATTTGTCTTCGTTTAAAACTGTTATTTTGTAGGTCAAGGCTTTGGTGGGCTTTCTAAAGTGTTTGTCGCTCGTCATTGCTCATCACAAACACTTGTAGTTGTAAAGCAGACAAATGTGGATGTTCAGAATGCTGAACAGTTTGAAAATTTGAAGGTTTGTGCCTGTTTTGAAGTTCTCACAGCTCGACATATAATTATTATATAATTGCATAATTTACATCATGACATGAGTTGATTTTTATCGCCAGAAGGATCAGTGAACTGTAAGTCAGCAAAAAGAAGATCTCTGCCTCTTCTTTATTATGTGTATTTACCTTGCGCTAGCATCTGATTTCAGTGAGTAGAACTAGACCATGTTTCAAAACATGATTGGCCTGTAAATCGTGATTGCACATCATGATTCATCCTTTGCACAGTTCTGCTGAAGTTGTTGCCAACAATGAAAAAGAATTGTTTTGTTTTTAAAAATTCTAATATATATATCAAGTTTTTGTTTTAATGCTAAATGTCATGTACGTTTACCATGATGATAATTATTTCAAAAAATTGAAATAATTTGTTCAAGTTTTAAACCCAACCTTTCTAGATGAGTTGCCAAAAAGCTGAATGTTTTGTATACTTTTTGTGTTCTAACTTCATGTGATGTTTCATAATCATTTGCTGTAGTATGAAGTCCAAGTGTTGCGATCTCTCTGTCATCCAAATATTCTGCCATGTTACTGTTCATTTGTGACCAGACAAGAAGTATGGAATATTCTTCCTCTCATGCAATTTGGTATGTCTCCAACATCCATGTTTTTATTGTAAATTATTGTGGCCTTGCATGGCAGCTTCCGTTAAGGTCCTTATTATTCCATAATATTTAACATATTATTTTTGTTCACCTCTCACCTGAACAACAACTGTAAAGTTTGTAATGTTTTCTGTTTTACTTTTATCCACATCATGAAAAAGTGAACTTTGATGATGATTATGATTCAGTTAATATATTTCCAGGGTCCTGTGCCGATATGCTGAAGTCTAGTTTTTCAGAGGGAATGAGTGAGATTCTTATTGCTGCTGTTCTGTGGGAGATTCTTCAGGGGCTGGATTATCTTCACAAAATGGGCATTATTCACAGGTAGATTGTATTCAGCTCAAGTATTTTCTCACTCAAGAATGAATAAGTCAGGCAGAAGTTGCAACACAAACAATCGAATTACAGTATTTAGAGAGGAAGCCACATCAGCTTTAGCTTGTTTTCAAACGGTTCCTCTACATTGGTCAAATTGGAATTTGGAGTGATGGTTTTTATGGAGGAAGGAAAACAGGAAAACCAAGAGAAAAACCCTTGGGGCAAGGCGAGAATCAACAACAAACTCAACCCGCATGTGGCACTAGGCCAGAATCGAACCCGGGTCACATTGGTGGGAGGTAAGCACTCTTACCACTGCACCATCCCTGGTCCTCCAACCATTCTTTATCTTTATTTCTGAGTGTGCTATAGGTATTTATCACTCCTGGTTAAAAAGTAAGATATATTTGACAGTCATCACAACAAATATGTAACTTTTTACCAACAGGGCAGTAAAAGGAAGTCATATATTGATTGGTACGGATGGTGCAGTGTGTCTGTCAGGACTGAGAAAGTCCATAATGCTGCCGCAAGAAGGCAGCAAGTCAAGAATGGCTCATCATTTTCCTTCACATGCAGTCGCTGTTTTACCTTGGATGGCACCAGAGATCTTACAACAGGTCAGAAGCTTTGGCACACAAGAGCTAAAAATGGCTGAGTAAAAAGCTGTGCTAGATATTGTATTGCAACTCACAATTTGAACATGCTGCTCCAAGTTGGCCTGACAGCTCAGTTTTTAAAGCACTTCACCAGTATTACAAAGTCTTGTGTTCTGAGCCTGTGTTGTTTTTCAGGCATTATTTTTGCCCAGGGCCTATAAGTTCATTTTGTAACTGCAGGGCCGATCTTTGACGCAGTATGTATCTCTGGCTGCCACTGTCAGAATATTTTTATGATATTACTGGTCTCATCTTCCTGAGCCATGGTTACCAGGGAGAAAACAGATCAAATCACCACTCCACGCACTAAATATATAAAAATAAATATCTTAATTGACCACTCCCCCAATGGGGCTTTTCAGGGCTAATGAAATCAAATTATGATGAAACAAATAATGGTTAAAAATCCCAACTGGCAGGAGGCTGACCATTTGGCTATTTATAAGCATGACCAAGGAGTTGAACTAGGGTCTACCGAGAAACAACTCCGGCTAAGTGGTCAGAGCAAGACTTGAACCTGCGACCTCCTGATTTCAAGTCCGGCACCCTAACCACTCAGCCACACTGCACTCAACAGCAATGCCATGGATTCGTTCATGCCCCTTTTTTATTACAAACATAACCTCAGATAACTGATGGGTAGCTGGCCAGTTTACAGATACATTTACATCTGATTCAATTTTCCTTTTAAGCAGGATCTCCAAGGATATGATGTCAAGTCTGATATTTACAGTGTTGGTATCACTGCTATACAGCTTGCGCGAGGAACTGTGCCATACATTGGAATGCCTCCAACCAAGGTACACAGTCACACAAACACTTGTCAGAGGATGTGTGTATTGAAACTTACCTCTTCTGTTTACTATTTGGAGCAAGCCATAACATAACCAATTCTAACCCTTTTAATTAAGAAAGAGACAACATGTACTGTGTTTCCATCGAATTTTAGTATAAATCTACTAGCGTTCTATCACGAATGCCGTTCTCTGATTGGCTACGCTACTCACTATCTATTCTGTGAGAGATAGTGAGTAGCGTAGCAGTGTGCTCTTGTTCACAAAATGACGGCCGCTTCTTTGCGTTTTCGAAGTGTCTGTGAATAGGATTTAGATAAAGTTTTGAACGACTAGTAGATTTATACTAAGACAATTAGATTATTCGCTCTCGATTTTCAGGCGAGTGTTTGCACAGCTTCTTTGAGTTCTCCCAAACGTCCACGAGTGTTTCCAAAACTCAAATCTTAGATAAACACGGAGAACATGTTTTCTATTTCTTTTAGATGACACTGCGACGAAAAAAAGAAAACAACTTGTTTACTTTGATCATCAAAATGTAAATTATCTTTGCTCGCGCCATCATTACGTCAGCAGCTTGTGCTAGTTCTGTGTTTCTTTCGAGTTGTAGAAACGCAATTTTTAACCAATCAGCGCGCGTATTTTCCAAGGGCTGTTTTCTAACAGTGTTTTAAGCTCTGTGACGAGCACAATAACAGTTTCGCTCAGTTACAGTTTTCCTTCATCCACAGGTCTTACTTGAGAAGCTCAAGGGTAGTACTCCCAAGCTGTGTGATTCGTTAGTGGTGGGTGATGTGGACACCTCAGCGCATCTGACCACTGGGGCAGACTCGGGTATTAGTAGTGGCGTCACATCCCTGGGAGAGGGAAGAGAAGGAAACCAGGTGACCTCCCAGGGAAAGTATACCCTTGCTTTTCAACAGGTAGGAGAAGTTCTCTCAACTTTTGTGTATTAAATAAATAAATATGCATGTGATGATTTTATTCAATTATGCACTTGTCAAAAGGTACGTGGTACGTGGCTCTTGTGTGTGGGGGGCGATCAGAACTTTGTGTACATCTGAACGAGATGTCCGCGTAAAGGAAGTGGTTATACATGTGTGTGTTTCTTTGACAGTATTTTATGTATTTCCTTATCGTAGGTTGTCGACGCGTGTTTGCAAAGAGATCCGTCATTAAGGTACGGAAGAGGCGTCAGATCCACACCTGTTTTCTAACATACACGTACAACTTAACGTTTGCTGGTATCTTTTCACCGAGATCTTCGTTTAAGTGGACGCGATTTTCCTTTGACTTTTAAATAGTCATCGCCTTAAAGTGAATGGAAATTAACTCGAGAAATATATGACATCTTGTTAAGGATTGCCGTTTTAAAAGGGCTATGTCACGATCTAGTATCAAGTTTTTTTTTTTTTTTTTGTTTGGTTATTTAGTTGCAGTGTGCAGAGCTAACATCGCGCGCTTTCGTAAGGATCGAGAGACATGTTTCAGAGCCTTCCGATAGACTTAAACCTTAAAATAGTTATAGTTCACTAAAGCAAAAAAACGTCAAATAGATCATCATAAACTAAAAAGCAACAAGGCTGGTTAAAGATTAGGACATTGTTGAGACTGATTTAGCCTCCGTAATAAGCGTTCCCGTACGAAGAACTTTTTCCGCATTCTGGCCGCGCGCAAATTGGAGCGAGAGCAAAACAATCGACGAAGCAGGGGGTGGTAGGGCGAACGAGGCGTTCCCTCGCTTTCCCACCACCCCATGCTTTGTCGATGTTTTTACTGTCATTCCAATTTTCGCGCGGCCAGAATGCGGAAAAAGCTCTTCGTACGAGATCGCTTGCTATGAAGGATAAGACTGATTACGAACGACCAACTTGAAAAACGTCGGGTAATGTTTTCTAGAGGCACCACCCTTGACCTGTCATCATGAGTTGTTAGCCTTTTGTTCTGAAATAGTAATTACGGTATTCTCTTTCTCATTTGCAGACCAACAACCACAGAGCTGGCTTCTCATCTGTTCTTCAAACAGGTACAAAACTCGCAGTTATGGAGCTTTCATTTAGACTGAAAGAAATAGATATGTACCGCACTGTCATTGATGATATTTTTTGTTATTAGCGGATAAACAGATTTAACATCGCGCGCTTTTGTAACGGTCGAGAGGCATATTTCACAGCCTTAGGCCTGGTTCATACGTCGCACTTTTGCCGTGTCGAATTCAATCCAATTACGTGCGACGAAAATGCGACTGTTCATTCATACGTCGCACTTGTGTTGCACTTGAGGCAGAAAAAAAAAATTTTTTTAAGTATTCAATATGTCGGGCGAAGATACTGAGCGACGAATGACTTTAATATGTCGAAAAAAAAAAAATTGTCAATGGAACGAGAAGGAGAAGGCTGACAATGTAGCAGTATGTGTTGCAATATGTTCAGCGAAGGCATTGTTAAAAGTCAATGACGTGCAACGAAAATGCAAGACAAGACAATGCTTGTCTTGCATCTAGCATATCAGCAACGTGATTATTGAGCCACTACGCTTTCCTGCCAGGTAGCATTGGGACGAGGATGGCTAAGTTTCTTCTTTTACTTTGGCGGGACCAAATTTACGCATGCTCAATACATTAACATGATGTATGTATTAGATTCGACACGGCAGAAATTCGACGTTTGAATCGGTGTCACATTTCTGACCGATAATGCGACAAGACAACGTGCTGCAGAAATGCGGGAGCCGATTCAGACGTCGAATTTCCGTCAAATTCAATTCGTTTTATTGAATTCGACACGGCAGAAATGCGACGTATGAACCGGGCCTTAGCGCGTGGATAGTATTTCGTTAGTCACGCGACGCTCCTCTCACGTGTCACCGGTCACGCGCTTTCATCACTGCTTAGCTTGTTCGTTTTCGAACAAGCAATATTTTTGTCTTCGTTCCACTCTAACTGCTGTGGCTGCGGCAAATGAAAGTAGCTTCTTGTCTTTGTTTATAGGTGAAGCGGAAGACGAAGGAACTGTTGCCTGAACTTCTGTCCACCGTGCCATCCCTTGCCAACTGTGAGGAAGACAAACGGATAGGTGAGAGTGCTTGAAAGGAGCAGTCTCCTGGCTGAATATCGAAAGTCTTCTCTCCCACTTTCTACGATGTTTTGCCAAATGCCACCAAATATGCAAATAGATTGCATGGTTCAAAAGATTCTACAGAGCAAAATAAAACAAGTGTTTTGGGAAAAAATATACTGGATTACACTGATGGAAATGGATTGCATTTCATCAAATTTGATTTCGTGATAGGACTTCAAGACAGAACCTCAAGAAATCAAAATTTCCATTCTGCTGAAATGTTCCATCTTTTAGTTATTATTTGCTCCTTTTAGCTGTCTTTTTTTTTTCTTATTTTACTTTCACCACTTCTTACGCTGGCTTCTTTATATTACGAAGTAATAAAGCAAGTTTATAGCAAGTTCCCGGTCATACATGTACTTTGCAATAGACGATTTATCGCCAGGATAATGTCCTTTAAACGTTAGTGTGGCAATTTAAAAGAAGCAACCTTCTAAAAATAAACTGCTTATTTTTCTTGCAGACCAAGACATCGCCGGCTCCATCGCGAGCGATAGTTTATCAGGCATGACTCTGGACGAGTGGGCTTTCTGACCCGAACGAAGGAAGCTTGGATCAGAGGCGCGCGTTGCTTTGACGCGATGAGACTGGGAACGCCGTTGAACCAAGACCCCCATCTTACATTTGTCACTCGAAGACGTGCAGAAACTGGGGACAAGGTAGAAACCACCGGATCGCTTTCACTCTGGGACGAGATGAAAATGGGGACTCAAAAAAGTTAAATCCGGATCACTCTCACTCAGGACGAGAATAAATTCTAGCAGTGACCTCCCTTGAAGACATTTTTATTTCGAGGTTACAACCTTTGTTGCAACACATATATTCAAGAAAATTGAAACCAGCTGACATACATGATGTTATGTTTGAATGCAGCTTCAGATTTCGTTTTGTTTTAAACTTTAGTACGTTTAAACGTTTAGATTATTATTCTTGGGAGATATTTTCCTTCATTCAAGGTTAAAAAAGGAAATTTCAATAGCTGGTTTCAAGAATACAACGCACAAGTCAAATGAATTACGAACGCAAACCGCAGGGAATACAGAGCAGGTATGACTTGCGGTTCGCTTTCCTGATTCATTTGACTTGTGCGTCGAACTCTTACATGTCCGAGAATTAAAACGACGGACTTGGAGTATGTCAACTCTTTTTGTTGTTGGCACTGTTTCTGTAATCGTGTTTGGCACAAATAAAGGACTAACTATCTTGACAAACACTTTACAACTTAGGTGAATGTGACAAACGTGAGCGTGCGTGAATTCGATTTTAAATATCTAAAGGCAAATGACACTGGTAGCAATCAATGAAAATTTCGTCGACGAAATTCAGCCAGGTTCCCGTTGTTATGGTTCTTAGCAAGAGACTCTCTTGCTCTCAGTCGAAACTAGCCAGTGAACTAAACTTAATAGTTTTCAGCCTAAACCATTCGTAATGTTGCGTTATGTTGTATATATGACATCTCTCTTTCAACAAATAACCAGAGATCATTTATCATGTTCTATTAAGTAACAAAATTTTCAGAAAGAGCTTTTCAGTTTTCTTTTATTTGTTTTCAGTGTGAAAATTGGATTCGACGCGCAGAATTTGTGAGATCTAATGAGATGGTTGCGAGAGCCGATCACTTTTAGCGAAGTTCGTTGCAAACTCAGTAAATAAGGAGTTTTATCAGTCACAACTATCACGAAACTGAATCTGGGACAAAGCGTTAAATTTGAAATCAAAGTTTATAAGATTAGCCGTCGTCGTTCGCGTTCTCCATACAGTGCAGAGTAAACGCTTGGGCACAGCCATGGTAATGCTCATTAAACCTTTTGTTTAGCGACGTTCCCGTTACTGTTGCCGTCGTCCTTAAACTCCCTAATATGAGCATCTCGCCCTGGAAATAAATAATAATCGTGTCATTCTCCAGAACGTAGCCAGTTAAAAGTACTACAGCTAATTACAAGCGTTGGAGGAAGTCCTTTTAAAATTTCTTCTCTCGGGCTAATCACGTGACCGCGGCGTGTTGTAGTCCACGAAGCTGGAGGGATTTCGCGCGCGAATTCCTCGTTCTCCTCGCGGCGTCGCGCTTTAAAGAGAGACTCCGCCCCGAAAAACAAAGCACTTGAGCGCAAAATCCCGGCAGCTACGCAGGCTTGGCATGTTTATGTGTAGGCTATGAGAAGTCTTTCAATAAAATATCTTTATAGACTTTTTTCCTGTTGTCTTTCCGCATAATTGATCACAATTGTTAGCCATAATCAGAGATATGTTAAAATCGTCCTGGCTAAAACATATCATTTATTACTTTTAATGAAGATATATGAATCCGCGGCCTTTTCAACTCGCAATATGGAAAAGATTTTGTAACAAGATTGATACCTGTTGTGGCAATGAAAGCATCAGTTAATAAATTCATGCCAGTGAGATAACAGTCAATCAATGACAAGAAGGAAACAACATGGTTTCAGGCGAGCATTTAAAATTTTGCATCCTGTCAAAAGCACATTTTGTCAGGTCGGCCAGATAACTTGCGGTATATACTCATATGCGGCAATATATCGCCGTCTTGTTATTTTATCATTTTATCAGTGAGACATAATTAGACACAATTTATTGATGATTTGTTATCGCTAAAATCGAATTCAGACATACTAACCGTCCATAACAAGCTCCACCCTTTCCGACAAGCAAGCGCCAAAATCAGTTGTCGTAATCATTGTGCAGCCCACATTTTCCGTCATATGTGAGCTGTATTGAAATCACGGAAGGATGTACTTTAATTTTTGAATTGTCTTTGGCTGCACATGAATATTTCATTGGCCCTCTACCTCTAATGACAGTTTTATCTATGGACAAGGAACTCTTCGGTCAACTTTAGTAAATACGAAACCCTAAACTACTCGCTAGTTTTGGAATCATATTCCTCGGTCCAAAGGTCATTGCCGCTTTAAGTTAACAGTTGACACGGACAAATAGATTTCTCAACGTGAACTTTGTAAGAAAAATTTGTTGTTCCTTCGTACACTTCGTAAACTATAAACATTTGCATTAACCGCTTGTCAAGGAAAATGGACCAGTTGAGCTGTGACCGTGTTAGACAGTGCATTAGAGTCCATAGACAACAGGGAACTAAATAGCCGTTATTTTCAGCAAGAGCTATTCTTAAAGTTTCAAAATGGTATTTTTTTCAAGACAGATATGATATATTAACTCTCACAGTCATGTTATTCTAATTTCGCGCGTACTTTTATTTTAGTTCTGAGCGTTAACAAATTTTAGGCACTTGTAGTGTGAAGTACTCAATATCACTGATCCATACATCTTATCGGTGACCAACTTGATAAACACGAAGATAGGTTCGTTACTAGCAGAGTCACAGTGGAATTTGCGAAGGTAACATTGCATTTGTCTGCCGAGAGAAACGGCTGTTGCCTCAAGATTGCTAGATGGGAGTTTTCTGTCAGTTACGTTGACTTTTAAGCAATATTTTTCTTGTTAACTTCACGGACCACGAGCTGCAGCCAGTATCTACTACGTCATGACGAGTGACGAAAAGTCAAATGGGAACTTTGAAGCGGTCTCGTTTCTCATAACAATATTCATAGAACTATCTAGTCTCCCAAATAAGACGCTGAGAATCACGGAGAGCAACTAGTAGGCATTTTGTTCACTGGGTTAGCCACATTAAATCAAGATACTTGATTGAGGATATTGTAATAAAAAATTCACTCTACTTTCTGAGCTGGTTGGCACGGATATGCAGCCACAACTATCAAGCACAATTTCTCGCGCACTATATTCACGCCTTATCGTTCTGAAGATTGTAGTATACTCAGACGCTTCCGTAGCAGTCATATATGCAACTAAACCATGCCGACAGTAACAATGGCTATCTACATAGAGAAATTACTTGCAGAAGTACTTTTATGTACTATGACGTATGTGCAGGTATCTGATTGAGCAGCCATAATCCATGAAACGATTATTCAAAAGCGGAGCCTAACTTGAATATTCAAGGCAGACTTCATATAACCATTACTTGTACTGGAAGAGAACATTTTAAGTATGGAAGATGGCGTGAATTTTACAATGTAAGCGGATTTCCCGCAAGCAGAATTCGGATATATAACATGCGGGAGAGTTAACAATGAAACTGTAACCCGCAAAACTACTTCCCCAGAACGTTAATAATTCTCAAAAAGCCAGCGTGAATGAAATAGCATTGCATTGATTCATAGTGGCTCCGCGACTTGGGGAATAAAAAAAAAATCACATCAAGATCGAGATGAATAATTAATTTCTTTTGTTTTATTCCCCTAAGGCTCGGTGCCAAGTTATAATTTTAATATTTTCAATATTTTTATAGAAATTGGCCTGTTGGTTAACACTTGAATTGCCGACGACGAAAACTTTTGGCACCAATATTTATTTAATATATGTTCTCTATCACAAGAACTTCCGAATTGAAACTCTTATTTTCTTGCTTGCGTCGACATGGGAAAACACTCTTGTTGGGAAACATTTCAAAATGTTTGTTAATGATTGTAAAATCTGTCATGCAAAAAATTCAAAAGCAACTACTAAATAAATATTTCTCACATTTTATTTTTAACCCCCGCAAACTTCATTAAATAACTTAAATGTCGCTAATAAATAAACGTTGAACACTTTGCTAGCAAATTCCTCTGAGTTACACTTTGTGTTCAACGCGTTAAATCTTTCAACTCCAAAGAAATCCAAGTCTAATTTCTCTTAACAATTTCAAAATCGTGTCAGTTATGCAAAAAGGTAATGAGAAAAAAAGAAAATTATCAGCGACTAGCCTCAATGCACCGAATTATCGACTAATAAATCAATAGAAATGTGGACGAAATCTGATTTTTTTGTCGAACCTAGGAATTGAAATGGCAAGCAAAAAGCAGTAATTTTATTCACTTTGCCATGTGATTAAAATATCAGAGGCTGTCGTGAGAAAATACAAATTGGAAAATGTCGAATGAACAATAAGTGGCCTAACTACGGTAACAAGTGTGTACTGATTCCACAGTTTTTCTCACTCTTCACTATTTCTGAAATGACTCCAAGTCGAACCACTTTGCAAAAACAAGTTGCGAGGCTTGTCGCCTTTCTCGCGCCAATATTATAGAGAAATTTCAAAAACTTAAGGGAATGTACGGCCATAGTTCGATCCGATCCGATCAGTCCGATCAGGCAATTAACCAGAACATGTTTTTGTTTTGGCGATGTTTTCGTATGTGCTCCAAAGTGCCTCATGTTCAGTAATCATAATTTCTGTAGAAGAGTGGTTATATGAAACAATTTTCATTGACATTTTACAGAAACTTCTAGGCTCAAGTACTAGAGATAAAAAATATCGCTCCCGTTTTGGCGACGAGTAGTTGAAGTACCACTTCAACAGTAGCACTCGTGCTGGCTGGCAAATATAGATGTGGAAACACGAAATTTGCAGTGATATTTTAAGCCTGCACTCGGGTGTTAATCGATTGGAAATTCTCGATGAGTCTTATTAGATCTTTGATTTTCAAAAAGGTCCATACAGATTTACCTTTTTACCTTTAACTATTTACCCGTCGCGAGTAAAAATAATAATATTCTAAATAAATAGAGCAAATTCATTAAAATAAAGGCTTTGAAAAAATATTCCCAGATGGAATTTTGCATGGGAAGTATTGTCTAAACGCTATTTTTCTATATTCATATCGAAAATAGTTTTTCTTTTAAATCTCTGTTATTCCCCCACTAATTCACATGCTTCAAACGATTGCTGCTACAGTGAAGCCGGAGAATTGATACTTGAAAATAAATAAATATATGCTTCACCTCGCGTAGCCGCGTCGTGAATTTTCCTGAAAGCCGTTGAAGTTTTAGCGCCATTTTTTTCCGTGAACGAAGAGAACACGGTAATTTTCCTCGTCGTCTTGGCGTAGAATTTTAACACTAAACAAGTTCGCACATTCGATGTACCCTTGTTTGTTCGTTATTATGTCTTTTACGGAATATCGCCACTGCCCATTCTTGAAAATTCCCACCACCCAATGTAAAAAGTCTCGTCGCCATTGAAAGGATGTTCATCTCCACAATTGCCGCAGCACCAGTGTCGTAAAGAATTCCATTTGGTTCAAACGTTTCGGGATGGTTCAAGGCCTTGTGGAGAAATATCGAAAGAGACCTACGGTAGTTCGTTTCTGCATAATTCATCAAAGTATCCGATCCATAATCGGTTAAATCTGAGGCTAAAAATACTTGCTTTATACCGTACACGTCCCGTGTTTCTTGTACACGAGTTGCTAGTTTTAACATACATCGTTTAGTTACGTTTATTCCTTTTCGCTCAATATGCCTCTCGGAGCGTACGTGGATGCCGATGAATTCTCCACGAAATTTGTTTTTCACGAAATTTCTCGCCAGCTCGACGAGTCGAGGGTTAAACTCGAGATCGGACGGCCGGAGAGGCTGCGTAATAGATGTATCCAAAGGAAAGTGGACACGGTCCTCGCCAGTTCCCCTCCACTGAACGATACCTACGCAATTCGCTCCTTTGAGGACGCTGTCCTCAAGATCGCTTGCGGTTCTTATTACTTCCGGATCCACACAAATATAACGACTAACTTTGAAGCCAATCTGCTTGCTGAGGCGTGATTGCTTCATGGCAGAGCAATCAATCCAACCATTGTGTTGTCTCGCTTTGTTGTACATAGTAGCAACTTCATTGTCACTCACCCTGTACCATGAAGCTGTGTCCCTCTTGTAGTTTTCGTCGTCAAATAAAAAGTGTATCACGATATTGAATCTCTTAGCGCAGTGGGATTCGAAGTCACGAAAACTGTTCAAGGTGCTGTAACCGCGAGCTTTTAACTTGAAGTTCAAGTCTTCCAAATTGAAGTATTCGCTTAGCAATGCGTAGGTCCGTTGTGATGGTTTCTCATGCTTGCGAAAATAATGACTCACACCGCCTGGCAAACCAGACATGCGAGAATTATTGACGAAGGGTACAACCAAGAGTCGATTTTTGTTCTTCGCCAATGAGGCCAGATCCAAAAGGTTATTCGTTGCTCGGCCTAGCTGCTCATAATAGCGAAACACAAACAAAAATTTTCGCCTTGGTCCGTTCAATGGCTGTGAATGGTTGCTTTCCATGTTTGTAAATTCAGTGTCCGGTAGCTTTCGTAACTCATTATCGAAGACGTTTTCGTCGATAGTTGCTTCACCGTAGTCGTCAAAGCCTTGGCTGATACGTGCTTCAGCGCTATTGCGCTGTAGATGAAGGAGATCGATGTTTTTAAGGTTACTTCCCTCGATAGCAAGAACGTTACTAGGAAACTTGGCTGTTCCATTGCCGCGAATATGCAAGCAGATAAAACTGCCGACGACATACAGAATAATGGAAACTAGCACCAAAGATAAACATTTCGTCCTCGGTCGAGCCATTAAAAATCTAGAGATTAGATATCTCTTCCATAGAGCCATGAATATTGAAGAATATGCGACAGAGCAACCGCGAGATGCAACATTTGATTGCTATGCTAAACACAAGCGACTCAAGTTCGAAAAGCGTGGATAAGCTTTTGGTTAGCGTTACATACACACTATGCTAATAGAAATGCCAAAAACAAAACAGTCATCCAACTGGCTCGTTCTGTCCACGGAGAGCAAGAACATACTGGGAGACCACAGGCCTTTTACAGCGGGTGAAAAACCCAAGCCGAGCTGAGACGTCGGTTTGGACGAAGTGCTGGCAGAGTCGTAGACTGGTAATTTCCAATGAATGCCCGATACTGGGCTTACTTCACTTTCGTGTCCAAGCACGTTAAATGGCATATAATCTCGTAATAGTCTATTTTGGTTGGACCATCTTCTTGCAACCCGTGGATATCTCTTATAGTCCAATATCAAAGGGTTTCTGCGGGAGATTTCAATTCTCCCACCTGTCAATTCATCACGGCTCAAATGCAGATTGCTTTCTTTGCCTCGTTACGCTCAATTGACTACCACGGAAAAAATCACGTGTTAAAATTGTCACGCTCGAATGTTCTTCGATTTGGTTCTTTCGTTTTGCTTTCCGAATTAATTTGAACAAAATACAACTTTGCGGTGGCACTTTCCTTAAATATTTTCCCAAGAATTCTCAAATATCTGTTATTTAGATTGCTTGCAGCGATAAGGGAAATGGTCATATTTCTTGTTTGCTCTGTAAACATACAGACAATTTGAGGCAGGTGCCTTGCAAATGACCTACTTTAAATGATAATTCCCTGCTGGCGAAGCTCTCTCCGTCTGTGTTCTTCGCAGGATAACGAAATTAAAATTTATAGTAAACTGCTTGGCTGAAGCAAACCATGTACAAGAGGAGAAGAAAACTGGCAACAATCTAAACAGCCCAACGACCACATGTAAAGCGGACCGGATTTCGTGTCGAGTGGTTGCTGTCATCGCAAAATTATAAGAGATCGCTGCGTTGACAGTTCAAAACGACCCGTAAAGTGGGTGAAGAATGCTATCACCGCAATATGCAGATTTACACTTAATTATCATTGAGTTCGAACTTCAGACTGTTCAGAGGTAAATCTATTATAGGTTTCGCTGCAGCGCACATTAATTACAAAGTTGAGCGTATTAACTGCGAGACCAGTGGAAATCGCCGCGTGAATCTTAATACAAACTGTGACATCATGCGGTTTTTAGATAGGAGAAGAAACACGGCATAGCTATGGACAAAATTGCAGAGTATCAGTTTGCCTTGAAATAATAAAGGATCGTTATTGATGCTAAAAGACAAAATAAATCGCCAAGATTGGAACTTTCGCTTTGAAAAATATAAAACAAGATTTATTTGAAATGCTGAAAAATCATTTCCTGTCTGAGTTGTGATTATAATTCAAATGGGCAATCCATCTTCGGCAATTTACTCAAATCTCACAGAATCAGTTTTCTAATCTCATATACAGTCTACTATTTTGTGTCAATTTGACAGTAAAAAGACCCGACGCAAAATCCTTCCGCAACTCATTTTAGTCATTACGTATTATGACAAAGAAACGCTTTCAATTTCATGAAATTATGTTGAATTAGTTTTGAAATTTAGTTTGAGACCGAAATTGTGCCTAAGGCAGTTAAGCAGTCTTTCCTGTCCGTCTTCAGAAAATTGTTTGACGAATAATGCTTTTAAAAAGTTTAGATAATAAAACTTCCTGCTGTTGAAATTAGCATGTGAATTTATGCTAAAGAACTCGAATGGTATTCTCGATAACTGGGACAAAGACGCCCTTTAAATGGCTTCTAAACTTGACTTTACACGGGTTCTTTCGGATTATTTTGCCGCTTGCCCAATATCAGCTTTATCCATCATCTCCTGCCTTTGATGACGGAATGAACGTCCTAAAAGTTATTGTTTACCACTGATAGCACTGCTGTCGGAAAACATTACATAAAGCGAAAGAAAGGAAGACAAAGGAACGATGAATCGCTCTGGAGGTTTTCTCAGAGTGGATCCCTAATCACCCATTAAAACGGTAATGAATTATTGTTCAAAAGCCCATCATAAACCACTTGCCTGAGTACAAGACGGCCTGCGATGTCAAACTCTTTAACTTTTTTCCTCAAATGAGCGTGATTCTACCTGAAGTAGATTGATTCAGAGCGGATTTATTGATTCACCATCATTTACAAGTCATCCAGATCTCAAAAGGGCTAATATGTAAAAGCTCACCCACGCACGATCTTTGTGAAGGACACAAACGACGTTAATAGAGTGACATACAAAAGAGTCCTTTTAAATTCCTCTGTTCCGATAACTGTATGCACTGCACGCATAAACAAGTAAACGAAACTTCTGTTAACCCGAGGGCATTAAGTAATCATATTTATTCAAATTAGCCTTTTAGTCAATCTTAATTTATAGGCTGAATAAGATAAGACATAGCAGTCAACATCAATTTCTACCTAACAACGACAGACAAGCGATGAAAATAAAGAGAGCTTTATCTCACCGATAACCTGCCTTATCATTCAATCTTTTTTCCGTCGTATGATTGGAGGATGGACTAAAATACGTCATTAGGAGATAACGAAATTCAAATAACGGTCTCCCGCTACCAAAAATAACCGATAATATTCAAGGACAATAGAGACAATACACTATTTATCCGCTATAAAATAAAAGACATATTAACGAGCAGAGCGAGTTTCGTCCTGCATAAGCTGCTCTCAGAAATAACTGCGGAGAAATCAAACTTGTCTAATGGAAAGACATGCTCTTGATGAACTTTGAGAGGCTCATTGTCTGGCAGGTCAATTATTTGTCTTTGCTTGCAGTATTGGGAATAATTAATCTCACGCCACTGGATTAATTAGGAAATTTTGCTCGACCTCAAATAATACTGGCGCTCGTGACTTACATCATAATACCGAATTTAAAGATCGGGAGACCAGGCTTCCGGCTACAACCACCCTTCATTCTCGAGCTAATCTGGCTTACCAAATTAATCAAGGCCTTTTGGTGCACTTTAGTGGCCATTGGCTGTCTCTGATCCTCTCGAAAATTCTAAACCAGAATGTTTCTTAGGGTCGATTACCAGCCGCTGTACGGAAAAAGAACCTGCGCTCCTCCCCCTTTTCTTCTTGGGGAGGAACGTAGACCGGACTCGAGAAAGCGGCGGAAATCTAGCCTAAATGTTTCTTTGATGATCACAACGAATGTAATGATAACTTTAACTTACTAGTAACGTTATAGCTTCCTCTCTAGAAGTAAAATGTGTCAGTTTGTTTTCATTCTTTCGCATCCCTGATCTTTTCGTAAGCGTAGGCAACATTCAGAACAGTGGCTTCGTCAAACTTTCTTCCCACAATCATCATACCGACTGGTAAGCCATCATTGAACCCCGCGTTGATTGACAGCGCTGGGTGGCCTGTGACGTTAAAGGGGCCGGTGTTTTGACAGAAGTCAAAAGCCGTTCCTGGAAAGAACCGATGGAAAAAATAATAATAAAATGAATGAGAAATTGTAATAAATGAGAAATTGAAGTCTTTTTCTTCAGTTGTAGTTCAACGTGCAGTCACAAGCATCAAGGCTCGTCCGCGAGAATAGATTGGAAGTAAGATCGATTTTCTTACCCTCTTTGAATCAGTTATCATTTAACTTTGATAATTGCCTATAGCTCGCTAATCTAGCAATGGTGGTCAGCAGGGTGTCCATTTACAGCGAAGGTGGATTTTCAATATTGATGCACGAAGCTCCATAGTCAGTATGCTCTAGGACAAACTTGGAGTATAATCATGGCCTCCCTTTCATTGCCAGCCTCCGAGTAGGCTCTAGTGTTTGTGTTTTGCACTCAAGCGTTGCTATCTGCCATTTACTGGCGAGTGTGTATCTCGCGGCTTCCCCGGCCCAAACTCGAGATTTTGCTTGCGCTCGAGGCTATATCATTGGTTGTAAGTTCTCTCTCGTGCGCGCACTTGGAAATTCTCTCCATTCCTACACACACAAATACACCCTACCATTCCACAAGGTCAAGATCTCAAAAGGATAACCAACGTACCCCTCGTCGACACACGAGCAAACTGAAATGATATCAGCAGTGCTTCTGTTCTTAACTTACCAAAATCAATTTCGTCATCCTCAGGTATTTTCGGAGTCTTCTGGATAATTGTTGGCAAAACCATAGCATCATAACGTTCAAAAACTTTATCGTATTCCTGAGACAACTTCCGCGCTAGGTTTATTGCCTTGCTGTGAAATGCGCCATGATAGTTTTCGTGCACAAACATGCCAAGCATGAGAGTTAATTTTCCAGGAGAGGCCAAATCATTTGCGCGGGAATCGAAACCGCGCCCAATCGCTCTCTGGAGACTGGTGTCGACAAACCCCCTCGAGTCTGAATTGAATCCTGTAAAATGAAAGAAAACTTGAATAAATCTTGGACGACTTTTTTGAGCCAGATAGCCTGAAAAAGACCATTTTGCTGAGAATACGAAGGGAGAAGTTTTTCTTGGTCGTACTTTTGGAAAACATATAAACTGTTAAAAGCAAAAAAAATCTCCTAGTATGTAAGAGGGTCTCAATGGGGCGTTATGGCTTTTACAGGTAACAGTTAAAGCCCTGGCCAAAACAGCAGGTAGACGCAAGTTAAAAACTTGGGTCTACTTGCAAGTCCTTTCATTTTTCCTTCCCCCTCCCCCGTTACTCCTCTTTCAGCCTAACTCCCACTCCCTGGGATGCCTTTTCGTTTCTCCCCAAGCCTCTTCCGAGTTTGAATCCAAGAGGGCGCTCGCTTGCCAAAATACGCCTGCATTGCGAGCTATAATATTTTGGGTTTTTTTACGGTTAATTTATTTTCCTCACGGTTAACAGAAATCTTAGAAATCAATGACCATTGTTTGTTTTTTTTTCTAAACCAGTTAAAACTTAATTTTCATTGTTTTAAAAATTTAAAATTAACATAAGTACTAAAAATTCAAATCTGCGCTTTCTACACTTCTTTAAATGGTCAAACATCAAAATCGAAGAAAGGGATACGATGGGACACTCACCATGAAGTAGTCTATAACCACCTTCCAGGCAAATTGCATCGCATATTCGAATTCCTGTGTGTAAATACAATGGAACAAAATTCGTCGTTGTCAAATTAACATGTAGGCAAAAGGACGACAGGCTCATGATAGAATTAACAAACGGAAAAATTGCAGGAAGCACCTCACCATCAAAATGCATTGGCACTGACACCTCTTCAACAGTAGCACCCAACATGGAGAAACGATCAGCGGCCTCCTTGACAAACGTTATAATCTTCATGTCAGCTTCAGGCATCTCAAACCCTTCTCGAAGAACTCCGATACGTAGACTAGAAATGTCACCAGTGAGCTACACATGGAAAACGTAAAGGTCAAACAATAGTAAAGCAATAGTAAAGTCAGGTAAAGTCTGCATACGAGCCAAGTGGCCCATCAGACCGGAGCTTATCCCGGTTTCTGTAGCATGAAGCGACTAGGAGTATTTCTTCTCCACCCCTGGATGGGATGCTAGCCCATCGCAGGGTTACCCCCAGCATTAAATTCGCCGGTACCCATTTATACACCGGGGTGGAGAGAGGCACTGTGACAGTAAAGTATCTTGCCAAAGAACACAACGTTAACGCAATGTCCCCGTCCAGGGCTCGAACCCGGATCGCTCGATCCGGAGACAAGCGTACTAACCATGAGGCCACCGCGCCTCCCAGTAAAGTAAAGTGACTATATAGTGCCTGCCATTTAATGTAAAGGGGCTTGTCGCTCGATATCTCGCGGTTGGTATATTCTTCTCGTTTACTAACAAAGCAGAGTACAAACAATACATGATTACATGATATTTACAATTTGAGAGAGCGGTTTAACGGGATTTTTTGCTTATCCCTTTTCTACAGTCTGACGGCTCGAAATGCCGGTTTGCCAATCTCCGATCCGCGACCTACCCCCTCCCCTTAAAATGGGATCAAAACTCGCGTGCCCGCGAGTCTATTACAAATAGTAACCACAAAACTGAAACACAACGCCACTAGGTTTATCGAATTGTGAACATTGAAAAGGACATGAGGAGAAGACCCTCTCAGTCTTAAACAGCGACGCTGATGCTAGTCTGTTTAAGTCCATCTATGCGTTGATAAACTTTAGTACATTCAGACAGAAGCTGTCTCTTTTAATGTAATGTTTTTTAATCGCTTTCTGATGTGATCACTGGCAAAAGGACATGTGGTGAAGGTTACACGATGTACCTGTAATAAGTTACATACCAGACTGGTGTAGGAAACTGGCGTGGAAAGATCACGTGGCTGCCTAGGATCTAGGTCCCCATCCAGTCCTGCAACAACCTTTATGAAGGTAAAGCTGAATCTTAGTTTAAATCCGAGTACCAGCAACACTCAATGCTTGAGGTCTTCAATAAAAAAAAAAAAAAAAAGAAAAAAAAACTGTTGAAAATTGTTCAAGATGACCGACAAACAGACTGTATGAATAATCTGGTGCAGTGGACTAGAGAATGGCGGTAATAAGTGATCGATTGATTGATTGACTGACTGCCTAATTGATTGACTAGATATATGTACAAGAATTTATGACAGGCCTTTTACAATCCCTTTGTTTCTATCAGTGAAGGCTGACGAACTGTTGTTATATCATAGACGGTGTATGACAAGAAAGTCGTTTCAGCCCGTTGTATTAACTTTCTTCACTCTTTTACTGGGCACGTTAAGACTCGCCAAAAAGCGGAAAAAGAAACTAGCGTTCACTTCACCCATTCTCCCAAAGCACCTTGCATCTCTTGTACGCCCCACTCGTAAAACGAATTTGTTTGTAAAAAGATAAAACCAGAATTGGCGACGATACCTCTAAGAGCAAAGCTACATCTGTGACTGTTCTTGCCATAGGTCCCGTATGATCCAGTAGAAGGTCTACCGGTATTATTCCCGTGTATGGCACTAAGCCGTATGTTGGCTTCAATCCCACAATCCCACATGCGGCGGCGGGAATCCTAATAGAGCCGCCTTGATCACCTCCCATAGCCATGTCCACGTGACCTCCTGCTACCTGTCGGTAATGTTAGCAGTCGAGATAAGCTGTGAGTTGGAAACGGCAGCATCGTTTTGTAGAGTGTCTTTCTTGCTAAAACGTACGCAATGAGACACAAACGCTATGGGCTGAAATACAGAGGGCAACATTGAACAACAGTTTGAGATGAACAGCTGATCAGGCTACATCTCAACTGCGCAAGTTTATTTGTTGCAATTTGTTCTGTTCTGATATCAAAGAACTCAGGGCAGGGTAAATTATACTAAGGGGTGGACGATTTCACTTTTGAGAGGGGATTGTGGGTGATTTGGGGCAAGTACGGATATATTTTTTAAACCTTTCATGCACTAGGAAATTTATTTTTCTCGGGACGTATATATTCATTTTTTTTTTTTCGGCTGACTGTGCGCCCGTTAATTTATTTTGGCAGTGGTTGTGTAGAAGAATTAGTTTTGGTAAAAGTATGCTTGCAGAATATTGTTTTCAAAATCACCCACCTCCTACCTTCAAAGTCAAATATTCCACCCCTTACACAATGAAGCTTACCAGCGCTGCTGAACCAGACGAAGACCCCAGAGCCATTCTTGTTTGATCATGAGGATTGACAACATGCCCAGTGGCTGCTGTACAGCTAGTCGCAGTGAAGCAGAACTCCTCGCAAACAGCTTTGCCGGTGATTCGTCCTCCAGCGTCTAATATGCGAGACACCACAGTTGCATCGTAATCCGGGACATAGTCTTCTAGCATCCGGGAACCACACATCATGGGTACCCCGGCAACGGAGATGTTGTCTTTGATAGCAATGGTCTTTCCTTGGAGTTTGCCGTTTGGCGCGCCGACTATATTGCAACGCCAGTACCTAGAATGCCAACGAAAGCGTCAGCTATCAGTACAGTAGAGAAAAAAATATTTTAGAACTGAAGTTGAAGATGTAAAATTTTTGAGTCGAATTTTTTTTGGTAAATTACTAACCACGCATTAAAAGGGTTTTCCTCTGGTGCCGGTCTGTAACCTCGTTCTCGAGCGTATTTAATCGGGAGCCTGGGTTCTGGTAAGTCGTACAGCCGCTGATAAGTATCGCGGAGAGTGCTGGCGATCGCCTCTGTGGAAAGTTTGGTCGAAATCGCAAGACACTCATTATTAACTTTAAATGCAGTGTTGCTGCTAAATTGAATGAATAAATTATTAATTCTCTGTTTCAGTGTATTACCAGGCATTGCCGTACCCAAATTTGAAATTCAGTAGCCAATAAGAAGCCTTGTCAATTGTTTGACTGGCTGGATATCATGGCCGAATCTGAGTACGGTAAATACCTGCCATAAGAGCCCTGGCCGGGAGTCATTGGGTTATGTTCTTGGGCTCGACACTTTAATCTCACAGTGCCTCTCTCCACACAGGCGTACGTGTATAAATGGTTACCAGCCATTTTAAGGTGGCTGGCAACAGTTTCCAGTAATTTCCAAGAGTTAAATTTTGATGGGTCATTATAACCACTCTTAATCCTTTGATGCTACAATCATGGTATAGAAAAACTGCCCAATCATTGGTGAACACGTTGTTACCATTTTCGTGACGCAATAAGTTACCATAGCAACATATGAGACTCCTTTAATTTTTACTTGGACTGCTGATACCGCAAAATCCCACGTTATAAAAGCCCTGGGCTTATATAACTTCATAAGGGATCTTGGTTGGGCTTATAAACGGGGTGGATTATATCCGGGGGGCGGCATATAAGCCGAATAAAAAATGTTTCGGAAAAACGAGACAAAACGTAACTGAGAAACATACGTACCATTACATTTAGGGCTATTACCCTATTACCCTATTTTATTATCTATTAGCGCATAACTTTCGATTGAAGATTTTGATGTTTGTAAAGAAACGCAAAAGTAACGCACTTATACATTAGACGGGCTTATATCCGGGGGGCTTGTATCCGGAAAAAAAATAGAGGAGGTTGTATCCGGGGGGCTTATAACTGGGTGACTGAAACGTGAGATTTTACGGTGATTAAAAAACGATTTTGGTGACCTCATTTTTTGTTATCGAATTTTGAAAAGCAGGATAAGAGACGCAACTTTTGGCAAGGTTCAAAATTTATTCTGGACTTGGGGCTCAGAGCCGTCTTATATTTTCGAAAATTTAAGGGGGCACTGAACCCCGCCCAAAACATATTACAAACAAATAAACAAACAAAGACGAAACCAAAGGCAAAAACGATACAAAACAAAACGTCTTGCCATTACTTTAGGTCCTCATTGAAAATCGATTACTGACCTCCCTGGTCGTGTTTGCATTTTGAAACAGAATTCTGGCTAATTCTTTTACTTAAGCTACATGTTGGTCGGCGTAGTATAGAAACGAACCATTTTAATACCTTGGTAAACAGAAATTTCTTCCTCTCGGATAGCCAATCCCATTCGTTGAGATAACGTCCTTACTTCATCGGCAGTTGGCTCTCTTAACGAGGATTCTACGTCAGGATTTTCGGCCATGGTACTCTGAAGGAAGATTAGTAATATAACATGTAGATTTAGCCAAGCCTTAAAGTGGAGCTCCTGAGCCGGGTTGTTCGAAACCCAGTTAAGCTAATCCAGTATAAGCGAAAATTTTGATTTGAGTTTTGTAACTTTACATTGAGGTTTTCTGTTTTGAATTCAATCTCAAAATACACAAAACAAATTAAAAGCAGTGAAAAAGATTTGTTAACTTTTAATCCTGGGTCATCCCGTATTAGACAACCCGGCCCTATTTGCATCAAGTTAACCTGACATGAACCCGCAATCCAATCGACAACAACCACTTGGTCAGCAGTCACCTTTAAGAAAACACTTTACCTTGATGAGCTCTAAACTTGAGCCCGCGATGTGGTCACGTAATACTGGTCAGCGGATACCTTGTATCCTCATCAGGCATAACAGTCGGAATATTTATATCTGTTTACAATTTTACAGTTCAATGGCGTGCTTCGTTTGGAGACGAGAGCATTTTAATTTCAGGGTTATTGAGGTGCGTGACACAAGGCTAAGATGGAGTTTGATGAAAAATATATACTTATCTCACGATTTTGAGCCTTTTTAGAGGTTAGAGCATTAGGAAAAGTGCTTATGTAAATGCTTGTTTGTTCATTACTGAAAATCAGTCACCTAGATAGCCAAAGTAAGTTCCAGATGTTTACACTATTTTCCGGCCGCCTTATTGGTGTACCACCGTATGTACACCAACATGGCGTTTTCATACTGGGCTCTGTAAATTTATGCGAAACATTTCGACGAATATCTGAAGCAGAGCTCTCGGGCTCAAGTTGATTTGTTGGCAAAGAGGGAGATTTTCGAACGAATAGCCGTTGTTTGTGACGCCGCAGGCGTGACCCCGCTAGGGGGGTCTGGGGGCATGCTCCCCCAGGATTTTGAAAAATGGAAGTAGCTAAGACGTGTTTTCCTGCATTCTTAGCAGAAATGTGATGCTTTAAAAGTATTTTGCCGTTCCAGCGTATTTGGCCTTCTTCACGACAGGAGAGTCAGAGTCCGACTCTGAACTGGAATCCGCCATTATGTGTGGAGAGTCCACGTTACCGGTCTGATCTGCGGTCAGCATAAGTGAACATGTGAGGGGTAGCGAATGGTAAATGCGAGACTACGAGACGGCGAGACCAGCGTCTTTCTTTGCGAGCCCGAGACATTTTGACTTTTTAGATTGCGTGACCGAGGCTTCAAAGTTTTTTGAGTGCGAGCGCGAGACGTTCAGGCTCTTAAAATTCGAGCCCCAGATTTGGTTGAGAGCTATGAGAATGAGCTAGAATGAGCTTGTACAAAAGTCTTACAAAGGAGCCTTTTGTTGTAAACCCATGTACGAGACATCAGATCTAAAAAACAAACAAACGAATTGGGACTTCGAGACCTTTAGCCTTGCAAAAAATCGAGACTCCGAGACACCTTCGTGTAAAAAACGAGACTGCGAGACGCACATAACCGCGAAAAAAACGAGACTGCGAGACCCGTACAGTTCGAGTAAAATTTTACGAGACCCAGAGTTTTTGAAGGACCATTCGCCACCCCTCATGTGCAATAGTCATTAAACCCACTGACCAGAAAAACGCTGGTTCTGCACGAGAATTAAGTGTTCGAAGCGAGTGCAAACCGAACGAGGATTAAATTATATCATAAAAGATAGTTTATTATGAAGGAACTCCACTAAAGCAGCAAGGAATCTTAAATGCGTGAGAAATAATGGTTTCAGCGTGAGAGCGTAAGATTGAATCTGTTTGCGTGAGTCTCACGCTCAATGTGTGAGACGAGAGCTCTGCTAGTGAAGTTTGGGGAAACGCACAGGCCTAAAACTTGGAGAAGTGTCTTATTTACTCATCTTCTACAACGTCACTGACACAATTTCTTAGCTTTTTCCTCTGAATGGTTTTCGATTTATTTTTGTTGCGTGACAGTGAAAACGAGCTATACATCGGGCTGAAATTCCTTGGGACAGTTACACCTAATCGTGCTATGCCCTTTTACTATGTAGAATAACCAGAACTGATGTTTTTGAAACTTTATGAGAAATGAATCGCTTATGCTAATGAAGCAAAGATTCCCTAAATTTTCTACGAAAGTAACGCAACCCTTACACCATAGTTAAACTATGCTTACACTGAGCGATCCGCTAGTCGGCATGGAAAAAAAATTGTTACCTTTTCCACGTGAACGGAAAATGTAGACGTCTAGCTGAGCGTAAAAGGACTGTTCGAGGTAAAAATTGTAAAACATCCAATCAAGGTGTATTTCAGCGATTCTTGGTCGGCTGACGGCAGTTTAGAATTGATTTTCCGCGTTACTGAACTAGAAAGATCTAATATTTTCTGTCATTGTTCGCAAACTTCTGTAAAATCCCGGATGAATCTTTAAACATTGGTCTCTACTCACGCTAGCTGACTTGAGTAACAGTTAGACTCTGTGCTTTATCCCAATGGAACCTAAGTACAAAGAACCAGCCGTGAAAACACCAACTGCGGCACAACTCACCGAGATTGCCTCGCAACTTGGATTCGACTTGGGACCCGCTGAAATCCAGGAGTACAAAGGTATGGACTGTCAGTTCTTGACGAAATGAATTCACAATCAGGCAACTGAGGCAGAAGTACGACTTTCATCAGTGAAGTAATACTCTTACGGCTAGAGTCACGAGAAAATGTTTGGTATCTCACTAAATTTCAGGTATAAACTCGTGATCGACTGTAACCTTTTCGACCTTATTCATGACATCGATGGCGCGTTACGTTCCTACTGGCAAAGTGCGTGATCCAAACATCTGTGTACGTGTGAGAATACATGATCATAATAGATGATAATACTCAATTCTGAAATAACTATACATAACCTGGCACGCAAGGTGTTGATTTTCGATTCGACAATAGAAAGTATAAACGGTTAATACGCATGGTTGAGAATAATATCGCCGCACAGTAGATTTTGTCATGGCCGAAAAATGGAGTAGAAGACTGTTCTCACATCAGTAAAAGGGTCCCCTGGTCAATTTTCTCATCCATGAACCTTTTCACACCTGTTTCAAAAGCCACAACAGTAGCTGTAGTCTCCTTTACGTGAGTGGCGTGAGCGTGAGAAAATCAGCAAAAGCCCTTCACAAATTATGTTTACGGTAATTCAACATCAGTCTGAACTAGGGAACTTATTATAACTCAGGTCTGAAACGGGGTTTTGATTTAAAGGGCATGTAAACCCAAAAAATGCTATTTTGGGGACCACATAGTCGTTTAGTACATACATGACATCTGCCAAATCTATAGATCTTTTGTTCACTTTAGCCCGTTTTTACGCTGAAAAATCGCTTCAAAGTTCTAAACATCCGCCATCTTGAATTGCGCGATCTAGCAAATGACGTCACGGGTGGACCTTTACTTACGGGAAGTCAAAGGTCTTTCTTGAACACGTTGTGGAATAAGCACATGTTTACATAGTTTCTTTTGGAAAAACACCACATCTTCATTA
>Ga0126339_10000173_pt1 | contig 28680 bp, 8 predicted proteins | sample OrbTmetagenome_2_FD_92532 | JGI IMG/M metagenome (GOLD analysis project Ga0126339, IMG submission 92532) | Coral microbial communities from Petempiche,Puerto Morelos, Mexico - Orbicella T R C metagenome | ecosystem: Host-associated > Invertebrates > Cnidaria > Coral | place: Petempiche,Puerto...
CGACGGACAAGTTCTTGTGTCTTATTTATAAACAAATTTTGTGGCATTTCCAATTATTTATAAATAAGGGGAAAGTGGCATAAATTCGGTCTAAATAATAAATTTACAAACGGCGCCCCATACAAGGCAGGTTTTGTATCAATTTGTATTTCATCAAATTTGTCGACCGAAACCTTATTGACTAAATTTAGGTTACAGACAAGATGATAAAAGATACTTTTGAAGCTGATTTTCTCTCTCTAAAGCCTAGCACCCTCAAAATAACCAATTTTGCAATTTTTTGCAATTTGCCCCAGGTGTCTTCAGCACCCATGGCCAGAATATAGTTTTCCCCAAATTGATTTTATGATATTTAGAAACTTCAACATCTGTGTAATCTCTGCTGCTAATTTGGTTTATGTGGAAAGAGTACTTTCAGAGAAATTACGAATATGGTTGTGCTTGTTTTTCCTGCTTGTCTAAATGGCTGACAGGGAACATAGTAAGACGAGAATTTTCTCCTTGTTTATAAAACCCAAAATATTTTAACGGCAAATTTTATAAACTAGGAGAGTGGCTCTACTATCGGTATAAATTTCACTTGAATTGGTTCACATGCACCCGAGAACCAGACTCGTTTACTTTTAGTTTTTGAGAGTGGAACTTTTGCTCGAAACATAGTCCTGAGGCCGACGTCATCTAGTGCGGTTTCCAACTTTGCTTCACTTTCCTGGAGAATTGCTCTTAAACATCACATTAGTACCATTGGTCAACTAAAAACAGCATACCAGTAATTTGGTTAATGTACACTGTTCGTAGGTTATTGCTGTTGATCATTGCGCACCAACAGATGGCTATATTAATGTGTATGAGCCATTTACACGCACCAGCCCTCCACCACAGAACCATCACAGATATGAAAATTCAGACTATTCAAGATTAACAGGCACAATTATTTAACAATGTGTTTGCTTTATATTCACTTTACACATGGCTGGTATTCAGTATAGGCATACTCTTAGGTTTACCTTCAAAAATAAATTGCATCTTTCATTACAGTGAAACCTGTATTAAGCGGACCCCATATTAAGTGGACACCCTCTGTTAAGTGGACACCAGCTTGAGTCCCTAAATTTTCTTCCCACAGTTACTGTAAACCAAACCTGCATTCTTTGGACACCTCTGTTAAGCAGACGCAGACACCAATATTAAGCCATTTTGTTGCACAAAACCTGCAATAAGTGGACAGTTCAAGGGCATTTTACCTCTAAAAGTTCAGCTATATATACCAACACAAACAGAACTTCAAACCACGTCTCGGCACTAAGCTTAACATGAGGTGATCCGTGAAAATTGGCACAAAACTGTTTACAATTGCAATTTATAACATAGTGCACACGTTAGTCCTATCTAATTCCTATTGAGCCATTATAAACAAAATCTTTATGTACACATGGCCATGCATATATAAGATGACGTGAGCAGTTTCAATTTAGCTGCAAAATTTCCGTCAAGCTTGGTGCAAGTTCCTTTTGTTTAAGTTTTGGCAATATGAAGATTATTCTGAACAATCCAAACTCTACTTCGAGCTTTTGACTTTTGCCAAGCTAAGATGTTTACTTAAACATGAGTATTTTGCCTTTGTTTGTCTACATTTTCATTGAGTATATTTGACTTTGTCTGTCTACATTTTCATTATAATTAATTCGCAGAAGCAAATTTTTCATTGACAATTTTAGAAACCAGGTTAAGTGTTTTTGCTCAACCATTGCTGTCAACTGATTGTAGCGTGTTAGGATCCTAATGACCTTTGTTTTTCTTCACCGTGCATTGTGAGAACTTTGTAGCGAATCACAAATAAAACTTGTTGTCGCCTTGTTCAAAAAGAATTGGTTCATGCTTTTAGCTGTGCGTATATCGAGTTATGGATGCACTTGGGAAGTTTGGAGAGCACTCAAGAAGCTAGAGTTGCTCTTGGCTGTCGCCTCAAGCAACTTTTATGCTTCCTTCATGCTCTCCAAACTTCCCAGGTGCATCCATAACTCAATATTTTGATATTTTTGACTCAAGATAGCTTGATAGTTCAGGAAGAGCGATAAACAGAGAATCTTCATCATGCTTTTTATGTTATGCAAATTTAGATCTACATTATTTGGCAATATCTCTCGGAAATTTTCAAACAATGGCAAAGAAAGCATATTTACATGTATGGCAGTGTATAACAATAGCACAAGCCTTGAGCTCAAATAGTTCATATTTGGAGGCAATTGGATGCCACTATTTTGGGCAAAAAAAAAAAGCCTTTTAGAACCGATGTCTTGTTACAAACTAAAAGTTGTTATTTTTTCAAAAAAAAGTCTCCGTCTGCTTTTATCAAGACCTTTCTATTAGTCTATTTAATTTTGCTCTTATCCCTTACTACTTAGTCCACAATAAAAGGCAAGGATTGCTTTTGCTACCAGGGCCATAGCTAGTAACAGGCAAACCGAGGCACTTGCCTCAGTCATTTTTTTCGTTTTTGTTGTTTATAGTCATCCTAAATGCCCTACATACATGTACTTTGGCAGAGAATTAAATCATGGACATTGCCTCAGTAATAATTTTTTCATGGACATTGCCTCAGTCTGATAATTTTTTTCTGACTAAGGTCCTGGCCACTGCTATTGTCATACCTGCCTATGCTGTAGGTGAGCACTGAATTGAACATCCCATCCATGTTTTGCATTGTGTATACTCTTGGGTGTGTGCTACATAAACACGGCTGAAACTGATTTGAGACTGGCATTAACTTGTGTATCTAAGTCTTCCAGAATCCATAAAAATGGTGTTTGAGCTCATCAACATGTTGATTTTCTCAAATTTCTCAGAGGGGAGGGGTGCCTCTGGGACTGTAAAATGCTCCTCTGCATCATGTACAAATAAAAGATAATTCAGTCTGGCAATTGTATCAAGGTTGAATAAATGGAGGACACGAAGTTAACCTTTTTCCTAGGAGCCTTTTAGCCCTAAATCAAGCCTGCAAATAATTTTTTTGTATAACTGAGCAGTCTAAGGACAACTTTAAACCTGATAAAAAGCCAGTCTGATTGGACGAAACATTTTTCTTTGTCGTAGGTAATCAAAACTAAGGAACATTTGAGACATTTCGGTATTTGTCCCACATAACGTTTGGGTCATCATAACTGTTTACCCTGTCCCAATCTTGTGCTGAAATATCATAGCAAAACCTGGCAGAGTCACAATTGCTGAATTTCCTGTAAGTTAATGTAGAATGGCCTTTAGGTGAATTGATGGAGATCTTACGGAATGCATAGACGAGACTATGGTCACTTAGCTTACATGGGACACAACAGCGGAAACAATATTATTCTGACAATTTGTAAAAGCAACATCAATCAGAGTAGAAGATGTGTTAGACTACCTATTAGTTGGTGAAGATTATTAATATCAACATTATTGGTTAACAATACTGTGTTGATATCAGCACATTTCCACCTACATTATTGTTAGCCATCAGTCTGTTACTCTAAGAATTGGTTCATCCTTAAGTACACGCGGGAGCCTTTACAACAAACAAAAAGTGTAACAGTTGCTCAAGGCGTAGCATCGAGCAACTCTAGCTCCTCGAGTGCTCTTTAAACTCTCAAAACAAGATGAGTCTGCTCCTTTTGTCAATGCTTTGGGGAGCAAGAAAATCCACACCAATAAAATAATTGGGAAGTCCTCTTCTACCATCCTCTGTTTTGGAATTAAACAGGGACGTTTCCCTCTTCAAGCAAGGAACAGATTTAAAATTCCTTAGAAGGGATACGATTTGCATTGGGTCATTTACAATGTACTGGAGTGGCTCCATTGAGTTGTGAATGTCATTTTCAGCAAAGCAGAAACAAACCATGAACTTGTAAGAAAAAACATAATAGCCATACGATTCAGGTCACCTGGCACTGTAGAGACAGTTAAGATGTTTCAGTCAGTCATCAACGTTTATAATTAAGTGCCAAACCGAGTCATCAGTACAATGGTCAGCACAACCCAAAACAAAACAAAACAAAAAAACCACTTCTCACTAATACATGATCGATCACTTAATTATAGGCATTGCTGGTGCCTTTCAAGTCAACCTGCTTGATGCACACAGGCTTACAAACTACGAAGTGGATGAACACGATGATTCTGGATTCTTTCGCACCAGATACAACGTTGTTTCCATCAATAATACACACAGCCATCTTCATCGAACCTGGACGAACTTTGATTACCAACAATTTGCAGGCGTTACTCCAGCGAAAGGACAGCACAAGCTACAGTCCCAGCACAGTGCCCACATTCACTTGAAATATGGAAAAGTGGAAAAAGTTCATCGAACTACAAGTGTATTCCTTAGGCCTGCCAAAGGACATCCAAGGGCAGAGAATTTTAAAAGCTTTGCAAAGCAGGACATAGAAATGTCAACAAGTGGATACAGTGAGCTGACATTGAGATCTTGTTCTGATCCAGGGCATCAACGTTCAAAGCGCTCAGTCATCAAGACTGATGAGCATCTAAAGACTGTAAAAACCCTTACCAGAGATAGTTTAATGTTTAATTCCGCTGACAAAATAAACTGGTCAGAGCTAGGAGGAGAGAAAAAGAAAACCCGACCTCTCTATGAAGTTCTGGCCTGTTTTCTTGACAAAGGCGCGCAGAAAATTGGTTATTGTACAAGTGAGCTGCACTACATGGTTCGCAACAATAAAAGTGTATTTAGAGTGGTCAAGCAATTGGTGGAATATAGAAAACACCAAAACCTAACCTCTTGGGCCGTTTATGTATCCGCACTAACTGCACATGGCAAATATGAAGCCCAAAATGTTCTAGCCCATGCCATCGAGACAGATAAGCCAAGGCCTCTCACCAGTGAAGAATATGAGACTTTGCTGATTTCAATCTTCTACCTTCCAGATGGACCACTACACTCTAGTCTCTTTAATGCCCTTTTTGATCTGTCGATAGATGATAGGAAAGGAGAAGCTGTTACAGCTAGAGCAATGCTGGTCTTGGCTGGACTTACAGAGAGAGCAAAGAGGACAGGTTACAATGTAACTTTAAGTGACACGGTAGCTGAGATGATTCACAACAGGTATCTAAACAAATCAAGCCTCTATCATCCCGAAAGTATGGAATATGAGTCACACCTGAGAGACCACATCTGGGCACTTGGAAATCTTGGTCATCATTCCGGAATTCCACTCATTCTGCAACATATGGACCACGACAACTCTGATATTCGATCTGCTGTTATTTCAGCTATGCGGAAATTGTCTCCAAAGCACACCAACCAACATCTGATTAAAGCATTGTACCAGGATGAGCACGTTGAAGTGAAGGCGGCAGTTGTTAACGTTTTCATAGATCAACACCAAAATTTGACTGAATCGGTAGTTAGAGGCTTAGAGCAAGCGCTGTGGCACGCCAATAAGGGTGACATTCTGGACTCATCAATACAAGAGTTTTTAGAAAACCATGGTAACCATACGAAAGCAGTTTATTTACGTCAAAAGCGTAGCATTATCAATCGACGAAAACGTGCCCTGATTCCAGAGCTCCGTCCTCGGGAGTACGAACTTGGCCAATCAAAACGGTGGAATAATATTTTTGGGGGCGAATGGCTGGGAGCCGAAAGTGTCATCCAGTTTATGGCCAAACTAAAGCTACGTGTTGGAATTTTTGGCGGAAAGGCCGAAGTAATTCTTGATAATTTTGCCCAAATACGAGCTCATGTTCTTAAATTCGGTCGTGAAATAGCAAGTGGCAAGGCTTCGTTCAAGGCCTCAGCAAGTTTTAAGAATGATCTTCCAAAAGATCTCATTCATTCTGTTGCAGATGCCGGGGATGAATTTCTCAGAAATTTCGACAGTATTATGAAGGTAATCACTAAGGGAATAGAGAAGTTCAGGATAACACTTGCTGAATATATCCCATTAAACATCGACAAGTTCACTGACTTTGTCAGGAACATTGATTACTTTTCCAAGACCTTAACATTTCCACTGAAAGCCATGAAAGGAACCAGAAAAATTATAACTTTTGCAAAGGATCTTTGTTCTCGTGTCAAAAAATGGACATCAGTGATTCAGAGAATCAATAACATAAAGCAAAATCTTTCAACACTTACTGGCTTCGAAATACCATTTCAGAAAGTTATCAAAAAACTGGACAAACTATTTCAAATCACTGACAGTATAAGTAAGTATCTACCCAGAAATTTGCCTGTTGGCTTCAATATTAACAACCTTCTTCAAACTCTCAGAAAAGTTCCTCCAAGTCAACAGACTGCCAAGATCACGGAATATTTCATGATGTCAGGGACGCCTTTACCAGAGGGATTCAGCTTACAGCTTCCATTCAAGTTTTCTATTCACTTCTCATCCTCACTAGAGATTTTTCAAGAAGTCTTGTTAAGATTGTTGCATTTCAGCAGCAATTTTAGAGAAATGTTCTCCCTGTTAGACTGGCTGGAAGGAATGAAGCTACCAACATTAAGCCTGTCTTTTCTGAAACCACATTCTCCAACTTTTCAAGGAACAAGATTTAATTTTGGCCTTGGTTTTGATTGGATGGGAAGTCTAAAATATGATCTCAAACTAAAATCCCCAGATTTTCAGAACTTGATTGCTCTCCTTAGAAATACCGAAGACTTTTTTAGTCGGTTTACCCATCTCCATTTTGATCTGGAAACCTTCTTCCATGAAGTGTTCCCTGGAGGAAAATATGACTTGCAAACACACTTTCCTGGCTTGCACCGAGTTAACAATGGAACATCTTCTGACCCCTCTTCCTTGCTGCAAGAAGTTCTCTCCACAATAACCAATGTAATTAACCTCCATGTTTCGAATGTATCTGCTATCAGTCACTTGACAGAATTCTTTCAAGAACTAGGACCTGCAGTTGCACCTTTTGCAGAACAGAATGTTGGGAGAATGTGCAGAATTCGTGAAACAGCCTTAAACTTCTTCCATGGTTTTAAAGACTTTGGAGACAACATTGAAAAACAGGGACTCTCCCATCTCAAGTCTATTCAAAATTCAACGCAGATGGTTATCTTGGAATTGCTTAATCTTACAAGTATCTTAGACACTTCGATAGAAACGATCAAGTTGAATTTTACTACTTCTGTGAAAGGGTTCATTTCCGTTTCTTTGCAGGAACTTGCGAGCAAGCTAAATAATATTCAGAATCTAACAACTGGGATCATGGACTTTACAAATGGAACAACATCCAAAATAAATGGAGTGTGCACCAATATGGAAACTTTTTCTGCTGATGAAATTGACCAAGTGCAAAATTACACACATCAGGTCCTTAGTGACCTAACGTCCATTATGGGACCTGTGACAGCAGCCATAAAAACTGTTGGGACGACCTTAAAGTCCGCAGTCACTGAGGTCGAAACATGGTACCGTGAAAATTTAGCAGCCGGTGTAGGAAAGATTTCTCGTGTTTTTCAGATGATAACAGATTTTCTATCAGCTTTAAAGAAGAAAAATGACTTTCTTAACACTGTTCAAGATATAGCTTCTCGCCTATATGAAGTGCTTAAGCACCTCAAAAATTTACCAGAATATGCTATCAAAGCGAGAAAAACGGTAGACGAAGTCGTTGATTACGCCAGCAAGGCTCAGAATTATAAAGATGAAATTCAGAAGCTTGAGATTCAAAAACAGTTTGGAACTGACTTTCACCAACAGATCAGGAATACTTGCAACAAGTTTAAAGTCGTCACTGCTGAAATGCTTCGCAAAGTCAGAAGCATCAATGCTGTCCACGAATTTAACACTTTCAAAGAGGAAGCCAACTCGTTTGTTGATGGAGCGTTGCAGAAATTCACGATGGTAAAATACCCTTTAGACAAAATAAGGAGAGAGCTACAAGAAATTAGTTCCATGGTTGGTGAAGTGACAAAAGTGTTGCAAGATCTCAAGCCTTTTACCAACTCTTTTTTACCTATCTTGGAAACCGCTAGAAATCTTCCTGATTGTCAGCATATGATGCAAATATTTCATCACAGTATTAAGGCATGCGTCATGAAAGCATTCTCTGTCGGAAGATTTGTTTTCGATCAGTTAATAGATTTTAAGAACGAAATAGTTGTCCTTAATGGCTTGGTGCCGGATGCGTGGAAGAACGTAAGGATACAGAAATGTGTCAAGGGTAGCAGTTGCATTTCCAAAGCGTTTATTAAACAAGGAAAGGTCATTAAGAACAAAGTAAGTGTAATTAAGCACAAACTCGAAAAAGCCATTGATTACACCAACTTGCTTAGCAAGTGCAAAGAAGGTGTCAACAACATAACAGAAGTGGTAGACAACGTAAAGCTGCTTATGGAGCAAGTACAGAACTTCTCTCTCCAAGACGATACTCAAAGATTGAACATCGTTTTGCAAAAGATGACAGGACAAGCGCCTGCTGGAGAAGACCAACACAAAGTAAGTGGAGGTCAAAAGAGATCCATACAAGACGCACAAGGTGGCCTCGAAAGAATTGCTGATTACATACAGAAAGTTGAGGAAATGAAAAGCCAAATTCAGAATTTTCAAGTGAGAACCTTTCAGGCATTGCGCAGTGTTTATGATGATTCTATACTTAAACACGTTCATTCATTGAGCAGCATACAGTCAAAGCTTGAATTATTTGATCATGTGTGGCAGAAGACGAAAGATGTCAGTGGTGTTATGAGGGCTTTGCATAACAGAACTAAAAATGTATTGGCATTTGTTGATAAGTTAAAAGATGTGACGGATCTGCTTTCAAACCCAACCATCATCCATCGTGCTGGTGCTGAAGAACTGATTGGCGTGGTGAAACCTCATCTTGACAAGTATACTGCAGACGTGACCGAGGCGGTTAGCAAAGTCAATGGTTTTTTAGATGAGGTCACCAATTTCTTGAACAAGATTCAGACGAGACAGAGAGGCTTGGACCCCAGAGCTTATAAACGTTGGCAAGACATAGCCTACTGCTCCGAAGAAGTCTGCTTGCGATCTATAAGAAGATCCTCAACGCTATATTTGTCCACCATTTTCACTTGGAAATTTGCTCATCTTGATGATCTCTCTTCAATGCAAAAGAGTGGACGCTGGCTGACACCAGGCCTGTTTGACGATTATAAAGTGGAAGGAATTGCTCAACTCTCTGAAAACGAAATGATTCTTGGAATGTATGGTGTGGCAAGTAATGAAGGCAAAGCATCTCTACTTGTTGTTACAAGGCTAGACAAAGGCGTCAAAAAAATCATTCAACTAATAGAGAGAAAAGGCAGTCCTTCGTCTGTGAGAATAGGTGGTGTTGCCATTGCCAAAGATTATATCTGGATCTGTGATAGCAGAAAAGCTGAAATATTTTCAGTTAAAATATCCCACATTACATCAACATTTTCTTCACCTGAACCATCACAGATTGAACTCTCCCAACCTGTACCTGTTGAGGGAACAGCCGAGTCTGTTTCTTATGATGAGCAAAGCAATGACCTTTGGATAACAGATGGTGTCAGGGGAAAGGCTTATAGTTATAGGCTGTCATATGACGGGGATTTGCATGGATCCCCGAACAGAGTTATTGACATTGGAAATAATGCTCAAAGTATGACTACTGTACGACAATTCGGTAACGAGTATGCATGCATCTCCAGATGTGCAATGATTCCTGGGTTTCAATGCAAGCTTGAGTTTCATCACTTAAGTAGCAGTGGAAAAATAGGAGAACAGACTCTAGTAAGAGTGGTTCGAACTCCCTCTGGCTTAGAATCTGTAACCCGAGTTGACAATGAAGTTATTGCAGTGGCATTCTCAAGTGCTACTTTAGCTGAAAGAGAAAACGTAGAACATGTTGGCGGTGACTTTGAAGACAGATACTTCAAAATAAGGCTACCAATCCTAAATACTTCCTTTGGAATATACGAAAACTGTCTGTATTTTAAAATAATGGGAGACTTTGTTTTACCACAAACGAATCTCTTTCCCATTGGAAAAATGATATGTGGAACAAAACGCAAGCGAAGTATCTCTCGGGAGCTCCTGGAAACAGATGTCTACCATGAAAAACTTGAAGTGATTCACGAAAACAGTAAAAGAGTGCGGAGAAATGCTGCAAATGTAGGCTCCTGTATGAGTTTATCAAAACGAACATTGTTAAAGGGATCTCATGATTTCTTTAAATATTCAGATGTCATTCCAGTCTTTGGAATACCGGTTACCTTTTCTGTAGGAGCTACTGGTCATTATCGAGTAGATTTTCAGGGAGAGCTTTGTTTGAAAAATAAGATGTTTAGACTGGGCCTTATACCTGGGGCGTGGATATCTGCATATGCTGATGCAAGTGTATCTATTTGGTTGGTTAAAGCTGGGATTACCATTGAAGCAACGCTACTTGAGACCTACCTAGTTCCAGAGTTAAGTTTGAAATTTGACAGATGGCCATTAAAAGTATGTATTCAACTGAAGCTTCAAATGACCCCACTGAGAATCAGAGTTTACCTCTGGTATAGTCTTCGGTTTTTTAGATTGAAAGTTTGGGTATTTGGATGTAAGACAGAGACTGGTTGGGGCTCAAAGAGAGTTTTCCATGAAATTCAGTGGCCTGCAAAGGCGATCAATAGAGTCCTTTTCACCAGTTGTCACGAAAATAAAGACACCACGCCTCCGGTAGCAGGAACATGCACAGCACAGCAAGTAGGGGACACCAAATACTTTGTGCAGTGGAATGGATTTAAGGAAGATACAAGAGTTAGTGCTTACCATGTCAGGATAGGATCTATAGAAGGCTCAGGTGATGACTACTCTTCTTGGACGGATACATCATTAAGTCAGGTTGTCACAGACCTACCAATCATGCATGGTAGAGGTGTATTTGTTAGCGTCCTCGCAAGAAACGATGAAAGAATGGATAGTCCCTTGGTTCATTGCCCTATGTTCCATGCAAGACGAAAAGGACCTCAGATTCTTTATGTTTATGATGGTGTAGTGAAAGAAAAAGATGCTGACTATCAATCTAGTACTTATTCTCTGGGAATGAACTTTGCATTAAGTAGCAATTTTGATGACATTGCCACAATAAAATGGGGAGTTTCTTCCAACCCGGCTTGCACATTTGATGAATCAGAAGCAAACGTGGTTTCTTTAACATCTCTTGGAGATTCTGACTCCATTCAAGTATCTGGTCTTAAACTTGAACATGGAACAAAGTACTTCACCCGGTTGTATGCCATTGATACAGTTGGTTTAAAGGAGATTATGTGCAGTGACGGTATCATGATTGACACAACTCGACCCATACCAACACATTTTCAAGATGGAACTGATGAAGATGACTCCAAGTTTCTTCCTTCACTAAGACGAGTTAGCGGCAAGTTTGATCCTTTTATTGATCAGGAGAGTCCTATGGTCAAGTATGAATGGAAAATTGTGACAAATGTATCAGGTGAGGATGTCACAACCTTTATCAATATACCACTCACCCAGCGAACACCTCTTATGGATGGCCTTTCTCTTCAAGCAGGCTTTCCTTACAGGCTTGTACTTCGTGGAACTAACGCAGCTGGGCTTCAGGCAGTCATTGAGACAAATGGATTTGTACCTGACAGTACACCACCCTTTTGCGAAGGACAGGTAATTGACGTAACTGATGAGGAGGACTTATCAGATGTAGATTTTGTGAGAGGGTTAAACAGTATTCAAGCAAAGTGGAAATGCTTTGATCATGAAAGTGACATTCGCTCACAGCTTCTGGGTATAGGAACGTACCCTGGTGGTGATGACATACGAGAACTTGAAGAGCTCAGCTTTCTATCTCAAACCACAAAAGAAAATGTCATGTCTTATGTAGAATTTTCTAACGTAACATTTCTCGCAAACGTCCGATACCATGTTACCATAAGGGTCATCAATGGAGTTGGTATGCAGAAAACTATCTTTTCAGATGGAATTTTGATGGACATGACACCACCCACAGTTGCTGCAATGTACATTAAAGACGGAGAAGAAGGAAAGGACAAGAACTTTAGCAGTAACATGTTTGCTTTTAGTGCAAATTGGAAACAGGCATTTGCAGATGCAGAAAGTGGACTATCAGAATATCTTGTTGCACTTGGCACTAAACCTGGACAAGGTGACATCAAAGCATTTCATTCGGTGGGCTCACAAACTAATTTGACCATAACAGGATTGCTCCTAGAAAGTGGCCTTCGTTACTTTGTGACTGTGGTTGGTTGTAACGGAGTTGGCATGTGTGTCAACGCGAGTAGCAATGGTGCTATTGTAGACATTGTCCCACCACATTCTGGAAAAGTTCTCACTGGATTATCAGGGCCTCCGTTATTATACCAGTGGTTAACTAAGTCAGTATGGGCCAGATGGAATTGGTGTCTGGCAGATGAGCAGAGGATTTCTGCAACTCTGAATTACAGTCAGTGTAGCAATGACAGCTTCTATGATGTACACAGTGGAATTAGTTTGTTTAGTATTTCTGTTATGTCCCAAAGTACTGATAAGCTCCTTGCACCGTTTAAATTAGCTGGACGCCAAAACTACACTGGCCGCAACATTGAACTTGAAGATGGAGTCTACTCAGTAGCTATTGAAGCCACCGACAAAGCAGGTGTTGCTACCCGTGGTCTATCGAACACGTTTATTGTTGACAGTAGTCCCCCAGTGGTAATCGTCGTACAGCATGGCCATTTTGGCGAGACAATGACATTTATTAATTCTACTGTTGCAACCTTTCGGTCTTACTTCGTGGTCGAGGACAATCTTTCTAAGGTTAAAGCTTACAAAGTCGGTATTGGAAGTTATTCTGGTGCTGATGATGTCATCAAATTTCAGTCCTTCTATTTACGTTTCTCAATGTCATATTTGCAAGTTAACTGGACATCATTTAAACCAACATCTCTAAAAAGTAACCAGCGTTATTTTATCACCGTATTAGCAATAAACAGTGCAGGTCTCTTCACCATTAAATCGTCTCCTCCTCTGCTCTCCGATTTTGAAGTACCTAAAAATGGAATGCTAATAGATGGATGGGGCTTACATGATGCTAGGTATCAGAGCTTTACCTCCCTCTACCGTGCACAGTGGTATGGTTTTACAGATTTCTCAGGAATCGGAAAGGTTTATCTCGGTTTGTCTAGCAAATCGAATTCAACTGTCTGCAATGTCAGAAAGGAAGAAATTGTCCCAAATAACAAAAACTTTCATGTATTGTCTGGACTAACATTAATCTCAGGACAGAAATATTTCGCATGTCTCAAGTTGGTGGACAAAGCTGGTAATTCGGCATTCTTTCAGTCCAATGGTTTGGTAGTAGATTCAAGTGCTCCTCAACCAGGCTATGTTACTGACGGAACACCAGGCGAAGAGATAGAGGCACAAGTTGAGAACTCAGTTCTGAGGGCCTCATGGGGAAACTTTACAGAGAATGAAACAATGATTGTGTCATATCAACTGGCATTTGGATCGTTCCCCGGTGGCGATGACATCCAAGGATTTACAAATGTGGGGATTGTAAGCACGGCTACAAGCTCTAGACTTAAAGTGTCAGAGCTATCGAATGGTATTCGCTATTATGCAACAGTCATTGCCTACAATGTGCTCGGAATACCTAGCTCCACAGTCTCATCTGATGGCGTGATAGTAGATTTCACTCCCCCGTTTTTCTCACAACCAGCTCGAGATGGTGATCATGCCAGTATCGAAGTCCGCTACTCGTCTGAAAGGTCATTAAAAGCAGCATGGAAATGTGAGGATCTTGAGTCAGGTCTTTCCACAATTGAAATCGCCTTTGGTCTACAGCCAGGGGACATAGACGTTGTGAATTTTACGAGCTTACCCGTGTCCCAAACGTCTTTTGTGACCAATCTTGAGCTTCAGACGGGTTATCGATACTTTGCCAGTATCCGATGCACAAACAAGGTTAGCCTCACTGCTATTTCTTCGTCAGGTGGTATTGTGTATGACAATACGCCACCCAGTCCTGTTTATATACAAGATGGTGACTATCAAGAAACAAATAGGACTGTTTCTGTTAATTTTAAGTTTGTTGACCCAGAAAGTGACATTCAGGCGTATAGACTCCAAGTTTGGGGCGGAGGGTCATACAATAGGTCAATTGTTATTTATGGCTCCTTCCTTTTCAGTGGAAATTTTACTGCTAGGGCAACTTTACAGCTTTCCAAAGAACTTGAAAGCGCAAAAACATACTATGTTAACGTGACAGCAGTGAACGGCGCCGGGTTGGAAGCTACAGGGCAGTCGGATGGATTTGTTGTTGATACTACTCCACCATTATGCTCCAAGGTTTGGAATGGCAAAGCTGACAATGGAGACGACATTGAGTATGCTCCGAGCTCAAACAGATTTTCTATTTCCTGGATATGCTATGATAATGAGGCCCCAATAGTTCTTTATCAACTTTCTGTCAAAGATGTGGAAACAAATAAGTATATTATTCCATTTCACACTTCGAAAGTGAGTTTTAACTCACCAGGGTCAGCGCTCATTACAGGTGGGGGTAGAATGACAGCAAAGTTTGAAGAAGGTCAGAAGTATGCAAGCGGTATTGAGATTGTGAACGCTGTTGGCTTAAAGACTGTTAAATGGACAAATGGCATTGTCATTGACAGCACACCCCCAGAGGTGTCTAAACTAAAGCTTGCATTCTATCCGGAGGGTGATTTGTTAAAAGCTGAGTGGTTAGCAAGTGACAGAGAAAGTGGCCTGAAATCTGTTTCCTGGGGACTTGGAACAACTCCAGAAATAAATGACATCAAGAACTTTACTGCTGTTTCACCATCTGTAGTGAATATTTCAATATCGAGTGTTTCGTTTCAACAGGGGAGTACTTGCTTTCTAAATATATTTGCTATAAATAACGGTGGCTTATTTAGCAGATCTTCTTCAAGGGCAATCATCATTGATCGCACAGCACCAAAACCCGGAACTGTTGATGCCTATCATGCTTTCCCGCTTAATTATGACCAAAGTAAAAACGAGGTGCCAAATTCATCTGTTGCTGTCACTTGGACAGGCTTTACAGATACGGAAAGTGGTATCAAAACCACAAGCTGGGCCATTGGGAAAGACTGCGCTAAAATTAAACAAGGTGATGCTGTTTTCTACACTGAGGTAGTTGCTGGTGATTCTGTTGGCGGAGTCATCATAGAAAATCAAACCCTTGTGGAAAATGAAACGTACTGCGTTTGCATTCGAGTTACAAATGGTGCTGGACTTTCCAAAACCAATTGCTCGTCAAAAATGCTTGTTGTATTGGGAGACCTGTCTTCTGGTGTTGTAAGCGACGGACCGGTGATGTCAGCAAGTGACATTGATTTCCAAATCGACGACAGAGCTATTTGGGCATACTGGCGTGGTTTCAAGGATCCTGTCTTTGGTATTTCAAAGTATCATTGGTGCATCAGAGACCTGCCACCCAGTCCATCTGAGTTAGAATTGTGCACATGGCCATTCATGGAAGTACACCATTTAAAAACCAAAGCTAGTCACTTTCATAACCTGACACTTTTGCATGGAAAGAAGTATTACGTTACAGTAAAGGCTGAAAACACAAGGGGTGCTACTGTAATGTCATCCTCAGATGGTGTTATTATTGATCGAACCCCTCCAATTGCAAAATCAATCCAGATCTCCCCATCATTGGGTAAAGAGACTATGTTTTTAACATCACCTTCAGCTCCAGTGGTTACCTGGTCAATTGATGATCCCGAAAGTGGAATAAGCCACTTTCTCATTAGCGTTGGCAGCTTTCCATTTCAGAGTGACCTCTTGGCTACTAAGTACTTCAACAGTCTTAGCCGTTCCCTTGATTTAGACCAAGAAAACTTCACGCTTTATGAAGGCTTAACGTTCTATGTAACCATTACTGGCGTCAACATGCTCGGTCTGGAGACCGTTTTAACATCACAGCAAGTAGTAGTGGACTGGACGCCTCCAGAAGCTGCTAACATTGTGGATGGCATTCACACCACACCCATGGCCGAGGTATTTATCCACAGCCATTACCAAAGTGATAAAGGAATTTTGCTTGCCAACTGGAGCGAATTTCATGATTCTGAAAGCGATGTTGTTGAATACCACTGGTGTATTGGAACAGCTCCAGGTAATGAATTAGTTGTCTCGATTTTTAAAATTTTTTTGAAATGCTTATTTCATTATTTAAAAAACAGTCTTCTTAAACTGTGAATTATGTAGAACGGTTTGGCTGGGATAATCTGTGAGTGTCTCAAGTTTAAAGAATTGAATGCTCTTAATCTTTGTACTCTACACTTACAGCTCCTTATCAGTAAATTTCAAAATGTTACGGGGTTTTTTTTTCAATTTTGCAGGATCATGTGATGTAAAAAGCATGACATCTGCTGGACCTAACACCACTGTTCACCATTCAATTACTCCTCAAGAAGGCCTGCAGTATTTTTTTACGGTTGAGGCAACCAATGGTGCAGGTCTTAAACAAGCAGTTTACTCGAATGGTATCACTATCGATACCTCTCCACCTGTAATAGAAAATGTTCGTGATGACCCTGAATGGAAAACAAATGATGTGCATCAGCTGATGACACAGAAAGATAGTATCCAGTTAGCATTCCATTGGGACAAGCCTTACGATCCAGAAACTGGAATTTCATCTGTTGAATGGTGTGCAGGCACTAGCAACGACTCGTGTAATATCGTGTCCTTAACTTCAATAGATCCAGAAGATACTTCTGTAAAGCACTTCATACCTGAATTGCTGGTCTCTGGTACTGATGTGGTGTTTGTAATGCTAATTGTAGCAAATGGTGCTGGAATGAATTCAACAGTCATCGCCCCAGTACTCTTAATTGATGCAACCCTGCCATCAGTTGGCAATGTGACCGTAGGAAAAACCCCAGGAACCTCCTATTTTAAAAAGGGAGATTCAGTTATAGCTACCTGGAATGGATTTGGAAATGACCAGAGAAGTTTTAGCCACTTTGAATGGACCATATGTCAAGTGAGTGCAAAAGAAAAATGTGTTATTCCATATAAAAATGTTGGTGCCAAGACAACAGTGAACTTTGACATTACTGGTTTCGAGTATGGTGTCTCCTACATAGTAGTTGTGCGAGCATTTAACAAGGTTGGCTTATTCGGGGAGGCTAATTCAAAAGAATTTATACTGGATGGTTCAAAACCATCTGCAGGGACTGTGTATGATGGATTGGAACGACAGAAAGATATAGAATTTCAAAGCTCTACAACTCATCTGTCAGCCAACTGGTCACCATTTACTGATGCTAATGGACGAATCACTGGTTATGAGATGTGTGCAGGAACAGAACCAGGAAGATGTGATGTGAGTGGTCAGTTTCTTAGTCTCGGCATTAAGCTCACGGGAACAATAGAAGGATTAAGCTTGACTCACAACGGAAGATACTTTGTCAATGTACGTGCAACAAGTGAGTCCGGTTACAGCATAAACGCAACTTCTAATGGTGTCAGAGTTGACATTACCCCAGCTGTAGGAGGACAGGTAAGAGATGGTCAGACACTCGTGGACATTGATTACCAAGCAGCTGACACATTCATTTCTGCCAACTGGGATGCTTTCGAGGATAAAGAATCAGATGTTACTGGGTACACCTGGTGTGCTGGCACAAGAAAGGGAGTCTGTGATGTCATTTCCGAAACCAGTGTTGGTGATCACATCAGTGCTAGTCAACAGATACTGATACCACTTCCAAGAGAAATATCAATATTTGTTACTGTCAGCACCTTCAACAACGCAGGTGTATCCACTAGAGTATCATCTGACGGGTTTATATATGACGACACTTCGCCAATTCTTTCCGAGGTAGGTAGAATTTGGAAGTTAGTTTTTAATGTTCAACCTCTAAATTATCTGTTATAATCCATCTTAAAAGGAATAATGCGCAAAACTTTGCAAATTGTTATAGTGGTATCTTGTAAGGTAAAGTCTTCACTCAAGCCTAGTGACCCACCCAACCAAAGCTCATCTTTTGTTCTGCTTACTAGGAGTATTTCTACTCCTCCCTGGATATGCAGCTAGCCATCGCAGGGTTACCCCCAGCATTAGATTTGTTTTTACCCACATACACCCAGGTGAACAGAGACATTGTGAGAGTAGATCAAGCCTGGAACGCTCATTGTGTGTATCTTGGGTTCAGAAATGTGAAGAACAGATTGCTTGCTTTTCTGTCGGGATTTGAAAGAACCAACAGAAAAAACACTCTAAACAGCTGGGATATTTGAGCAATAAAAGACATCTTTTTTATTTATTTCTTCATGTGTTTAGAGTTTACATTGTGGTGAAATTAACATTACCAGGTCCTGGACTTGCAGCTAGGCGAAGGTGATCACGATGTTGACTACTTCACATCCAAAGACAAAGTTTGTACTGGATGGAATGTTGTGGATTCTGAGAGTGGCATACTCAAAAGCGAGGTCTCCGTTTGCTCTGCACTGAACACCATTGATTGTTTGCTGTGCGGATTAGATGTAGGCAACCAGACATTCATCTGCATGACTGATCTGGAAATCAAGGAAGGAGTTAAGTATGTAACAAAAGTTCGGGCTGAAAATAATGCGGGACTGACCACTGAGCTCTTTTCAGATGGCTTTGTGGTTGACTCGACGCCCCCCTTGGAGGGTGAGTTAACTTACATTGAAAGCTCAAATCCCATCGTCAAGGAGGCTGCAGAACAATTCACGAATTCCCTAATTGCTGTTAAATGGAATGGGTTCTGGGACAAAGAAAGTGGTATACAGGCTTACTATGTTTGTGTTGGAACTCTGCCGGGAAAATGTAACAGCAAGAACATTACTAATGTGATGGACTCCACCACTTACACTTTCCAAGATTTACAGCTTGTTCAAAGCAAAACATATTTTGTTTCTGTTGTGGCAGAGAACAGAGCTGGTCTAACAGGTGATGTCAAAACGTCGGACGGGATTGTTGTTGACAGAACAGGTATGCACACTAATTACTATATTTTTAATAGCAAAATAGGAACTATGACATTTAGCATATCCTGTATGGAAGGAGTTATGCTGGTTCGTGGTGGTAGACCATAAGATTTTTAGCACGTTAAATGTCTAAGGAAATACTAATGAGTACAAATATGTATAACAAGGGTTTTGTTTTCTTATTACTAAAGAAAAGTCAGTTTAGAATATTGAAGATTATTTAAATGAAAACCTCAGATAGTGCATTTCTAGCTTTAAATTGGAACACTGAATCTCGGTTACTAACCATGATACCTGCGTTTGACTGTATATAGAAAATAAGTGCGGCAAGTGTCGCCGATAAAGGAAAGCTCTGTCGGAAAAAAATGGCTGAAAGCAGCACATTTTGTTAAGCTTTCTATTGCGAAAATACAGGAAACAGTGGCAAATACCATCCTGGAAACTACAAAAACAAAAACAGAAAATGCCACAATTATCTGAACTATCTATAGTTAGCATTTTATCGAAAGGGCTTTAAATGTACCAAAAAAGTGAAAAAATGAAGAAAAACAACCAAAAATTCATGGGTAGATCCAAACACCGACACATTAACATTCTTGTTCAGTTATTGAAAACAGGTTTTAGTCACTGAAATTATGCTTAGCACTCCAGTAAAGTATTTTACCTTACTATTGGGTCTTAAATATACTTTAGTGAACTCGCTTGATTCTGAGTAAGACATTCTGTATAGTTACATTTTTCCAGGATGTAGACAACTTTGGAGATGATGATTATTATATTTTTTTATAGTTTATTTTATTGATACAAACATATTACAATATAGTTTATAGAACTGCTTGCAGAAAGTTTTCATTAAATTGAGAGTGATATCTTTAGATAGTTGGCAATCAAAGTTTTCGCAAATTGAGTTCAGATCTCCAAGGTCCATATGAACTGATGCATAACTTTTGAGATAAGCAGAAATAGCTGAGGTGATTTGGTAGTATTGCAGAAAGTTAACTTTGATGTTATATTTATTGCTGAATTCTTGTGGTGAAAAATAATTACCTTGATTGTTCAGCAAGTCTTGCACAAAAAGAACATTACTATCCCGCCAGACCTTCCAAAAGACCGATTTGTTTCCTATATTTATATCTCTGTTGTTCCACAAAATGAAATGGCATTTCAAGGGATCTTTGTAATTGCTACACAGTTCTTGAAAGTGGTCAAGGAGTTCTCAATAAAAGAGGGGGATTTTTCTCTCTAATTTCTTGACACTGTAGTTACAGTTTAGAAGAAAAAGGAGTCCGCCATGTTTATCAAAGTAGTAATTACGGATTGCCGTCCAGGTGTCATGAGTGTTATTTAAGAGTCTATGTATCCAACTGAGACGTAGCGCTTTTATAACAGTCCTGAAGCAGGGAAAGCTTAGCCCACCCTTAGATAAGGGCGGAACAGAACCTGTTGCTTGATCTTATCTCTCTTATTCTTCCATAGAAAAGCAAACAGTCTACTTTGGGTTTGTTGTATCGCTGTTTCTGGAACAGGAAGCATGGAGGCAGTATAGATTAGCTGAGACAAACCTAGAGATTTTGCTAGCATAGTTCTTCCAAAGAGCATCAGGTCCCACGACTGCCATATGTTAAGCTTTTTTTCCATTTTCCTTATTTTGATATAAAAATTATTGTTGTTGTTGGCAGCTGCATCATGGGAAAGGTAAGTTCCAAGGAATTTTATGGGATCTTTTGGACGCTAGAATTTTAAAGGCTCTATCTTATTTTTGCTCGAAGCACCAATCCACAAGATTTTGAAGTAATTAGTCATGAAACCCGCATTCATTACACCACTTTCAACATTATAAAGAATGGATATCCATTTTCTAATATTTGGACCAAAGTTGTATAATTCAGTACACTAGTGGATAAAATTCCATTCATTGGTGTCAAAGGCTTTACGAAAATCAATAAAAAGTAGGATGCCTGGGAGTTTTTTAGCCTCTGTTTATTCCATAATATCATTTAAAAGCCGAACATTTTGGCCAATGAATCTACCTTTAATGAAGCCTGTTTGATCAGTGTATGACCGAAGACAGCATTAACTCGATTCTTTGGCCAATTGCTTTTGCCAAGATTTTGTAATCAACATTTAAGGGGGTTAGCAGTTAACTTTGGAGATGATTATGCAAATAATATTTCTGAAGAGCACTCTGTCTCACTCGCTTTCCTGGCATGCTTCATTCAACTCAAAAAGTAAAGTGAACAACGCACAACACATTTTCCTGCCTTTTCATAACATCACTTCATGTAGATAAAACTGAAATATCCACATCATCCAGTCGATTATAGAATTTAATAATGCAATTATGCCATTCCTCTTTTTGGATATGAGGTGATTATAACAAACTCGGTGGTATGCACCTGTTAGTTATCATCTCGTATCGAATGTGGGGACATGGAATAATTATTTTAAAACTATTGTTAATGTTAACGTTGCCTGGAAAAGTAGTTGGAGCATAGGTAAAATTGAAAAGAGCGGTGGTACCATAGCTCATCTTAATAAGTAAACTTTCTTGTTCATATTAATAGGACCTATCAATGGTGGTGTGATACTCGATGGAAGTAAACATGGAGAAGACATTGATATTCAACAAAACAGAATCCTCATTGCAGCCCACTGGAGTGCCTTTGAAGACCTTGAAAGTGAAATTATAAGTGTGTCTTGGTGTGCAGGGTTGTCTTCTGGTACTTGTGATCTTGTTAAAGAAACGCAACTGGGCCAAGACAATACTGTGGTCTCTATGCTTCTCACCGAGCCAATCATGAATGGTCAGCGGTACTATGTCACTGTCAAAGCAACCAATGGCGCAGGCTTGACAACATCACTAACATCAGATGGAGTGACAGTTGATGATACCCCACCTATTCCTGGTATTGTGATCGATGGGATGGTATTCGATGTAAACTATGTTAATGGCGAAGATGACATCAAAGCAAGTTGGTCTGACTTTGTGGACATGGAGTCGGGCATCGAATCTTACGAGGTCGCTTTATGTGATGCTAGGAACTTGTCGTCCTGCTCTCAGGCATTCACTGCAGTTGGAAACATAACTGACATTACTATTGCTGGTAAGATTCAATTCAGTTGAGTTTTCTCTTGGAAGTGACAATAATTAATATTGTTACTGGGTATCCATCATCATAGAAATTAATATATTTTTTATTTCCAAGTGATAAGACTTTTCCTTTTGTCCCACTAAAGGTGCACCACGTAATAAGTATTTTTTTTGACCAATTCAAAAGCAATTGGCAAATTTGTGCCAAATTGCCATTTCAATTGTAATTAAATGTGCTGCCAAATTACTGATCTTTTTTCTTTTTTGACAGGTTTAGATCTCGAAAGTGGTATACAGTACAGATTCATTGTAACGGCCATAAACGGCGCAGGTCTTAAAATAACTTCTTTCTCCAATGGATTCACGGTCGATTTTACTCCTCCGATAGGAGTCAAAGTATGGGTTGTTGCTGGTAACATGCATGTTATCTACCAGTCAGATTCAGCTAAAGTGGTTGTAAGGTAACCCATCATGTAGATATATTGTAGTGTAAACACAAGACCGAATAAGAGGGCTCGCAGCAAAAATTGTGTAGTTAGAACAAAATGCCCAAGATTGTTTAAGACCTAAATCCCTCTGGATAATCATGTCTAGACAAACGTAACCACCATCCACGAACAATGCTGATGACAAATAAAACTAGATAACTCAAGAGACCAGTCTTTTTAGATTAGATTCTAACTGCACTAGATTTATGTATTAGTTAACCCAGAGGATTCAAATTGCAGGGATTTGTTGATCAACCAAATTGTGGTTTTACTTTCAAATATCAGATTTTTTTTCAAATAATTTTTTAGAAGATGCTCCCACATGATCTCTCAGAATAACAGTAATTTAAATCAAGAAGAGTTTTGGATGCCTCATGCAGTTGAACTTCTCAACGTAACGTATAATTCACTTCCCATTGCAGAGAAGTGACCATTGTAGGGAGGTTTTAAAAAGGGTGAAATGTATTGATGAGCACAAGGTCGAGAAGAAAAAGTAAGTCTTTTAAGAGAGGTGGACACCAGTGGAGGTTCAACTGACATCAAAATCCAACTAGCATTGAGCATTCACTAGCAGTGATTGCACTCAACACCGAATGTAGTCAGTTGCTTGTTAATTTGGTTTTGTAAAGGTAGTTGCACTAAATCAAACAGTTTGATTTTTTCTCCTGGTCATTATTTTTTCACAGTTGGACTCCTTTCACTGATCTGGAAAGTGGCATATCTAACTATGATGTTTGCCTGAGTTCTGTTATCCAGAACTGCACAGTCACACCCTTTATTGATGCAGGGTTGAACACAAGCTACACAATCAAAGGCCTTCACCTTTCACATGGAAAGACCTACTACGCTATCGTGAAAGGTACAAATGGAATTGGCTTGTCATCAGAGACAAATAGCAATGGTGTCTTGATTGATTTGACATTGCCCACTCTGAAAAACAACTCTAGTTCTCCAATTACATTTAGATGCTCTGAAGAACATGTGACTTCCAGCTGGGAAGAATTTGGAGACCAGGAGAGTGGAATTGCGAAGTATGACTGGTGTGTTGGAACAGCAAAGGCTTCATGTGACGTGGTGTCTATGAGGTCGGTGGGAAGGAGAACAAGTGGTGCTGCTATTATTAACAGACTCCATTCGGGAACAAAACTTTTCTCCACTGTGTATGCCGTCAATGAAGTCAAGCTTAGAAGGCAAATAGTATCAGATCCATGCACAGTCATTAGAGAAGCACCGACACTGGGTGAAGTTATTGATGTTTCAAACAATTTTGCAGACATTGACTGGAAGGGGGACACATCAAGTTTGTCGCTGAGGTGGAATGTAACTGGACGTTACTTTTCACGCTTACGTGTTCAGGTAGCAGTGGCAAAGCTGTCCTCTAATCTCTCTGTACCACGCCTTATTAAGGAAATTTCCTGGAATGGAGAGCTTCTTAAGCAATCTTTCATGGAAGTGCTGCCATGGCAACGCAACATAACATTAAGAACTATAAGCTTTCAACCATTGGAACGTTACCGGGGTATAGTAAGGGTTTTGAATGAAGGAGGTATCTTCTCCGAGGCCTCCAGTGATGGAGTGAAAATGGAACCAAGCCCTCCGCCAGCTCGTATTCTTGCCATCTGTGACAAAGCTGCAGAAAATGAGCACTTGCGATGGTGGCCGAACTTGAGGATTCCACCTGTCAACAGAAGTGCATTAGACACCGATATCACCTACATCTCTTCTCCGGCAAAATTAGAACTGACTGTCAGAAGTGATGCAAACGTAGCATACAACAACACACATTCTACTCCTGAACACAAGATGATGAATGGTACGGCCGAATTTAAAATCATTGTCAATAGAGTGACAAGTGACAAAAACGACACAAATACTACCTCCTGGTCCAAAACAATGAAAGTAATTCCGGGTTTCGCTGACTCAGAGGGCCCATGCTGTGTCAAACGGTCTCGCAATGAACCATCTGCATTAAGTGACGTACACTTCAAGCCAGCCTTACCAACCAAAGACTTCGGTGTTTCACTGGCGGTTTTACCACATGATGTTGTAGCTATTGGATGTAAAGGTAAAGTGGTGCTACAGTCACTGAAAAATCGAACCGCAAGCCATACTATTACACTAGATGACCTCTCTAATTCTAAAGGACAAGTTAAAATAGTTTCATATCTAAACAAAACAGGCTTTCTTCTTGATGACAAAGTATACCTCTATCAGCATTCTGCTACCAACTCTGGTGATACTATGTTAGGCAAGACCTCTATAATTGGTAAATGCAAAAGCCTTTCAAAGTCCCATTGCTCTCAAAGTGAGACATGGGCAGATGACCTTGGACAGGTGTTTGCTCTCAGTGCGCACGTTATGGCAGTAACTGGAACCAACTTGACCACCAATAGCAGTGTCGTCGCTGTTTTTAGAGAGAACGCTGGAGAATGGATGTTTACTGAGACAATTGGCGAAAAAATGAAAGATCCAAACTTTGGGCACTCAATATCCTTAAATGACCGTCTTCTGGCAGTAGCTGCTGGAGATGGACAGAATTGCTGTGTCCTTATATACTCAACACAGACTTTGATTCTCCGTAAAACAATCTGTCTAGCTGAGTCTGCAGATGGAGTGGCACCTCTCTATTTACATCTCACTGAGACTGATGCTCTTGTAGTGTTGTCTAAGACATCGAGATTACTAAAAGTGTTTCAGTTCACCACCAAATCAAACTCTTACCACGAGGTGTGTGAGTACAGATCTGGGAGATTTATCGATGAGCTGAGTGGAAATCTTGATGTTAACACTCGTGAGGAAGAGTCCATTGTCGCAATGGGCATCAAATCTCTAAATGGTAATGAAGGGGTCCAACTGCTTGGCTTTAAAGGGAATCATTCTAGCAACCCCTATCAAGAAGAAGGACCTAACAAATGTGCCAATCTAGGATTGGTGCTTGCCAGAGAGTTAAAAGTTGATCCTGGTATGGAGACTCGAACATCTGTATCCTTCAAAGGTAATACTATCTTATTCGGGATACCTGACATCCTTACATGGCCTAACAGTGATCAGTGGTTAAGCACAGGAAGAGTTTTCGTGGCAACATATTGTCCTTCAAATTACTTCCGTACTAGTGTTTCTGGTTTACAGAGCTTACGCCCCATGTCTTGCGTACCTTGTGAAAAAGGAAGAAAGTCATTTGGAGGTTTTGAGGAATCTTGTTCAGTGTGCACAGGGAGAACTTGCTCCTCGCCTCGTCTTAAAAATTCTTCCAGTTTTACATCAGCTATTTGTGATGATACATCCTGTGTTGCAAATTCACATTTGAGTAACACAACACATGGAGTTGATGTTCACTTAGAGGATGGATCGTTGTTCGTTGCTGGGTCCGAGCACGTCTACACTGTGGAACTACTTGAAACCACTCGAGCTGGTGTATCAAGTAGCTCGTTTTCAGAGTCCTTCATGATCGATTCAACCGCTCCAGTACCTGGAGTAGTGTATGATGGACTTGGCAGTGATCAAAACGCAAACTGTTCTGAAAACTCAACACTCAGCCAAAACAGTCAGTGTTCTACACGCGATCTTCAAGATACGGATATAACTTTTAGCAACAATACACGAGAGATCCACGCCAGGTGGATTGATTTTCTGGATAACGAAAGCGACATTGTAGAGTATTTCTGGTGCGTGGGCAAGCAGCCAATGACAGACGACATCCGAGTTTGCGAAAGTACGGGAACGAGGCCAAATGGAAGCCACTATGGATTTGCTTTGGAGCACGGAGATTCCTATTACATCACAGTTATTGCCTGCAATGGAGCCCGGATGTGTTCAGCTGCTCACAGTGATGGTGTTACCATAGACACTACACCACCCGTCATGACATATGTTAGGGATGGAGTCATGGGACCAGATATGGACTATCAGGTGGGAGAAATGAAAATCCTTAATGTTCATATCTTTTGGCTAGAAAGTCTTTAAGCTCTACTATATTTTCCACCCGAGTGTTTACATTATCGCAGACGACCTGTCATTACATGGTATTAAAGTTAATTATTTATCGCGTTCTTGGTCCGACTCTCACAAGTCAAATGAGATTAAAAGGTTCGTTGTCTGCCCGTCCTTCCTAACGACTGTACATCAAGCACACAGGGAGGGGGACCTTTGAAACTACAATTAATTTCGAAACTAATTTTCGTGCGCTGATTGGCTCATTTTTATCATCAATAAGAGTACAGACGGATAAAAGTTTAATTTATGCAACTTTCAAGTTCAACTTTCAGCTGTCAAGCTGTCAACTTTTAAACCAATGAGATTTTATGGACTTTTTCAAGTAGCCAATCAAAAAGCAAGAGAAGCTATTGACAATGTTAGCGTCATTTTGAAAAAAAGTTACTTACTTTGGTCTACGGCAAAATTTTTGTCATAACATGATCATAACATGCGGAACCACTCGCCTGCAGCTTGTGGTCCCACAGCCACTTTGACAATGTTATGACGCAATTTATTGTCAATAAGAGGACAGACGCATAAAAAACTGACGTCAATTTGTTAATTTGAATACGCAGGTATATCAAACGAATTTTGAGACATTCTTGCAATTTTCTATAGGTTTCTTGGCCTCATGTCAATTTCTTTCCTTTGACAACCTTTAGTTAAGGATTTTTCAGTTTTAAAAGCAAACAAACATTTTCAATCCGATACTAGCATGAGGTAATCCTTACATTTTGTTTAGACGACATCCTCGGTTTGTTTGTTTGTTCACTATTGTCGCTTTGTTGAAATGTGTTTTTGGGACGTAGTCAACTGCTACAGTACTGCTAATTTACAACAAATGAAATGAGACTGATCGCATATAATAGTTGACTTCATATTGGCTGCTACAGTAATTTACCAGAATTGAGTGCTTCTGTCAGGTCCAGAGCAAGACAATAGTAAACAAAATTAATGTAGAACTCCACATTAAAGCTTCGATCGCTAAATCTACATATTGCTGATAATAAGGATGGTCTTTCAAACCTCTCTTGATTGTCTAGCTCTTTTTAGTTTTACAGCATAGCCAATTTTCTTTATAAGTCATTATATTATTACTGAACGCAATTAATCTTGTGCTCTTCAGGTATTTCTTGATATAATTTTCGCCTATTTCTCTGCGAGCGACCCAGAAAGTGGAGTGACGTCATACGAGGTGGCGTGGGGAACTGGACCTAATCTAGTCGACATATCAGAGTTTGAAGAGGTTATTAACACCACTGTTTGGCGTGCCAACCTGAAAGACAGCACTCTAGTAGTCGGAAAAAAGTATTATGCAACAGTGCGAGCAATAAATGGAGCTGGTTTACTTTCAGATTGGTTATCTTCTGACGGAATAGTGGTCGGGAAATCCGAATATATCTTTGATAATTCATCAAAAGCTTCGTTCTTCTTTGATACAGTAAATGTGTACGACAACGGAACACGTAAAGATGGAGGCATTGGGAAGACATATGGGACACTGTCTGTACCTGAAGGAGCTGTTGAAGAGGAAGTGAAGTTGCGATGCTATAGCTTGGATGAAAAGATGCTGAGCAAAAACAAAACTGAGGAGGGTCCTGTCAGTAATCCAAGTAGGACAAAACCAAAGGTATGCAAGGTGTAACCCTGGAAAGAAAAGTTAGGTTGAGTTGTTTTACAGTACAATAACCGGCTGTTAAGTTGATGAAGCTTGAGTTGCTTGATAGGCCGTACGCAATATTGAAATTTTTCTTCACTTCTTGATGATTCACTCTGCTATAGCTAGGCTTGTTCGTTTACCATGATGGTCGTAGTGCTTTTCAGAGTGTAATTCCTCTTTACAGTATCAACAAAGGTCAAGCACCCAGAAGATGAAAATAACAAATTATCACAAATGAAAATTGTTGTTACTGTTGTCTGTACTGTTGTTACCGTAAGTCACTGCATCCTTTAGTACTGTTTGCCAAATTATTACTTCTCAATTCTCGTACTGTCCCATAACTTGGTTGAAATTTGCTTTTAATGTCTCACTGTTCTACTCTCAACAGCAATTCATGCTAGGAAACTACAGTTTCCAGATCAAAGCTTTGGATCCGCAGAATAACATGGTGCAAGAAGGATTCCAGTTTGCTAAGCCAATCAAACTCTCTATGTTCTA
>Ga0126339_10000174_pt1 | contig 28649 bp, 20 predicted proteins | sample OrbTmetagenome_2_FD_92532 | JGI IMG/M metagenome (GOLD analysis project Ga0126339, IMG submission 92532) | Coral microbial communities from Petempiche,Puerto Morelos, Mexico - Orbicella T R C metagenome | ecosystem: Host-associated > Invertebrates > Cnidaria > Coral | place: Petempiche,Puerto...
ATGATGGCTACCACTGACTGATTGTCACACCACATCAGGATACGCTTCCCCGACCAGGTGGGGCCCCACAGGACACATGCCAGGTAAATGGGGAATAACTCCTGCCATTCGATACTGATGCCCTGTTTTTTGTTAAGGGTGTGTTTTGGTAGCCAGTGACCCTGGAACCATAGCCTGTCTAGGAACCCTCCATAGCCTATGGACCTGGAGGCATCTGTGAAAAGTTGGAGGTCGGGGGGTTTGGAGACATGGGAATCAAGAAAAATGCTTACCCCATTCCAGTGTTCTAGGAAATCAACTCACATCTTAATGTCCTTATGGAAACCGGCATTGAGTTTGATGTGCCAGTGGGGGAGATGGGTACCCTTGGTAAGGTGGATGATACGTTGGAGGAAGGGGCGACCTGGGGCAATCACCCGGCATGCAAATTGGAGTGCCTATTAGGGATTGAAGTTCTCAGAGGGTGGCTGATTTTTTAAGGGATCACTGATAGAGGGCTTGTTTGGTACGAGCGAGGTTGTCTTGTGGGAGGCAGGCCTCCATTGTATGGGAGTCTACGAGGATACCCATGAATTCCAGGGAGGTAGAGGGATGAAAGGGATGTCTAGCTCAGTGAACAGGTGGAGGACATTGCAAAGAGTTGTTGTCCAGTGGGTCCGGGGTGGGGCTGCTGTGATAAAAAAGTCATTGAGAATGTGAATAACCTTGGGAATGTGGAGCTTGTTTTGAATGATCCACTCGAGGGTGGAGGAGAACTGGTTGAAGAGAAAGGGGGCACTATGCAGACCGAAGGGAAAGGCCATATCAAACAAATACAGGCCTTGCCACTTCATCCCTAGCAGTTCCCAATCAGAGGGGTGGACCAGGATGTTCCGGAGGGCAGCTTTAATGTCCAGTTTGGACATAAAGCAGTTCTGACCAAGATCTTGAAGAATGGCGATTGCGTTATCTACTTTAATGTACTGGAGAGAATAGTCTTCAGGGGGGATGTGGGCATTGACGTTAGCGAGGCAGTGTTTGGGGTAGGAGAGGTGGAATATTGTCTGCCATTCTGAGGAATGTTTTTTAGGAATAGCCCCAGTCAGGTAAACTTGAAGATTAGGAAAGGGGGGAGGGGAAAGACAGGGCCCAGCAGTGTGGCCTAATGAGACTTCTTTTAACATGTTGCTGTCGATAACAGAAGGGTTTTCCTTAGCAGAGGGCAAATTGGGGAATTCTTGCGGAACCCGGGGGCCAGTATGACCGATTTTAAAACCTTCAGAAAGGCCAGAGAGGAGCTGGTGCACAAAGGGTTGATGAGGGTGATCCTGGAGATAGGACTCCAGCTTGGGGATATTAATGGGGGTGGGGGGTGAGAGATGAGCTAGGTATTCAGGAGTGGCTGTGGGAGGAATTGCTAGAGCCTGTAGATGATTTAAGGTGGTCCTCTTTGCAGTGGGAGAGCTTGGAGTGGTCCTGGCCTGAGTAGGTGGCACTACATCCTGGCTGGTTTCATCTGTGCTTGTAGGAGCATGGGGAACGGGCACAGGGACGACTGTTGTTGAAATTGTAGCAGAGGTCTGACCGGGTCAGGGAGTCCCTGGACCTAGGGGGAGACAGGGTGCAGGAGTCAGCATGGTGGTCAGAGCTACTACAGGTTCGGCAGCCAGAGTTGGGGAGGCCTGTAAAGGTGTCGAGATATAATTGGACGTCCCGTTACCCCCAGTTGAGGGAGAGGTTGTGGGAGGCACGACGCCGAAACTCGACATTGTAGACATACCATGCCATCCCGGGAAATTTCCTTGCTGCGTCCCTGATTAACTGCTGGTAGGCAATTAACGCGGTGGTGTGGGAGGGATAAATGGAAACCGGGACCAAGGAGAAAATGGCAAAGGCATCCAGCCATTTTTCAATGGAGGTGATTTTGGGACATTTGGAGGTGGCAGGGAGGGGTATAGTCACCCCTTGAGCCCCAACTTGAAGGTGGAGCTGGGAGTTCCGAGCCTCTTCAAGGAGGCAAGAGATGGGGAGGAGAGTTGCAAAGTCCACGTACTCACCGTTCGTGATGGCAGTTGTCATGGTCTTCGTCAAGTGGCTAGCCAGCGATGGTTGGCGAAAGTCCGGATGGAGAGCGGCGACGGTGGCTGGATCCCCTGGGTTGAAGGCAGGGGAGGCTGGCAGCAGTGTAGCGACGCTCTGGTGTTGTTGGCCGCCATCAGATGGGTTGAAGGCATGGAAGGCTGGTGGCACTGCAGGGACGCTCTGTTGTTGTGGTTGGCTGCCACCTTGGGTGGGACTTGGCGTAGGAGGACTGGGGACCGTTAAATGGGATCCCGTGTGGGGAGTGGGAACTAGCCGGTTGTGTTGTTGGCCGCCATCTTTCTGTGCGGTGAGTTTTTCGTCGATTAACGAGGAGATGATCTGAGCTAGCCCTTCTTGTGGTAGAGCGTTGGTAGAGGACGAAGTGTCAGTGACGGTAACCACACCAGACGGAGAGTTGTTGAGGTGGGTTTCAAGGCGTGTGGCGAGTTGTTGATGAGTGCCCGTCTGAACAAGATTATGTTGGGCCAGCAGGAGGGAAAGGGCTTCGGTGGCCATTGATTGGTAGTTGGTCTGCTCGGTGTTTAGGGGATTTGCAGCAAGACCTTGGTGGGTCCGAGAGAATTTTTGAGAATTACGTCGTCCACGGTTGGGCATGGTCACAGGATCGTGGGAGAATGTTTCAACCGGAGCTTCGTACAGCACGCTGACCAGAAAATTAGTGGCCGCAAAAGAAAAATCAGTGGCGAAGGATTGGCACAAACAAGAAGACTGAATACAATGAGGAGCGTGTGCTTGACTAGAGGTCAGGGGCATGACGTGGACAGGTGAGAGACATGACTGGAACCATTGATACACTGTCTTTTACAGATAAAGATAACAGTGGCCTTACTTAGGAAATGAAAGGTTTGTTGTGATATCTAAAGGGGGTAATTGTTTTCAACTGGGAATCCCTGATGGACTTTGAGATCAGGAATTGGTGGCATGTTACCCATGTCACTGGGATTTACCTATGAGCATGACAAGAGGTTCGTAGTGTTACATGTCTCTGAAATAAAGTGTTACAATGCAGAATGTGTGTGCCTGTCTTTGAAATATTGTCTCTCAGGTCTCATTAACATCAGTTTATGGATGCCATAAACTTAAACTAAAACACAAACAATAGCATAGACCAGAACTTCCCTCTTACATGACTTGAGTATTCTTTGGCTTTCAAATCAATGTTGTGTAACCCAGCTCCCAGAGTGTATTTCACTTCCACAGAGGAGTAAATCGTGCATGACATAAGCAGAGCCCGAAAACAGTGCGAAGTCACTTATCCAAAGGAATGCAGCTTGCCAGCTATAAGCGACTGACTACGTCTAAAAAGAATAAGTCTAGCCAAAGGGAGCAATGGTGCTTTGACAACCCTGCCAATAAGAAAGTGCTCTTCAGTCGTTGAGGTTGACAATAAAGGTTGTATGTTTATGTTTATGTCATGATCCGCAAGTTAAATTTTAAATCAAGTGTACCACATGTACGGGAAATGTAATGCACGTTTGAATCCTACCTACTGGTTCCTTAATGCGAACTGAAAGCATTTAAACTTAGTTGATTTATTCAAACAGAAAAACTTGTAATGAGTAATACATTGTCACTAAATCCATTCAAAATGGTTCATCACAATCCAGTCAATAAAGAAACAACTATTCTCTGACGTTACAAGCAAACTTCTTGGTTGAGGACATAGACTGTAAGGAGTCTCTCTTCTGCTCGAAAATCCGTGGGGTAGAATGCAAAGAAGAACACATCACATACAACACAAGTTCTCCAAAATTGTTTTTCCGCGGTGAAATTTCATGCAAAGTTTGAACTTGTACTACAAAAACAATTTCTACCAGTCATTGCGAATCGCAACAAATCACTCGAAATCCGACTGTTCTACCATAAATTGAGTAGCAGAAAACGAGGAAATCCGTTAAGTGTATTCCACAGAAATTCTCTTAAATACAGTGATGATCAGAGAGGCAAACCCGACTTCAAACACTGGATTACACACCATTACAGTGCCGAGCTACAAACAACCAAACAAACTCTTGCAAATTCAAAATACTCAATTGATTTTTCCTTGCCATTTTTTTTATAATGAATAGAGATAAATTTCCGTTGATTGATCATTGATGGAAGTGTAAAAAGAGCAAGGTTTGACCGTTACTGCTAGTTTACTCACAAAAATTGACTAACATAACAATTTCACCTGTTCTGTTTCCCACTGTCACCGTGGTCAGAGATAAGTAAAATCCGGACTGTGCTATGAACCAATCAGATTGCAGGATTGGTTACCATACCCTCTTGTGAAAAAATAAATAGTACGCTGGACAAAACTGTCCTGGATCGATGTTTTACAACAAAAAAATTAACGTAAACAAAGTGACAGATAATTTTGTGATTGTCTTGAACTTGACTAAATTCCACACGTGGAAACTTATTTATATGGATCACGCAAGAAAGGCTTGTGTTATGCCTTGTCCAAATTTGGTCACAAAATTATGCAACATCGCGTGATTTCTGAGAAAGAAGGTTCTTATTTGGAGTGTTGTTTTACAAAGAAACTCTTTACCTGCTGAAGGATTCTTTTTGTCAAGATTTTTACAAGAAGGCATGAGAAAGACTTACAACTTATTCGGCCGCTGAAATACAATACTGTCTTCAGAAGCTGATCTTCTTTGAAGTCTTTAAACTGTCCTTGCCACTAACCCAGTTACCGCCTGTTTTGAGGATGGCTGCCTTTAGCTCGTGCTTTGTGCAAGCCACAATTGCACAAGATACTGTGCAGTGGTCATGAATGATATTGATGCCCAGAATTTTTCCAGGCTACTTTGCAACTGTTCTAACAGCCAATACCTATTTTATCAGCCGTCAATATGGCTAACAGTAGCAGTTACATTGGTTTTCTGATCAGCATGAGTTGTCTAAATTTTTATACAAACCACTGAGTTAAATCACATAAAAAAAGTTTCATGCATTTGTTTCTTCAACGCATCATCATACAATGGAGTGATAGTGTCTTAACATGGACAGGTTTCTGTACTATTTGTGTACTAAAACCTATAACCTCTTCATTTTAGCGGTCACGTGATCACACTCTGTTTCACAGATATATATGTGGGGTGGCCTGGGTCAGTTTATGACGCTAGAGTGTTCAGAAATTCGCCACTGTATTAGTCAGCTGATCATGAATTATTTCAAGGTGACACCCATCTTCTTGGGGATTCAGCATATTCACTTCAAGGGTGCATATTTATTTACCAGTACATAATTCCCGTGGATTTCATGTTAGTTGTCTTTGTTGATAAAAGTATTCCTTATCGTATATTTATTGCTATTGTATTTGCAATGGCTAATAATGGACGACAAGGCATTATCCTTTTAACATAGATATGGTGCTATATTACAATAAACACAAATCAAGAACAATACCTGCAATTTAGATCACAAACCATGATTATATAGTGATTGCTATATCACAGTATCATTAATTTTTTTTGACAGGTGGTTGCTGTCACTATTCCAAGATAATGGTCATTTGACAAGGGCACAGATTAGATATAATGAAAAGCACACCAGAACACGTCAACCAATTGGAAGAGCATTTGGGTCACTGAAGGACAGGTGGCAAAGGCTAAAGTACATCGACATTGAAAATGTCCAGGAGGTTCCATCAGTCATTTCTGCGGCATGTGTTTTACACAATTTTTGCCTGATTGCCGATGAAGGAAGCATTAAAGAATTCTTTGATCTGGATGATAATGGTATGATAATGGTGATGACCAATCTAAATTCCATTTTCCAGTTCCCAGAACAGCAGCAGTTGCCAAGAGAAATCAAATGGTCATCTTTCTTGACCACCTATAGCTTTTTTTTTCTCAGATCAATAACTTTCTTGAAACAGTTAACTTGTTGCTAGACTGAAAACAGTACTGTATAAAAAAGAAAATGGAAGTGAAATATAAAAATTTGTTACTGATAAAAAGGAATGCAGGTATGATGACAGAGAGTTAGTAGCTAATGCTAATTATAAAATATTTCCACCACCATAACATTTCACAAATTAAGGGAGCAATACCACCTTACAAATATATGCCCAAGTAACATACTCAATGATTTTCTTTATAAATTAACTTATTCCCCCTTTGTTGAAAAGTGAGACCACACAAAGATGGAATGGAAAAGATGATTCTTTCCAAAAACTTTTAACAGATCACCTTGTTTGATTAACAAACTTGTTAACAAAGGAATGGCAGGAAAATATAGTATACAGCTATTTCACGTCACTTAAAGAAACAAATTTTCACTGAAAGATATTGTACACCGTTGAGTGATTCTCCAGTGACATCTTAATCAGTAATTAAAAACAAACTGTGTGCAAACAAATTATTGTTGAACAAAACACCTTCATTCCCCATAACCTGTCACTATCAACTAAGAACAAGACATACTTGCATGGCACACAGTAGTGTTTATAATAAAGTGGATCAAAAAAATATATGAAAAACTGACATAAGTTGTGTGAATGTAAGCTCCTATCACTATTACTTTGCGATTTCCAATTAATACGAATGACATATCGTGTAGATATCAACAAACTTAAAAAACCTGTATATTCATAGCCTAGGCAAAAACAAAGGAATGTACATAAAAATGTGATGTGCAAACATAAAGGATGCATCTTTTTCAAATCACAAGTTTCCAGTGAAAGAGGTCAACTAAACTTGCAGGGTTGATCACACCTGGGACACCTAGAATTGCTCCCAGAGAACAAAATCATGAAAACTGTTTGAAAATCTTCAGAGGAAAATGTACACCCACTTTTGTGTCATGCAACTCGAATTTTCATAACTTGACAATTCCAAATATTTCTCTGAAACAGGAGGCAGGCAAACACAAGCTCAACTTATAAACTAGTAGAGGAAAACAAAAAATAATGAATATATTTTTAAAAAAGCGTTTCGAAAAGCTCAATCTCGTGGACACAAGCTAGAAAACAAAAGCTTAAAAGGTGTACACTTTCATTTTTAGTAAGCTTACATTGACCGTAGGTCAGGTAAGTACAAGCAAGAAATATAAGCAAGAACATGTACACTTGGATTTAAAAGGTTAAGATTATTATCGTACAGAAGTTAAGCCTCTCAAATAATTTCAGACTGAGCGAAATCCAAAATTTCTCAAAGGTTCACCTTATTTAAATGTATATGCAAACAAGCAATGCTAATGTAAACCAAGACGAAATGCTCAAAGTTTGGAGGTCGCACTGCATGATTTCAACTTTCACACTTTTGACTGGAAAATAGGCAAGATATCTAAGCATTTCCCTAGTCCACGAGTGTAAAAGAGAAACTTTCCAAAGATGGAAACAGTCTCTGAAGCTGGTTGTTCCATAAATACTGAAAAACATGAACAACAAACCAATAAACATGAAAAACGAAAGTTGTTTTTTTCTTAATGCGTGCGTGTTTGATTGACAGTAAAAAAAACGTCTCAGCTTTTATACTTTAGGCTTTCTTCTTTGACAGAATGTCCAGGAATTGAGGCATAATACCCATTTTCTCCTTGTGCATCCTTTCAGCAAGGTCAAACTTTTGTTGCTCTTCTTTCCTCTTTTCTTCTTTAAATTCTGTCAGAAATTTGATTTTCTCTGCGGCTGATGACTTCAACCTTCGTTACCATTTTTTCTTTGGAACTGCTTTTGCCAAGGGTGATTCCTCATCTTCATCTGTGGATTGAGGGCCTGTACTTGCTGTAGGCAATGAGGAAACAGTGGCCAGTGGAATAATCTTTGGGTCACTTTGGAAAAACTCTACTAGCTCGTCTTCAAACTTGCACTCCTTCTTGTCACTCCCTGTTTGAGCACTGTGCTCTCTAACTTTTTCGTACTTCTCCTCTCATTTTTTCCATTTATTGCCGCATTGTTCTCCTGTAACTCTAACAAGTTAGCGTTGAATTGCTGTGCAACTCTATCCCATGCAACTTTCCTTCGTACCTTGCCATTGTTGAAAAGGTTGATTTTTTCTCATCGTATGGATATCAATAAGTAATTTAATGCTCTTTGACGACCACGTTACAAGCTTTTCCTTGTTCTTAAATCTTGTAATGAAATAAAATTTGCTTCTGTAGACCTTCATAAGGCACTTCTGGAAAAGCAATCTTGTTCTCCATCAAAACAATCCACAAAATTTAGGTATAAATCTATTACACTCACCACAAGTCTGTGATGAACCTGCCGCCATTTTCAACGCACACAATTCCCGTGCAATTTCCGCATTGCAGGCTGGACCAGGAGAGCTGAGCAGCCCTACTCCATAAGCAGGGCCAGTTTGGCCAGAACCAGTTCTGAGAGTTCTCAGAACTTGCACATTCCATTTACGGATGGACCAGTCCGACTGGCCAGTTTGAACAAATGGAAAGCGCCGTAAGTCTAAGCATTCCTTTCAGTGCATGGGTTGGTATCGCAGTTTCTTTTTTCCGTATCGCTTGCATACAGTTCCAATTCCCTCTTCTTGAGGGATGTTGGTGTACAGGCTGGTAACATCCATTAAGACTAGAATTGCATTTTGTGGGAATTTTGTCCTTTCTTTGAAATTGATGAAGGGCCTTTTGTATTGGCTTTGACATAAGACTTCTATGATTTGGCTATCAGCTGAAGGATGATGTAGTCTATAAATGAATGATGATATTTGCACTTTCAGGCCATCATGACCCGGTATTATATGTCTTCTGGCAGGAGTCGATTTGTGAATCTTCGTAAGTGTATAAAACACTGGAATGTGCGGTAAGTTGGGTGTCTGGGATAGCCATTTCTTGGTCGTATCGTCAATATCGCTATTTTACGGAAACTTTTGAGTGCCATCCAACATACGAGATGGAATATCCAACATCATACATCTGACATTCAAACATCTGACATGATGATACAGAAGGTTGACAGGCTGAACACGACCCCTATCAGCCAAGATAGCAAAACTTCATCCTTGCTCTAATGACCACGTTTCTCAAAGACCTCTCCTTTCTATAAGAAACCAGGGAAGGGTCTTTATAGACCATAGATGGGCGATATCCTCCTCAAACGGCAAAACTCTTTTGTCCGTTTTTTTTGTTTGTTTATTTCATAGCCTAAGGCCGACATTTTTTTGCTAGATTAACTTCTGAAAGAGTCTTGTCTAAAAGATAGTCTGGGTAACTTCTGTCGCACAATCTACTTTTGAACTGTGTACATCTGTAATATCTTCTTAGTCAAATGTAGTTTTTGAAGAGTTGGTACTCAGAAGTCGTAAAGCCTTTGCCTTTCATAAAGCCTTTCTTGATGCCAGAATGGTGACAGGAGGTGAAGTGGTGTATTGGAAAGTTTCTGATGTTATAAGGTGCACACCTCAAGAAGAGATTCCTTGTTCAATCTATCGCCCATGTATAGGCATGTAACTCGGAAAGTTATTTCTGTATCTCAAATTTCAGTATCTGAATTTTATGGTCGGATGATAATTACTTGCTATGGCTATTGAACTTACATTTTGGGCTTATTCTACAGCTTTTTGTATCTTGCGAGAAATAATGAAACCATGTTGTAATAACAACATGGATCAATTCTCTTTTTGTATATTTCCCACAAAGCAAGGCCCACAAATGGAACAAAAACAGACTATAGTGCTTAACAATAGAGTTCTTTGAACATAGCGCATTCTGCAAATTTGAAAAGAGACTGTCACGAACTTTTGCATTTTACCTGTGTGAACCTTGGTTGCCCAGAAATTTTTTCCATACTATTGTAGTAGAAACAACACTCTTCTGCATAGTACTTGTTTTAGGTCCATATCGGACATACCAAGATGCGTTTTACGCCTGTAAAACTATGCAGTTTTTGCCATTTTCGTAGGGGCTTTAGAAGGCAATTCTTCAACGGTCGAAGGAATCCTTCAAAATGCTTGAAAAACTTAAAACTTCCTATTGTAAGATAGAAGAAAAGTAAAGCTCTTATGCTAAGTTTACCCCGAGTTCTAGTGTTGTAAATTGTTTCAATGCGAATACCGAGAACTTTGTCAATTTTCCATATATTTTTTGCATATTTAATGTTCAAAAAGCTGTACTTTCGTTTTTTGCGAATTTCTCGAAGACTTTAAATTATAAGAAAATCGGAACAATATTTTCGCAAGTGGCTCCCTAAAAGCATTCTTTGGGCAAAGTTTCAGGATTTACGATTTTTCTAACCTGGCCAGCCATTCTTGATATTTCCAGTCAGTGACTCTTAAAGATGGAGATATCTGATGAGATAGAATATCCGACATCATACATCGGACATTCAACATCCGACATGATACAAAAGGTTGACAGGCCGAACACAACCCCTATCAGCCAAGATAGTAAAACTTCATCCTTGCTCTAACAACCACATTTCTCAAAGACCCCTCCTTTCTACAAGAAACCAGGGAAAGGTCTTTATAGATCACAGATGAGCGATATCCTCCTCCTTTTGTCCGTTTTTTTTTGTTTGCTTATTTTGTAGCCTAAGGCCAACATTCTTTCGCTAGATTTAACTTCTGAAAGAGTCTTGTCTTAAAACTTAAAACTTTTGTATGATATGTTCCCTGAGTTTGACCTCAAAAATTTTAACGACAACGAATGTTAGGCACAATTCTGACTTGCGGAGGCTCTACAGATTCCTCCGACCATAAGATACAGCCAGGGAAGTGTTTGTGAAGGAGAGGAAGCCTTATGTACGTTGCTAAAGTGCATGTGTTACCCTTTTTGCTACGGTGATATGGTACATTTGTTTGCCATGCCCCTTCCTGTTATCAGTATGATGACAAATAAAGTGCTGGATTGCATTTATGCAACTCATGTGCATCGCATTCAGCAATGGAATCATCAGCTGCTAAGCCCCCAGAATCTAGAATACTTCACTAACAATGTTCATAGAAAAGGAGCACCACTTGACAACTGCTTGGGGTTTATCGATGGCCTATTTCTAGGCCAGAATGCAACCAAAGAATTGTCTACAACAGACATAAACGTGTCCATGCAATCGAATTCCAGTCAGTCGTAACCCCAAATGGAATGATTACTAATATGTTTGGACCTGAAGCCAGTATAGAAATAGTATTTTCTAAGTTGTAGGTGTGGAGTGATTTCTCTCCTTCCCTCCATCATTCCTGTTTGACATTTTGAACATTTGTTGACCATTTTATAAGGCCTTTATGATCCCTTGCACACTTGAGGCATGCTGATGTCAATTTATTGGAGAGCTAGAACGTGAAATGATTTCCACCCCGAGTGATTTGTTTCTTAATTGGAAATGTCTTTGATTTATTCATTGTGTATTGAATGTGTCAGAGCTCTATAGTAATAACATATCGTTTCAATACCAAAACTTGATGATGGCTGTTTCTGTTGCTTTATGGCCACCATGTTGGTGCCCCTCGAAGGGGCATTAATATGGCGTCTTCATGCAAAGCTCTATAAATTTGGGTGAAACACGTTTTTCAAATAAAGTGTGAATGAAAAACCACACAGACCTAAATCTTGGCAAGGTTCTTTGTATATCAATCAGCTATCATATCCCAGATTCTTGACTTAATTTTATTGAATGGCTACGAATGTTATTTTTGTGGGCGTGACAGTGAAAACCAGCCATAAATAAATATGGACATGGCAAAATGATACAATCTGCTAGCCCTGATGACCATGAGAACAGCAATTCACGGGTTCCTATGAGTGTGGTGCTCATCAATCGTAGTATCTTTCATTCGGACATTAAAATTAATACACAGAGACATCGATTAACACAAGAAGCATTTCAACATGAAGTACTGGAGGTAAAAAGTTCTTCTTAACTGAGATTGTATCCTACATCGGTGAATGAATTGCCTTGAAGAGTAATTAAAATGAGCTGTTTTAGTAGCTACAATGTACAGCGAGGGAGTCTATAGCAACATTTGGGAAGTTTCCTGAAACGATAATTTATAATTGGAAATAATAAGGGGACATTTTGACTAAATAGGAACTTGTTGGTTTCTCTCACAAGGACCATAAAAAAATACCCAAGCCGCTAAAGAGAACCAATATATGTTTGAATCATAGCAAACATGCTAGTGTAGTTTGAAAACAGAGGATAACATTTCTTGGGGCGAGCTAAGGCAGTTTCATTATACTCAGTCATAGTAACATTCTTTGCTCTAAAAAGGGGAGAAGTGACCTTACCTGAATGAAATATAACTTTGTCCCTGGGCAAAATGAGAGTATCACACACAAAAAAACAACCACATGGCTCTGGGAACAAGAATTATCACGCTAACGATGGTGTTTATCATGCTAACTATGCTAGAATACTTGTGACCAACATGCTGTGTTCTACCACAAGGAAAATCACACAATTTATGTGTGATCTCGTGTAAACTGTATCTTCCAGAAAACACACATGTATAGTTGGCACTAATCTAGAATAATCTGGGCATGCAACAAGAGCTAATTGCTTTTGTTTTCAAAAGAAGAGTACCACAAGGAGAGCATGGGGTTTTCTGGAACAAACTTTCTGATATTAACAAAAAAGCAACGTCAATATCTTGTATGCTGTTTTAAGCTGACCTCAAATTTATTGGATTGACTTGTTCAATGTACTGTAATTTGGAATTTGTATTAGAGATTAAAGAAGGATTAAATATGATATGTTTTACATAGTGCACACAGGTTCCTGCCCCACTCCATCTCAACATGCTCCTTGCTACAAGAATAATAAATTAATTTTTGTTAATTAATTAAATGAACATTAAAGTTAAGAGGGAATGTTCACTACGACTGAGCCATATCGCAAATATGTGGCAATGTGGCAAATGATGGTAAATCAAAATTTTTCATATTTTGCCCAGAGAATAAGCCTAGAAACCTGGTGGGATTTTTTTCTTGAAATATGATTTTAAACCCGCCAAAAAAATAACATTGGATTGACTTGTTCAGCAGAATCCAACTTCAAAAGGTTACGGTCCCACACCTGGTCAAAAACACCCAAAATTTAGTGACTCATACCATATCACAAAATTCACTCTGTTCAGTCCACATCACAATAGCACTCCAGAGAGAGCCTGGAAATGTATTATTGAGGGGTTTACAAGTCTTTTGAGGCAAATTATAGGTCTTAACAAGCCACTTAAAATCATTAAAAATCGCTTCCTCAAAATTCTTAATTGTGCATGCTTTGTCAATTGACAAATTCACTACCCAGTAAAACACCAAAACACCTAGAATTCTGACATTTCGAAAGAAACAATGTCAGTGTAAAACCTTGTGTAACCACTGCGACGGATGGATTTTGGCAACGTGCATCATCTTCTTATCGACACTCAACTAATGACTCCGAGATAATCCACTGCATTGCTATCCTTTGTTCTTAAACAGCAATCCATAAAAGTAGTGAAGCCTTCCAGCGTCAGTCCCTTGCTTGCTAAAGCAAAATGGTTATGTGCTTTTCTCCTTGCTCATATGCTGCATACTGAAATGCAAATATGGCGTCTGATGTCAACTTAATTTGACTGTCACACAATGGTCACTTGATAGGATTTTGTCTCGCCTTGCCAAAAATGGATAAAAGAATACTGAATCGAAAGATTTAATATGATGTTAAAGCAAACAATTTTTTTCTATTTGAGGGTGAATTAATCAACATGACACAAGCATGGAACAAAGAAAAATTCTGAGTCCCCGAAAGGAATCAAACCCATGACCTCCTGAACACCGGGCAGGCGCTCTATCCACTGAGCTAGAGAACTCATGGAGAGCAAGGTCATTTAACTGAGTTCATATATGACAGGTGTCCTGCATACTGCTAGGATCAACGCTATCGAAGTTATCGTGAGTAGTGATAAGTTAATAAAGATGGTGAATTTTAAGCTTGGTAATGAAATGTGAAGGTGAATTAATCAACATGACAGAAGTGTGGGACAAAGAAAAATTCTGAGTCCCCGAAAGGAATCGAACCCATGACCTCCTGAACACCGGGCAGGCGCTCTATCCACTGAGCTAGAGAACTCATGGAGAGCAAGGTCATGTCGAAGTCACGATGACTTCGATAGCGTTGATCCTAGAGTATGCAGGACACCTGTCATATATGAACTCAGTTAAATGACCTTGCTCTCCATGAGTTCTCTAGCTCAGTGGATAGAGCGCCCGCCCGGTGTTCAGGAGGTTATGGGTTTGATTCCTTTCGGGGACTCAGAATTTTTCTTTGTCCCACGCTCGTGTCATGTTGATAAATTCACCTTCACATTTCATTACCGAGCTTAAAATTCACCATCTTTATTAACTTATCAATTTTTTTCTATTTCAAAGCTAAAAAGAACCCAAACATAACATGTAAAACATCATGTGGAAATTTCCCTGGCAGGAAACCACGTTTTCATGTGTTTTACGCTCAGGAGGGGGAGAGTTTCAGATTACTCCCCTATATGGGCTATCAGAGATATATGTGGCCTCAAAGGGTATTGTTTTTGAGCTGTTTATGGCTGAAAAAGGGGTAGATTTTCACCATATTGTAAAGGGTAAAGGGTAAAGGTAAACTTTATTTAGCCAGGGTGGCCCATTCAGCGACAATGCTGATATCCAGAGGGGCCCTGGACAAAAAATATAATAATTAAAAATACAAGACATCATGACAATTTAAAAATAAAAGATAAAATTTAAAAAATACAAGATATAAATTTAAAAATACAAGTAATAATTAAAAGTATAGAGTATAAACGAGCATGCAATAATTGATAAAAATCTAGTTCCTATATAATTTAAAAATTGTAGGCGTCAATTGAAACTTTGAAAGAAAAAAGTCACTTGGCCTTTTGAATGCTACAGGGTAAGAGGTTAAAAAAAGCTGAGCCCAAATATCTAAAGGTTCATTTTGCAAGGTTAAGTTTGGGTTTGGGCAGGTGCAAATCTGTTCTTCTGCAAGTATTGTAGTTATGCACGTTATAATTACTTGTAAAAAAGTCACTCAAATATTTAGGTACTAGATTATTTAGACATTTATATACTAAAGTACATTTATGTCTTTTTCGCTTTGTTTCTAAGTCTGATGAGGTTTGCAATAGTTTCCTCGCTCCAAAGAGTAGTCCTTTTGTTTTGTTATGATTTAATATTAGTCTGTTACTTGACAACCATTGCTCAACTCATTCAAGATCTTCTAGTAGATTTTCCCTGATGTCGTTAACATGGGACCCTGTGTAGTAGATGACTGTAACGTCAGCGTACACGCTAATTTCCAAGTGCATCAGACACTTAGGCAGATCATTTATGCAAATAACAAATGGTAATGGTCCTAGTAAGGAACCTTGCAGAACGCCGAAGTCTGAAGGAAGACTGGATGATAATTCTTTACCATATTGAACTTTCTGCAAATGAATAATTAGATAATTTCTGAACCAGGTGAGACTGCATCCCCTAACACCATAGTGCTGTAGCTTATGAAGAAGGCAATGGTGATCAACAAGATCAAAGGTCTTTTTCAAACTGATAAAGGCGGCTCTGGTTAACTGCTGCTTGTCCATGTGTTCTAAAATATGGTCAACGAGGTAAACGACTGCAGTTTCAGTGGAATGTTTCTTGCAGAAACCGAATTAAAAAACTGAGAGAACTTTGTTTTCATCAAGAAAGGACAATAGTTGAACTTGAATCGCACATTCCATCACCTTGAAAACCAGAGAAACCAAACCATCATCCTTCTTCCCAGTCTTATAAATTGGAGTTACTCTGGCTTCCTTCCACTGTGATGGAATTTCACCCGTCGAAATAGTAAGGTTTATAAGATAGGTGACCGGCTTTGCTATAACAGAGGCTGCATCTTTAAGGAGTCTTGCAGGGATTTTGTCGAGTCCAGTAACCTTTGATAGTTTTAGTTTTGCCAGCTCATCACATACAAAACTGGTATCAACAGCATGTAGAGCACAGTCCTTCTTGGCTCTGGAGACCAAAATTTGAGAAAAAGCAGAGTCTTTGAAGACATTGCATAAATTTCTAGCAATCAATGTAAAAAAACTCATTGAACTTTGTCGCTGACAGGTTTGATGGGTTACTGTTGGTTGTGCATTTCTTTTCTTTAGGCAAGATGTTGGTCTGAAATAGGTGTGTTTCTCACCCTGGCTTGGCATTGAGTATTTTGCTTACAAAGAACCGATTATTTCCACATTAACATTGGCAAATTTGTAGCCCTTATCAAATCTTTACACAGATGGGGCCTTTTTCTGGTCTGTGGTGGTCTTATAATATTAGAGCCGTTTACTAAATTTATAGGCCTGAAAATTGGGTATCGATTTTTCCCCCCTAGGAAGGGTGTTTTGGAGTGTGTCATCTTGTATCTAACTATTTCATGTGAGAGATCAATGCTGAATGATGTATCATATTCTGTCATGATATGTACCTATTTTGTTGTATACATGTAATCATATTTATAACTATTGATGAAATTCCTGGCAAGTTTATTACTGTCAGAAAATAGTAGCAAGCTATGGAAGCGCAACACCTCCGTAATTTTAGGCAAAAGTTGTCCCAAGTAATTGAAAGTTGAACTTGCATACAGACATGCGTTGAAAGGGAAAACAGACTTCAGATTTATTTGCTAGTGCAAGCTAGTTACAGTCATGTCACGAATGATGGTGATCAATTTGTGTTGGCTGCCGATGGTTGGCCAAAGGTGAGAAAAACTTGCGCAGACTTGCCTTTAAATATTGATCTCAACGTAAGTGAATGCAGGCCATCACAAGTCCTTACATCTACTAGTGACTCTGTTTGACCAATACTCCAGGTCTTGAGAAAAAAAACCAACCAGGTTTCACGATGGAACTGATCTCACTGTCGGAATCCATAAAGATTATCAGAGCAGATTCACAGCCACCTTAAATTTTCCAAAAATTTGAGGTGGTCCTGAATCTACCTCCACCATTTTTTTTACACTTACCAAACTTAAAACTTGGCATGCTGATTAGAATTCAATTAAATAAAGGTTACATGAGTTGTTCTTGAGTTACAAACCCATAAATCTAAAATTGCTTCAAACGGGTTATTCCTTTGCAATAGCAATCATTTGCGTCCCGAAAATGGCCACCACTTGCTCACCAATGTTTGGGCATTTGTTGTTACAATTATTGTAACACCACTGGGAGGCATGGTGGCCACATGCTGGATCGAGTGGTGCAGGTTCGAGCCCTGGCCAAGGACATTGTGTTGTGTTCTTGGGCGGGACACATTACTCTCACAGTGCCTCTCTCCACTCAGGTGTATAAATTATGTTATTTGCATGTTGGCAAAGTGGTAAGGTTTCAGCCAGGTAGTCTGAAGTTGGCAGGTTGAGGTTGGTGGTTTGAATCCTTGTGTGGGACATTTTTTCTTCGAGCTACTAACTAATGTTTTGTGTTTATGTAGGCATTGGAAAATAATCAAAGGGGCTATGAGCCACGCAACTTGGGAAATGGATCGTCTGTAAACAGTGACAATTTTGATGCCACTGACTTGAGATTTTAATCCATAGGTTAAGTTAAAGTTAAAGCCCAATGGCAAAACACCACGGCAAGAGAATGCACGAGATGTAAGACCCCTGAAAATATTCATGAAGTTATTGGTGACCCTCGTCTGAGTCAATTATAAAGAAAGTCACGATTAATGGCCTGCCTACATTAGCCCTTGCTATCTGCGAGCCAAATAACATGTAATTTTGAAATGAAGGAAAATAAAGTTTATTGTTGTTGTCAGCAAAGCAAGTATAATCGGATTCTCATTTTCTTTCCTATTTTTTTTCGTTCTTTATATCAGTGATTTTCTTTCTTTCTTTGTTACCTTTTGAGAGAAAAAATATTATCCAATGTAGAATCATAATACCACAAGGACAGCACTGTGTCTCGTCCATTCAACAAAGTTAAGCCCTGTTCAGCAAGGTTCATGCTCGGGTTGTTGTAATAACTTTTTTCCCTCTTTTTTCTTTTTTTTCCTTCCCTTACCAAGGCAATATTTGTGACTGCTGAACTCGCAGTCTTGTGTAATGTCTTTTTTTCTTTTTGTCAATAATTTTGTTCAGATCCTTTTGCCATGTCTGTATTCATCTTTGAAGCATTTAATTACTGCCTATACTTAATAAATAATAGCGCAGCACTTCGTTCGAATTCTTTTCAATTCTCGTCTGTTGATCATCCAAAGCTTTTAATTATGGCTTGAACTCATACAGCTCATCAATTTTGTGACTTTCAATATCTCCTCAGTTTTCAGCAGTCGAGTACAGTTAAACTTGTATAAGTAGCCACTTTCGAGAAATGAGCTATTTATATATAATTAGCTTCTATGTATGAAAATGTTCGTGCTAAAATCTATTCAGTGTAGACCATTTCGCGGTAAGATATTTAGTACTTGCCTCAGAAATTCAAAGAATATCTAACTTGATATGGTGCAAGCGGCTGTAAAACAGCCTTTGACAACAAGTATGCGAGTCAGGTATACAAGTGCATGCGGGATCCTTTCTTGAACAGTGGCTGTTAATCGAACCTGTTTCATTTTAAGTGGTATCTTTTGGGGTCTAATGAAGCTCAAGTAACGCCCACATTAGTCTTCTTTGGGAGTTAAATTCAAATTTTCCGATGAGCATTCCAGACCTTCTAATATGGGGGTTGCCCCTTGGGGTTCCAAATGTCTAACAGGAAGTGAAGGAGTGAATAAGTGATGGAGTGAAATCATCCCACCACTACAACTTGGAAAATATAAATAAATGTTAAGGCCATAAAATTAAATGTGGCTAAATATGATTTAGGCAAAGTTAGACTCAAACCAATGCAGTCAGCAGTTTCCCCTTTTACAGTATGTGACTTACAGTACATGATTTGCAGGGCTGTTGTGTCACATTGCATTGCACGTACTGTGCTGCCAGCTGATCATTGTGGATCATTTGCTTTGTATTTTGGTGAATCTTTGCGGATTCTCGCTCTAAGTATTGCTTGTTTTGTCGCTGTTTGACGTGATGCACACCAGAAACACACTTAAAAGCCGGTCGGCGGCTTACGATGCCTTGTCTCTCGTGCCAGAGTCTGAGGAAATTCCTCCGTCACCGATTTCAACGCCATTGGATTCTAGTGTGGCCTCAACAGCTCCGTCCACCATTACTTCATCTGTTTTATCGCCAACATCTCCCGCCTTTCTGGCCGCCATTGCAAACGCTGTCCAGCAAGTGCTTTCGGCCCAGCCAGTCGCAAGCCATCCTAATTCTAGTTCTTCCATGAGCGTGGCCATTTCCAGAAGTGTTTCTCCTCCGCTGGCTAATCCTACCAAACTTGTTGCCCAAGCTTCGTCTTTTGCCACTTCTGGCGTTGGCTTTGCATCCTCTCCACTGGCCACGGCGACTCCTCTTGCTTCAGGTAGGCCAAATAATTTTGTCGTCCCTACCTTTGTGTCGATCTTCTCCACTCCAATTCTGTCGCTCGCTCTCTCGGCGTCTTCTAGCAATGTCAATGCGGCTTTTCCCTCGAGCGCCGTTAGCGCTACACCACTGGCTCCATTGCCTGTTTTGCATCAACCATTTGTGGTGGGCCCTGGGTTTTCCCCCATTCCGGCAAAGTTAGTCAGTCAGATCGCGGCTGGGAAGTTTGTTGAACTCCACGAGTTGCTGCCCTCGAACATTGTTCTCACAGAGCCTGAGCCTCAGTTGCTGTTCGATGGGTGCCTTGTGTTAATGTCCCCACTGAAGAAACCTAAGTGGCGCATTGAAGATATTTCCACATGGTTGGAGGCCTTCTCTGTTTACTGCCTTATCATCGTGTCATACTACCCTCATCGCTGGAAAGATCTCCTGCAGTATCAGCTCCTGATACTCCACACATCGCCAGCTTTCCGGTCGGGTTTGGTTGTCCTACGACTGAGCGTTTAGAGAGAATGCCGCGGCAACTAACCTGACAGATTGGTCTCAACTAAACAGCATGCTCTTCAAGCTTTCACTCGGCTGGCTGGTCCTTGCGCTCTCCCCGCGATTCTTTGGATAGCCAAAACAAGCCCCGCGGTGCTGCTTGTTCGCAGATCATTTGCAAATCATGGAACCGGGGTCATTGCGTAGCTCCCTCACGTCGTGCTGTTTTGCTCACAAATGTGCCAGCTGTCATGGCCCGCACCGCGCTGGAGTTTGCCCAGCTGAGACGCCCACTAAGCCCAGCTCGTCCTCTAAGCGTTCTCCTGACTCTCTGCCTCCCCAGTCCAGCAGCAAGTCCCGTCGTGTGTAGACTCGCCCACCCCCCTCTTGTACTGTTTCCATTATTGAGTATTTTTGTCCCCAGTTTTTTAGCCATGCCCCTCAGGGATCTAGGACTAAATGTTGTATTTGCGGCCGTTCCCGTGTTATTAAAATTGATTGTTTCTATTGTTACCTTGTCTGTTCATCTGTGTAACTCAGGGGGTTCTGGGAGGGCGATTTAGGCCTTCTTGGGGTTGTGATTTACCGGCACTTGTGTCTCCTGTTCTTTATCCTTTCTAGTTGGATTCCCCCCAGTTTCTGCAGTCACCCCCTTGCAAGCAGAGCAGTTTGCCTGGGAGTTGCGGTTTCATCCCAATTGGCGGAAGGTCAAGTTTGTGTTAAATGGACTCTGTTATGGGTTTCATTTAGGTTTTTCTCCCTCCCAAAAGCTCAAGTCCGCGAAGAAAAACAAGCCATCCGCAGCTCAACAACCCTCTGTGGTTGACCAGTATTTCGCAACGAGGTTTCCCTAGGTAGGGTGGCAGGTACTTTCAGTGTTCCTCCCTACCCAAATTTTCATGTTAGCAGCTTTGGAGTTATTCCCAAAAGAGGCCAACTAGGGAAGTGGCACTTCATCGTGGATCTTTCCTCCCCAGGGGAGGCTAGTGTCACCGATGGGATTGACCAAGATGAATTCACCCTTCATTACATCACGGTTGATCAGGTGAGCCGCCTAGTCTCCAAACTTGGTCCGGGGGCCCTCATGGCCAAATTTGATGTGGAGGCCGCCTACCGTGATGTGCCCGTACACCCCTCCCACCGCGTTCTTCTGGGGATGAAGTGGCGCGATCAATTCTACGTGGACCTGGTTCTCCCCTTTGGCCTTCGATCAGCTCCATTTATTTTCAACTCCATCGCAGACATGGTGGAGAGGATCCTCGTCAATTCCTACCAGATTCCAGATCTCCTCCATTACTTGGATGACTTCATTACTGCAGGCCCTGCCCAGTCCCTCCAGTGCACACAGAATTTGGCTACTGCTCTGGAGGTGTGTCAACAGCTCGGTCTACCATTGCATCCTGGCAAGTGTGTGGGCCCCTGTAAAGTGCTCATTGTCTTGGGTATATAGCTTGACTGTCAACCAAGTGGCATGTCTCCCCCAGGAGAAGTTGTTACCACTGCAAAATCTTATTGGTTCTTGTCTCCCTCGAAAATGGTGCAACAGACCTGAGCTTGAATCCCTTATTGGACACTTGCATCATGCCACCAAGGTGGTCTGGCCGGGAAGGACATTCTTACACCACATGACTGACCTGTTATGCTGCTTTCGGAGGAGAGATCACCCCACTCGTCTTAACCGAGAATTTCATATGGATCTTCTATGGTGGCACCAGTTCTTGGAGGATTGGCATGGCGTTAGCTTCTGGCTCTTCCGAGGACTGCTGCCTGAGGCTGATGTTGAAGTGTCATCCGATGCTGCAGGTTCGGTCAGCTATGGAGCGCACATGAAGGGCCACTGGTTTGCTGGCTCCTGGGCTCCGTCCCAGCAGCTGCAGTCTATTGTCTACAAGGAGCTCTTCCCTATAGTTCTCACAGCTCATGTCTGGGGACATTTTTGGGTCAAGAAACATGTCCTGTTCTGCTCTGACAACGATGCGGTAGTCCACATTGTAAATACCAGAACGTCAAGAGTGCCTTGCCTAATGCGGTTGCTGTGCAGTCTGTTATTTTCCGCTGCTCGTCACAGCTTCTCCTTTTCGTCCCAACATGTACCTGGTGTTGACAATCAATTAGCTGATGCCTTATCTCATTTCAATTGGCAGGAATTTCGGCGCTTCACCCCGGATGCGCAGCCTCTTCCCACATTGGTATATCTTGAACTCCTGGCAGATTTGACATCTCCACCTTAGAACAGCAATGCTACTCCTTCTTGACCCAAGGCCTTGCCCCCTCTACGTGTCGATCTTATGCATCGGCCCAAGCAGTTTACCTCTCTCTGCACTCAACTTGGTAAGCTCCATTCCTCGCGTTCTCTGTGTCCAGCTGACGAATGGACACTGTGCCTTTTTACTACCTTCTTGGCCAAATGAATTCAGCACTCCTCCATTAACGTCTATTTGTCCAGGGTTAGAGCACTCCACATTGAACAGGGGTTTCCAGACCCCCTTGCCAACTGCCTCTGCCTTCAGAGGGTGGTCTGCGGTATCAAGCGCTGTCAGGGCTCCTCATCTTCATCCTGCTTGCCTATTACTGATTTGGCAGTCTCTGGACCTTCGTCTCCCAGATCACCTCATGTTCTGGGCTTCTCGCTCCCTTGCGTACTTTGGCTTTCTCCATGCCTTAGAATTCACAGTGCCCAGTCTGGCTAGCTTCTCTCCATTACTTCATTTAGGGGTGCAAGACATTGCAGTGGATTACCCGTCTGTGTCTGCGTGCATGCATGTAAAGATCAAGGGCTCAAAGACTGATCCATTTAAGAAGGGTGCCTTTATCCACATTGGCCTTGGCCAGCCCCCACTCTGCACGGTCCACTCAGTGATGACATATCTCGCTAGCAGAGGCAACCTTCCAGGTCCCTTGTTCCTGTTCCAGAATGGGCAGCCTCTTTCATGTGCTCTGCTCACGGACTGGCTTTGGCAAATCCTGGCCTCCGCGAACATTCCAGGCAACTTCTCTAGCCACAGTTTCCACATTGGGGCTGCCACTGTGGCAGCACGTAATGGAGTTCCTGATCACCTAATACAAGTGTTGGGTTGCTGGTCAAGCTCCGCCTATCAGCTTTACATCAAGACCCTGTCAGAGTCTTTAGCAGCCCTCTCCACTAAGCTGGCGTCTTCTCAGTGGCCATCAATCTCCCACTAGGGCTGCGTCTACTTCCGCTGACTGTGGACTATCAGATCATTGGGCTATAGTCAGGCCATTTGCCCAGCAGCACAGCAAACTTGCCCCCCAGCCAGATACCCTTCGTGGTTCTTGTGCCATTTTGCTCAACGCTGGCTTAGGCTCTGCTGGTCACCCGCTTCGCCTCTTAATGCCTGCGTCTTGCTTCTGCTTCAGAGCACCTTAAGCGTCTCAGACCTGCAGTATTAGGTGGACGTCTGCATGGTCAGGTGTGTGCTGCTTCTTTTTTTGCTTTATCTGTGTAGGGCTAGGTGCTTGGGGTCTATTTGGGGAGGTTCCAGGTCAGCCTGTTCTTGGGTCCCTCCATTCTCCAAGCACCTGGAGAAAGGTTTCCTTTGGGTGGTTCCCGCTTCTAGGGTTGCCATGGATACCTCCCCTTCTGCGTATGGCTTCTGCTCCCTACTAACCTTTCAGGTACCAGTTCCCAAGCTCATCTATTTGTGATGAGTTTAATGTAATTTTACACGAAAATGAGACGGTATGAAAAATAGAAATAATTTGCGGAAGAATAACGTTTCTCGAACCTGTAACATGATTTTTGGCAAAGTTTTGGTTAAAAGCCACTGTCAAAGTGGTCAATGGATCAAATTATACAACCATCTTTGTTGTATACTAAATAGTCTAATTTGGGAGCACTTGTTCAACTCCGAACACAACAGATTAGTTCATTGCTTTGGCAGTCATTTTGTTCACAGTGGCAAAGCAAATGTCGCCCCTTACTCGAATACCCTGGTCAGCGGAATTACCACCTAAAAATAGTTACTTAGTAAATACTCAGAGGATAACACTGAGTTAAACCTGCCTGTCATTGTTAAGAAATAAGTGCAGAAAGCAACAGTAGCAGAATACGAAAACTTCATGAAGCCATCTGTGTCTGGGATGTTACCACAAGGAAAGTGTTGCTTGTCATCCCATCATCCAAGCTAAGCCCTAGGGGGTGGGGTAAGTACTTGTTAGCTTGACTTACAGTAAGTACTTGGATGTGTGACTCGCGGTGATTTTCCTCCCCTTGCATTTACTTTCTGATGTTTTCTTCGTCTTTGGCTTAACACATTGTATCGCCTTGTGTGACATGGGACAGTCTAAACAATGCATCAACTTAACGTTTGTACATCTTTCGAAGACATCATTCTATAATTATGCATTCACAATCTGGGTGGGTGTGGGCTTCAAATATGTCTCTTTCATATCTTTTCAGTAATCTTAGAAATACAATACTGTACTAACATGAAAAAACATTGATAAGTCATGTGCATGTACAACTGTTTCCTAAGACGTTACTACACCACAAAGAAAACGTGTCTCGTTCGATCAAGCTGAGCCCTGTTGAAGTTGAGCCATTCCCAAAGTTGAATGGCTGACCTACTAAGAATACCAAAGTTGTAAGATTTCATACAATCCTGTTTTGTTCTTCTTTCTCTAAGTAAGAGTGAGTAGAATGTCTTTCCTTCATGTTTTCTTTTCATCGACCATTTTTTTATCTCATTTCCCTAGGTCCATATATATTTACAGTAGAGTAGTAATGGCAGCATTTTAATCCTGCTTAATTATCCTGTCTGTTTCTCGTCTTAAAAATTTCAATCAATGATTTGATCATTCAAAAATTCATACAGCTCATAATTTTTTTTTCTCAAACTCATTAATAATTCATTAAGTTTAAACAAAGGAAATCATGACCATGACGGTGTTTGGATATCTGATCTTAATTAGCATAGATTTTAACAATTTTATTTCTCTGTTTTCTCCTTAGTTTTAATCTCAATTGAGAAGCTATATCAAAAACTCAAGACAGTGTTTGACCACATTTCCAAACAACTCGGAGTTTGTCAAAAATACTCCGCTGCACGTTGTATTTTCAACTCTCTTCTCGCTGTTTGGAAATGTGGTAAAACACAGTCTTTCGTGTTTGATATATTACTTCTCAATGTCTTCTTGCTAAGTACAGTGTTGAGTTAAGCAACATCTGTATTAAGTGGGCACCTATGAGAAACGCTCTATTAGCTTCTACTACTCATACATAGACTTTACATAAATGTTTGAGCAAAAATCTTCTTACTGCAGATTATTTCTGCGGTCAGATATTGAGTAGTTGTGTCAGAGATGTAAAGGACAAATAAGAAACATTGCCATTAAGAAATCTTTTGGAGAGAAAATTGTTTCACCTCCACCTCAACAAGTTCAATGTCTCTCCTGTACGCCATAAGTTTGCGAGTAACTGCAAAAGCTTTATAAATGTCAGCGGGATCACAAAAAAGTTAAGAAGTGAAGGAAAGAATGAGAAAAGGAGCAAAGGAGCAAAAAAGTGAATTTTTGCCCCCTCCCCTTCATATCTACAACTTGAAAATAGCTTTGCTATTCAAGTCAATGCCATAGTGTCTTAACCCTTATCACAGATGCCAGCACCCTAAACCACCAAAAAAGTGTGCTCTGTGCTAAAAAGGTATCATTACTTACAGTAAACCACCAGTGTCGCTTGATTTTCATCTTTTCCTGCTGAGTTGGTGGCATTACAAGTATACTCTCCATCGTCGGTTCTGTTTATACTACTGAACATCAAAGACGCTGTTTTCGTCCCTGAAGTTATCATGTTTCCATTTCTGATCCATTGCACATCTGGGTCTGGTGTCCCTGATGCTGTACAGATGATATTGACTGCTGATCCCTCATTGTAACTTGATTGTAGGTGGGATACGATAATCTGTGGTGCATCTGCAAAAAATAATTAAAACAGTTTTGAATAAAGTTGCATCAGCCACTGAACTTGGGAAATGAGCAGCATGTAGACCATGGCAATTTAGAAGCCACTGCACTGAATTTGTAATCCATTGGTCAAACTGTATATCATTTGTCATTTCATTCATTTTTTCATTGTTTATTTGCTTTTTTACTTAATGTACAGTATTTATAAATATTTATATGGCATTGTTGACAAATAACATAAAACACAACAGTAACAGAATACATAAGGAGATGTGACAGCACGGAAAACATTGATGAAGTCATCCTTATCTGAAACGTTACCAACAACAACAGCAACATTTATTTATACTAAAACAACAACAACAAAAAAAAACAAAGTAAAGAAGAAACAATTTGGAAATACATGAAACAAGAAATATAAGTGATAGAAACCGACGTGTTGGTGCATCTTGCGCCATTATCAAGGTTACATGATTAAAGATAAAAAGCGGTTCGTGAAGAGGCTAAGTTGAAGCGAATTTGCATAAGAGAGTGCCAAGCTAATTACATGCACACTTTAGCACGTAGAGAATCAGGCTGTACATTCAGTGCTGGTTCAAGATCTTGAACCAGCACTGAATGTACAGTCTGATTCTCTGCCTGCTACAGTGTGCATGTAATTAGCTTGGCACTCTCTTATGCAAATTCACTTCAACTTAGCCTCTTCACAAACCGCTTTTTATCTTTAATCATGTAACCTTGACAATGGCACAAGATGCACCAAAACATCAGTTTCTATCACTAATATTTCTTGTTTAGAGTATAGAATAAAATAATTTGAAGCTTATAAATAAGGTATTAGCTGCCTATAACAACCATACAGCTAAAAAAATTAAGCAGCTATCTAGAGGAGACAATAAAAATTACAGTCATGTGTATAAAATATAAAACAAAAGTAACTTAGTAAATAGAGATTTAAACATATACAACAAAGTTAAAAGCTAATATTACAACAAGGCAGGGAAAAAATAGACAGAAAAAAATGATGCTAATAATTCATTACAAAAAACAATAATATTTACAACACCAAGAGTAGAGAGACAAGCAATAGTAGAGCTATTTACAATATAATATGGCATTAAAGGGAGGGTTTCACAGTTTGGTCCATGTCTGTAAATCAAAATACTTTGTCTTTATCTTTTTGATTCAGTTTGTCACCTTTTGTTAGAATTATTGCAACCTATTGCTTTTTAGCTGAACACCTTATGACTCAACCAGATGTGTTCTTGAAATGTGACCATCCACGGGATTTCCAGCATAATGGTGATGACACGGGCACACTATTTTAGCATGGTAGACAAGAGAAATTTTCGTTAACACGGTAACAGTGTGCCACGATGCACGCATAATTAAAATTTTTCTTTTGTTACATATAAACAATGAACCGTGTTCAGTTAAACAAAGCAGTGTGTCAAAGGATGCAAAAACAAAAGCCATGCCATGTCATATTGCACTCTGGTGTGCAAAATATCACGTTTGTGCTGTGTTAAATGATAGTAAGACAGAGAACAGGGCAACCATCTGTAAGAGTTTCTTAAAGTTGATCCGATCCAAGTTTTTGTCACAACGGTGTCAAATTGCATGCACGAAAAATTATCCTATCTTCATCACGAACACGCATTCGTAATATTATTTTTATCATCGAATCGGTCATTCATGTTGTAAATTTCATCTGTTGTCTTCCAATGGATCACAAATTGTCTCATGAAACTCGTGTTGTTTTGCCACATTCTTTTCTCAAAACACGGAAATTTATAGGCTGAAATTAGGCCATAGCCAGGACAACATACTAGTATATTAATATTTCCAGCTTTCCGCCGTAATCAAGCCTATTTGTCGCTTTTCACGGCGAGAAAGACAATATCTTTAGTTATTTTTAGGTTGTAAAAAAGTAAAATCACATGCCGCATTTGCAACTAATTTTTATCGTCGAATCAGTGATCTGTTTTATAAACTTCACCTGCTATCTTCGAATGAATCACAAATTGTAACATGAAACCTGTTTTGTTTTGATTTCACGATCGAAAATGCTGTACTGAAATTTCCCTGGAAAGTTGTTTTTTTTCGTGGCGAAGCTGCGATTTTGAGTGCTCGCAATTGCAGCTTCGCCACGAAAACAAAACAAACCCCACTGGCACCCAGGGTAGCCGAAAATAGCCCTGACAACATACGAAGTGTAATTTCCAGCTCTGCAGTCAGTCCCTTTTCATGGCACCAGTGACAACAGTATTTTCAGTTATTGCTATCCGAAGTAACTTCCTTTTTATTTACTTTTTCGGAGTTATGCAATGGTTTTAAATCAAGTTCAAAAGACAGGCTTCAAAAAGCGGCTTCACAAGACTGTGTTCATAATTGCAGTTTGCCGTGTTCGGAGGCACTGTTACCTCTTTGCTAAAGAAAAATTTCAAACATCCCTGTTCTGAAAGGAACTCTTTAAAAGCACAGAATTGCCAAGATACAAGTCTGATCCTCCTAATGTTAGTATATTTTACATGTCACAAACATCTTATCATAAAACATGCAATATCTTCACTCGAGAACTTCATAAGCTTATGTAAGGGGAACAAAATGACCTAACCTATCTTTTTACACTGATATCTACGGAACCGAAAAAGAAAACTTGCCTAATTATCAGTAACTACATACTTTGCAATGTTGTCTCTTAAGAGTTCCTGTCCATAAAAATGGAAAATATCTCGGCAAGGGTCGAAAATTCGATTTCGCTCATATTTTCATGGTAGATAGGCTAGGGCATGACAAAAACTACTGGATAGTTTTTTTGGCA
>Ga0126339_10000175_pt1 | contig 28571 bp, 19 predicted proteins | sample OrbTmetagenome_2_FD_92532 | JGI IMG/M metagenome (GOLD analysis project Ga0126339, IMG submission 92532) | Coral microbial communities from Petempiche,Puerto Morelos, Mexico - Orbicella T R C metagenome | ecosystem: Host-associated > Invertebrates > Cnidaria > Coral | place: Petempiche,Puerto...
CGCACGCCCGGTGTCGAGCTTCTAGGCCGAAATATAGCCCACTTCATTTTAAGACGGAAAAAGTAGCCGAGACCGCTCTACGCGCATCGTAATTTTGAGCAACTTTGGCTTCATTTCCTGGACATTGGAGGATATTTTCCAGTGCCCGGGACCCTAAATTAACTCCTGATTGCCTTAGTTCTCAGTGAAATTAACAGGAAAAAGGAGCGCACGCTCGGTGTCGAGCTTCTAGGCCGAAATATAGCCCCACTTCATTTTAAGACTGAAAGAGTAGCCGAGACTACCTTAAGCGAATCGTGATTTTGAGCAACTTTGGCTTGATTTGCCGGAACTTGGGGGATATTTTCCAGTACCGGGGACTCTAAACTAACTACTGATGGCCTTAGTTTTCAGTGAAATGGACACAGGTAAAATTAGCGCACGCTCGGTGTCGAGCTTCTAGGCCGAAATACAGTATAGCCCCACTTCATTTCGAGACCTAAAGAGTAGACGAAACCGCATTACGCGTATTGTTATTTTCAGCAACTTTGGCTCGATTTGCCGAGATTTGAGGGATATTTTCCAGTATCGAGGACTCTAAACTAACTCAAGATGGCCTCGGTTTCCAGAGAAACGGACACAACTAAAATGATCGCACGCTCGGTTTGAGGCTTCTAGGCCGAAATATAGCCCCGATTCATTTTAAGACTGAAAAAGTAGCCAAGGCCGCGTTACGCGCATCGGGATTTTGAGTAACTTTGGCTCGATTTCTCGGAACTTTGGGATATTTTCCAGTCTCAGGGACTGTAAACTAACTCCTGATGGCCTTAGTTTTCAGTGAAATGGACACAGGTAAAAGGAGCGCGAACTCGGGTTCGAGCTTCTAGGCCGAAATATAGCCCCACTTCATTTTAAGACTGAAAGAGTAGCCGAGAGCGCTTTACGCGCATCGTGATTTAGAGCCACTTTGGCTCGATTTGCCCGAACTTGGGAGATATTTTCCAGTCCCAGAGATTCTAAACTAACACCTGGTGGCCTTAATTTTCAGTGAAATGGACACAGGTAAAAGGAGCGCACGCTCGGTTTCGAGCTTCCAGGCCAAAATATAACCCCACTTCCTTTTAAGACTGAAAGAGTAGCCGAGACCGCCTTACGCGCATCGTGATTTTGACCAACTTCGGCTCGATTTCCCGGAACTTGGGGGATATATTCCAGTCCCGGGGACTCGAAACTAACTCGTGATGGCTTTGGTTTTAGGTGAAATGGACAGGGGAAAGATATTTCAACGCTCGGTTTCGAGCTTCTAGGCCGAAATATACCCCCACGTCACTTTAAGAGTGAGAAAAGGTAGCCGAGACCGCCCTACGCGCAGGGCGATTTTCCCCAACTTTGGGACGACTTCCAGGAACTTACGGGATATTTTCCAGTCTCAGGGACTCTAAACTAATTAGTGATGCCTTGGTTTTCAGGGAAATGAACAGAGGAAAAATATTTCAACACTGTTTCGAGCTTCTAGACCGAAATATAGCCCCACTTTACTTTAAGAGTGAGAAAATTTAGGCGAGACCACCTTACGCGCAGGGCGATTTTCCCCAACGTTGGTTCGATTTCCAGGAACTTGCGGGATATTTTCCATTTCCGGGGACTTTAAACTAACTCGTGATGCCTTGGTTTTCAGTGAAATGGACACAGGAAAAATATTTGAACGCTTGGTTTCAAGCTTCTAGTCCGAAGTGTAGGCCGACTTTATTTTCAGGGTGAAAAAAGGTAACCGAGACCGCTCTACGCGCAGGGCGATTTTTCCCAACTTTGGATCGATTTCCAGGAATTTGCGGGACACTTTCTAGTCCCGGAGACTCTAAACTAACTCGTGATGGCCTTGGTTTTCAGTAAAATGGACAGAGGAAAAATATTTGAACGCTCGGTTTCGAGGTTCTTGGCCGAAATATCGCCCCACTTCACTTTAAGAGTGAGAAAAGGTAGCCGAGACCGCCCTACGCGCAGGGCGATTTTCCCCAACTTTGGGTCGATTTCCAGGAGCTTGCGGGATACTTTCCAGTTCCGAGGACTCTAAACTAACTTGCGATGGCCCTTATTTTCAGTGAAATGGACAGAGGAAAAATATTGAACGCTCGGTTTTGAGCTTCTAGGCCGAAATATAGCCCCACTTTACTTTAAGAGTGAGAAAAGGTAGCCGAGACCGCCCTACGCAAAGGGCGATTTTCCCCAACTTTGGATCGATTTGCAGGAACTTGCGGGATATTTTTCAGTCCCGGGAACTCGAAAGTAACTCGTGATGGCCTTGGTTTTCAGTGAAATGGACAGAGGAAAAATTTGTGAATGCTCGGTTTGGAGCTTTTAGGCCAAAATATAGCCCCACTTCACTTTAAGAGTGAGAAAATGTAGCCGAGACCGCCTTAGGCGCAGGGCGATCTTTCCCAACTTTGGGTCGATTTGCAGGAACTTGCGGGATATTTTCCAGTCCTGGGGACTCTAACCAACTTTAGGAGGCAGCGTGGCGTGTCGGACTCGCAATCCAGCAGTCCCGGGTTCGAGTCTCACTCTGACATTTACCTGGATTTGTTTCTCGGTAGCCCCGAGTTCAAATCCAAGCAGCTCACGCTTGTAAATAGCCAACTGGTTTGCCTCCGGCCAATTGGGATTCTTAAGTTCAATTTGAATTATTTATTATACTAATGTTGTGAAATATACAAATAGATGTTTCCATTTACTTTTCAGTTTTGGAGTAAGGAAATTTTGTTTGTTTTTGTTTTTGTTTTTTTTTTTTTACTTCTTTTAAATATTTAAGGTTAACATGGGATGAAAGTTTGCGTTACCTACATGTCTGAAGGCTGGTTTGATCGCAGCGATCGATGAAGAAAGGTTCTCAGCCATTGTTGCAATCCTACGTGTATGCTAAAGCTCTCCAGCGATTTTAGCGATCTTTGTGACAAGATAGAAACAATTTACAGAGATTGAAGCCATCGTAGCTACGATGAATAAACCAGGATGCACTGCGTTGCTGTTTTTGATTCAAGTCCTGTCCGGTTTTCTTCTTTCTGTGGCTTGAGTGACATGCAAGTGAGTTACAGAGTTAAATTTCAGTCAGCAAGGGCAGGTTATCTTTCCGTAACTATCGTAACAACCATATAACTAAACCAACCCTACTATTTGAGCTTTTTTAGCAAATGGAAATAAGTTTTGAACAATAACAAAAGAATTAGAGATTAACGTTTCCGTGCTTTGAAAATGTCCACCGCCGTTAAGAATATTTTATTATAAAAGCGGTAATATATTATTTACAGATGTAAAGCATGAAATTTATTTTCTCTTTCAACCAGGCCTAAGCTTATTTTTAGATTGTAGTTTTTCCTCTAAGAATCGGCCGTTGTACGTCAATCATTGTTGAAAATTATTTAAACAAAATAAATTGTGACGACTACAAGAAAATTTGCATATGTTTACTATTTCGCTTTAATTTTTTGAAAATTACAAAAAGCATTGTATACGGATCTTTTATTCCCATTGTATGAAATATTATGTAAAACGAAGCAAACAGTTAGTAGCGTATCTTGCTTTCCTTAAAAAAATTGTTTTGCTTTTGACAAGAAATATTTTTTTGCCATCATACGATAAATTTAAGCGACGTAAATATTCAAAAATGCGGCGGGAAAGGTAGCCAAAATTTGCAGCTGTGATTACCATGTACAATGTATGTTTTACAACATCACTTTAAATATGCTTTGTCCCTCAAACCTCGCTTTCAGATCTCCTTAAAACTTTTGGATTTCCATTAGATTTGATCCCGTTTAGTTTGGTTGGCGACTGAGCTGTAATTTTACCATTTGCATTTGCATGCTTCGTAGGTGAAGGTGAATGCAAAGTCTTCGTCGTCTGTGCATAATTTCCATTGTTCTTTGAACCGAGCTCGTTTGTGAGTAAAGCATTCTCGACCAGTTCCTCAGATTCGTGAAAATTGTTTGAAAATATCGGAAGAGTAACATGCGACCGATTTTCATCCAAAGGAGGAAACTGCATTAGTGGCACCCTGTTTAGATTTCCAAACATATCTTCGGTCGATTCTTCAAATGCGTGTGAATTTCTTGCTTTGTAATCCCTTAACTCACGTTTTAGTCTTTCGATTATTAAATCTTGATTATCCGCAACGCTTGCCCTCGATCTTGGGGTTTCCAAAGAAGTAGCGAAACTTGTGAAATTCCCCGTGTTCGTTCGTGACAATGTGTGATCAAGCGCGTTATCATCCAATATTTGGCGGTTCCTTTGCGTGAGGTTTCTTCTCGGTACTGAATGCGAATTTTCAGGATATGAAACATCATGATCCGGTTTTCTTCCAACAACTCGTCTCCATTGCGGTGGTAGACCAACAAATCGACCAGAGTCCCCGTCCACAGCCACATGTACACGATGTTCAAAATTCACAGGTTCAGAAACTTTTTCAGATTTTCTCTGCGTACTTGAATCAGTCTTTAGAAGTCCAAGATCTCGAGCGAGTCTTTTGAAGAATTTCCTTGGATCCATGACATCTAGATATCTTCTAAATAACAGGATAGCATCGCCGATGACGAGTATCGTTTTTATTTTGCCACAAACAGTACGCAACTAAGGGACACTATTACCGTGAATTGATGAAGCTCTATATATACTACACATGTGGTTTGATCCAAATTATTTCTTCCAATCGCTCGCAAAATTAAAAGTAAAATAATGGAACAATATTGCTCCTTTTTTGAAAGTAAGCCGATATGTCGAAAATAAACTTGATAATATAGAAAGAGACTTGCCTTTACCGACTTTTATTTGCATAATAACAACCCTAAACAATAAGTGTGACAAACTCCCTTATATGGCAAAGAGATAACCATAAACAGACATTTTGTTTGAATGTTCTTGACATGTTTATTTTTCTATCCTATCGTGGTTGTCTGCATTTCGTTCAGTCAGAAAGCAAAGACATCAGCTCACATTAAACAATAAACCGAGTGAGCTATCAATGATCAATTTCTTGTCGACTAATTTTCACTCGAGTCACTTGTTCTAAATTTCTATTTTATGATGTACCCTTTTTGTATTTTTATAAAAATAGAGTATGGATAAACAGAATCCTTAATTGCATATATTTCAAAAAATAATCAGCCTCCGAAAAATTTAAAGATTTAAAACCTCCTAAAAATTTGTATTTGCGACGAATGAAAGCACAGTCAGTTGCGACTTAATGAAACCAAACTAACGGCAGTTGTACTTTTCATTTTTCATGAGTTAATGTTATGATCTGGTAGTTTGTGTGCATGTAAAAGGACATGTGGTAGCATAAGCATATTATGGTTTAAAATAATAATTAATCCGTGCTTCAATTGTTCGTCGTTTGCCTTTTTCTAATATCGCCGTGAGGCATTCTTTAAGTTGAGGATTTACTGTTAGCAGGCAAAACTAAGTTTGATCTTAAAGTTTCGTGATTACATATATGATACTGACTGATAACATCATGTCCTTTTTCCGTATTTGTGTTGTCTTGCTGACCTGCAATTTATCTTCTTTTAACACTCATGTCAACTGGCTGCCTGGCTCCGCTAGCCCTTATGGTTATTCCAGGTAGCCAGTACTCTAATTTTTAACATTGATATTTTTGTGCCTTTAGTATCATAATATGAGAGAGTACAAATGAAGATAGTTGTTGTTGTAGTTGCTGTTGTGTTTTGGTGAAGACCAGCATTAAGTTAACAACGAAATGAAAAACAGCGTTTTGATCGCGTTCTAACAGTTTTCTGGTGATATAAAAACAAATTGAAAACCTATGACCTGCTCGATTTGCTTACCACTTCGCCTCAGTCTTTCTCACACAAGTCTTCTCCTTCTCAATCAACCAAACCCCTCGGCATCGATTTGACATGTGTCCTATGGAATACTTTTATTCTCCATTTACCAATTATATAAAATACCGCTCATACGGAAAACAAACGATGAATAACATACAATGCTCTCAAGTTGTGCGTGATCTCACACGGATTATGACTGCAAGCACGTGTGTGTGTGTATGTGTGTGTGTTAAGTGATTCTATTTCATAAGCGATGGTTATATTTACCATCTAACTTTAACTGGGACTCCGTATTACTTGTTATTAGACTCCGTGTTACTTGTTATTAGACTCCATATTACTTGTTATTGTGAATCACTAAAAAAAGCTTAAAATAATAAACTGGGTTCAACTTGAGAATGAAGTTAATTCTAAGGCGCTAAGCGCCATTTCCAATTTAGGTGATAAAATACTTACCCTTGGAAACTGTAACCGTTCCCTTCAATGTTTTGCTACTGAATTCGTTCTTGAGTTTAAGCGATGCTTAATTTGCGACAAGCTAAGGTGGTGCGTGTCGCTTATTACCTCGCTTGATGATTTTATGATCACGTGGTGCGACAAGAGTACAGTAATCATACAAATAAATAAATTGCAATATTTAAATTATGATATTTAGAGAGGAAGCCACATCAACCTTAGATGGTTTTCATGCAGGTCCTCTATCCTGGTCCAATAAGAATTTGGAGTGTTGGTTTTTGTAGAGGGAGGGAACCCGGAGAGCCTGGAGAAAAACCCTCGGAGCAAGACGAGAACCAACAACAAACTCAAACCACAAGCGGCACCGAGCCGGAATCGAACCCGGGCCGCATTGGTTGGAGGCAAGCGCTCTCAGCACTGCGCCATCTCTGCTCCCCGAATTGACGAACAGAATGTAAAATGACGTCACGGACAAGCTATACCATCGTCGAGGAAGTAAACAATGTCACCAGTGAATGTTCTTTGCCGATGTTTGTTGTTTATCAAGAATTCTAACATTTTTATGATTTGGTTCATTTCAACTGGGTTCAAAGAGGAACCCGAATGATTTAAAGTCAATATAATGCTACGCTGATTGACAAAGCACGTGATTAATTAAGCTTATAGACCTCATGAGGTACCACAAGTCTCTATGATCTCCAATCAGAGTTGAAAATAAAATATTAATAATTGTTTTTCTTTCCACTGACGTAATAAAAATAAGTTAAACTGCAAAGTCAAGGCAATTGATGGTTTCTAATTAAATTGCAGGCACGTACGCGACGATATATGTTACATAAAAACAGTTCATAGTTTTTCCAATATTTTTAATAGTTGTAAGATATAACCTTCTCGTCCACCTTTCGAATGCTATAGAGAGTGCTTCATTCGTACTTTTGGATTCAACGTTTCTTTTCTGGGCTTACTGGGTCAGAAGATAAAATATGAACATTTAAAAAATATTTACTCAAGAGGCTTCAGAGAGTGACATGACCTTGGCTTAGTGGTCCGTTCCGTTGAAGTAGTTCAATTGCTAAATATGACTTGGGATTTCTCCTTCAGAAAAAACACGCAAGCAAAATTACTTTGGGAGTTTGAAAAAGAGTTGTAAGTTACTTATATAAAAGATTTGGTGGTTTCGTGCATTTTGGTGTAAAAACGCTTAAAGTAAAAATAATAACAGTGATAAGAGAATGGCAACTTTCTGCACGTATTTATTTTTGAAAGCAAATAAATTTGTTTTACGCCAATGCCAATGTCGCGAGCTAACCACGTTGTTTACGCGCAGGAAATTCGCGCCTGCACCATTGCGTGGGCGCATAACGCGACATTACGGAATGGATCGTCTCGTACGATAACCTAGTCGCGTGTGGGCTTATTTTGCAAGCTGATCTCAGATAACAAGGTGCTACGTTGAATTTAGAAAAGCTTTTGCCAAGAGATTGATGAGATCACCTTAAGTTTTCACCAAACATAATACTTCATATCCCCTGCAGCGTAGTCAAACCCTCACGTCAATGCCAGACAGGAAGCTTGCTAGTCTCCAGTTTGCGCCAGTTTTAGCATTTATTTTCACAATGTGCTACTTCAATGTTCATTCGGACTTCTACCAAGTTGATAAGCCAAATTGTGATTGAGTCTTTATTAATAAAATGAATGAAAAACATTGCGTGTTAAGTCGTTCAGAGTTCCAAGTCTCCTGTTGATAACCACCCACGGAGAACCTAAGGTTTTACAAAACAACTTTTAAGTAAAACTTAAACTACGGAGATCAAAAGAAAAGTTTTTTCTGACTGTGAAAGCGCTGTGAGTTGATAAAATTAGAGGGGACATACATGCTACTAGTAACGAGTTGCAACCAGGTTGGTGCAGCAATATGGAAGTATTTAAGTCAGAGTGGGTATCTTTATAGACTGTTGAAAGGCTTTATTTGATTTGCCCTCGCATAGAGGCAAAACCATTGAGTGGAGGTGACTAAAATGTCAAAGGAACATTATCTATGGTCGTCATTCTTTCGAATAAAGACGCAAAAGTGTATGGGGATGAAGGATCACTTGTTACTACAGTCGAACCCCTATTAAGCGGTCACCTATTAAACGACCACACCTATAAGGCGGCCAGTAATCAAAGTCCCGATGAGGGCTTGTTTATTGTTTTTACCTCTATTAAACGGCCAGCCCGCATTAAGCGGCCAATATACATTTCCCCGAGGGTGGCCGTTTAATAGGGGTTGAACTTTATTAAGAACTAAAGTCCGAGACTGGGGAAATATAGTAAAATCGTCTGTCTTTCTATCAGTCAATCAGGCAGGGAGACAGTCAGTCATGGTCAGCCAGTCGGTCTGTCAGTCTGTCAGTCTGTTAGTCTTTCAGCCTGTTAGTCTGTCAGTCCGTCTTGGGGAGCCATATTTTTCCACAATTGAAGGCCGAGACTTTGACATAGTACACAACTGGTTAATACTGACTTTAACTTACTCTTTATGCTTAAAACAGTTTCTAGAACGACTATAAGTATTGTTTACTGATCACTGGTTACGTTACAGCCACAGGCAATTTCTCTCCCTTTTTTTTTCTTAAAAAAAAAACAAACAAACAAAAAAAACATGTCAATGATGGCATTAAATATATCATTAACTACACTGTAAATCATCAGCAACAACATGATTTTCCTCTTAGCAAGCCTGTAGAAAATAACAGAAAAATAAGAAACAGCGAAAGTGTTGTTTTATAACATAAGTAACGAAGAAGTGACTCGTAAAATTAACCCCCAAGATCGAGCAGTTTCAGATCAGTCACCACTGAGACTGACGAACAGCTGTACGGCTGGACTCGCCCACCATGAACTATCACGGCAGTCATTCAAGGGATGAAGGAATACTCTCTTTGCGGTGGAGCAAGGCATAGGGACGCTGTTGGAAATCTCACACAGCTATTTCTAGTTTTTTCATAAACACTTAAAGCATTGGTTGGCAGAAGACACACTTTTTAGTTAATCTTATTAGCCACTGAGTGAAACTCTGTTAATATTTTATAAAATATTAAGACAAAATCCTGTTTACTTTGTCTATTTACTTGAGTTCCAAAAAACACATTTGCCTCTTTGATTGCAACTGGTTAATCATATTACAAGACTTTCTTCTATTTATCATTTTATAAAAATGCTTTTTTGGTGCATTTTAAGTGAACTAAACAACAGTCAAACTGTGTTTCGATTAGTTTGCAGCAAGTACCTTTCTCTACAAACACGCTACTAAACAACAACGGTAAATAATTGCATGGATGGATATCCACACTGCAAACAAAAGAGCAAAAAAGCTTTGAATTACCTGTTGTTGAATGTGCGTACTTCCTTCCATTGTGAGCTCAAGGTGTTAACATTTACTCTGATGGTCAATACCAGTGTATGTCAGTACATCCTCTTTCACACCTCCACACTCTGGCTTGCTCAACTTGTTAGGAAGATTGACAACCACGAGAGGCTTAATCAGGTTTCCTTTATGCGCCATTTCCTGTTGAATAAAATTAAGACATTCACTGTTTTCTATTTTGAAGGACAGCTGCCAAATCCACAAGCATTTCAAGTACTTGGACTTCTTTACTGACCATATAGGCAAATGAACCTCTAATAATACTCAAGTAAGAGTTCTACTGATTTGTTGCTGTAAATTAATTTAAATACCTGTTTTGGAAGTCATGGGGAGACATCAAAAATGATTCATTTCTTTTTTCATTTTACAGGTATTAAAGAAAAAAACATACATATGGCTTTCGCTTGGAGTTAAATAAAACATATCTTGCAAGAGAAGGTCTTCTCTTGATATTTTGACAATAATATTTAATTATAAACATGATCCTTAAGACGTAATTTTAATTGATTACAGCAGTTAAGGCAGAAATAAACGGAGCACAGTTTTTTTTTACAGTGATAATTTAGACATGCGCCCTACAGGGGGATTACACAGTAATGAAAACTGTCTGTCTACAGCTCAGGGTAGAATAACACTATTAATTGATTTTAAACAGCAAAAGTATTTGCGTTCACTGTGGATTAAATAATAAATAAATTATTAGCACGTTACAAAGGCGCACAGTATGTTTTGTGTTTAAACTCAGGTGAAAACCCAGCTGAAAGCAATGCGTCCGTGACACATCATCTTTTTTGGGATGTGATTGGTTCCTCTAGTTTCTATTGGCAGTCTTGACCATAAACATCCTAACCTCAGACTCTCGGAGCAACAAGAGTTCTAGTATCATTCATCTAGCCCCTCTTGTGTTTTTCCAATGACTATAATATAACAAATCATCAGTTGAGGAATATTATCTTGATATAGCACTTAATTCTTAAAATATTGGACGAATTATTTTGCAAACCTGCACCGAGCAATGAGATTTTATAAATTATATAAATGAACAGTTCTCTATATTGGAAGATAACAGAAGATTTTGGCTCGCTGACAAAAGACCGGAAAACATTTCTGATGTATGTTTTTCACAGGAATATTTATAAAGAATGGTTTAATTTGCGTATTTTTACGAACAAAGCTGTTAAGATCCTTCATGTTAGCCGCATTGTTTAGATATTTCGTGGGATTGTTCACGAGACTTCTTTGTATTTGAATATAAAAGAGCACGCTTTCATAAAATTGTTATTGGCCATTAAAATATTTAAGGACAAAAAGACCAATTTTTCTCTCTATTGAGGGATTAAGTTTACAATATTAACGAGGAAAATTACAGATGAAACGAACGAATTGATTCATGTGGCCTTCAAAGCTTGTTTGTAGTATGTGATAATATATTTTCCTTTGAAGGGGCTAAATTAACTTGTGAACGGTGAAACTTAAATAGCCTGAAAAGTTCATAATATTTTTAGGTTTATTTATTTTTTCTTTTCAGATATGTTATTGAAAACAAAATCTGAATAACTCAGCACATGTTTTTGGATAAATAAGAAAAAGGCCCCTTACTTAGCAAAGCTCGAGAGCAAAACCAAATATTACATATTATAGTTGGCTTTCTTCAAATTTTATCTCGATAAGAGATACATGTGGTTAATGCCTGCATCGAAAATGGCTAATCAAAATCCTATGAAATAACAGTATCTATGCAAATGAATTTACCAATATCTCTTGGCCTTGACTAGCATGACTTTTTGCTAAATGTTATGATTCCAAAACTCAGTCCAATTACTTTGTTAGCGTTTGCTCTCTAATCAAAAAATCAGGTTGTTTTACTACCCCTGAGGGGTCCCTGGAGGGGTCGATTAATTTTCATTTTGCATTTTCTCTCTCTTGCAAGACATATTAAGTGTTTGAGGCATTACAAGAAAGAAGATTGCACAAGAGTCAATGCTCTTGTTTACAAAGAGATGCTTGCTTTCCCTATCCTTCATAAAACCTGTTTCCTACATCCGGGAAGTGAACATATTCCCTCGCAGGAAAACGCGCGAAATAGCGTGTTTGCACATGCATTGTGCTTTGAATTATTCATGTTATATAATACGATGCACTCGCCGGTGGCCTTCTCAGCAGGATAGATACAACAGCAAAAACGCACGTGTCACTCGTCAGTGAAACAAGACACTTTTTGGACGACGTCTCTCGTGTGTTTTTCATTTCTCAACTCTAGAATTTGATTCACGCTCGCGGAAAATCTGCATCGCTCTTGTCATATTTCGAGGTGTTACTCTAGCTTCCCTTTCCGTCTCGTTGTGATCACTGATTGAGCTAGAGTTGGGCGTTTCTTCATTTCTGAAACAAAAGCCACGATAGATACTAATGGAAAACGTAATAATACCAACTCGAGAAGATTCGACTTCAAAAAAACATTAATACTTAGACAATTGGGTAAAACAGCAGCTCCTTTGCATGCCTGTAACTCGCCTGATTGTCGCACCTACTGTCACGGCAAGTTTTTGCCACAACAAAACACTAGTACACAAGTAGGTACGCGGTGTTCACCGGGAATTTCCATATTTGAACTGGGAAATTCCTCCAAAATCCCCTTTGTGAAGGTCATTACAATTAATATTTCCCCTCCAATCTAGTTCGTGATATCTGTGCGCGCTCGCTGCCTCTTACAATCATCGACCCCTTCCAGCGCCGAGCAGCCAATCACAAACAAGCAGATGAATAATTACGTAAGCAAAACACACGCAATGAAAAATATTTAGCATGGATGAAGCATCAGAATAGCTGGCCAACATTTTGACGACCGCGCGAGATTGCCGGTTTTTCGATTTGCAAATTGCAACAGAGCAAAGTTTCAGTCTCGTCGATTTCGGCGACCAATCTGGGAAGTCGTTCTGAAGCGAGAATTCTTCGGTATCATTTTCTTGTGCCGCTGCATACCGGCTTTGTGACATTTTTGTAAGCCCTTATATCACAAGGTTTGCCGGTGAGTCATTTCCACGTGTTTGGAGTGGCGTGTGACACGGTGTGCTACTTACTTGAACAGTATTCAAGTAAAAACACACGTTGTTTGGTACTCAGAAAGACTTGATAACTCTCAGAAGAGCTCAAAATATGTGCAAAGACAACTCTGGCGCTCGATACGAACAGCCTCCGGCTCACATTGCCCCTAATGGCGACTTGAACAACTCCCTCGCCGTGTCTGAAGTCGCAGAGCAGCTGGCCGAAATTGGGGATAAAGTTGAACTCAGTTATCAGCAGAAGAGAAGGCGAAATGAAGAAGCTGGAATTGCAATAAGAGCAGTTTTCATTGCTTTGTTTATTGCATTCCGTGTGATGATTTGACAAGGACAAAAAGTTGCAGAGGCAGTGCTTTACGTTTAGTTCTCTGCCTAACCCAGCGCCCGGTTAAAGTAGTACAGAAACGCTAACCATCATCTAGTTTATGGCTTACTTACAAGCAAATATACATCGGTGCTTCTTGTTCAAAGTTCTTGGATATTGTGTAGAAGATCAGCAGCAGACGAAAGGCTACTGCAGCACAACTTAGACATGCTTTGGTTAATCTCTAACATTTTCCATCTCTGTGTCAGAGAATCTCGTGCTTTCTTTTGCTTCTAATCGCGAATCATCGACCAGAAAAGCAGCATAACCAACGGGCACTGCAAGTTTTATTCCATACTGCCTCTTGAGCGTAACGAAGTATGATTTCAATCTATGTTGCGATCCTTTATCGCGAAACAGAAAGGTTTTTGACTCGTAGGGTTGAACCCCCGGTCGTACAAGGTGTTATTTAATTCCATTTTTTAGTTTCGTTCTAAGGAATGTTTCTTACGCATGACTCTATTTCGGTAAATTCGATTTCAAAAGGAAAAGATAAATATAATAGCTAAAGAACTTGGATCAATTTTGTAAATAGCGCTTTCTAGTTATAAAGGCCTTATAGCTCGTAGGAGATTCTTTACCCTAAATATTCAGTGAAAGTTCTTTCCCATTTCAACTTGGTAACTCGTGCAAACCTTGTTTTGGCGAAGACTTCCAGACCTTTGCAGTGAAATTGACAAAGTACCAAGTTTTCTGTCTAATATACTAAAATCGCAAACGTTTCCCCTCTACGAGTTACATAAGATCTAAGCATACCAAGTGATGCAGAGAAGACCCGATATCTGGAGCTGTGGTTTTTGCGCCTCGAGTACACGAGTCTAAAGATCGAGATTTGATCTTGGACCGCCTTAAATGGTGCAGAATGCGAGGAGCGGCCTGAACGATTCAAACCCGGAAGACCAAATGAACACTTGAGATTTCTCATTGCGTAGGAGTGAACATTACCAGTTAAGGCCTTGTAAATACATGAAAAGGAAAGCACCATCAGCGAAAGTTCTTGTAAGCAGGAGTGTTTATCCGTGTAAAAGTAATTCCATGTTTGAAATAAAGTGTCACGAACGATACAAGTGTGTTTCCTTACAATCTATCGTACTGCGGTACGAAGTTCCTTCAAAGAATGCCGACTTCGCAATTGAGTTCTTAGAGCATTATTTCTTGCAATGTAAGGGTATTTTCTATAGGGAACTAGTCAAGTAAACTGGCCATGACAAAATCGTTAATCTTTTTGTAACCTAACCCTGATGCAGCATGACAAAATTTCTACTACCCTTTGGAACTCATGCAAAAGATGGAAAAGTTTAGCTCTCCCTCGATAAAGAGGATTTCTAATGATATATAAGCTTTATTGGATACATAAAGGGAAAGCAAGAGCACGGGGAAATTTATTGTTTTGCTATGGATTATTTCATACGCAGCTATTTCCATAGTCATGTGCTCGTAACAATGTCAGACGATTCTGTAAAAAACATACCTTGAAAAATCCTTTTAGTTTCCTCCAACTCAAAATGGCGACCATATTGGTAGACTTAGTTTACGTACAACCTTTGTTCTCTCTTATTTCTATATTCTGGACTAGTTTTTCGTCTCGTTACTGGATTACAGATCAGAACTAAGCAAAGCTTTTCGCATCTTATTAAAATGGCGTCGATTGTATTTCATCCCCCCTCACATGACCCTGGAAGGAAAAACCTCAACAGTGCAACTCACTGTTCCATCGATTTTTAACGACTGAGGAAGGGCTTTTAAGCTTTCTTCTTATAATGTCACTTCCAGCCCGTTTTGATTTTGTAAGAGTAAATATTACCGGCTTGCTTTTTCAAACCGTGCTAACCCAAGCACTGCATGCGAAGACAACGTCTATTCCAAACCACCGTATTGCCGGCTACAAAGTCTTCCCTCTTCCTGCAACAGTGGCTTGCATCATTAGCAAGAGGATGACAAAGAGTAAAATTAACTTTAAAACCTTGCAAGGGATTGCCAAAATATTATGAGCATACAGATAAAAACAAACTACGTTTTTGCGATCTCAGCAATTATCCTGCAAAGAAACAAACGACGTGCTCATGAGGGTTACTTCACCACCATATACAACATTCTATACCCTTCTGGTCAGTTCAGTTGCAGAACATTTTCTGTGCCACAACTTTGAGTGCTACCTTTGCTGTTCACAGATTGTCGACATGTATATAGCTGCTTAAACAATTGTTGCAGTCTCAAGACTATCCACATGTATACGAGTTGTGCTGTGTTGTGTCAACACTGCAAAACCCAGGGCCAAAGTCTAAGAAACACATATTGTAGAAGCTACAACTCGCTCAGCTATTCCTACCTAGAAATGTGGAGAAATATTTTTACAACATAGAGTTTATTAAACTGTTATCTAATATAAGCTGCTAAGTTATGACAACGAGCATATCTGGGCCACTTGTGAAGAAGCCACACAGCAAATCCAAACTCAGTATGCTAAAATTACAGACAGCTCCTTCAACAGTGCAGCAAAGATATAAAGGCTGTTCACTTCATGGAATTAGTTGCTACGATTGGGAAACATTAAGGTCAGCATTTAGCACAAGGTGACTTGAAAAGTTTGCTTTCCAATGTTGCAATATCTCCTAACATGCTCCAAAATATCCTTACGTGTTTAACATTTCCCTCACTTGCCAATTTAATCCCCAAAAGGAGCTCGAAGTTACATGAAATAAATGGTAGAAAACCGTAAAGGAAACGCTTGCACGCTTCTCTTCTAATATACTTTCTCTGCTAAAAGTTTCAAAAACTATGTGTTAGATGGGAACAGTAAGTTGCAAAGAGGAGCGCTTTGTATGACAACATGATCGACCATGCGTACTAAAAATACTGAAAAATCGACAAGGAAAATCTTTCAAATAACATTCAGGCGCCAGATCCCTGGAGTAAATATAAAGAGAATTTTCTCCAGGGACATTCACTGTGAAACCCTTGACTATTTATTCTGTAAATTCGAGCAGATTTTTCGAAGGCCTTCGACGAAACCGGCGATTTATTTGACACTGCCTTCTACAACCTCGTATTTTGTGATGTATTTTGCACTGCTCACTCTTTCTTTCTTGTTTCTAAGCGACAGGTTTAAAGTTTTGATTTCATTTTTTCTCCCTCGAGCATTTTTTTTTCGTGTGGCGCTCATCAGAGAGTAACACTCGGTAAATCAACGAGTAAAGAAATACACACGACTTTCCGAAGTAAAATTCGCAATGTAGTTTCAACCCCAAGCGGTGTGGCGCGGAAAGAATAAATAAAAACCACATTCACTGGCCTTACTCCAGCGATAAAATAAACCGAATAACCATTTTATTTTCAAAGGATTTGTGACCAAGCATCATTCTATGTTGTGCTGGATCGTCCATACACTCTCTTTAGTTCAATGTGGCTATCACGAGTTCATTGGAACAGAAATCCATGGCGGTGGAAATAGTAAATAAACTCACCGACAAAATGGAATACATTTTCTCGAGGCCGACGAATAAATATATTTTTTAAGCAGTCAAGAGTGGATATTTTTCTTTTGAATGCCGTTCGTTTCGTTTTCTCATGTACATTTCTGCGGAGGAAATTTTTCCTGCGTTAACGAAATTTAATTTCAAGGGAAAGGGGAATTTTCTGGCCATAAAAATACATATTTTTTAGCTCCGTCAGAGCAGGTGCATTTGCCGCTTTACGGGGCCTCCTTCAAAACAATACTGCGATAAAAATATTTGATAAATAATTGTAATTAGTTACCGAGTTTCCGCTTTCTTATTGGTGGCTATTTCGGTTCGGTATTCAGACGTCAAATCTAGCATCACGTAGATTCTGCTTGCCTCGAGAACAAAAGCGAGCCGTTCACTGCTGACGGTCTAATGACAGACTGTCAAATGTTCAACCAATGGTGGAGCAACACCAACGGGGAAGAACTGCATCTGTTTCCTTTCAATTAATTTGAGATGAAAAGCATCCGAGGGGATAGTGAACTAAAGCTGACCGTTGTTTCAGCTATCCATCCCTGTCAGTATTACCAGGCTACTTTCCCCTCCCATGACGGGGAAATTTTCAATGCAGAAAGCAATGGTTTATTTTGTCGCCAGGTAAAAACTAATAACATTGATAACGTCTTTTACGGTGGACAACAGATTATTTTTCAAAACCGGTGAATCTTATTGGAATAAATCTGATGGTTTTGCTTTTGGCTCTGAGACTAAGGAGACGACTTATTAGCTGTACTCCCGATGGAGACAGCCAAAGTTCATTAGAAAGGAAGCTAGCTACAATGCAAAACTAGATCTTGGTTGTCAAGCTGGCTTGAAGAATTAGCAAGTCAATTTGGTTTTACTTAAGTCGGCAAACCAAGCTTACCGAGTTCCGAATAATTTACATTTCGTTCCGGCAGGCCGGCGGCAAATATATAGCCCGGAGGACTAAGTCGAACTAAAAAATATAAAATGGACGAACTCTAAGATTCAAGCAGCGAGAAAACTAGAATATATTTTACAATATGATTTTAAACTACAACAAAACTTAGAAGGAATCGGGAAAAATCGAATTGAGTAGTCTGATACTCTTCGGCAGACATTGACCGAAAAAATATTCTGTGAAATTGGTACAGTGGAATAGAAAATTATCTTACCTTTCTGTTGAGGCCTCCAAAAAACATCGATATTTCCATTTTTCTCCGGAAAAAAGAGTGTTTGAGCTAAAAGAGACAAGAAAGTTCTTTCAATGACATTTTCCGTGTGGTACAGCCGGTTTTCTTGTGAAAACTGGCTCATCGGTCACACAGAAAGGATTGCCCAATATTTATTGTGCGCAAGCGTACTAGAAGAGTACGTGACAGGTTTTCAGCTCAATATGCAAAATCTTTTGCTCCAGAATGACGAATGCACTTAGTAACACAAGTTTTTCTAGCTAAGCGTTAAAATTAGAAAACACCTGAGCGGAAGCAGTCATCATTACTCATGCAATCATTCTTGATGATTCACTCTTAGAATATCTGTCCACAAAACTTAATTTCATAAAAAGACACTTCTGAATCCGAACTAGTTATGAATTCTATGCTGGAAGTTAAGCTGTATGTAAACTGACAGGTTTCTGGTTCCCTCAAATTAATGTTTATTGGTGTACCACAAAATTTATTTAATTATTTACACGTTTTGCTTGTTATTCGTTCAATATGAGCACTGAAGACGAACAGGTTCTAGTTTTCTTGTTTTACATTTTATGTCTCCTATATTCTGTCAGTTCGACAGTTTGTTCGCGATTGTTATAAAACATGTGCTCAAATAATAGGGGAAATAAGCTATGAATCACTGATGAAATAAGCACAGACGATATAATACCTTGAAGGGCCAGCGATTGTTATTAAAACACTTTCACTAGTGTTTCAAAAGAGAACGGAGGAACGGAGAAATCAATTGAACTACAATTAACTGTCTTTGAGAAAATTTGAATCCGTTTTAAAACAAATAGATGCTAATGCCACCGAGCAAGGGAAGTTCTTTTAAAGTGTGGCTAAGTGTTAAAAATGCAAAAATTCAGTTTCTGCTTGTCTTCTTTAATGGTCTGTTGTTATGCGCCATTTGTCTAGCGCTAATGTCACAAACCTTTTAGCGGCACGATTCGTAGCTGGATTCTTGGTCTCCAAACAAAGGGAATGGTTTAAAAGGGAAAAAGAAAGACAATTTTGCGAGGAAAAGTTCCGTAGTCCAAACTAAATCTGAGCTTACGAATCTTATAGGCAGTTTGGAAAAGTTTGGCAAACTTTTCCAAACTTTTTCCTGAAAAGAGCAATTATTTCTGTCGAGGAATTTTACCGAGCGTGCGCAGGTTCTTTCTCTTCGGTCAACGCATGCGTTGAAGTGGACAAAGGACATGTGTGCCAAAATCGAAAACAACAAAGAGGAATGGCTGAGCATTTCCTAGCGAGCGAAAGTTTCTATTTGCTTGATGGTCTCGCCGTGTCGCCCTTGTATGATTCCAAGAAAGGCTCAGAGACAAAAAATCGGACAGGGAACCTGAAATGAGAATCGCTTGGCAGTTATACGTACGATCCAACCATAAACTGTAGGTGTTTTGAAAGCTATGCTAAGCCCTAAGTCTGTTTGTGATGTATTGTGTCCTGAACTTGTGATTGTGCTCTGAGTTTGAAGACCTTTATACGGTGAAGCGTTTTCTTGCCCAAAGAAACAATACTTTATTTGGTTCTTGCCGCCTGTGTGTGACGTGTTTGGCTCCGGCCTTATTACTTGGAACGCCATTGTTCTGACTGAGCTCAGTCTCTGTTGTTCATGGCCTGATCATACCTATTCTGTCTTTTTCGGTTAAACGGCTGAGAAAATAAATCCTCTTGATGTGTTCGTAGCTTTTAATACAATCATTTTTTTTTTGCCACTAAAGTGAAAAAAAATAAGATCATGGCAATCTATACCATCCTTGTTTACACCGCTGTACAGAAAACTGGTTGCGGGAGTGCTATGATGAAATGTTCTGGACCACAACATTCATACGGTCACGTTGTAATTCGTAAATATGTGTCTCGTTTATTAATGGGTTTACCAGGGATTAAGGTATCAATATTAGCTTAGTGCGCCATGAACAGCGAGGAGACCGCGTTAACAGTCTACAGTCATATTGTTGGATAAACAATTGACCACGTGTCTAGATGGAAAAATCTGTATGTCCGAAATTAACATAAAGCACTGGCAGGGTTGTTTCGCATTTGACGGGTATGACACAGAAAAGCCTTTTCTTGCGTTTACAAATAAATTAAATAGGAATCTCTTTCAAACCACAGCAACAGCGCTTGGCAAACTGTTGTTCGCATTTTGGTTACACTCTAAGTTGTGTATAAATAAGGGCGATTGCTTTGGTAAAATATAAATATTCATTATTGTTGTAATTTGTCATCTGAACTTACCCGGATGAGTTACGATGGGAAAAGGCTATCAATCTCAAATGCCAGCCACCATCTTCAAGCAAAAAACATAAAATTACAGCTAATCGCGATGTTGACGTTGTTGTGCTGTCATAAACTCTTCTCGTAATCCTTACTCTGTAAAAATCGTACAATTTGTGAATAAAAGGCGTCATTAGTTTTTAACATATATAGAATCCTGATCATATAGAATGATGCCTTAATGTTAGAGTACTTCGTGGTAAATGTCTAGCTATTCTCTATACTACACTTTTGAAAAGTGTTGGTAGAAATCATTACCGAGTGTTACGTGTCAGCGTTGAATTAATGAAGAAATTGTGGGTTATAAGGGCTATTAAGTTTGGTTTGAACAGGCCGATCCAAAATTTACCAGACAAAAATTAGCACTCAAAGATTCAGTTCTGGGCGAGCTAGATTCTTTTCGTTGAAGAATGATAGAAAAAGAAAAAAAAAATAAGTTGCGGCTCTCTAAAAGTGATCATACCAAGCAAAAACAGAATGGTACGGATAAGAGAATAAATAAAATCGTTTTCCTCTTGCGTGCATTCATTAATCGGTCTTTTTCCAGTTTCTTAACCGCGATAAACGCCATGTTTGTTCAGTGATCATGATATTTTGGGTCATACATTTTATTTACTCGCATAAGACGACGAACTGACAATTTTTTTTCTTTCAAAATTAAACTGATTATAATCAGCTGTCAGAAATGTCTCAAACACGAAATGCAATCAGCAAAACATATAATCAGTCCGTTAAAAACTTTCTGTCTTTCCTTACCTTTAATACACTGAGTAGAGAGCTGTACAGTCGACCAGTCGATAGCACAATATATCTACCGGCACTAGCCCTTCAAAAGTACGGGTCTGTAAAGAAACCAAGTGACATCGATGGCAGATTATCGTAACTTTTTTTTTAGAAATACGTATTTAAAAATTATTTAACTTATTTTTCTACGTATCAAGCTCTCTTACAGAATTAAAATTACTTTTTTCGTACTCCCTTGATTTCTATACTTGGCAGGATTTCACGTTCACAACGAACTCAGGGAAAGCAGACCGGTGGTTTGCCCAGCTTAGCAGAATTTTCAGTAATACCGTGACCTATCTCCTCATACATTTTGGATATCAGTTTCTTAGGCAATATTAATGTCTTACTCGGCACAACAATATTTGCATTTTTGTTATTTGTCAAGTGTAGACTTTGCGTAGGCGAGAAAATCAACGGAATGATTGCAGTAGCAATACATCACGCATTCTCTATTCTGGTGGCGCTTTCAAACTACACAACACGGGGCTAAATGATGTGTTTATCTCGCTGAATATCACGGCTTGATTAAATTCTTTTCTGAGGATACTGCATGGGCAAAGAAAAACACAACGAAGTTTGAAAACATTCCGCGGTGAATGTTTTGGCTTAATTATTGTAAATCAACTATTACAGCCAACCAGTGCAGGCTTATTTTGAAATCGGGAATCGTGTGATGAAACGCCAGAAAAAATAATTGAAATTAAAATTATATGGGAACTGGCGGCGTATCAAAGCGAACATGCAAAGCTTTGTTGATTTCGATTGATTGTTGTTCGTGTAAACGGGCCTCGAGAGACACGGAAAATTTTGTCCATGATATATTGAACTGATGAAGATGTAGCGATCAGCGAGAGGTAAATCTTTGAAAAGAACTGCAAAGATTAACTTGTCAAGCGTTTTTTTGTCTTCGATGATACCTGACGGTTAAAAGAAAATTTGATAAAGATCGCAATTAAAGTCGGATGCGGGAAATTTTAAACTCGCCACTTTGGTGTGACGTAGTTCAAATACAGCTGGAAAAAATCCTCAGTCATCGTATAGCTCGTGACGGAACACGGATAATTTTGATCATTTTTTTTTTTTTAAATGTGCGCCACTTATTTTTATTTTTCTGAGACACGTTGCCATCTAAGACAAAATCAAGGTTTAGGTGGTAATAGAAATATGAATTGAACAACTTCATATATTGGCCATTAAAAAACATCCCCTTCATCAACCTATATTGATTTATTTTCACACTGAAAACTGTTCCAGAGCGTTCGTGGGGTGAAATATAATAATGACATATGAATTGCAAATCGAATTTACAATAAACCCTCTTCTGATCGAATATAAAATCCTCCATACCACTAAAGTACTTTTTAAACCAATTCCTAGGTTTGATCGTTTTTTATCGTTTTTCTCTCACCTTTCAAATAAGCAATTCATCCGATTAAATTGACTTTGATAAGACGCAACAGCCCGTGCAATGTGAATCAGATCACGCAGCCATGCTGATCATTTTTTCTCTGCATGCAATCTTTAATAACGTTTCAAACTTCGTAAGCGGCCTTAGGCTGTTCTTGTGTGAACATCAGTAAACATCTTACTTATTTTATCTCGCGTGATCTTTCTTCTTCACTGTTCTTTTGGCAGCCATCTTGGATCATCTTGTACACCAACATTCTCTGGATAGAGAAGGGGTATGCCCTTTCATCCAGCAAGTCCACTAGTGTTTAGAATGCAAAGTTCACCACTGTTTGTAAGCAAGTATTTGGGGAATGATGAAGGATGTGACAATCTGTTCATCTCCAACTCCTGACTCATAATATGTCGATTCCGGAATTCACTGGAATAACTTTTTCTTTTAAACTTCATATTGACACGTGATCATCACTCGACTTCCGGGAAGGGTACTTGGACAAAGAGAAGACTGACTCACTTTGGCTCTCCCTGTGAAAGGATCATTCACACAAAAATTCGGCTCATGCAAGAATTTATGAAATGATGAAAATACATTTCAGTTCCCCTTAAACAATTCTTCAGACTTGCGTGCCAGGCGCCGGCCTGGAGAAAATATTAAAAAAAATCTGTCAAAATCTTGACCCGAAAGAGAGATGAAAAGTAAAAGAACAGAAAAAATTACAGACTAAATTGAGTGAATTTCCAGAATGAGCTGTAGCTACATGTATCGAATGAACTGTAGCTACATCTATAGACAGGAAACAAATTTTCTAATAGTGATCATCGACGTAAATGCGGCAACTGACTTTACAATGAGCGCGGGCGCGTGGCAAACCTACTGTACATCCCACCCCTCCCTGGCTAGGAAGTTGTGTGTAGCTCTGGCCTGGGGACGATTATGGAAATTGCGGCTGCAAGTGAGAATTCAGTAGTCAAAAGTTTGCTTGCGATTTTCAGCTGAGTCCTTATATATTTCAGCGAAATGGTGTCTTAGATGTACAATAGTTCAACGTTATGAAGGTTGGGCAGTAACTATGGCGATTTTCTTACCGAAATGAAGTCATGTTGAAGGCCACAAATTTAGCTTCGTACATCTTGGTCTCGATCGACTCTTCGAGATGGCTGACAAATGCGAGATTTGTTTCTCAGAAGAAGAAATTAACTGTCATGGAACCGTGATCTTCTTTTCAAGATGGGAATTGTTTGCTCTGGACCATCAAAGAACTTTATTAATTCAACAATGAATGGCGAAAATGGCGCATTTACAGGTACAATGCAGTTTATCCGATAATTTGCTCGCGTCCTGAAGCGTGAAAACAATCCTAAAAGGGCGTAAAATCATGAAGTCCTACAGTGTGTTCTATCCCAGCGTTCACTTTTTATTCCCTTTACATTAATCGTTCTTTCTATTTTAATTTTGTTTTGCAGAAGATATTGTCGTTCGTGTATCGGATGAGGGATTCTGCCCGTCTAAACTCGTTCTACATAAAGGACAGGTAAGTTCCGCATCTACACAGCAACTATAGTCACAGCGTAGGCTTAATTTAATCTTATCTAGGGCCACAGAATGAACGTAACATGGAAGATATGTTTAAGTTGCTAAGGCCGAATGGATATGCTATTTAGCAAATGCACATTTATTCAGTCAGGCAGATTGAAATCATTACTTATTAATTGAGTTATATTGCGTTTTGGATGTGTTTGTTTTCAAACCGTTACAAATTATGCAAATGTCACAAACTTAATAAATAATGAACGTTAGTTTGGGGTGATCTGGATCATGATCAGTGATTCAAGAACAATCAGATGATGGTACATTAAAGGAATCGATTCTTTCACTTTGGTCAGAGATTCATTATGACTTGTACAATGTCTGGGGGATCTCAGTTCACTGATCCAGGTCACCCCAAAGGAATGCAGCCTAATTATTTCCCACCAATCTTTATTCTAAATACATAAGATTTTGTTTGATACAATTATGACTTGGGAATTTTCAGTGCATCCTGTTTGAATGGAATTTAGAAAGACCATCTTCAGGTGTCAACATCATTCAGGTATAATATTAATTAATTTAATGTTGCGAACATTGACAGTTTTTAAAACTGTTGGGTTTAAGTACTTTGTTGTATAACCCTGGTTGTTAAGGGGCTGAAAATTGGTTATATGTATGATATTGAATATTATATAATTATAACAAGCCAATTTTTGAGATAATTCCTTTTCTGAATTTCAGTTTGTTTTCTTGAAGCTGGCTGTTTGTTTTTTTACTGAGAAGATTTAGCTGATTAACTCGCATGCTTTCACATTTATTTTAAGGATGGTGCTTAGTAAATACAATGGTTTTTGTGGAAAAAGTTGATTTTCACAGTAGGAGAATTTTGCTTTCATTTTAGTCGCGTTCTTGGTAGCATAGTTGATTACATGTGTGTCAATGTCAACCCTAGTGCACGCGTGGAGTGTGATGCGCAGAACATGTGCGCACTAACAATATAGTAGACTCTGTCTAATTTATTTATATCATTATTTAATACTCAGGTGAGTGGTACAGAGCTGGATCATGTACCTGGTGGATATAACAGTGGCAGTCTAGCTTGCTCTGGTTCTTTTAAAGTGTGCTTGGGAAGGGAAGGCCAATTTACCTTTTTGAGGTTTGTACAATTTATAACAACAACTGGAAAAATTGTCTAAGTTAAAGAATTTGTACCATTAAAAAAAAATAGCATTAACATGTAAGGGTAACAATATTGACATAATTGAAGAAATAGAATAAAAACTTAACAACGTGCACAATAAAAACAAAACAGAAATACTCTAGATTATTTTACTTATTATTTTCAATTGTTGCAGTGGATCTTTTAGTGACAAGCTCAAGACTTTAGAAGTACAAGTGTTGGAGAAACCAGTCACTAAAATCAAGGTGCTTGAAGAATTTTCATTGCATTTTTTTTATCCTTCATGTATACTGAATATGTAGTTTTAATTCTATACGGGATTTCTGCACATGAATTTCTTAAAAGTGACCACCCTGGGCACTTAAATATTTGAAAAAAGTGTATTTTAGTTAATGGAGCTGGATGTAATATAATATGCAGTGCTGAAAGATTTTCATTTAGTGATCACTATTAGTCTATTGTGGATAGTCACTTATGACATTACTTTGTCAGTTCTGAGCTGTATCTTTCAATTGGTTGTTTTTGTTAACTGGTATTATTTTACTGAGAAAGTAAATTAAGGCTTTATATAGTCATTTGTGAGTTTAGTTGCTGATTATTGAATGAGTGTTGCAAGAGTGCTCAGTATTTGAACTTATCTATTGATAGTTTTTTAAGTTTTGTAACTTTATTTGTTTAATTAAGCATGCTGTTTATTATCAGTTTCTCACAAATGCCTAGAATAACACAGGCTGAGGGTATGAGTATTATTTCCGGAAGCGGAAGCCAACAGGGCTGTGTATATAACTTAGCACGTTACTGTACTTTTGAAGTGTATGTTCAGAAATAATTTTATAGAACTGTTTGTCCACTGGATAACAACTTACATGTAGTTATCATGCAGCTCAAGATTATTGTAAGTTAGAAATTATTGTCAAATTATACAGTCTTGTGTACATGCACCAGACCATATAGGAATGTCATTTCAAAACAACATGTTATTAAATGGTCATTTACTAGGTAAATCATGGAAGATTTGAGCAGCAGTTTTTTAGCATTCAAGAAGGTGACACTGTCCAGTGGAGCTGTGAAAACAGAGTTGCTGAAACACCTTGTTATCTGCAAGAAATTGAGTAGGTGTTTTGCTAGTGCAGAAAACTAGTTAAATTATTTTACATTCATGTGAATTATTGTTGTAAGGGGTGGTGAATGGTCCTTTAAAAACCATGGGTCTCGCAAAATTTTCATCGAATTTCACAGGTCTCGCAGTCTAGTTTTTTAGCGGTTATGGCATCTCACAGTCTCGATTTTTCTCACAAAGCTGTCTCGCAGTCTCGATTTTTTTCAAGGCTAAGAAGAAAGTCGTGAAGTGCCGATTTGTTTATTATTTTTTAGTAAAGTTAATTGACATCACAACATCTTAGAACCTGAACGTCTTGAGTTCGCATTCAAAACACTTTAAAGTCTCGGTCTCGCAATTGAAGAAATCAAAATGTCTTGGGCTCGCAAAGAAAAATGCTAATCTCGTTTTCTTGCAAAGTCTTGCATTTACCATTAGCCACCCCTGTTATATGCAGCCTGCTACCTTTAGCATGAATGACACTTGTATGCAGTTAAATTACATGTGAATGGCTATACAAGATACAAATAGAAGTGCTTGTAGGTAATTTTGTAAAATGTAGGGTTTTTTAAAATTATATTTCACATTTAATTAATTTAACACATACCTTCCAGTCATTTTCCATGGCAAAAATGTCTTTTATAATATACTGAGCTGATATGACAAGGGCAATTATAATAACTTATTATTAAGTGATCTCTTGCTAACTAAAATTTTCTTTAATTACCTGTCTTAAATAATACACTTATGTACGTATAATTTAATATAATTATACTTTTTTTAGATGCTGGTTGTGGTTGTTCAAAACTACATAGGATGGGTGTGTGGGGACAATACTCCAGGCCTGTCTTATATACTGAATTTGAGCAGAAACAGCAGTTATGTTCAATACATGCACTGGAACAATCATTTATTTTATGCATTTTACTGATTGTCAATTACAAACAATTTCACTGATTTTCAGGTATTGTTTTAAGCACAGTGGATTTATTTCCAAGTCAAGGTAATTTTATCTCAACAATGAGATGTGAATTCCTAAAAGGTTAAATATCAGGTACAATGTACAGTACCGATCAGAAGAAACGTAACAGGGAACGCGTTTGCGAACGGGAACGGAACGGATACAGAATGGTTACGAGAACGCGAATGGAACGGGTACAGAACGGGTACAGAATGGATACAGAACGGATACAGAACGGATACTGAACGGAAATGGAACGGATACGGAACCGTTACGAATCACAAAAATGGAAAAAAGTGTTCTCCAGAATGCAAACTGTAAGAGAACGCGTTCTTCAGAACACATGGTAGTACATAAGTTACACTATCAGAGTGCTTACCAGGGATTTGGAAACGATGTAACTTTAAATACACGTTTGTTCAATTTTTGTCCAGCCGGTGATCTTGAGAAAATGACATAACGAATCATCTTATGTCTTTTTTTATTTCTTTTTACACGCACTAAGCAAGCATCTTCCCTGTATCTTCTTGTCCATTTTGTGTTCATCATGGCCATTTTGTTATTGTCAACAAGCTCAACTTATGTCCACATAAGGAAATGGATGGACGAGTCAAGTTAGACTGGGATTGAAAGGTTTCCTCATGAAGAGAAACAAAACAAAACGTCGATGTCTTGGTCGACCTTTATTACGGTGTTGTTGGCCAACTTTGCGGAAGGATCAGTGAGGATAACGTTCAGTCTTTACTAAAAATTCGCCTTTGAAAATACCGTCAGTAAAAGTATCACAACGTGCTCGCTTTGGCTTTTTGTCAGTACTTTGAACTGCTGGCGTCCTTCAGCCAAGTTTCTGCCGCATTCGCTGAACAGTTTTCGCCAATACCTCAATGTTAAATCTTTACTAAAAGTATTTGTTGCATTTTTTCATCAATGGCGTTAAAAGTGCTTGACAAGCTGGTTTACTTCTTCCTTTCCTTGGGCAATCACACAGATTGCCGGTCGCTTTGTATAGTTTCGGAAAAAGGAATTACCCAGAAAAAGACTTACTATAAACTGGCCTTGAAGTTACAATACCATCTTCCCATATTTTTCGAGTAACTGGACTCATTGTTTCACGAAAATTTAAGTTTCCTGTCCATATTCTTGCATAAAGGCAACATTTTAAACCCATTTTATGAAATGCAAATGAGTGTCGCTAATCTTGTAAACGAGTTCTCAGAAACCTCATTCCTCTCAACGAGTTCCAAGAATACTTACTGATGGAACGCCAACAGAACGGGAACAGAACAGCACAGAACGGATACAGAACGGGAACGGAACGGATACAGAACAGGAACGGGAACGCATGTGGAACGGAAACAGAGCACGTTCGGTCAAGCGTTCCCTGTTAGGTTTCTTCTGATCAGTACTGTATGTTGAACTTTGGACTTGTGACCAGGGTTAAAAAACGAAAAAAAAAAAAAAAAAAAAAAAAAAATTTAAAAAAAAAAAAAAACAAAAAAAAAAGACCACATTCTTCTTTTTTGTAAAAATGAATAAAAAAAAAAA
>Ga0126339_10000177_pt1 | contig 28534 bp, 12 predicted proteins | sample OrbTmetagenome_2_FD_92532 | JGI IMG/M metagenome (GOLD analysis project Ga0126339, IMG submission 92532) | Coral microbial communities from Petempiche,Puerto Morelos, Mexico - Orbicella T R C metagenome | ecosystem: Host-associated > Invertebrates > Cnidaria > Coral | place: Petempiche,Puerto...
ATTTCAAGTTGTCATAACCCATTGTTGTGGTAAACTGACCCATGCCGACATCTGTCAGTGCGGAGGGGATTTTTAACACCTATTCATACAAATCTCATAAAAGGTTTTTCGTGTTTTTCTCGATAAAGTAAAACTGCATATAAGGATGAACATTTTTAGTTCGTTTACGCGCGTCTTCCGATGGAATTGGCTGAAAATCGGCAGGTATGTTCTAGGATACCTCCTTCGAAAAAGCGTGTCGGGCGTTGTTTAATTATACGTTATTATGTGGCTGTGTCTCACAAGGACTGGGAACTACCGAATCCACGAATTTGATTGGCTGAAATCGATATTGACCGCCGTCGAGACCGGTTACACTTTGCGATGAAAACATTGCCAAGTAGAATACAAAAAATATAAAAATATTGACTATTTTCTTCTAAAAATAGTAGAGGAAGTGACAAAAAACCTGATGAGAAAAAAGTGTACAGAGGACGAGTAAACTTTAGCAGATCTAAGTTCTGCTCATCGCCGTTCGCAAGTAAAATGTTAACTAATACAAACCAGCTAATCAAACGAATTGATTTTTTCTTGTTTACCATATAATAAACACCGTAATTATTAACCGAGCTTAGTCAGTCTGATTTGCATGTTCAATCGCGTGTAAAAAAAATTAGAATCAATTATCGTCGGTAATTGCGAAATCGCCTCGACTACGCGTGGCGGGAAAAACAGGTCATGTGACTTGAGTTTTAAAAGGGAAAATTTATCCTGTAACGGACATTCGAAGCCAAGTCATCAACAGTCGTAAGCATAAACATCAAGATAACGATCAAAGGGATCTGACACTCAGGAACACAAATTGTAAGTTTCAAAATCGTTTGTCGCTTCGATTTAGAATGTTGTAAATAGTATTTTATCTCGTAATTATTTCAATTTCAGTTGACTACGATGTAACCACGGACGCAACGAGCCGTGTAAACTCTAGTTCAAATAAATCTGACAACGTTTGATCCCTGGTGGGCTTATCTTTAAAATAAGTAGCGCCTTCAACCATAGGAGCGAATCACGGTCTGTATGGAACAATCTTGACCTCGGTCGTGTGTACAGACCTCACTGCGTTCGGTCTGTACTCATGACCTCTCCCATACAGACCTCCTGCTCGGTTAATAACAGTTAAATAAAATACAACGCGTTTCAACTAAATGTGAACAAGAGTTATCCATTTTGACTTTTAGTTTTTCGCATAGAAGAAATAATGCCATTTTAAGGTTAATGCGGGACAGCCCCAGAAATATTCAGACAATTGCTTGTCCCGAGTAAATGAGGTTATAGGGGGATCCTTGTTGTCGTCACTTTTTACATTTTGGCTCCTGAGAAGGCATCTTGTGGGATACGAATTGACTCCAAACAGTGAAAGAGTTATTGAAACTTTGTACAGTTTTGGCTCTTTAGGTATGGGTATGGTATGGGTTTGGGTATGTGTGGATAATTGTCTTTCAAAAACCGAAAAATTTCTGGGTGACGAAAGCGCTAATAATACTTTCTTTGTAAGAATTTGAGTTTTTAAACCCACGTCACACAAAATGCATTCAATAAATCGGGTTCAAGTTCCTTGCCCAGTTAGTCGTGCAGTTTGACCTTTCAATATTCAGAACTGATTTGTTTTGCAGTTCCACCAGAAACTGAATCGCTTATTCTAATAGAGCATATATTGTAAAAAAGGATTCTCCTATCATAACAGGCTACGAGGCGCAAGGAGATAATATCATTTGTACACTAAGTTGATAATCACGTAAAATAGTAGACAAAAAATTTTAATAACACAAAAGAAAATTACAGATCATAAGCTCATTTGTGCTTTAGTGTCAAGTACCATGCATAAACTTTCCGTCATAAGCTCCCCCACCCCCATTCTATTAAAGGCGGCCTTTTTCACTTTCAGCTACCCCCATACCGTTGTTTTTCTTTCACCTGCCAACTTCCCCCTGACCAAGAGCCTGGAACAGGCTTCCTCCGGGTAAGCATGTAACATCCCAAATCTAGACGCACAAATCTCTCTAATACTATGCTCTTTCGAATATAGGCCTATGAGTTTATATCTAGTTTGCAGCTAAATAAACCTTCTAATTCTAAACTGAATTTCTTCCGATTATATTAAAGCTCCCAAGATAGGGGTGTAATTCACGGACCCATGATGTTCAACTGATGATTTTACAACTTCTTCTCTATTGTTTCTCATCGTTTTGCTTTAACAGTTTAATAGCAATTTTGTTCGACATGAAAACGGAAAAACATTTTGAAACTTTACATGCTAATTTTCTTTGACAAATCATTATCTATAAGGAACGAAATGTTTCTCAACATCGCAAAGCTAATGCTAATGGAAATTAACCTGTAGAGTGTTCAACCTTTACTGTTATTATTCGCTTGTCATTCAAGAGCCACGCGTTTTTCCATAGTTTAACGAGGTAATACCAACGGATGCTAAAGAGAACGACAAAAGCCGTGGACACTAAGACAGTAGCAGTAGGCGAGTGTTTACACAGGTTTGTTAGCCAAGAGTAAATTAATCGTGGCTCTTTTGTTTCCTTTTGTGCTTGCCACGTAATGGTAGACCTAAGTAAGAAGGATATCGCCCGCACATGTTTGACTACCAAAAGAGTGACTACTCGCAATCGAGCGCGCCACATGCACGCTGAAGGTCAAACACAAGAACGAAGAGGGGTGGCAAGAACGTACTTCCTCGATACTGAGCTTCCTTCTTCCTTTAGCTTCGCCTGCCACTGTGCGAGATTAAGAGTCGACCAAAAATATCGCGGAAGAATTTTGTCGCATAAGATATCGTATGGTATATAGGAGAACCAGCACTGACTCACGTAATAAATTATGCCTGTAATATACAATTCCTTTGGGTTCACAAGCCAACATGTTGACTGAATAAAATGGAAAATTCTGAAACCCTCGTGATACGTATCACAGAAAGGGGAAGTCTCGCATTCATTTCACGCCTACACTGTCCTGTTTTTGTTATCTCGCCATGTACACTACTACACAGGAGCGGGTTTTTTTTCAGCTACTTTACGACGGAGCACGTCTTTAGTAGAGGTAAACGATTACGGTAACACGATCGGATGTTCTAAGGAACGAGGAACGCTGTGAAAACTGAAATACGAGTAGTAGGAGTGTTTCTACAGCTTTGTTAACTAAGAGTGGATTAGCAAAACGTTTTTGCTTCTTTTAGTGTTTGTTTGCCAAGACTGCGTTTCAATGCTCTGTACTTCGCTTAGATACTGAAAAATGCGTGACCAAAATTGGCCACTAAGGTCGTCACATAACAGATCGAAACGAAGGCTGCAATGAAATTTTGACTTAATTGAGTGAGACATTGCTCGCTTTCTTTGGCTTCGCTCGACTGTTTTGATGATTAAAATTGACGATTAAAAGAGATAATAACCTCAATCAAATCTAGCAGCTTCTGAAAGGGTAACCAGACGAGCTCAAAGCACAGGAGAGTGCGAAGAGTGCGAAGAACTTCTTCGCACTCTTCCCTGCTCCTGTGCTCCGCAAACAGCGCCGAATATATCGCGAAAGAACTTGCCACATAGAATAAAAAATTAATAAAGGGCGCGACAGGACAGTCAGCACCCAAAATAATGCTACGCTAATGAACATGCAGTTCCTCTTTGTGCAAGCAAAAGCGGGAATGGCCACGTAAACCTGTATGTTGACCAAATAAAATGGAGAAGTCTGTATACATTCTAATCCATAAAACAGAGCGGTTTTAAAGCCCTCTTGTTGGACACCCACACTGATTGATTTTTTGCTCTGTCCCACGTATGTTTACTAAGAGAGCATGTCCTCGGTGGAGGTACACGATTCGGTGCGGAAGTTTAAACTTACGTTAATCTCCCTCCCTTCGGAAGATTAGCAGCAGGGTAAGGAACACAAGTAAACACTATAAAAGATTTAAAGAGTGAACTGTGTCAGAGGTATACGATAGCTCATTCCTAGTGTTCATATACATTTTAAGTAATTTTTTTTAGTTTTCGTCGCTCTGCTCTAGAAAGACGAGCCAGACCATAGAAAACTGAGTTATTGCATCTAACAGCAATCTGTAAACGACCTCCGTGAAGGTATGCGATTCGGAAGCAATACCGTAATTCAGTACGGAATTGAGAAGCTTACATCAGATGGATTACTATTAAACAAGAGCTAGTTACTTAGAAAGAGGTTTTTGTTCATGAACTGTCGCACAGAAAGTGTGATGGCTAATTGAGAGTCGCTGATAGTTCACCGATTGAGTCTGCCCTCCAGGATATCCCTTGAGACGAAAAGATTTTCAGAACCTGCCCTAATTGAAACTCTCTATATAGTGGTGAAGTGTTTTCAGTATAAGAAAAGAAGGAAACGTGACGTTCTACAATGTAGGTTTTGTTCAGTATCGTTTCACTTTAGTTATATAATACTTTCCCTCGCTCTCTCTTACACACTCAAGATTAAATGGGAGGAGAAACCTTACACTGTTGTTTACACATCCTTATCTCAAAGCAAAACGGAGTAATTTATGATCACTTTCAACAGAACCCCTTCTGCAGGATAGAAGACAAAGAAAGGTAATCTCTACTGGTATTTCAGCGATTCTATTGCAACTGGAAAGAAATTGGTGATCGAGATACTAGAGTACAATGCAACATTGACACAATCCTTTTGTAAATGATATACTCATAGTTTTACGACGGAATTTGAGTCTTTCTAAAACCAAAATTGACGTCGATTCATTCTCTATTTAACAACTAGATTATGAGCTCGAGATTTCTTACGCGCATAGAAATCGAGAGCGAATAATCTAATTGTTTTAGTATAAACTTACTAGTCGTTCAAAGCTTATCTAAATCCTCTTCACAGACACCTCGAAAACGCAAAGAAGCGGTTCCCATTTTTGGTAACACACGCACACTTCTACGCTACCCACTATCTACAACAGAAATGATAGATCACGTTGAGTAGCGTAGCCATTCGAGAAGGGCATTCGCGATAGAACGCTAGTGGATTTATACTGAAACAAGTTAAATAAAGAAAACAAAACAATAAAATTCGTTTTCGACTTAGTCGCGTCACAGTGGAACAGGCGCCTCTATATAATGAAATGGCTAGGTCCACACTGGTTCTACGCCTGAGGGGATGCGGATAAGCTTGGATTAATACGCGCATCAACCTTCATATCAGTCAAACGAAAGAGAGTTTCTAGTCCTCTTAACTTCCGCTGTTTGCTTATGTTCATCACACCGACAGCCCGTGCTTATCGGTTTCTCCTGGGGATAATTTTAAAAAATGTGTTGATATGCTTAAAAAACTCCTTTTGCGTTCTTTCAAAATAAAAATGGGAAAAAATGCTATAGAGACAGGTATGATGTGCTCTCTCGCAGTGGTGGCCATTTTATCATTGTGTATTACCCGTAGGATTGTTTTTAAAGAAACAAAACTTGTGGGCCTGATGCACCGAGCGTGGGATTGACGGAGGACAGACCAGACACACAAAAGGTGAGCTTTTTGAGAAGCAGCTTCCCTTTCGCCTCCCATTTGTATCTGCTAGACATGCAAGGTTTTTTAGTCTTGTACAAGGCCCATAGGTTCCTTGCTATACTGCCAGGATAATGCCTGAGAACTATTTTTGGCTTGTACCTTTGGTGCGTCACCTATTTCATCCTCTATTGTGGATCAAAATAACTTCACAAGTGGAATACGGAAGCTAATAACTAATTCATAAGTCCGGCTAAATATAGACTTAATTCAGTCAACAATACTCTTAACTGGCTTTTCGACTTAAACCGAGTCTAAAATTGCGAAAAGCAAGCTTGTCACTGAACCATAGCTCCGATGGAAACTTCTGCCTCAAGGAGAACATTTACGAAAAGTCTCACCTTTGTGGACTATGTTTACAACGAATGGGGTTTTAAAAGTAAAATTAAACTTTCTATTTTAACGACTGAACGTCTAACGAGTTTCTCTCTTTTATATGTATAACTTCTAACATTTCATTAAAGAGAGCCAAAAGAAAGGTAGTCTCCGCCTCCCAGTATTCGGGTTCCAGTCTCGTAACATTGGAAACAAAACTCAGAAATGAATTTCAAGTTGATGTGCACAAATTTGGAAAAACGTTACGTAATACGTGCTGCTCAACAAACTCAACAATTGCTGTAGCTCAACTCCTGACCTCCAAATCGGAAGTAAACAAAGATACTATCAACAACCGCAATTATCGTGACGGGCGGAGGAGATCGCAAAGGCTGCAATCACTAGATTCCTATCGTGAACACAGAAAAACAAACGATAATATTTCTCTAGAAGGTAACGCCGGCTAAGGAGAACGGAGAAAATTGACTGCTGGTACAGTGCCTCGAGTCGGTGAAACGAAGCCATGATACAGGGCATGCCTGAAGTAATGTGTATACGAATAATCTAGCAAGAAATAGACAAAGTATGTAAAAGAACTCTAGAATACCCATGGAATAGTTATCTAATAAAGATGAACTGGCTTTATTTTGTTATCATTGTTTATCGTTCCATCTCATCTTATTAGATCACTTCTCTAACTGTAAACTACTTGTGGGCACGTACTCTTGCATAAAGATGAGCTGGCTAAAATCATGCAACATTACCCGGTTCACAAGGTGTTACTGGTGCGAAACGAGCAATGACATAGAAAACCTTTTCAAGCCAACAGGGCGGAGGGAAAAAAAGGAAAAAAGGAAAAAAAACGCGTTCCTTATTCCTCCAGAAGAGTGACACACAGACTAAAAACTTGAAGTTCCGTTGTCAGTTTGTTTCAAAAGGAAAATGTTGGCGAGAAAAATAACCTCTGGCACACGCCCTGACGCGTGGGCAGAGAGAACATTTTTGGCCGTCACACGTCGACAACACACGGCTGGTGACAAGCAAGAAGAGGCAAGCGTCCAGAATATGTCAACCAAATAAGCTGTAAATAAAGGAGGTGCACTTTGCATCGTTGAATCAAGCACTACTTTTCAAAATTGTCCACAAAAGCACAGCAGGTGATTTTTGCCTTCCACAGAACCGTGGGCGCTAAATAATCCCGGTGAAGAAGTCTGATTGCCTCGTGTAGATTATGTCTGCTGAAAGGGTCCTGCAAAAATCTGGATGGAAATAAACGCGGCAGAATTATGGTAGCATGTAAAGGCCCCCGTAGCGGCTCATTTGTATTACTGTCCTTGCTTACGTGACCTATGAACTTAACGCTCATCAAGTTTAACGTCCACGATAAAAGATAACGTGGAAATATGATGAACAATGAGAGCGCTATGTAAGGTTTTTCCTTTTAAATCATAGCAAGTACTTCTCTTTCTATCAGTTAACTTGAAGTCGGAATTAGAGACTATTTAGCTGTCAACGTTAAGTCAATTAACTTTAACTGCAGCGTTTGATACAAAGGTCAATTTATACGCGACAAATGTTTCCGGACACTTCCGGTCTAACTTCCGGTTTTCTATAATTTAGTAGTGAGGTCAACGCCTTTCTTGAGAAACTCTTTAACCACGTGATCGGTGACTACCCACGCATCCGTCCTATATTTTGTGAAGAAAACATTTTTGCATTACGAAATAAAAGCTTTGATCGACCCTTTGTAAAATTAGAAAATACAATTGCAAAGGCGATCATTTTAATCCTTTTGTGCCAGCGCTTTAAATAACCCTTTCTAGACGGAATCCAATACCGTGACGAGAGCGACTTTACATCAACACCACCAAATAAGTCTCTAAAAAAAACGTACGGCACTTCTCGACATCCCGTCGGGATTGGTTCGTATTTATTCGGAAATGGTTGTCATGGCTTTGTTATGGCATAATGTTGTCCTCCCACGCTCGTATCACGCAGTTCTGTCGCTCGTCATTACGAATGTTCAACGAGCCGTAACGCCTACGATTATATGCATAATTGGTTACATCACCAAAACGGTGCACACGGGTTATCGGTGGCTCATTTCTCTTGGTATTTGCCTAGCGAGGGGACACAGCTCTGTAGCGGAAAACACTTAGGAAAATTTCAACTCGTTTTTCCAAGCACTGAAGCTAAGAACCTAGACGGTGAGAGCCTCACAGGATTCTAATTGGGCATGTTAGCAATGGCTTATCCACGTTTTCCAGCATTTGAAGGTAACTATTTTTTATAAGATAACACGAACGGTGGGTCAACTGTGTGTTTTTATGTGAGAATAGAAACAAGCATGGTTCTGGAGTGAAGCTATAAAATATCTTGACTCTCTTCATCTGTGCATGAGAATTCTCTGTTTCCCTTAAGCTGATACAGTTCGAATGTAATTTACAAAGTTTAAAGCGGTCCTTCTTCGCATGAGTGACCATCGCGCGCACTTCACTCGTATATAATTTGTCCCTATAGAATTAGTTCAGTTGCTGTGTAAATAGAAACTTAACATAAAGTAGGGCATTCCTATAGCACCAACGTAGTAACTGAAAACAGTTTCTAGAATTCAGAGCGGCGGTGAATCGGAAACGTTTTACTACAGAGATCAGTTGTATATATAGCAGTTGCTTGACTAAGTGTGACGGTCTGCATGTGCTGTTTTTAAGGAAGTTCACTTCATTTTTTCCCTGCCCTTCGAGAGTTCTAATACGATTGTTTGAAAATAAGAAGTCTTATCCGTATACACTCTAATCTATGAGGAGAAGAAAGCCACAAGAGCGGACACTTCTGCGCAAAGTTAATTTCTAGAGAATAACTGTTTTGAAGGCAGTTTGAGAAATATATGCAGAGGTCGCCCACACAGTGTTTCAAGCCATCTCTAAAACAACCCTCGCTTTCTAGCTGCAAGCAACAAAATTGCGAGGACATCGTTCAGAGCCTCACTAGAAGCGATTTCTTCCGGGTAATTACTTCAAAGCGAAATTTCTCGATAGGTAGAACTTCTTTTACATCACTCTTTGAGCCATAGTCCGATCCAACTAACGTGCGTGGGTGTAAATGTGGAGATCTTGTGTCTTCGACTAAAAACCGCTAAATATTGCTTTTTTATCGTTCATAATCCTCTTTTTGAGGCTGAATCCTAACGGAGACCTTTCCAATAACAAGGTTGCTCAACGCTTAAAGAAGTGAACATCGAAAAAGGAAAAAATAGTTCCACTCAAACTCCCTGTCACGCCCATAATGTCCAGGGGGAGAAGGGGGGTTTACGACCTCAAACTATGGTAAGGTTTTTTTTCAAGAAAACAGTCTTCTAACTCCATAATAACTTCTGTTATACATGCATTCAAGGCATAACTACATGTACAAAACCATGAACCTAATACCATCTTGATGAATTTATAATAAATTCAAGTCGACTTCGAGGGCGCCCACGATTTACAATCGCCACGCAGCTGTTCCCCAGCCGCGACTAAGCCACCAACCGACGCATACACAAGCCAGTTTATTAGAACCAAAGCAACTAACATTACCAGACGAAAACTGAAAAAAATAAATGGAAAACCAGTAAGAACAGAAGGGAGTACAGGTCTCAGATAATCGAAAATTCGTTTCTAAGACAGAGGCGGGAGGGTTCACGACAAAAAAAAAAGCGGAAAATATACGATACAAAAAAACAGAAAGTGATATTGCAACGAGGGCGAAAGATTGACGACAAATTTGTAGGTGGCTTTTGGTTGATTCCTTGCCCATGTGAGTGGGTTTAAAAGGCAACTTTCTGAACTAGAAAAACAAAATTTGAAAAGCAAGAGAAGTCGGATAAAGGAATAAACCGAAACAAAAGTTCCAGAAAGGATCAGTTAGCCAAACCAACTGACTGGGTTCGTGTAGGTTGATTTGTTTGGTCAGAGCGAATATAGAGCTAAACAAAACCTTTAGAATGAAGCAGAGACAGCAGGCAAGCAACATAATCAGCTCTTTTGCTAAGAGGCGGACAACGTAAGACAGCTCTTTTGCTAGAAACCACATAAAACAAAGGGCTGATGGTAGTGCTACAATATTGAACACACTAAAACGTCATCTATATAAATCCATGAAAATAACTCTCATCAGAAAAAAAACTACATGCACCACTACTTAAGAAAACACAACGTTTGAAGTTCAAGGAAGATATTTCTAGCTTGTTAGAATGTTTGAATCCAGCATAGGGAGAACAATTGGTTGAAAATGCAGGCAAGGTTAACATCATAAGATTCTACTAATCTAGGCTCCAAAAGAACGGAGCTAAAAGTGTCACCTCCTAGCTTCTTGCTACCATTTATTTCCCTACATGCAATTTGGATAGTCTTTTACAATATTTACTATACCGTGATCCGATCAGACATCTGGAATTATTTCCATGCGTTTCTGTCGGGACTGAAGGTAGCCTGAGAGTGAACATATAGTTTGAAAATGATAGAACCAGCCCAGAAGAACGGACACACGAACAACACCTTACTCCATGTTAAGAAAAACATGCCACCAACAAAAGTATGTTGATGCATGGTACACACGCGTATTGCTAATGAGAAATTGCGGCTTTGAGTTTACGGTTATTCTCACGCGATGTCAGCACAAACTGCTAACCGCTACATTTACTGAACTGAGATATGGATCTCGATGGCGAACATATTGTATTCAACGTTATTGTGAAATATTAAACTGGGTACTTCAGCCCTATAAGTCGGTGACTTCAACACAACGAAAAATACTTCTAATAAATAGTCTTTGCCCCTTTTAAAACAGCATTGACAATTTTTAAGTCAGTTCCTCAGTTTAGCACGCAAAAAATAATTTTAATCAGAAAACAAATAAGTGGGATCGTTACAAGAAAGTTGGTCACGCGACTCTGAGAACCACGAGGCCTATTGTACGAGTCTAGGGTCGAATGACTTGGAGGAGAGTATCATTCTGCAAGTGTTCTTTTTGGCGGCTTCGTGTGATTGAAATAGCCTTAATCTTCCTGTATCAAGAACCACTGTCTAAAATATGTTCTCTAAAAGGACGTGCGGATTTCGGTGCGGAACAGGTTTGTAAAATTTCCAGCCACTCATATGATGTAGTTGCACACCGCTTTCTAAACTAAATGAGCCAGAGGTACCAAACAAATTCATAAACTGGTCTTAAATGCTTCCGACCGGAACGTTTTGTTTTCTCTAATGTTTATTCGGAAGTGTATTCGAAAAGTTTATTTTCCTTCAAACATTATCGTCCATTGAACATACAGGGCGAACAGGAACAACGTTTGACTGTGCATGAATCTAACACTTCGGCTGCACACTGTAACAATTTTAGAGAGCTTGCAAGCTTAGTGACTTTATCGAATGGCTCGTTCGTTTTCAATCAGCTGGCGAAGAAGCCAGCAGCTGTTTCATCAATAGTGTTATAGCACATTACTTTGTAAACACCAGCCGTTAGTATCTCATTCTACCGGTTGATTACAGACAACGTCATGAGGTAGTTGTTTCGTCTAGCTGTTAATGTTCCCACAACCGCGACGATCATATCATGTCTTTACGGCGTTACTTTGTCAGTACGGTGTTAACATATTACAACAGCTCTCGATAAGCTGCAAAATACATCAAAACACTTTGTACTGAAATACACTGGAGTCAAAATTCTCAGATGTCGTGAAACGCGAGTCACTTCAGTATTTTGCACCGCTAACCACATGCACAAATGATCAATGTTTTGTGCTCAGTTTTATGAGCTGATCCTGCATGACAACTTTCTCAAGAACTCCTCAGAATCCTGACAGCGTTGAAAATGAACTCCCTGTCTGTAGGATTGAAAAACCAAGTTTTATGCGGTTACAAGAGCACCGTTTAGTAATACATGTATTGTCAGTTGTATTGAAATTTGCGAAGAAAACAAATTACTAGAAATCCTTTCCGGAACGGTAATTTAAGCTACTGTTGGTAGCCTCCTGTGAAGGGGCTTTTTTAGACACTGAGACATCGTAAAATGACAATGGCTATTTATCTCGATAGCAGACAAAGTCATTTTTCGAGATCAAACGAAAAGACAGACAAATTATCGGCGAAAAATAGCAAATAAGTTACTGCTCTGAAAATCACTGTGTTGCTCGCATGACAAGTGCTTCTGCCTGCATGATTGATCGAGTTCCGTTTGGTTCCGCTTTTCTAAATTTACTTCCTCTGTGATTCAAAAGCAAATTGGTTTATTGAAAAAGCGCAGCGAAGAAAACACTTGGGACGGTTTTTGATAGTTATATCGAGGAAAAGGAAGGACCCTTAGCAGCAAACGAACATTAAACTTCAGGAGCATGGTCATGAGGGCCGCCTAAAACGGGCCCGTCTCCCTCTATTCAAATGCACTACAAAACTATGGGCCAATTCCTCGAAGGTGTTTGAAGACAATAACGGCAAGAAAGAGCCTATCACTTCATTCTGTATCAAGTGACGGTCGTACGTACGCCACAAAAACTGAATCACTGAGCAGTTTATCAACCTTTTGTGAAGATATTATACTGTACACGTCTACTACTCGAGGTATTTACCCGGTTGCTAATTGGCATGCTCTCTGATCATCGCTTGTAACAAACAACACACGTGGAGCACTTAATCACAGTTGGCTCTGGGAGCAAAACCCTCAGTAGCCGCCTGAAAAGAAACTGCTGCTCAATGACTAGTGGGTATAACCAGGGTCCTTTCTTCTTTTACCCGTTTTCACTGAGTTTGAGAACGATGCTGTCTTAACCGACGCCATCAAAACAAAAGCAAAGCCTGGAATGAGAAAAATTGGAAGGGGTCCTGCAGAGTTCCTCGCGTCGTAAAGAAAATCTTTGCTTTAAGGCAAAATCTATCGTTTTAGCTGCGCTTTAAAGCTTACAAATTCGCTTTTCGGATTGCGTTTGAAAATTTTATCCCCGCGGTACTGATACCATTTAAGCTTTGAATAGTGACTGAGTTATTTGCGTCAAGTTATTCGATGGTCTACCCAAGAATCTTTGAGAAAATTCTCCGCTCAGATACCTCGCTTTTCACAGATAATCACAGAGCAAATAACATAATTATAGGGTTTCGGTGGCTTTACTGGAAAACTCTTCCGTTAAAGTGTCGAAAAATACGACATTTTGGTTTGCTTTTAGTTTCCCTCTGGGGAACGAACGAGCAGCCACGCCATCACAAACGTAAGCAAAGTTGATTCGGCAAACATTCATCCACTTCAACATTGCACACGTCAAATCAGCAGGTTAATTGTCAACAAAGAACTGAGCCAGCCTTAAGGAAATTTGCTGGGCTGCTTTTGAGTTTCAGCTCAACTCTACAAACTTAAAAGGCTTAGAAAAGTAAGATTCATCCGACATTCAACAGCTGATTGTTTGTGCACTGTTTGTGGACGAGTGTTTGGGACTTGCTTGCAGACTTTCGGTACGCAAGAAAATTTTTCTTGAGGTAGGGGTGTTCTTGTCTGGTGAAGTTATAAGCTTGCCCCATGACAATAACGACCCGTTAGATTTCTAATTAAAATATTGGTGAAGGAAGAAAAAAGTTTGATCTAGTTAGGTGGTAAACACTGAATTTACAAATTGAATACGTTGTGTTTCCATGGTCTAGCTACCACAAGTGCAAACTCCAGCAATATAGGGTCTTGTTGAAAAACACCCAGAGCCAGAATAAGTCAATGTTTTTACTCACCCAGAAAATAGTCGAATTGGCAAACATCTGTAAAAGCAACAACATACACCTTTGTGACCTGTTAAGCAGGGACCAAATAATAGTCAAATACCGTTTCAGTTTTGTGAAAGGATCTGCAAATGGCCTGTCTTTTCATTTCTGCTCGATTGTATCAAACAAGTAACAACGTGGCTATTCTCGAAAATGTATACCATGGAAAATTATTGAACCTTTGCTTCGAAGAAACACCGAACGAGAGTCTTTTAGACTGTTTACATGATAGAGGTGAAAACTCAGTAGTCAGTGTTCCACACTAGACTCAGTTTGGAGACATGACACAATAAACAGTTTACCCATTCAACACAATGTTTATCACATCCAATCTGTACTTTTCAAACTAAGTCAGGAGTTCATTTTTCGTTTCATCCAGAAAGACAAGCTTTTCGATTTTCAAGCTTGTCGAGTAGCTGTTGCATGTGTTCTAATAGTCTGAGTAAAGCAACTTGCTTAAATGGTGCTGGAAGGAACGCAACTTGAAATCTCGGTTCACTTCCATTTTCTTCTAATTAGAACCACTTTCAACGCTACAACTCCAAAGATCTGTTATCGAAAACTCCTGACTTATTTACAGCAATGTATTGTGCAAACGCCGAACAACTACAACCTCAAGCGACCTAGACAGATACAGTTTCAGGCTTGAATTGACCCACAGCACCTGAAACATTCATATGTTCAATCGCTCTCGTTGCCACTCAGTAAAAAGTGCTTTTTCGCCAAGTATATTTACAGTGGTTGCATTACAAAGTGTCAAATCTGTTATAGCAAAACATTTAGTGTGAGAGTTTGTTTTATTTTAAAAGCCTTTTTGCATTTAGAGCAGCATCATTTAACACTGATCAGTCCTTTCGTGTTACATAACAACCAAAAACTATCAGCTTTTTAACAATTCCTGATTTTTAGCCACCTAAATCCGAGGTCTCGGCAAGCAGCTGCGTAAAAAGACGTTTTAGTCCTACCTGATATAAAAGTGCTTTTACAGCACACAAAATTCCATCAATGTGTATCCGAATTACTCAGTTCAATTGTACATAAATGGCAGTCCTCAACAAATTGCTAACCTCATTGGCAAGGGATAGTGACGTAAGCTGCATGCAGTTTGTAGCTGGTCCCATAGAGTAGAGCAAAAGTAAATCGACAGCTCAATGTTCGTATTTCCAGATAGAAGCTACTTCAGCAGTTCATCGTAATCAGGTACCAAGAAAATCCTCGAATAGACTCATGAGGAGACATGCCGGCACTCTGTATATCCACTTTGCTCGTATATAGAGATCCTTCTACGCTACATTTTGGTCCCGTAAGCTGGCCATAGGTACTAGCAAAAGAACGCTCAATGCAAATTGAAGAGAACGTACAACAAACAGAAAGCTAATGACGTGGAAAAAGGTTCAACGCAAACGAAGAGCAAACGAAGAGCAAACGAATTCACCCGGCGAGAGGTGCACGGGTGCGAAACGTGTTTTCGTTTCCAGTCGCGTTGCACGAGCACGGCAAAACATAAACGTGATTGACATTTGGACTACGCTATACAAAAAAAAAAACCGGATGTAAGCATTGTCGGCAGGGTACAGGTGGAAGCATGGATGAACAGGTGAGAGGCCATATCAGACGAATACGGTCTCGGTATTCTGCTAATTATTGTTCCGTTATCTCCCTTTCTACCATATCAAGTTTCCGAACAACAGACAAGTGTAAATTAATAGTTTATCAACGAGTTTTAGCTCTAATTTTTTTCAACGACTTATTTACATCGTGCAAAATGTCTTTTCTTGGCGTTACAAGTAGTTTTAGTAAACATAGCGTGATCGTATAGGCTAACAAGAGCCCTCGCAACCAGTTTAATTACGTTAAATCTGTGAGATACATATCAAAGATAGGGCGACTGCGGTATCCCTTTGTTAACGCAATGCACATAATATGGCCACCATTGTTCCCTCCTTGCCACTAAACTTGAGCCACCCATGTGCCTAACACCCCGTGTTTTTTGTTGAACAATGAAGGTCGAGCTTTTCTGTTGCATCGACTTGTGAAATTGAGAGAAACTCTAGGTTAATCCCTTTAATTGACTCAGAAGATCCATGACAATGCAATTAATTTAACCATTAAGCTAACTGAGTATTTTTCTTCCCTGAAGAAAATTCATTTCTCTACAAATTTTTTTTAACCATTCAGTCGATTGTATAGTTTGGCGAGTCACGTGCATGATATAATGAGAGTTAAGGATAGCATTTCTAATGCCTTAGTGTTACTTCACATCCTTGGCAATCTTTCAAAACTTCAAGCAACTTTCTAATCAGTGAAAAACATGCATTTAGCACGGGTACTTTGTCTCAAAGCAGTGTATCGATTAACAGTTTTATTGTTACGAGTAAATATATGAAAGATCATAGTCTTCATAGTTTTTTTTATTACGTTTTGTAGCTGTTGTTTTGTGTTATTTCACGCCAAGGCAGACCTATTAACACTGCTGTCTCTTGCTGATAACTGTATCCATGTTTAAATGCCAAAAAAAAAAAAAACTTAAAATATTTACAGAATGCCATGTTTTCCGGTACGTAATCCTAAGCAGATATTCTATGTACGCAGTAGCCCTCCGTGCCGGTTATAAGGTCAAGTACTTGGTGTATTTGCAGGCGAAGTGTTCTCCCACTCGGTAACTAAATTTGTAAACTTCGTCAAGAAATAATGGTTTCTGTCCGGTGCGTTCAATCGTTCTTTCGACTATGAGAAGGAACGAGTTTTGAATCGGGCCTGGTGAATTCTTTAAGACCTGTCACAGACATGTAAAAAATAAAGAACTAACTTGCAAGCAAGTCATCTTTTAAGAGTGGTGGGACAGGGCGCGAGTGAATTTTTGAGAAGCATACAAAAAAACGGACATTATCACAGCGATTTGGTACAAATGGTGTCAAAATCAATGCTGTGTACTTTCTCGCTCATAGACGAAATGCACCTTGAGAACACCAAGGGAAAGATATGTGTATTTTTGAAGGGTCAACAAAATAATCCATTTTAATTTTTTTCAAGATATGAGTTCAAAGAGTCTGCCCCACTTGTTCGACTGCAAGAGATCAAAATTTCATGCAAGTTTAAATCACAATAACACCCTCTTAAAAGTCTCAGAATAATCAGTGTAGCAATTTTAACAGAAACTCAAGGCATTCTTTTAGGTTTTTATTGAATTACATAAGTCTTGTGGTTCGAAGTAATGCTTGTGATAATGCTCCTTCAAATGGCGAAAGCAAGGGACAACAAAGCCGTCAGCCCTGCGTGTTTTTGTTTTGTTTTGCTTAGTTTCCCCTTACCTATGTCCTTACTGAAACGATTTACTTAAAATGGTTATATAACTTCCACCGAAGAGTAACCATAACACCAGCAAGCGGGGGAGTCGTTTATAACAGTATTTAGCACTAAAATTAGAAGGCCTCGCAGGCGTTACGCTGCAACGCACACTCGCCTACACGCCGGGCTCACACGATGAGGGATTTTGCGGTAAAACCAGCTAAAGTGAAATTCCTGTCAATTGCACTCAAGCAAGCGATACTGCCTCTTTCGTTGAGGTTAAAGGAATAAAAAAAAACATCAGAGCGAGCTAAGAACAAGCTCAAAGCACGCATAATCCTTGTCAGCAATGGGCTCCAAATGTAACGGGAAATATAATGACATCTAATAGTTCTTGGTTTGTTGCCAAATGTACCGTTCGGTATTATACCCTCGGGTGGTATTATAGCAAGAAACGAAAGCTTGTTTATTGTTTAACAAGATTAAAGCACGCTGGAAGTGCCTTATCTAAACGTTGAAACGAAACTTTATCCGTAATATCTTTCTCACGGTTGTTCATCAATTCATTTCACGATAAACGCAAACCCACAGACTTAGATATGCTCTGCAGTATCCACGATCCCGGGTCCATGCCATACATTTCGTCTCACTGATGTTTGTCGGTTTCGTGTTGTCAAAAGCAGAGATTGCTACCGGTTTGTTCAGTTTATTCGTATAGTTAGAGTATGTTTTAAAGGTGTAATAGATAACAATCACTGAACATTTCCGTTTTAGATATTTACAGTTTCGATATTATTTACCATGCAAGATAATCAGGGTTTCAAATAAAAGTCATGAAAGCTTATGACGTAAAGCCTAAATGGCATCGAAAGTTTTTCGGCTGAAACAAATTTTCAAAATTCCTTTAGTCAGAAGGGGTTTCTATATGAAGAAGCCATTTATCATTCATACAAACAAAATTTGTATCACCTGACTTTAACTAGGCAGGAATCTTCTCACTAACCTCGCGTCTTTCGCAACTGGATTGGGTAAATATTTATCCAAGCAAACGTCTGCAAGGAGTATTGCAAACAGACATCAAAAAAACACAGCAACATCACGTCATACTCTTTAAAACCGAATGATATTTCATAATAATGTAAACAAGGACTTAAAATGGGTCTCAAGCCAGAGTGATCCAACCGTCAGTCGAATACAAACAGACCCAACCACACAGCCCGAGTTGCTTGCGTCGAACCGTGCACATCGATGCCTTTGCAGAGGCATAAGAGCCACAAGACCGTTCTTAAATTCACTTCTAGATTGCTACGCTGGCGCAGACACGGATATCAATATCACGACTGTAAAACGTAAATAGACACTTATCAAACCTGCGTGACTTTCGGAATACACACGTAGATGGGTGTGTCTAGACGTACCGAACAAAGGTCATGTGTGATCAGTCGCGCGTGCCATCAGCGTTGTTATTGCGCCATATCATAACATTCACGTACTACTTCGGCTAGTCGTCTCGGGAACATTCTGGACACGCATCGAAGACTTTTTCGGTCACGCGCACAATTCAGGGCGCAATTCACGCGTGCAATGTGTGGAAATTCCGGAACAGATTCTGTTTTACTCTTACCCGTCAAAACAACATTTAAGATTGGCCAATATCTCCAGTATCCAAACATTCCACAAACATCTCAGAGTATTTTTATTTACTATTTATTCATCTCCTCTTTTTCGTATAGACCATAGGTGAACCTTGAAGTGCAAAAAGAGAAAACCCAACTACTTAAATTTACTTTTTCCTTCTTTGCTCACCTGTATTCTCTTTGACTGAAACAACTGTATCTATTTTTAGTTTTGGTTTATTTCTGTACTTTTTAAATTTACATTTTTCGTGCAGAAAATAATGGGTGGAAAGAAAAAAAATTCAAAAAAAGATTAATTGTTTAAAGCTGCTTCTTTTTAGGTTCAACATCGGTGTCCACTTCACAAAATAACGGCGCAGCTGGTCTCCTGCCGGAATTGAATCATGGGGTTTTTTTGCGCGCCAGTTAATTTTTCATTTTTTAAAATAATATTTAAAACCCGAGCTATGAAAATACGTACGATGAATACAGCTTGCCGAAAGCAACAAAATATTACGATTATCGAATGCAAAGGACTTCAGCAGTCTGTTAACAAGTGACGACAAAAAGGGCACCACAAACCTTCGTTCTTCTGACTTTACAATATTGCCAAAGTGGGGAAGATTAAGTTTCTTCTTAATTTAAGGATACTGTCAAGAATATTGATAATAAGGATACCGAAAATCACGCAGGATATGTCCTTCGTATACCACCATGTCCTTAGACACGACAGTGAAAAAAATATATTCATATTCGGTGGCGAAAATTAATGATCTAAACGAACGTTAAACTTTTTGACATGCACACTGCATATGTAATTACTGGGCCTTTTCTGTCTCATACTAAGAATAAACTGCCTTTTTAACGCTACTGACGTACAGCGAATCGGCAGTGGTTCCGGAACACACCAGAAATAGTGCAACAAACTGATAACAATACCCTCGAATCATATTTGTCATCAGCAAGGAAGAAAACTGGAGACGGAAATACCCGAGTGCTTCATGGATTGAAACTATTACAGAGATGATAACATGAATACAGTATATAGACTAGATTCTGCCTCATCTTTGAAATAAGAGGAAAGACGTTATAAACGACTTCGGCTTCGATAAAAATTCGCCTGAGAATTTTGGTTTCAAATCGGTTTGATGGTTCTTTTCGATAAATTCGTTGATAAGCAACCCCAAGTGCGGCGGATCTCCAAAAAAACAGATAACACTGACATGGAGAACCCCTTTGAGATTTGCAATGCAAATAGAGTCTTCGCTCTCATTTAGGTGCCAAAAGTGGCACGTTTTTGATCGACATAATAGTGTTGAGCTTCACGAACGCGTCAGCTTTACAGGAAAATGATTCCAATCATAACGGTCTTTTTGGATTGGCTGTGACCGTCGAATTCAGAAAATAGAAGATTTTCCAGTGATTCGATATCATCGGTTCCTCCTTCATCCGTTTACTTCCAAATTCTATGAATAAGTAATGAGTATAAAGTTAATGATATCCGTATTTTTCACCTGTTACCTCGAGACAGGGATCCTCAGCAAGCATTTGACGTCAGTTCACGTAGTTGGCCGGTTATTTTTATCATGAAAGCCAAGAAAAAGACTAATGCACCTGCCCCTGTTATTTAGCCTTCGGCAAATCCTCCTTTTTTGTCATGGGCACCCACGACATCTTTAATTGGTGTCCGTTTTTAGAAGCTGTTTATTTTTAACCAAAAAAAAAATACTTTGGAGACTTCCCGATTTAGAATATTTTAAAATATATATTATTATTACTATAATAATAAAGGAAAAGAAATGTCTTGGGTGCACGAGCAGTCCCAGCAACCTTCATAGTAAGACGTTCCAAAAACGAAATTATATTTTAAGTATATCTATATATAAATGTGTATGTTTTTTTTTTTTGGACGGCAGGTTGTGCTATGTTTTATTAAAAAAGAAAGATCTTCCCAATCTAAGTGGTTTACTTTACATTTTGCTTTGAATAAGATATCCGCACAATAAGTGATGAATTTTTAACGATAAGTCTTTTCACGAATAAATTATTAGGCACGTCCGAGGAAGCCGTATTCTCAAGCGAGAGCATAACCCCATCCAAAAATTGTGCAATATTTAGAGTTCGCAACCAAACCCTCTTCATACTTGCATGAATCTGTCTAGATAATTCTTTCTGGTCACGGCCGACTGACCGAGGACCCAGCAGCGAATGAACGTCATAGAATAAACAATAATTGAACAATTGTACAATATAAACCAGGGTGACAACCGATGACGCGTATGCAAATTATCAATCAGCATTTCCGTAACGCTACAAACCGAACTCTCGCTTTTTTTTCGCTTTACACTCGAAATTCGCTTACTCCGAATCGACCCAAATTCTCAACGAAGTATACAAATCATGATTTCCGACTGTCAAAAGAAAAAAGATGTGCCGAGAGTCACTTTCGATCAAACTGCTTTGACGATACCGGTTATTGATAAACAATACGCATTTACGCAATATCTATCTGCGTCAAGCGCTGACGCACTAGGGCTAAAATTAGCACCGAGCTCATTGGCTGCCTTGCATTATTGGAAAATTCTGGCACGTCAAAGTATTTGTGTGAAACAATCGATTTTACATTTAAGGAGTCGCCCACTCGGTTCGTACACAGAATCGTCGAGCTCTACGAAGCGAAGGAGGTAAATCCGACGGAACGCAAACGACCCCGAAGTCTAAGCCGAGTCGCAGTTGTTGCTGGCCAATAACTCGACCTATACCTATACTGTTGATCAGTTCAAACGACACAAAAACCACTACAAGACAAATAATTTCATCGTTTGGAGAAACAAGTGTTTATAATTTAACATGATGATCACCATGACTGAAGCACTGGACAGCCTTGCTCAAGTTGCTACGGACCAACTTTTTGGTTTCGACACTGCTAGCCTTCTCACACCTCAGCTAGCCCGCCAAGTCCCTCAACTCAGTGCCGAGGAATTTTCATTCGTACACTCCGGCATGGATGAACCAACCAACATTTTTGGTGAGCCGGTTGATTTCCACGACACTTCTGTTCCAGGTACTTAGTTTAAAAAAAAATAACGGACGTTAAAATCTAACAGCCAGCGAGCGTTCGGTTGCCAATGTCTGTTATGGTCGGAAACGAATCCTCCTACGCGTACCGCCGTGTCGGCGTTTAAAAATAAACTTTTTGCTCCTCATAAGACCGTGGGTAACTTTTTCTATCGAACATTTTAAACAACCATCAGACGCGCTAGCTTCTTTTCGAATCCTTTCATACGACTACGTGTGTAAATAATTCGTCTTCGGCAACTTGATTTCAAATTTATCACTCCCAAATGTTTACGGCCTTGTTTCACTGGATACAAATGTCTTTGATTTGTTTCTAAAAGTAAGAAATTTCCCTCTTAGTTAGGCTAGATCCTACTTATATTTCCTTCGCAACGCTTTTGTTTAATTTATGCTAATTTGCTTTATTTACACTAGTTCGCGAACACTGATTTTTCCTTTCTCGCTCTTTCAGGAGATCTTGACCTGGACTACACTGTACCAGACGTAAAACAAGAAGGAGTAAACCAGTCTATCAAAGCCTGTCAGCAGCGCTTAGCCCATTTCAAAGGGCCAAGTCTACATGATGTGATTTCAGGACCTACTGGATCAACACCGCCACCGAGCGGACACGCTTCCCCTTACAGTTCGCCCGCTCATAATCTCTGGATTCCTGACCGTACAGTTCTTACTCCGTTAATCAGCCAGGCCGGGACTACGCCTTGGAGCTCATTCTTCCAAGACTCAAAGCTTCCCATGTCGCAGGAAGTGAGTTCAGGACAAAACAAGGTACAGAATCCCAATCCACAAGAGCTTCCACAAGAGCAGGTACCAGTGACAACTTCAAACAACACTCAGAACATCTCTGGGCTCCCTAAACTACCAGCACAGACCAACTTTTACCAACGACCCATGCAGCAGCCAGTGAGCTCCACATCGCCAATGTTTATGCAAGCTACAGCTACATTGAATATGAAGTGGCCAATCCTTGGTGGCCCTTCTCCATTTCCTACCACCATGTCTCCTGATCATACTGCAATGATGGACAAACTGCTCCTGCATACAACACCACCAGCTGATTTTCTTACAATGCCAAGCAAGCCTGTTCAGAGAGGTCGTCCTGCAAAAGCTGGTAACTCTTTATTAAAAGCCAAGCGTAACAACCCCACTGATGGTCGCTCAAGAACACCACCAAGTGAGCGGCCTTATGCTTGCCCAGTGGACACTTGTCCTCGGAGGTTCTCAAGATCTGATGAACTGACCCGCCACATGCGAACCCACACTGGACAGAAACCATTCCAGTGCCGTATATGCATGAGGAACTTTTCCCGCTCAGACCATCTGACAACTCACATCCGTACTCACACTGGAGAAAAGCCATTTGCCTGCGACACATGTGGTCGACGATTTGCACGATCCGATGAACGCCGTCGCCACATGAAGATCCATTTGAGAGAACAAGCTAAGAAAGAGGAGGAGGCCAGAAAAGCTCTGGCTTCTCAGTCTAATGGAACTGTTTCACCTATTCAGAGCCGGTCTCCTCAATCAACGCCATCACCACTCCAGGTCCCAGTGACCTCAGTGAACTCTTTTTAAAGTGTTTGCCAAAAACACAGCAGTGCTGGCACTGTTAAAGACATTGTTAAAGACATTGCAATATTGAGGAACTCTTAATATGTTGAACACTCAGTGATTCCAAGAACATTTGTGTATATTACTTTAAGGAGAAATTGAAAAGTGGGCTGGTCCTGTGTACAGATTTTCATTACGCAGATTTTTTTCAAGGTACTGCAAGTACCACAATGATGCCTCATGACATATTTTTCATACAAAGAAACACAATGTTACAATACAGCTGGTCTCTGTATTTGTTTCAAACTAACAAGAGTTTCCCAAACACCGTTTTCTGTTTAAGAGAACGGTGCTAATGTTTTGAAAAGAAGTGCTCATTGTTGAACTTCATGTAAAGCTAGTTGTATTTATAAGTTGAGTATATTCAGAATTAGGCTGGTCCTATTATTGTACATATTTTCATGTGCAGATGTTTTTAGGCACTTAGTGTCCCAGTGGGATCCAAAGGGACCTATTTTTCATACAATGAAACTTACAGACAAAAGATACAGCTGGTTTCTGTATACAATTAATCTAAGATATTTTGTGTAAAGATGTTATGTTTTGTCAAATTGTTCTCCTTGGTAAAGTAGAAATAATAATTACTATACATAATTTTTTTCAAAGTAGAAATCAATTTACAAAAATGCATAGCTTTTTTTAATATTGACATGTACTCATATATGGGTAAAACCCAATTGTATAAACATTTATAGATTTTACAACTGTTTATCAAGGAGAATAATTTTTTCAAATGTCAGAGAATATTACAAACAAAGTTAAGTCAAGCTGGTTATTGACTATATAAACTAAGTGCTGGTCACTACAAGATGATAAGAATAAAAGTTGAAAAATTTGAAACGATTTTAGTTCTGATCTTTGTCTCCTCTTAACCAACACCAAGAGCGAACAGATTCAAAACCTTTCCCACTTACCAAGCAATAAGTGATGTTAATATTATTACCAAAGCCCAAGTTATAAACTTGTTTCAGTATGAAAGCAATGATTTCCAATACGGGTTATACTCCCCACCAAACAAATGATCCAGAACCAAAGAAATGATCACAACAAGTGAACACTGTCTTGTCAACCAACCATTAAGGAGCTAATTAATGCACAAACTTGCCATGTTCTGCAAACAGCTGCATCCAAAGAGGTAGATATTTACAACATACAGTGTGCTGGTGCACAGCTGGCTTTGCACTACTTATCCTCAGCTAGAGTCTGGGGCTTTTTTTGCAAATGACTTTAACCTTCCCTTTTTTGTCATCAGTACAGGTGAGTGCCCACTCAAGCCTATGAGGTTTTACTATTATCATTAATGATGCTGTCTGTTTCAACAAAACCCCTCAACAGTGAAAGTAGCCTGTTTCAGGCTCTCTTCATCTTTTCTCTACAAACTGATATAGGAATTGAAGGAAAGACAAGAGCAAACTGGGGTGAAAATGGAGAATATGTTTTTCTCTGCTCACTTATCTTGTCATGTTTTCCCCAATGTGCTCTGCCTATATCCACAGTAATAAGTTGCCATTGGTTTCACAAGAGTGTAAAATACATTCATTTTCCTCTTATTGGGTGTGTTGCTTTCTTTGCATGAGAACATCCCAATTGGGAGGCAAGGACTCCACCATATGAGGGTTGGGAAGGCTTGTCAGATAATTTGAATTCAACCCCTACAGAGACCAATCTGGGTGTGGCTCGTGATTTGACCCGCAAAAACATACCACTTTAAAACAGGCAGACAGCATTTCTTTTTAATTCTTTCTTTGCATGAAACCCCAAAAGATACCTTGACAGATACAATAGTGGTGTTTCATCCTGAACACCATAACTGAGACCAACCTCTGTGATTCACACCTCTAAGTAAGACAACAAGCATCCTCATCCTTTCCACATGGGAGTCCTCATCCCTCCCTGGGAGGACATAAGGCTTATAGTCTTATGTTATGGAATTTACATATACCAAGGGTCTAGATTAGCACATTATGTGACATGAAGAGAATCGAAAGGGACTTACCATTCTAACACTGTCAGTTTTACTGATATTCCAGGTATCCTGTTTGGTTTTTCTGAAAGAAAAGAAGGCCAGAGACTAGGAAAAAAAAAAAAAAAAGAAAGATAAAATCACTCAAGGTAAAATCACTCAAGAAAATCACTACATATCTACAAGGGATTACCCAAAAAAGTATAGCAAAGATATCAGTAAAGTCAGCTGTTGTTGTTAATTTGCCAGCTAGAGAGTTCTTTTGTTTCATTTCCTGGAAATTTAAACAACAAAAAAATTGTTTGTAAACAAATATCTTCCCTGGCTATAATTATTAAACCGTCAAGATCCCTATCAAATTTGTGAACCATAATTTATAGTAAATCTTAGGTATTGCACATTGTACAACATTTCTTAAGTGTTTAAAAATAATTCTGATGCAGACACACTCTGTTACTTGTTTGACGTTTTCTACGTATCAGCCATGCCCTTTTGGCCATCTTGCAGTGACAATGTCAACCTCAGTGAAATCTCTGTCAACCTTGCCCCTGTTTTAGGCACCATTCTTTTCAATTAACAGTCACTCACTCGCCCCGTTAAGTTAAATGGCTGCTTTTTCTTCTCGTTAGGTATACACTGATATTGGAAATTTCCAGTTAATTGAATAAAAATTTGAGAAGAAACGTATTTAAAATGGCGGCACACTGTTCTCAGACCAACCAACACCGAATATTTCGTCCATTACTTTCAATGAAAACTCAATTCACTGGATATTTCCATTGCCATTTTACCCAGAGCTTTACAAAAATTGTTTGGTGTGTCGAGAAAGAACTTCTGCAAGTAATAACCCATAGCTATACATGTAGCTATTAATTGTGGAAAATCTTCCTCAAATGTCAAAGTTGTGAAGACCTTGAGTTACCTTGGTCATGGGGAGTATCCATGCCTTAGTCTGGCTACGAAGTTCAACACTCACTCTTTTTCAGTAGACTGCTGTCCTATTCCTCAGCTAAAGGTAATCATCCGCTGAGTTAAACGATATTAAAGACGATGATAAACTTCACCAGATATAAAATCAAAGGGAAAAAAAATAAATAAGTAAAAACCGCTTGCTCCCATCAGCTCGTTAGTCACACAGATGTACAGGATCTCGCGACTCGTTTTCGAAGTAGCCAATCAAAACACAGAATACATCGATTATTTGCCGCCAAATATAGCACCTGATCCGATGCATGTTATTATGCTGTGATCGCCATGTTGGCAAAGCTGTTGATAGTGCTGTTGAGTTATCTCCTTTTGGCCTTTCTTGTTGCTCGGATCTTCGAAATTTCATCGACATGGTTAAAAGCGGGGTGTTTAGCCAGTCAGCTTTTAAATCCGTTCGCTCTAAGCGTGAGAAAACTGAAGGCGATCTTGGAACAACGGGGCGTGAGTTACACTGGCTTGGTGGAGAAGAAAGAGCTTGCCGAGTTGGTTGAGGCTTGTGGTGCGGTGACGGAGGCTGAAAACTGCTCTCTTGTCACCGAAAATTCTGGAGACGACAAAGAAGAAAGCGACGAGTTGCAGTTCACCGGAGCATCTCACTTCTTTGAAGAAGTGGAAGACACGAAAGCGGGGACTTGGTTGGTTGATGTCATACCCCAGGGTCATACTTCTCTGCTCCGTAGAAAGCAGTGGGTAGCGCTTAAAAGAAAGATATCTCGATTTGGCATTCGAATAGGAACGTTTAATTGTGAAAACGGCCTTAGACTGTGCAAAAAATACGGCTGGCACGAGCCATCCCTTGTCATTTCAATGCCCCAGGGAAATCAACCCAAGGGTAACGTCATTTTAAAAACATACGATTCGAAACCGTCGGTTGAACTTGTGTTTAAATGGATAAACACACAGCTGTCATCCAAGATTGCAATGTTTGACAGCGTAGAAGAATTTACTGGCACATTTAAAGCAAGATTGAAGGAAAATCCCGTCTATGTTGTGCTATTTTCTACCTTGCCAGATCCTCCTTTGTATCTTGGTTCACTGTCAGTTCACTTCACAGGAAGGGTTCGATTCGGACACGTACATATACACGATTGGATGACAAAAAGACATATCTTTAAGAAATACAGCATGGATAATTTCCCTAGCCTTATGATATTTACACCGGAGGGGAATTTGACTTACGGCCACAGAAAAGGAGAATGGATAACATACCGCCCGCTGGATCTATTTTTGAGAACGATACATCCAGAGGTGAATGATGTTTTTGTGACAGTTCTGCTGGTTGTGAATATGAGCTGTTTCATGGGATTGTTCCTAATGAATGGAGGTATACTGAAAAGATTGATCCACTTTGTATGGCTTCTGATATTCTACAACACCAGTCTAATAATACTGTGCCTGCCAGTTCTTGCACTGTTCCAACTGCCATTCCTGACCCCAATTCTGGATTTGACTCTCAAGTACTGCAGATATGCCATGACATCTGATGTTGCAGCCATCCTGAGGGATTACATATGTTTGGGTTTACAACACAGGGGGCTTGTATTTGGTGGATATGTCATGTATGGCATGCTGATACGATGGATTCAAGTAAGGATTAATGGTTACTTTGGCCTGGAGAGTGAAAACAACGTTACTTCAATATCTGAATGGTTTGCTCAAGATCTATACTACCTAACAAATGCTGTTCAAACATTTCCCTCCCTGAGACAACCACGAGTTGACTACAGTGCCTCAGGTCTCGAAGATGGATTTGAGCTCCTTGTGCGACGCCTTGCTGTCCCTGAATTGTGGCTTCGCCCAATAATTCCCACTGAATATATCAACAGCCTGCCAGTGTGGAAGTTCTGCTGTTCTCAGGTAAACCAATGCTGTGACACAAAACATGAGCATTGCACAAAAAAGCATGTGAAGCACAGCACTTGCTGCCAAGAATCTCCAAAACCAGCTGGAATGCTAGTGGGACATGACTGTGCAATATGTCTGGAGGACTTCAAAAAAGGATGCTTTTTACTTGGTTTGCCCTGTGGTCATTGTTACCATCAAAAGTGTATTGAAGTATGGTTATGCGGAGGACATACCAGTGGTCATTACTGTTGCCCTGTTTGTCGTTGGCCAGCTTACAAGCGAAAACCACTAGCACTGGAAACCAATCTCTCAAGGGATCAATCTCAGAGAAACACCTAGCTGAATTCATCCTTTTACTGTGTTACCTTTATGTTACAGTTGTCCTTAGAACTACATTAACAACATTAGTTAACATGACAAAAACAAAATTTTTATTTCTGATAAATTTGTTTTAACCTCTATTTTTCAGCACAAGGGTTGTAGAAGTAATATATCAAACA
>Ga0126339_10000178_pt1 | contig 28419 bp, 19 predicted proteins | sample OrbTmetagenome_2_FD_92532 | JGI IMG/M metagenome (GOLD analysis project Ga0126339, IMG submission 92532) | Coral microbial communities from Petempiche,Puerto Morelos, Mexico - Orbicella T R C metagenome | ecosystem: Host-associated > Invertebrates > Cnidaria > Coral | place: Petempiche,Puerto...
GTGTCTTGATAACATAACAGTGTGATTTTTCTCCTTTTCATTTCAGCCCAGTTTTGCAGTGTACAGGGTTCATATTTTCCTGGCATGTCCGGAGTGGCCTGGTGAGAATTCTTCAAGTTCTGGATTTGGAAAACTATCCTGAGCGAACTCGTTACTCCAAGTTTAACGTGGCTGCTAAAGAAGCCAGTCAACTCCGCGCCAAATTTTCCATTCCCCAAAGTATTTCTTCATTTGTACAGGCGTTTTCTAATCACACTGTTTTCACTGGAAAATCACTGAAATACCTAAGGCATCCATTTCTGCCACTTGTTATAGTTCTGTAAAACCTTTGTATCCTATACTGCTTTGCATGTGTTTCACTTGAGATGATGAGGATCGTGTTTCTCATCAACTGCCCAGTTGAATTGGCTATAAAAGGGCTATGAGAAATTACTAGTTGATCTACACACCAAATATGATTTAAAATTGACAATAAACATGTTTGAAATAGGATCTTATATATTTTGTTTCGATTTCATTTTATACGAGTGGTGGTGTAAACCGCATATTTAGTGACTGACTATTTGTACTTGAGGGGGGCTGGGGAAGGTGTATGGGCAGTTAATCAAAAAAATATCATACGGTGAATTGAAAACTGGGTTGCTGGCTGTAAAGTGAGGGCTAAAAAAAGTAGAAGGGCAGAAAAATATGTAAAACAAAAGCCGCAAGGAACGACATTTCGAGAGAGCCATGTTGAAAATTCTTGCACGAATTAACGGTCAACGAACGAAATCTGACAACAATTCACATTGAAAGTACGGACCAATTTCGCGCGAAAAAGGCCAACCTGATTTCTGGGAATAGCGTAATCAAACGTTAAACAAGATACTTTCAGAGTCAGATCTACAGATTTCTTCTCAAGTTACTTTATTTGGCTTTGTATATGTTCAAACAAAACATGACCTAACACATATCGTAGGTGCTACGTACAATCTTCCCTCTGGAAATTCCTTGTTTATAATTAAATATCATATACATGAAGTGGTAAACTGTTTGAAACCACTGCGGGGTTAGGTTTTGTCACTAATCACTGAAGCTTTGGAAGTTTCTGACAAGTCATTCTCCTCTTCTGTACAGTGTTTGACAAAAGCCTAATCCTTTGGACGCTTAATTAGAAAGAAGACGAGATGTCCACAGTTCTACATAAAGCAGTAAACTGTTAAGCAGGCTTTAGTTCAGTTATTACTGATTGTGAATGTTTGGAATCTCCCATTCTCACTCGCTGAGAATCTAAATCCTAAAACCTTGTTAACAAAAAAAGGGAAAGTGTTTATCTCATCTTCAATTTACAACTTTAAAAGGAACTTCAATAAAAATCAGCTAAGCTTATCAGCTAATTTCCTCTTCGGTGAGGAGAGTTAGGACTGAGTTCTAATTTAAAACCGAAGAATAAGCAAGGGCCGCAACATATTTGGCTCCCTTTAGTAAATGTCAATAATTTCCAATACCAATTTGATTAATTTTTGGGCCTGCTTTATAATGTCAACCTTTTAGCTGATCAATTCAAATTGCAGAAATTCCTCTCTCTGATAACAATACCTTACAATATCCCTTAGTACATTCAAATTCATGATATTTGTAACTATCCGAAGAACTAAGAACTTGAATGTCTAAACTACACATGATACTCGTACATTTAGCACCGACATAATTGTCAGCATAATTGGTTTCCCTCTACAAACCATTCTGCCCTAAAGTGTAGTACAGTTAAACTTTGCCTTGAAGTTCTTTTCTTAACATTGTATGGCTTGAAAGAAATGAATGGGAAGATTTTTCCCTCACAACTAAGGTTAGCAAAATGACCAAGTTTTCGTAGCTACGACACTTTCGCTCGTTTAGCTATAAAGTAACATCGGGAGATTATTCCAAACTTTACACGACTGAAAAAAACGATTTACTTTACATCTAAACCTATTGTTGTTCTCGACCATTTATTGGCCACTATCAGTGGCTACGGATCGTAGGATCTTTAATTTACACATCATGAAACATTGATTCCTGTCAGAAACTGTTTGTCATAATGCACGCCATTGTCAATACTACTGCCTGGGCCTGTTGTCAGGGTGACGGGATTTTGATTTGGACTGGGGCTGGGTCTTTTGGTACCAGTCCATCGCGTACTTTGCGATCTCTGAGGATAATTTCACGAATTCGTTAAAATCCATCCTTAGCCCGTCAAGCCTCTGTCTTTGTCCAAATATTGTGACTTCTAAAACAGTGTCCAAATAAAGCTGCTCCAGGTTGGCCGAAGTAACATTTGTCTTGAACGAAATCGCGTGAATTTGAAACAAATCGCTGTACATAAACTGCTCGGCTTGCTTGACCCATCGCAACCCTCGCTCCAGCTCTCTCTGAGAATTGGCTGCAGCCTCGTGAGCTGCGCATGTCTTGTTCAGTTTTGAACTGATAAATCTGCAAACATTGTGGGGTGCGGTCTCGGTTGCCAGGCAACGATCCAGAACAAGCTGGTGACAGATGTCCATGGTCGATCTCGTTCGTTTTGTATCTCGTTTCCTTTCAGAAGTGTTTGTGGATGGTTTTAGCGCCCTGTCTGTGTCAAAGTTTGAGAGAGAACTTGCACACGCTCCATGGCTCATGCAGCTAGAACATTCACGTTTGATCGTTTTCACGCATTCTCTTCTGAGACGCTGGACTTCTCCCTTGGCTGATTTCAGTTTTGACATTTCCGACTCTAGCATAAACACCACTTGCTTTGAGGCGAGACGAGTTAACTGTGGAAAGATTGAATCAGCACTTTAACATTTTGCACGCGCAAGAAAATGAGATCAGTTTCGTACTCTCGGTATTGGACTGGTACTAGCTTGCAATGGAGGTTAATGCGGGCAATCTGTTTAAATGCAAATCACATGACGCTGTTTTTAATGATATTCCCGCGCATGGTCTATTGATAACATATGTATCAAAGTTAGTTTTAAACGTCACTATAAAGTCAATCTTCCAAACAGGACTGCTTATTTGCACCTTACTGAGCAAACCTCGCTCACACAAGAACTGTTCTTGTTGGACCAAACGATGGTCTAGAATTTTACAATCGCTCTTCTTTTTATTTAACCTTATTTTTGTATGTAATTACGTGATTTCGCAGTACATGCAGTTTGGAATTAGTAAATAAGCATAAGTAAAGTTTTTAAAGACTAACACAAGGGATGCGAGCGCATTTTTCCAGTCTGAAAAGATGAAAATAAAATTGCTTTACTTTGGCAAATGTGAATTTAAATTGCTTGATTCTCGCGAAGGGGTACTTGCAAAACGAAATCCTAAAACAGCCTTTGAAAGAAACGATTGAAAATGGAGCTTAATGAAGGAATGACTTCTTACCTTAGATAAACCATTGTCAAAGACAACCGTAGCATTGAATTGAGTCTCATTTCGATCCGAGCTGTAATTTGTGGTCACGTGAACATTGATTTTGAATGACTTGTTCACTTCAGTTGTTAGATACATTTGCAGAGAATCACTGGTGACGAGCATGCGCACTTCCTTGAATATTCCAAACAGCCGAGCGTAACCGTCGACCTGAAAAAGAACAAAAAAACTTGAGGAGAACATTCCAAAATTTTGGTGAAAGGAGATACTCAAAGTTTTTCACATGGTCCTTTCAGTCTCAAGTTATGAATTTTCCTTGCTGACTATCGATCGTCTGTCAGTGTTAATGGGAATTTCACTCCTACCCTTCACATATCGTTCTAGCCCTTTCATGAGAACATACGAACTCTCAATTAACTCTCAATTAACCTGCTCAGAGTGCATAATTATGCGGCCTCATGGTAATGAACTCAAACCTTGCAAAACCTGTGATGTCTACTTCCCATTAAGCACGACTCCGATGATAATTTCATCTCTTCACCTTATATCTGCAGTTTATACATCCCTGGAAAACATTTTTCTTTACCTTCACAAATGGGACTGGATCTATTCGAGCCTGCAGGAATACCTTGGGTGTCTCTTCAGGATCAGAACTTGGCAAAAACAACGGTGTGACGTCATCAAGGGTCGCCGGAGTCTCGTCTGACATGACTTTTGCGTCAATCAGAAACTGAAAATGGAAGAAAAGAAACTATGTATTTACCAAAAGTCATTTCTAAATGAAGAGCTCGGCTCAGAAGCTGAGGCGTAAGACGCGCAAGAACAAACACGCGTGTAGTCCTCCCGCACGCACACGCACGCAATCAAAACTAGCGCCTCAAAACTACCTCAATTTGAAAATTTTCACGTTGTGTGGAACAAACCTCTCTCGGTAGCAGTGAAATTGCACCAGTGGTTTCAATTCCCAAGACACTCATCTTGCCCTCTAATATGAAGCCCGGTTTAAGGTTTGGTCCGCCAAGAGAACGAAGGTCGTGTGCTCCTTTGGCGACAGAGATCTAATGCAGAGGGGGAAAGTCAATCAAAAGTACGTTTATAAAATTGTACACTGCATGGTATAGAGGAGGGTCGCACAGCGACCCACATAACGTCTTCTTCACCTAGAATAGTTATGCTACACCATGCTTGGAAGCAATTTTTTAGATATAATATCCCCAGTTACAGACTCGCTGATTTACCTGAAGGCCTTCAGGAAATCCTACGGTTGCCATAGCACCAGGCAGCTTGTGTTTAATGTTGCACACTTCAAGCAGCTTTTGTAAACTGACAGGAGCCAGCGAGCCATAGAAGAAATGGTCAGCGGACTCATCTGAGAAACCCAAGTACAGATGCCCAGTGACGCAATTTTTCTGTAAAAAGATACAGTGTAATTCAAATCAATGCGCAAAGAAAAGGTACAAAGAATTTCGCTGCCTTGACTGGGAAATTTTTCGTTGTTTTTTTCTTGTTAGCTTTGTACAAACCTTAATGGAGTTGTTTTCCCCACTAGGAGTTGCGTTGCAACCAGAACCCAACTTAAGGTCAGCTTCCCCTCTTATACTGCTCTTTTGTGATTGGTCAGTGGGCAGGGATAACCTAAGAGAAAAAAGAAAAATCATAAATTATTTGGGCTCTGAAAAAGGTTCTTTACACTGAGACTTGGCCAGATTATCTAAAAAATAATAAAAGAGGAATGTCACAAGGAACTGCGTTCAAGCAATTGCATTAGATTAGTGGTCCCGATCGAAAACGGCATTTTCCAAGATAATGCGTAGAGGCTATTTAACAATTTACTAGAATTTATTAGAAAGTGTAAAGATTACAGCATCTCTTTAACTTTCTAGGAAATTTTTATGTGATAAGGTATGGAGTGATTAGTTAATTTTACTGTAATTTCAAGTCTGTTGGTATATTTTTCTAGGGTTACCCCATACTTTCACATATCACTCTTATTATTTTAATTGTAAATAACGTAATTTGTGTTAATTGTAAATGATGTAATCTAACAGAAAAGAGCCACCTTGTGGATCTGTTAAGTAAACCATTATCATTATGATGATGATGATGATGACGATGATGATGATTATAATTATTAATATTTCCACCTTACGTAACGAGATTTATACTTCGCGATCCGATGCTGCGCTTCTGAAGATCGATGATCTTCTTTCTTGTGACTGTTTTCATGCTTCAAGTTGCCAAATTGAATAATTCTAAATCTTTCCTTTATTTGTGAGTGAGTGTGAGTGAGAACTTTATTAAAGTGTCAAAAACATTTCCGTTCTTACCCTAATCGCAGATTGTTCATAGCTAAGTACTCAATCCCAAAAGCGTTTCTCCAGACAGACTGGGTTCTAAAATCTCCCTGCAAGTGCGAAGAGCTCCCTTCGTATGTCAGCTGACCGCTAAACGGCACGCCGTCGGATTGCTGTCCGCTCTTGTAAAAGGAGCCGTCGATGGCAAAAGCTAGACTGGTGCCATTGATCTGCAACTTAATAATTAATATGGCCTTTGAATGAAAGTCAAACAAACCAATATTTGCATCTACAAAGTTTTAAAATAATGGATCAAAAATTTCAATCAGCTCTGAATCTATTTAATACTGGCCTTAGCGTTCATTATTAGAGCAAGAGAAGGCCTCGTTTCAGACGTTCACGCACCCCCCCCCCTCCCCCCACCCCTCTCCTCTCCCTTCATCTGTATCCACTCTGTGAGATTTCTAACTTCTTCTAAAACTGTTAAATAAGAAGAGATAACTGCACCTTCATTTTCATCTGCAATCTGTCAAATGATGTAACAGCTACATTAGAGAGGCGGTGAAAATGCCAGTCGAGTGTGACGTGTTCCCAATTGGTCGACGCCTTCAATGTGTAATCACTTCCACGGCCAAAAATAGTCTAAACGGGAAAAGGATCCAAAGGAAAGTGAATAAAAAGCAAAAAAGAAACCTTTGTCTTCATGCCTTGAGGCTTATAAGGCCGTCGTTGATGACGACGAAGGAGTATTCTTCCCTATATGAATGGTATACCTGTGCTTCCTACGTCATCACGATGTCCTAAGTTCTAGCAATTCACGCACGCATTTTTTTGACGCTCATTGAGGGTAAAACTGTCTTGCCTGAATCTACAACAAAACGACCACCTTATTCATTAGTCATAGCTGTGAACCTTGGTTTCTCATTGGAAGTTAAGCAAGCCAGCTATTGCTCTGCGGCATCTCAATAAGTGTTTCTACGAAAAATGGTCAAAGACAGTTTTTTAGTCTTAATTTGCACTTATATGTTAAATAAATTTCATAACCTGCTAGTCTGCAAACACCGGTTGACTTATGTTGATTTTGTCACACCTCAACACAGAGGAATGCTCTGTAAAGCTACGCGAACCAAACATCAGTGCAAAAACATGAGGAAAAAGTATGTGGCACCCCCTGTGAAGCAACGAGGTTCACGAACTTGCACCAGTGAGTTATGCCAGTTTTAAACTGTTTTCCAGTTTCTAGAACCCTCTCAGTGCTAGCCTGAGATGTTTAATGCTTGACACCTTTAAGTGACAATTTGATGAAGAAATGATCTTTGAACGTAACATGTCATTAATTTGAGCAGCAAGAAAAATGATATAAATATTTAGTCGGCTAACCTGGAAAAGCTGACAGACTTGACTGCTGTTGTGTGTTTCCACAGGAACTGTTGCTCTCGTTACCAGGCTTAAACCTAGAGGAACTGTGTCTTGAAACGCTAAAGACAGCGGCTGCTGTTGAAATCTGCGATACGGTGTCTTGCTGAGGTCCAGAGCATGCGCAGATAGTATTATTCCAACCTAGCAGATTAAAAAAAACAACCTGGTCGATAAACAGAGCTACAGAATAATTCTTGGAATGACAGGAGCTAGTTTTGTTGTAACTATAATATGCATTACTTGCAGTGACCATCCCTCGCTAATGATTTTTTACTATCGTCATGAGACTGGAGTGGTTTTCACTTGAGTGTCGAAAAGTAATTGGTTTTGCATTGCTCTATGATTGGGTAATAAAAGCTCGCTCCACTTTTCAGCCAATCAGAAGTAAAACCAAAACCAAGCGTGTCTCGCCCGCACAGGTTATCCCGCGTTTTGCGTCAGTTGCATTCATTTACTTCAGTTTTGATTGGGTCATACGATTTCCTGCGTCCTTTGTGATTGGCTAGAATGATTACTTTAGTGTGACACTCAATTGAAAACCGCTGTAACGAGCAAGACATCTACTTACACTGGATCCATCGGGAGAGTGTTTCGTAATGTCCAAAAAAGGAAAGGTCCGTCCCGGAAACAACAGCTCCAGTGCTTGGTTTATAGTCACGTGAGTGCTTGTGATTCCCACCAATAGCACGTCATGTGGATGCAATTTCCCGCCAAAAAACTCAAGCTTGACAGGGAGGGCTCTGGGCCCGAAGTATGACTTCCCAGAAAATTTCACCATCAGGTCTTCGCTTATATAAGCCTCCATAGTTGGTTTCATCAGTCGAAGGACAAACAAATTTGTATTTTTGATGGCCTCAACTAACTTATTTGGTAGACTTCTTGACACGAATTCAACAGTTTCGGTGTTGCTTAGATCGAGAGGTGTTTCGGAGAAGCCGCTCAGCTTGATGGTTCCGTCGTAAAGTGTTTCCACTGTTAACCTGAAAGCTGTTTCACAAAGGTTGTATTCACCCTCTGCAATAAACGAACCGTGTCCAGACTGGAACCGGTAGTAAAATGTCACGTTACGAAGCGAAATTTTCTCGTGCACCTTATATTTAGCCGAAGTTCCGAGCGGAATCCATAGAGAGCTCACACTTGAATTTAACGTGGAGATTTTCAATCCGGGAACTGTCAGGTCGTGTGGCCGCTGGAAGTTGGGAAGGAGGGGGGTGCTGTAATAGATGTTCCATTCTCGCACCAGCTTACTCAAAGGGACAGCGGCTGAGAAACAGTACGTAGACAGTTCACTGGAATGTGAGGTTAAAAACATCCCACCATTTTGTAATTCCGACTTGACGTTCTTTACGAGCTGGAGGACCTCTTTGTTGTAAATTCTAAATTTCCTGTTTAATCGCTCGCTGCATATTGGATAGTTTCTTCTCATAGGCTTAATAACCGCTTGGGAAACATCTGTAAATTTAAGAAAGACACTTTTCAACGATAAATCAAATGTCTGCATAACCTGGCTGTGTTGAAGGTTTCAGAAAGTCGCGAGAAAAAGAGAAGGCGGCGGGCTACTAATGGTCAATAATTGTGTATGATCTTCGGCGTCGATCACGGGAAATTTTGGGAATTCCACGGGAAAACATGATCCGAAATCTTTGGAAATCGTCAAGAACTAAACCTCTTTATTACTTTGTTTATGCAGAAAACACAATAGGATAAGGATTACTCTCAGATTTGAAATTCCCCCTAACCCGTTCAGCTCAATATCCGAACATGTACAGGTAGAAGAGAAACTCTAAGCGCAAAGGTATAATAAACTATTCAAAATTGAGTGATTGGAACTTGTTTACTCACTTACCTACAGTGTCTTTCTGACATGAGTCCCTTCCTGGAACTGTTCCATTCCCATGAAAATAAAACGAGGATGAAAAATGTCAAGCGACAAACTCTATATGAATTCCATCGTTACACAATACATCGTTACAACACACATGTTTCGATTCCTTCTTAAAAGCGCAGAAGCTACGCTCGTGAAAGCTTTCACGCGCCTCTAGCGCTCCCGGAAAGAAGGCTGGCCTATACATAGTTTCGCCCGCCCGTGTCCCTCTTCTAAACCGGCGCTTGAAATCTCTTAATTTTTACAGGGAGATTGCTCCTATAAGTAAGGCATTATCTCGAATTGAAAGAAATAGCAACACTAAACAGTAAAATATGATTTCTAACTTTCCATCGGTGTACGATGCACAGTCTAAAAACTGAAAGCAGTTTGTAATACTTGGCGCCTTGGATAATAAATTGTTGTTTGCAAACAAAACAGTCATTTGCGAGACTACGTATTTTAGCGCGTTAAATTAATTAATCGGCAGACATCTTCTTTTTAAAGATAATAAAAAGTATTAACAACAAGGTTTAGTATAAACGACGGGCTGTGAATGAGATTACATGAAAAGCCCACCCACGGAAAGATGTCGCGTTTCATTAATCTTTTCCGCTTGAAAAGCTATTTCACGTTGTTCAAAACTCTATCTAAATCCTCTTCACAGACACTTCGAAAACGCAAAGAAGCGACCGCCATTTTGTTTTAACGCCCACACTGCTAGTCTACTCACTATATCTACCACAGAATAGTTAGTGAGTAGCGTAGCCAATAAGAGAACGGCATTCGTGAAAGGACGCTGGTAGCCTAAACTAAATCTTGATAGAGACATAGAGAATATGTTTTCTGTTTTAAGCCTGGTCCTCAAATGCAACGCAAGCATGAGCATAATACAAGCACAAAAGAAGCTTATGCGCTGGTGAGGTCGGCCGAACATAAGCATAAGCATAAGAATATCAAAACCTTCTTATGCTTATGCTTACGGTCAATGTTGTGTCCAGTGGGGACATGTTGGCATAAGCGTAAGCATAAGCATAAGCACAAACGAAAGACTTTCAGCCAATCAGCGAGCACTTTATGCTTATGTCAACCATGTCCTCACTGAACATAACACCGACATCAGCATAAGCATAAGCTTTAGCAGAAGGCCAAGGATCGTTTTCCGTCCAGTGTCAGTCCAAACGGAAGAGGTTGTAGTTATCATCCTTCAATTAATATTTTCACGGATCGGAGAAAGCCTCTCTATTTTTCGGCCTTACTGCCAAACACCAAAGTAATTCTACAGACTTTCAAAGCTTTCTTGATCTGTTAACGCACTTCTATTTAATAGTTTAAAAATGCGTCGAGAAAGTAAGTAAAAATCGCAAAAACACCTGTTGTACCATGCTCTTGGCATGGCTGATCGGCGTTGAAAGCAAGATTTGAATCGAAGACTAGAGGATATAGCGATATCCTCGAAAATTTCCCAGTGTTAATTGCGCGGGTAACTTGTTTCAACCAATCAAATACATGAAAAAATCTTGGATGGATTTGAAACACTGGTATTTACCTTCATCACGATGGATATTGTAAAATGTTCAATGAAATCTACTCACTGGAACAATCTCTGGTCAGCCTAGCACAGTTTGGAATAATCTCTTCAGCTAAGGATGGGCCAAGTCGCTCTCTCAGCAAAGGGAATTCTTTCGAGCACGTCCTGCCTTGAAGCATCTCGCATTCATCTTTGCACAGTTGCATCGGTTTCACTTGGTTACTGCTCTGGCACGGTGGAAAAAGGTTGTAGCAGAGAGCTTTTAAAAGCGATTTCTTGCACGTTGGGTTGATGTAGTCTGTTAAAGTTGATGCCGCGAGAACGATGTTGTCTTCAGAATGTCGCTGTGTTGTTAGAGGTGAAATTAACACTCTAGTGTCTTTTAAGATGTAACTTGAGCAGACGCTCCCTGTGTACGGTTCACATGTCCCAACTGTAAACAGGTAAAGTAATTGAGAGGTATGTAAAAGAAAGTAAGAAACAAAAAAAGTTTAAGAGTGCTAGAGCAACGAAATGATGGACAAACAAAGAGTTCATTTCAGTGGATTGATTATTCTTAGAGTTTAATTCCAAATCCACAGTTGTGGGTCTTTCAAAATGCCTAGCTGAGTGAATCAGTCATACTATAATATCGTTAATAGGCCAAGTATTTTCGGTGTGTTTGTAATGAGATCTAACCAATCAAGAGCAAACATCCTATATTTTTAGCCAATCGGGTATCAGCGCACTTGACTTGGCGTACGTAAGTTTTTCCCGCGCTTGACACTGGTTGCAATTTGTATGTTATCTGCAAGCCAAACTGACCCAGGCTAGTGAAAATTCGTGGCGATTCTTGCGACAATTTTGTGAAAAATTGTGCAACAAAATTGCGTAAAAACCAAACACACCTCTTACGTCCACTACTGCCTTTCCAGAAGTTCTGTGATGGTTCTTTGCCACGCAGTGATACATCCCAGAGTCTTGGATTGTCGAGTTCTTTATCCTCAGCTTGGACCCTGTGTCTGTGACTCTTATTCTGATTCGGTTATTCTTATCCGAGATCGGCTTGCCGTTCTTCTTCCATCTGATGCGAGGTTTAGGCTTGCCTGTTGCTGTACAGGTTAGCGACAGTCCCTTGCCTTCTCTGACAGTTTTATGTTTAGGTTCAATAAAAACTGATGGAGCAGTCCCTGTTGGAAGACAAACCCAAGTCTCTCCCTTCAATTAAAATATTTAATTCCAAAATTAAAATGATTCACCAGCTTGTGACAATGATCGCAAAATCAGATAATAAATTAAAAGCTCACAATATAAAATGGGGCAAGTACAAAGACAGTGAGATTGATATAGAATCTCGTGCTGTTGCTGCACTGTGCTAGTATCATATCTAAAAGTAGAAGAGAGTTAAGAGGACCTGAGGTGTGTGTGTATCTAAATGTATGATGTACATTTGTTTATGAATTATGTGTGTGTTTATCAAAAATTGAAGTGACTTCAAATCAATAAAAATTAATAAAATACAAAGAAAAAAAAGAAGGCAAACCCAAAGTAGGTATCAGCTACTCCTGTTAAGAGTATTTTTTTGCGTGCTGATGGAAAAGAGAATACAATAAAAAAAACACGGGTTTAAATGACTTTTATTTTACCATTGAAGTGTCAATGGTAAATTCCTTCCAAACCAAGTCTTGACCTAAGGTCGATTCGTGTCGTTTGCTCAAAAACCAAACCTCCTATTCTTTTGCCAGCTCTTAAGACTAGCTCTCAAGGGTTGAAAAACGTCGACAGATATAGTCTGATATTCATGCTTTTGTACGTGACCATACAAGTCATTGATCCACTGCTGTGTGCTACAAGAGATCTTTCACTGGTGACCTCGGCATTCAGTAAACCATGCATGAGCACGTTATAATTGGACTGAATTCGTATCATAAGTTGCACCGATTCAACTGTTTGATTTTAGTCTCGTCTTTTTTTTCTTCTTGTCCTCACAGTAACAATATGTCTACAATAAATTAGACCTTCCTTGAATTGCAGATTTCTCACCAGGGCGGGGAGGAGAGATAAATATCGTAACTGGAACTTAGGCCCTTTACAGTCTGTTAAGAACGATATTTCGTGATTGAATTGGTTTTGGTGCGTGATGCAATGGAGTCTGATTTAACACAACGAGTCCAATTTTGGCAAAAAAGGTCTATTTTGTTCGGGAAAAATCTGAAACATGGCCAAACGAAGTATCATAACCTCTACTTTACCTGTCTTGGAAAATTCAGTTTGAAGATGGCGAAATTGCTATGGGAGCAAAGACTGTCGGTTTTTGAAAATGTCCGGTGGAAAAGGGATTCATACATTGAATACCTCGTGTGAGTGAAAAAAGCCAAATTCCAAACAATTTTACGACCCGCAAAATTGGATTTAAATAACAAACTTCCTATTACATTCGAGTTTATTTTTATAATGAGAACTGCATGACTTACCTGCTTCAGGTTGATCAGCCTGCAAAACGTAGGAAAAAAATATATTAATAGCCCATTCAAGTGGTATGCTTAGTAGTTACTTCTTGGTATTACACAAGAAAGCGCTGCATAACTATCTTATACCACGCCATAAAAAATACGGTGGCCAGCACACTCAAAGCAGTGTACAATGGGAAGCTTAGGTGTAATAACGTCGATAGTATACAACGGCTTTCCTGTATTCTGATTGGCTGTATTTTCTATGACATGGTATAAACGGGGTTAATAACTGGTTAAATTTTCAAAGGGTAAATTGTTCATGTTGACGTGGTTCAATTTTCTTCGGGACTATCTGACCGTCAACCAAATGAAACATATGAAACGAATACTTCAGAACATAGCTCATATGTAAATTGTTTGTGGACTGCCAAATCCCCATTTCGGTTATGTGATTATTTCAAGCAAAAGAGGTAATATTATATTCAGCGGTTTTTCATGCGGTACTATTTATGCCGTGTAAGATGGTTTGTACTAGCTAAATTTAAAGCCCAGGAATGTCTAGCTTTTGCTATTCCATTGGAAGCTGTTGAGCAGTAGCAGATTTTTTATGCTGTAGAGAGTGTTTGTAACTTTTCAACCCTAATGTGAGACCATTCAAATGAAAGCTATTGAGCAGTACTTTCTGACGCGGTACTGTTTATTATGCTGTACAAGGTGGTTCCAACTTTTAAGTCTGTTGATGAAACCCTAGTGTGGGGCCATTCTGTTGATAAAACCCTAGTGTGTGACGATTGAAATGAAAGCTATTGAGCAGTACTTTCATGTGGTACTGTTTATTATGCTGTACAAGGTGGTTCTAGCTTTTGAGTCTGTTGATAAAACCCTAGTGTGGGGCCATTCAAATGAAAGCTATTGAGCAGTACGTTTATGTGCTGCTGTTTATTTTGTTGTGAGGTGGTTAAGATCTGTTGACTAATCTCTCGGTGTGACTATTCAAATAACCGCTATGGAACAGTATTCCCATGTGTGGTATTCTTTGTTTAATGTACACGGATTGCTCTAACGTAGTCTCTAGACTATAGTTCGCAGTGTGACCACAGAGTAACAAGTTGTGCTATTTATTACGTTGTCGTTGAGGTGTGGTTCAACCCTTTTAAACTGTGCTCTTCATTTCTCAGCCGTTTAAATTTGGACTAGGATTGAGCGAATAAAAATATCGGCTGAACTCTGTCCAACTTACAAGTACTAGGATCAAACTCTGTTCATGACGATTTCCGTTCCTGTAGGTTAAATCTAAGCGTGCTTTTGTGTTTGTTTGAATTATCAGGCAGGGTTCTTGTCTCGGGGATAATTTCAGGGGGGTTGTTTGGATTTCGTTTCTAGTTTTCCGCTGTTTAAATTGTTTGGTAGGAAAGCGGGGGTGTTGTTTTATGACGAAGTGATATTAGCGCCTCCTTGCTGTGTTATCTGGCTTGCGAACGACAGCATTCAGGCGAGTGATGGAACTCGCCTCATCTGTTAAAAAAATAGTCGAGATTTCCATTAAATTGATGAAAATGCCATGTCCAAGACGACTCCTAGAGTTTTTTCCATGCCCTTTTATCATTAGAAGTGGAGATTGTCATCAGATGAGACAAAGGAAAATTTAGGGTCAGTTTGTGGTAATTATAGAACCTAGTTTGTTTTTGCTTCAGTGATTAAATCAGCTTCAACTGACTAAAAAATAACCTCGACATTTCCGTAGCAGACTTGATAGTTTGGGTAATCCACATATCGCTTATTTGTGCTATGCATTTTGAAGTCCAGTGATTCAACAAGACATATAAAGAGAGTGTGCAAGGCTTAGATGGTTTTATGGCAGATTCTTAAAGGGAGTTTCCCTTATCAACATGTGTCTGAGTTTACAATACACGATGAAATGTTAACAGGCCCTCTAACGGCATTTTCAATGTATACCCGTGAGATAAGAACAGGAATTACGTGACTTCCTTTGTCCAAACGGAAGGGCTCCCCTATTGTCTGTATGTAAAAGAAAATAAATAAAATAAGGTATTTGCATTAAAGCACACTTGCTACTTGTCTTGTGTACAATTAAATTGGTGATAAAAACGAGACTGCAGGAAATACTCTGAAGTCTCCATACAAGACTTATTTCCGGTCATCTTGGGGAATTTGCCATGTCACCCGTAATTACACGTGTGTGTGTATGCAAAACGTGTTCTTCAGTACATCAAGTCCTGCGCGGATGAAATTTGAGGGAAAAAAAAAACGTGTCCGGAAGTATAGGTTCTGTTAGGAATAGTGGGTTCTTCTCTTTAGCTCAGTCTTGATGATATCAGTCCTATTAAATAACCAATCAAAAACAATTCGAGCCATGATTGATCCGAGTCAATCAGTTGGTTAGCCTATCTTGTTTCTCCCGTAATTTCCGTAATGGCGATAATGACCAAGAAAACACTACATAATTTGGTTTAAATGATCCACCTCGCATAAATGCCGAGGGCGAAAATTAAGGAATGGGTCTGACAGAAAATAATTCACCAAAGAATTCGAAGATCTCTTCACAAACTGATCAAGGGTTGGATATTAATGAATTCCAGTTCGAGACTGCTTCTAAAATTCTCCTATGCCGTTGGGTACGGATAAAAGCAAAAGAGAAGTTTAACATTGAAACATGAAAGAGTAACAAAAAAATAAATAACGGGACAGAAACCCTAAACTCGTCAATGAAATGGTGTCATCGTTTGTATGTATACGTGCATTGACAAAGCGCGTCATGCAATGTCTCACCACAAATATTTCAGAACTCAATCCAGTGAATTGAAGCCTGCTGTGAAGGATATGGGAACTTCATATTCTTGTGTTTATTCTTCTATTTTAAGCAGTAGGGTTCCTTTGATATAGCTGCCATTTTACTGAGCTCAACATCTAATGCAAAAAGGTTCAATTTTGCAGCCTTTTCCGGCCCCAGCTTTGGTACACTAGATTGTTTAAGAAGGTTTTACAAGAAGTACAGACTAAACATTGTAAAACTACGGAAACGTCTCGTGTTCTGTTTGGCAGAAGTTACCTGTGTCGGCGACCTTGGCAGTTTAGAGTGGCAATTTACAATATTGTGGTGTAAAAATCTTTCTAAAATCGACTGTCAACACTATTCATCGTAAACAAATATACTGATACCCTGGATTGGCATGCCAGCAGAGCCATGGAATGTTGAGTTAGTCACAAACTTATTTACCTCCTAGATATGTCGATATCGTTTTCTACCCTGTGGCGATTGAGTTCCAACATGGGTATGAAACAAATTCTTCCCATCCCAGAAACAAAGGGCGACGTCATTTCTTCCGTCAAACAAAGAGTATCTAGCACTTTTAACACAGATTACTCTTGATAAATGATGTCGACCCGTTTTCTTTAAGTGCTTGAAAATTTCAGTAACTTATTACCTCTGAATTTGTGATGTGGTCTTTGAGATTGGAAAGAAACGACTTCGAACGTTACGTACAAATGACGATATCTGCGACCTGCATTTTTCGAGAAGAAAGACTACCCGATCGAGAAATTCGTCTTGCTAAATAGTATTTCCCAGGAGATCGAGACCCAACGGTAAAAAATATGAAAGTTATCAAACGCCATTGACGGTTACTTGGAGTGTTCACAGCCGCTGCACGGTTATTGTGGGGTCTTTAACTGATAACCATCTCTTGCATTGTGACTGACCTTAATTCTGATTCGTTGAAAACGCATTATTCAAGGCTGGCTCGTGACCTCAAAGCGTTCCACTGTTTCACTTAAACCTCTTAGTTTGAATTCTCAAGTTATCCTCTGGCAGAAGATTATTTCAGATCGAATCAGTAGTGACAGCATTAACAAGAAAGCGACCTCTGTCGCTGACCTAATAACTTGCCATATTTCCTTATATTGTAGCTCGGTTGATATGGACGTAATATTTCAGTCGAGCTGTTTTAGATTCTCAGTTTAAATCTCAGTGTTTTACTCGTCAGCTGAGCCGCCATAGATTTCTTGGACGTGTTTTACACGTTAAATGCAGAGTTTTCTTGTGTTGGGGTCCCAGACATATCAGCTCTACTGATGTCAAGTAGCGACTTTCAAAAGAATCCAGGAGTGGGTGACCCGCACATAAAATATATCTACCTCTGTGTCAATCAATTTACATGTCATAACCATCGTGTCATAAGCTTTTGTTTCCTTGAAAAGAACTTGACATCATTCGCACTAGCACATGGAGAGAACAAGCCCTGTGCAATAGAGAAAGCGTGAATTGTTTCCGCGATGGGAGAGAAGCAGATATCCTATCAGAGTGTACGATCTAAAATAAGACCAAAATAACATCAACCCATACCAGGCAACCCATTATTTCAGCTTACAGTGGCAAGAATGGTTTGACATGGGAAACGGGGAGATGAAAAATGAAGCACTCCGCTGCGTGGTCCAGAGGCTATTTGATACGTGCTCTGTTCCTATGGACTGGCATGGTTAGACATCTTGTTATCTTTTGTTAGCGGGAGGAGCAAATGATGAACAGGCTCTTCAGTTTATAAACAATTCTTCACTCCTTACTCTCTTGTACAAGTTATTTTAGCAGTTCAAAGCCTCAATTATAAACATTAGTCAGTGCTGTTATAGAGTAGAAAATAGCATCGCTCCACCGTAAGTCAAACACTGGGTCACGCCTGTATGATTTAGGTACTGATAAAGTCATTTGTATTAATTCCCAAACGAGATTCACACATATGGTTTCCATTAAACGCTAAAATGTTCGTTTTGTTGGGCATGTGTCGCTAAAAAACTCCCTACCACGAACTAAAATACCAGTTTTAGAGACATCTGCGGTAATGTGCTGAGTTCCGGACAAAATTGCGATCATTGCAGTAAAATCTGCTATTAATGTACTCGGCAATTTGAAAACAATGCGAGTATTTTCACGCCAAAGAGGATTTCGCAAAGTCCCTTCGTAAACATTGCAATTGTATTGTTTTATTTCCTTATTCTACGTCATACGGTGCAAATTGTTTTCAGTAAAATGAAATCCAAAGAGCAAATCTAACAAGAGAACTTAATTGAATGGTCCCAGAGATTGCATTCCATCCAAATGAGCGTCTTTTTTGCTCCAGAAAAAGAAGGAATCGCTAATCTGCTGTTAAAATCTCGGAGAATGTATTTCTTCTCAAAAGAACAGAGTTCAATAGATTGATTACAAAATAAACGAGAAGCAAATTTCCATTTGCTGCCCAAAAAAACTTTTGTTTGGCAAGAGGTGTTTAGATGGATCACCCAGAGGACCACAACTCGAAAGCTGATCAAGGTTTTCTTATTCCTTTTAATAATAAATAAAAGGAGATAACATTGAAATCGCTTGACTGTCGTTGATTAAAAAACGTGCAAGGTCAGTTTGCCAAAGCACTTTTAGCAACACTTGAAAACGTTACGGTAAGTGGAATGTGGCCTGCCCGAGTCTCGGCCACAATTAAGCACGTGACGAATGCAAGAGATCTACGGCGATTATCCCAGTAAATGCCAAGTAATTCTTGAGTCCGTCCGTCAGAATCTTTATAATTATTTTAATTGAGTTAGCGCCTCTTGAAAATGTTTTTTACTTGGCAGATTTCAGTGCAAAGGAAGATATATTTCGTTCGTTGATAAGTGTTTGCGTGCAAATAGAGGCGAAGGTATGTTACGGTGCCAACGTTTGGCAATACTGGCGGCGTTCTTGCGAGAAACTCGCCTTTTAAACCTTTTTAATAAAAAAGCTACACACTGCGACACTCTTTAATCTCTCAGAAAAGGAAAAAACACTTACCTTTTGAAAAGTCTTGCCTTCTGTTAGTCTAAAAATGCCTTCGGCGTCGAGCATCAAGAAGGCAACCAATAGGCACATTTGGCGAAGAATCCGCTCTGCCTTCATGATGCCTTGAGGATCTGCTCTCACTTCTCAATTCTAAAAAATGAATTGTATTGACTTAATATGTGAGACGAAGTACAATCTTGCACTCCGAGAGGGCGCGCGCGAACGACTGAACTCCGATATGCCGTCAGGACGGTTGAGCGCTCTGATCTGCTTTAGCTGAATGCCACCTGGCGAATGTGGCCTGATGAATTGAGAGATCGTGTTTACCTATGCGTGGTAGACCACACAAGGAGGTGACAGGCGTTTTAATGACACACCCCTTGGATTAATCAACTTGAAATGATCGACTGGGAAGACAGAAAACTAAAACGCAATTCAAAAAAACAGCTTGGTGTCAAGCAGACGAGACGACTCATATTTGCTGCGTTATTATATGTCTGTGTGGCAAATTGGTCTAACACGACCATAACGATGTTCTTTTCGAAGTTTCCCGTAACAAAATATTGTCTTTCCATACATGCGGTGTCAAGAACAGATAATGACCACAACTAGAGCTCGTTTTAGATTTTAGACAAAATTATCACGTTAACTGGGCCTTTATGGTTTTAGTTACCGAATTGTAGGGTAACTCGGTCTGAAAATTGTTAGTTTATTTTGCTGCCCCTTGATTTGACATAAACTCTTGGACACGCGTTTTTGTTAGTATTGTTTTAGTATGTATACTCCACTAGATGACTTCCGACAACCCCAAGCATCTGTTTAGGGAATTATTTCACGTCAGAGGAAGTTTCGAACGTAACAAGATTTTTGCATACTGGCAAGGTCTCAAAGCTGGCAATGAGGCTGGTGCAGATAACATTTGACCGCATGAGCTCTCAATGAGAGTCTTTTTCCGTGAGAAACGCGTCGACACAAAAAACCCGTCGTGAGAATCCAGACCCGCAATTAACGCCGCAACGGCCTTATCTTTTGATCTCGTCAATTAGAGTTTATCTTGACTAAAATCTAGTGTATATTCTCATTACATTTAATTGCAAAGTGTGGGAAAAACCGAACCACCGCGAGACTGCGTCTAACACTTCCCAGGCTATGCAGGGATTTACAGTGAGGGGCGATTGAAGAATGTTACATTCATGAATGCAAAGTGTCTGCAAGGTCACTGTTCCTCGTTGGGGACGCCGAACGCTCTGAGCAAGTAGACAGCACATCTCTCATTGGAAGCATATTAGCGAAAAATGTTTTTCTAAAGAAATGAATAGCTTTGATTGTTATCGCTTAGAGTTTCTCGGTATGTGCCAGCGTAGTAGCTCCAATTAGACACACAAAGGTTGCCAAAATCTTCAAGCAATGCTCTTAGATGTCACTCTTCAGCATTATTCGCAGGGCGCCTCGTAGGCGACCTGCTTGAGATACATTTTAGGCTTTAATTGAAATATTATTGCATGCAATTCACTGAGCTGTCGTCACTCTTGGTTTTGTTAGTGAAGAAAAGAACAAGCTTCGACTCGATCCCGCAGTTGATGCTTTACACGCAAACCAGATTGCAGCATAAGCATAAGTGTTCCCTACAGCACTGGTCTGGCTTCTGGGCGTACAAAAACAATTCCTTCACATAGGTACGGAACAAGATGCGTGAATCAGCCTAAAAATAAGACAAATCTTGACAAACCCCCAAGAAAATGATTGACAGAGCTGACAAATGCCTTTCAAAATGGGACAAATTTCAAACAAGGTTTGACAGTTTCGTGGTGAGTTGGAATTTTAAGTTCTAATTGTTCTTGCTGGGAAATATTTCCCGGACATTTATACCCTAAGGCTGAGTCTCTATCACCATCGTTTTTAAGTGTTTCCTTTTTGAAGACTCAAAACAGCTTTCTTTTCTTAAATGCATTTTCTCCAAAAACCCTAATCCTTTAATTTTATTGTAAAACCAGTTTATGTTGTCCTCATGAAAAACCATTTCCTTAGATGATTTTTTCGCCCCTAATCCTGTTTCTATGTTCAAAGTCCTGTTATTTCCGGTGATGATCTATTTTGATCTACTATAGAGAAAAGTGAATTCTTTGAACAGAGAGAGGCATTCACAGCAAAAGAGAAAAACAACAAATACCTAACCTCTGGTCACTGTCATCGGTTAATGATCCATTTTTCACTAATGTACTCTAGAGAGAAGTGAACTCTTTGAACTGATAGAAACATTAAACTACAAGAAATTAAGTGAGAAAAACAACAAATACCTATTCTTTGTTCACTATCATCCGTGATCTATTTTTGACCAGTACTAATAAGAGAGAAATGAATTCTTTGAACAGAGAGAGATATTTACTGCCAGAAATGAGAAGTGCCTATCCTCTGGTCACTATCATTGATCTTTGTTTGACTACAGAGAGAAGTGAGTTGTTCGATCCTGGAGAGACATCTAACCACAAAAAAATAGAAAAACAACAAATGCCTATTGTTTGGTCACTGTTTGTTTGTTTCAACGAGCGTTAGCACTAAGTGCGGATTATTTCCCCCTAAGTTCTCTTTCTCCAAGTGTTCTAGTAATTATTGCCACTATGTCACTGGCCACTCGATTCTTGCTCTATTAAAACAACGCCTAGTCAACTAGACTGAAATATATTATCACCTTCTCATCTTTTGGCTATGGCTGGTTTAGTTTTAGTAGTGTTATCCAAAGTTCCTACTTTTAGAGCAGAATAAATAGCTCTGGTTATTGAGCATCAGTAGTTTGACCTGTGTGGGAAGCCCGGGGGTGGGAAGTGGGCACGCTGTGCGTTGGACACAGCTATTCAAGCTGCAAGGACACTTTCTCAGTTAACGAGTTATTGGGCAAACACCTTTATGCTCTTACGGCGTCTCTCTAGTAAGCCGTATAATGATAGCTACTGATACCAATTGTTGGGCCACAATCTGAAACATGTCGAGTTCACCGGCCGGCGGCCATGGACTAGCATGATCCAAGGTTCATTGTGGTAGCATGCCCTCCGTCGGTTGATGCCGGATGGGCCACTATTCACGAGAACCTATAGCTTTCGACAAGCAGGTCAGGAATCATTTAAACTTAAGGACAGTCAAAATTATGCCAGCTGTCTGAATGCCATCTCTAATTTCCACTTCTTTCGTTCAAAGCACAATTTCGTACCGTTTTCAGGCACATTTTGGTTAGCTCTGTCCAAATTATTGCCCTGCCATAACAGTTTCAACCGATAGCCAGCATATTAATAACAACTTGTTGAACAGCTTGACAACTGGCGAATTATTCTTTAACATTAACTTAATTAAAGTATTTAAGTACACCAATGAATCAGTGATTCACACGTCTACCAGCCGTTTCGTGGTGTCAAGAAATCTGACGGAAATAACATTAGTGCCGAGTCACTTCGAAAGGTGGTAATTGATTCTAGATTCCTCAGTCGATCGTGGGATTCCAAAGTCATCTACAATAAAATATCGACACGGTTAACAGGCGAGGGCAGACATGGTCCGATAACTGAGCTGCCCATAGCCCACTCAGTGTCCGAATGATTTAGCTGGTGAACTGAAGGCCGAACCTAACAGGACACCAAACAGTCGACGAGAGTTCGGGTCGAGGGAGTGAAGCCGTTGCTACAAGAAGTCTCTTCGATCAGTACTCCTCAGTCGAAGTAGGTGGCACTGATACTATATGAGCCGCACGATTCGAGAGTAGAGGGTTAGCACTCAACAAACAACAAAAGCTCATTCTTAATTAACTCGTATAAAACTTTAGCCGAATAGGTTCACTTTACCAAGATGGCTGAAATGCAAGAGTTCATTAACATCACGACAGTTGGTTAAAACAGGTTAAAGACAGCTAGAGTTTTAACGCTCGTTAACTCCTTCGTCTTGGCGACAGAGCCTCGTTCCCTAGTGTTTTTATTGCTCAGTATCGGAAACGTTTGGCTGTTCTATCTTACAGGTTCCCTCAATAAGGGTCTGCCCTCGTGCCCAAATAAGGTTAGGCATACAACCTTCGTTTTTCTTTGCTAAGAATGTTCTAGCTCTCTCTTTAGGATGTCCTGTTTCAAAAATGTATTTTGTCAATTGTTTCCTGATATTTCCGATAATATCTTTAATCCTATTTGTGCCGGGAACGTGGGACTGATAAGGATTTGTTAAAAATACTAAAATCTAATTTTCACCGGCAAAGCTGATCACAAAAATTGAAATCTAGTCTTCCGTGGCAAGGCGTGCCTGCTAGCATGTCATCACTGCTCTAAGTTATTATTCCATTGTACTTAGCAGGAACTTGGCAGGGTCGTAATTCAACCGTCCGCTGATGAATGGTCATGTTTTAACTTCAGGAAGGGCCTACGTGTGTGTAGTAGTTTCCTAAATTGTTGACAGTCAATTGAATTTTTCAAATCACACGGTTTTACTGTGTAAACATCTACTTTATCACCTCTTTAGGTCATTTAAGATGAGCATGGCATCTTCCCAGACTAACACGAGACAAACTAACTTTTTTTTTTCATTCCAACCCTCGCTCGATATACACTACTTCTCTTTCTTCAGGGTGCAATAATATCCTCTCACCTGTGGTATGGAGAAATTGTTTTGCCAAACTGCGAACGAAAGATTATATTCTTTGACTCTCCTTCTTCTGTCCGACGGCAGCAAACATGGCAAAATCCTGTGCCTAAAAGTACATCGTTTGCATTGTCAGACAGACTCTGGTGTCCCACGCCATTCCACGTATTCATAATAGCATGTTATTTCTCTGTGTTCAGCTGTACTTATGCCAGTTTACCAAAAGGAGGTCTGGAACCCTTTTTATTACGAATGCTGGCAAGTTCAGAATGAAAAAATGCTAAAGTTCTTTTCGTAAAAGCTTTGACACATGAAAGAAGTGTCTAGCCATATTACTGGATTTCGTTGCCTTTGGAATCTGGGATTAAATGATGAACTTATTTTGATCACCCAAACAGCTGAAACTGAAAAGAAGCCATGTGAGTATGTTTGGTATTCTATACCCAGGGTCGGCTTTAGAGGCAACTATGCTAAACAAAATCCAGTTTAATCTTTTGCACGAGGGCTAAGGGAAGCGGTGCTACTGTTAGGGAAGCTTTAAGTCACTTTGGTGAGAGAAGGTAAATTAAACTTCAAACGAGTCCAGGAAGATTTCAATAACTCATGACGAGACTGGCGCTAATTAATTTAATTTGTTCGTTGTTGTAAGTGGTGGTAGTGGTTTTTTTGCTACACTAATCCGGCATAAAATTTGGGGTCACTTCTTTGCACACTATACGCACTACATAATCTACCGGACACGTTTCACCAAATATCATTGAGAACGGAGAAGTCAAGGTGTTGTTTTTAAGGTTTCGAGTACAGGAGGGTACATTTGCATCTAAGGGACTGTGCAGCTTGCAGTGTCCCGTACGTAACTCGTGCCTGTTGCTGTAAGGTCATTTAGGTTAGCCTGTCTATTGATACTTAGTTCAATATACGGACATCTTGGAGCCACCACTATTCTGTTTGATATCGAGGTCAATCGAAAGATCAGCCGATATCGATATATCTACCACTATCAGTTCTTGTTCGACCACACGAGCAGTCAAGCTTTGCAGTGAGGAAAATATCTCATCAACTCCTGTTTCGTCACACAGCTTCCCCTCCATCTCTGACAGTCCTGTAGTTGCCTATTTTCTTACGATCGCTTTTACGTATGCTAAGGTGTCAGGGATTTTGTGCTTCTTTTCCTTTCGATTTTGCAATTCTTGCGATCTCAGTGCGTTTTTTTTAAAAGGCCCATTATTTGGTTCCGCCCAAATCAACTTGTACTGAAACGACGGTTTTAAGAGTCTTTAGATTCCCCAGACAGGGTCGTCTTGTTCATCCGAGCTAAGGTCGTTTTTGGTATAAAAATGGCCACACGACAAAGCACGCGCCAGACAAACTTAACGTTCTTTAGTGATTCGCTCTAGACGAAAGTGCTTCAGAAGGAATCGGTGACCTTTTGAGTATTTGTAACTGAATAAGGCTTCAGACGAAATGAAACAATTCGAAGCTGTAGATCAGTTTATTACCTTTAGAACCTGGAATGATAAGAGGCAAAATGCGAAAACAAGTGCGGCTTATCCCAAAGTCAAATCAGTAAATCTTAACAAATTGACCAGGAGTAATGCATCAGCATGTTTTAAGAATAAATAAAGAATTTTCTGCATCTGATGCGAGTTTTGATTCCTTAGAAAACAACCTATTAAGCAGATTACGACATTTAAGCTGAATAATTTAAATAGCTAATTTCTGGGTACGTGATTCTATCTTGATCGCTGTCGACCCGTGGAAAATCAATTCTATCTTTTACAATCCGATTGAATGTTGCTTATGTTGTTGAAAACTTCCACGTCGTTCTGTAATGTTTTAAGTTGAGGACGCATGCATTTGGGTACTTTTAGCGCTCCAAAAAGCGATTCTCAGCCTTCTGGGCTTATACAAATACAAACAGTACGGGTTTTTGACAACCGCTGCCGGATGGTCGCTTTCAGGATCTAAGAGGAAAAGGAACATATGAGGAACTTGCCAGAAGACAGATGGAACCCGGAGATGGAACTGCTTTTATTAGTCAAGCTCGATCAAGGCATGTCAAAATACAATCTTAAAGTAGAAATGAAACAATCTGAACAAGCTCGCTCTTGTAATGAACCTTTTGCTTTTCTTTCCTTTTACCCATGATGTAAATTAGAAACGTTCACTGCATGACTGTGGTGGCGACCATAGCAAAGGAAGTACAGGGAGCTTAATATCAGAGGGGCGTAACTTACATCCCAGGGGCTTGTAACTGAAAAGGGTCCATACTGGGAAATAGATTGGAGGGCGCGTGACTCAGGAGGCTGGCGTTACGGAGTTTACGTTAGCCACACATGACTTTACACACGTTGGTTTCATGGTGGGTGGTCTGTTGACACGACGCGGCTCTCCAGCGGGGTTTCTTACTGCAGCTAATCTTTGAACGAAAGGAAATGAAGCGGTACATTTATGTTCTGCTAGCAGAGCACGTACTTGAGGGCGAGGTCATTACAGAATCGATCAAAGAAAACCTACAGAGCAATGGATTAAAATAGCCTGGGACTGTTCACGAAGCAAATACAAGAACGTTTCAAACTGAGTAGCACCAAAATAAAGTTGGGTACGTTTTGACAAGGCGAATTGCTGAAAGATCTTCCTTGATTAATACTTCTGGTGCTGCAATGTAATCATGGCTAGATCTGGTTTCGTCAGTTCAAAAAAGAATTTCAGGAACGTGGATTTTGTTCTTCGGGCACGCGTAGAACTATCTGTGTAGGAGAAAAGGCCAAGGAGCCACTAAAAATACTCTGACCCTTCGCGTATGTGTATTTCATTTCTCTTGACCAAAGTATGGTTTACAAAGCAAGTTCACGAAGAATAGCTGTCAGCGATGAAAGATGAAACAAAGAAGGAAAGGCTAGGTGCTTTTTCCCAAAAGGCGAGATTTGTCTGTGCGTAGTTTTGTGTAACTTTCAGTGTTTTGCGTTTTTCGAGCGAAGCAGTGATTACAGGAATGCATTAATTCCCCAAAAATCCAATTTCTTTTTTCTGTCAGTTCATTGCAGACAGAATGACGACTAAGAACTAGGTACAACGGATTATAATGGTAGATGATCCTTTTTAATTGGCAAAATTCAGTCAGGTCTAACATTAAAATAAATATTTGCAATATTGATAAGGACAAATTATATTCCGAGCTTGCCCAAATGTCTAACCAAGAGCAAATATACGGCGCACACCTTACGCGCCAGTTTATCCTCTCACGGGCTTTCGCGCACGCGTGCCTCCATAAATAACGCGCTATAAATATATTGGGTGTAAAGCAAACAATCACTTATTACATGCAAAGCAATATTTCATGTGCTGCTAGTGTAAATTTGAACTAGAAGTTGTAATCGCTATTTTTGACCGACTTCAGTAATTATCGTCCAAAGGTATTCATTGCTTCAAGTCTACGTGAGGAGCGGAATAAGGAGATTGACAAAATAAAAACAATTACACCTTTTGCAGAAACGCAAGTTGACGAAGGGCTCGAGAGGATCTGGATTAAATAGGTAGTAATTTCAAATTTGGACAATTTACCAGTTGACAGTGTGGAGGGGGAACAAGGCCAAATCTGTCAGTCAACATTTAAGATCATTTGTCAGTTGTCAGCTGAAGTGCTGGCCATTTGTTGCCCATTCAGAGCTCCTGGTTTCTTCGTGCAATCTGTCGAAACAACAGCTTCTGTTTCGTTGGAGTTTCTCGTCGTCCTTACTTTCTGAAATCATGCTGACTCAGTTTTCAGAGGTGGACGGGGAACATCAATTGTATGCTTCAGTTGACGAGTTTCTTAATTCTTCCTACATGACGGCTTGACAATACATTACTATCGTACGGAGAAATTATGTTTCAATCACTCTTGGAAATCGAAGCCTTTTCTTTCTTACTCTTTTCCCAATTTTTCCTTGTGTCTCGATTGGCAGTGAACTAAACATTCAAATTTTTAAATTGAATGTTTAGTTCACCGCCGATCGAGACACAAGGAAAAATTGGCCACAAATGACATTGTATGACTCAAATATTTCCGTCTGTAATCAGTAAAACCCATAGAATGTATAAATAAAGGTAGGTGGTCCTAACTTAAAACATTTCCTTATTACCTCTTCTCTCGTCACTTCAAAGAGCAGTTAAATTTGTACCAAAGATGTTTACTTACTGTTGGGCTCTTTGTTGACCTCTATAAACTTTACTCATTTAATTCAAACCAGATAAGGAGTGCATTGTGGCAATTTTTGTAAGAGCATTTTTTGTGGTTATATAGGACATAAACATGTTTTCCTTAAAGATCACGGTGTTTCGTTTCACGGTGAGGGGGCAGCTGCACACATGCAACCCCGATACTGCCAATCGATACTTGATTTTTTTCACTCCGGCGAGGTCTAGAAAATTATCCTTAATATATCTTCCTCAATTAACTTGCATATCAATCACCAGTTTTTTGCTCTCTCTCGCTCTCTCTCGTCCATCCCGTACTTGCTGCTATTTAAATTATCTTGAGCATTTAAGTACAAGGTCCGGCCGGTCCTTAAAGCCTCATAGCAAAGATTTTGGGGAATCAAATGGACAATATTTGCTGATTTCATGGTGCATACTGTCGAATTTTTAAATCTACCCGATTAACAAAGTGATGTGGCATAGCAAGGAGAACGTTTAGAAGCACAACACCTGTGAGAAATGACTCAGAAGTAAACCGATGACACGAATCGTAACATAACGGTGGAGAGCAATTACAGATAACGGCACATGGCCGACTACGAGTGCCCACCACGCATGCACCTAACTTTAATACCACTGACTCCTGCATTGACGATACAGGCACGATGCGTTCAAAGTTGTTTATGCTTTAGTTGTTGCTATTTTCCCACTTGTTTACATTTGTTGTTGTTGTTGTCGCTGTTGTCGGTGGTGTTCTTGTACTTTGTTTCGTGTTCAGACATAAAATTTAGTCCACACAGAAAATTGTAAGGTTTGACCTCGCAAGTAGTTTCATTTTAACTCTAGCAGTGACGAAGAGATGCCATATAAAAAAAACTTTTTCCCTGGTCAGCGGGGACAATCGTCCAGAAGTA
>Ga0126339_10000179_pt1 | contig 28416 bp, 7 predicted proteins | sample OrbTmetagenome_2_FD_92532 | JGI IMG/M metagenome (GOLD analysis project Ga0126339, IMG submission 92532) | Coral microbial communities from Petempiche,Puerto Morelos, Mexico - Orbicella T R C metagenome | ecosystem: Host-associated > Invertebrates > Cnidaria > Coral | place: Petempiche,Puerto...
TACCATTATTATTGTTGTATACCTTGTAAATAGCTAATCTTATTATATCTATAACATTCTGGGAAGCACCTCGAATGGGTACCCTCGCGCTTTCTCTTTTGGGAATGAATCTCTTTTCTTCTTTTTTGAACTTTTTGCCCTTTTACATAAACCATTGTTACATAAAAACTGTTAAAGGAAAGGGAGGACGGACAACTACTGACGGTAAAAAGGGTCAAAACATTTAATAAAAACGTTTCGGTCAGAGACCTTCGGTTACTACAACTTTTGAATAAAAACGAGCTTTAAATGAGATTAAAGTGCTAGTGATTACGTAATTAAGATTGAAATGCTAGTGATTATGTAATAAGTGACAACTATCAAATAAGGTACAAGATTACATAAAAGAACAGAAAGTGGTGCTAATTAATTGACGACAAAAAACAAAACAAAACAAAACAAAATCAACGAAGCAAAAAATACTGAATAAGGCGACAAAAAGCTACTCTGAAAATAATTAACAAAAGATGAGAGATAAAACCCAAAAATGAAAAAAAAAAAAAAAAAATTAAAAACCAAACCGGCTAAAACGAATAGGATGACTGAAGAAACAAGCGGCAAGTACTAGAAACAGGTGAACTCACCCTCACTTAACGTAAACATCAACCGAACCAAAATCCCAAAACAAGGCCTTTGGAGCCTGAAAGGGCTGATAAACAACAAAATCCCTGGAGGGGCCCTTAAACAATATTAATCATGCATAATAAGTTCCCTGGGCAGGGCTTTTGAAACCACCTAACACCTAAAAGGCTGTCAAAATACAAGAAAAGGGTATTTCAACGATTAATCAGGAACGTAAGCTATGGGAGCGGAAATTAATTAAAACAAATTCTGTTTTTTGAATCAAATTCCCTTCTTTTATTTAAACCGTGGGATGCCAAAGAGAACAGCTGAGCACTCCAATAAGCCTCTTGTAATTAAAAACTTATCGATCTCAGAAGAATTGTTTGGGGCCTGCACCTGATCAATACATTGAAATGAAAAATCACCTAGAGTATGTTGGATATTGTTGAAATACACTGCTACTTCACAAGTTGCTTATTGGAATACACAAGAGGCTTATTGGAGTGCTCAGCTGTTCTCTTTGACACCCCACGGTTTAAATCTGATCTCTCATGCAGTTGCGAATTTTCTTTGGTCTTATAAAATTTCTGTTTAGCATTATATTAGTCGTACAACAAAACGCTACAGATCGATCACAAAAGAAGACATTAGTTTCCATTTCTTATTTAACAGTCACTCCGTTAACATGTTCGCTGGTAAGGTCCACAATCAATATTTTAGCACAATAATTGACTCCAAAGTAAAAGTCAGTTGTGAAAAACGTGTTGATTGAGCTCAAAAGGCCATTAATGAAAAACACAACGTTACTCTGACTTATGGTTTAAAGAAAAAAGTTAAGCTTCTTTGCCTTCGAGATAAACTGGGTTTAGTTAAGTGTCATAAGAAATGGGTATTTCTTTGCTTTTAAATGAATTCTTATAAGAGAGTAAAGGGTAGATTATCCCACTAATATAATCATAGCGATTTTTTTGTCTGTTTATCAGCTCAAACAGGCGACCTGTAGGCAAGATTGTCCTCTGTTAGGCCTGTCTCTGCATAATCCGGATAGTTAATTGAGAAGCACCTCAAATGAAAACAATCGCAAACAAGATATCACTTATAGTCTTTAGTTATAATCTTTCAACTGAATTGATGTGATTTCCTCATAAGCCGTAAAAAGTTAATTCAGCCAGCTAACACACACAGTCTGAAAATCGGCAGAGAGAGAGATGAGCAGACACATTCAGAAACCGTGGAGAGTGTGTGGAGAAGATGAATACTGTGCGAATTCCACATTTCCAGTGAACTGCAGAATTTTGAAATTCATAGACATCGAAGTTCTCAGATTTGACAAGTTTCTATAACTCTACAAACGTGGTATAATATTAATGAAAATTTCCCACGCTTTTTTCTAATTAGCTTATTTATGAAATAATCGGTTGGATTTCTAATTGAAAAATGCAAACATTGATCTGTACTAGTTCTGATCCGTCTATTCACAGACGATACTAAGGTATTGTTAAAGCCGTCCCATAAGGTTTAGCACGTGCTGGTGTTCCAAAACTGTGATAAATCGGGATGTGGTAACCGCGAGATGTTATGACTATTCGAGAGTCGGCCAGTTTTCATATACTATACTGATTCGCCGCTCTAGAGGCATATTCTTTTCAGCTTTGATCTCTAGATCTGTTTTGAGACAAAAATAATAACAGATTCTGTCTTCTCACTTCTTCTTTAAAAAACGCTTGAAAGTTTACAAATCTGTCGATAATCAACTAGCCTGTAAATTTAGCCGCCTTTCAGTGTTTTTTCTCATTAATCAGGCAAAATAAATAACGTTAAGACTCCAGCGAGCTTTATCCAGTCTAATCTTTTACTCATCTGTCAGTTATTTGCGGTCTTTCTAACTTTCCAATCAGCGCGGATCTGCGCATTTTCAGCATATATAGTTATCACGGTGAGAAAGCACGAGTCTGTAAATACCGAACATTATAAGAAACGTGGGAAGACTTTTCCGACTTCGGGACGATAAACAACACGGTTTTTTTAATGTTTAGATAACCTGATTATAGAGAAACGATTCTTTGTCAGGTTAAGCTAAAATCTTCCCCTGAGCTGTCTACAAAAACAGTGCGGCAGCTTATACTTTGTTAGTCGGATAATTTTCCTTTTTATTTTATTCTCCTTTTTATTCTCAGTATCAGTATGTTGCCAAGCAGACGTCCAGACAAGTCACGAAAGCGAAGAAATTCGTCAACTTGAGTATGCTAGTTTTCTGTGCGAACAAGCTTTCAAAGATCAAAATAAACTTCAGACCAAACGTCTGACAATCAGTGTGCAGAATTAATGTCAAAGTTAGTAAGTTGGTATATCATGTATCCAGTGGCCCGAAAAATAAAACTGATGACGATGACGACTATGATCACGTGGATGATGATGATGACGATGACGATGATGACGATCACGACTAGTAATTAATAATAATTTATTTCTTAGACAATTGTAGCGTCTCACTTGCTTATCAAGTCCAGAAAGAGTAAGAGACGGCGGTTTGCTCTTTGGGTTCTACCAGGAGCCCATTACCGGGCTCCTGGTTCTACCATTTCAAATTTACATTCCTTAATTAATGTACATACTTATTCCAAAAGAAAACGAAAATTCAGGTTCACTACATGCCGTGTTTTCCATCCTCACTTATACTTTTCAGACATTTGACAAGCCTTTGTTTTAAGAGTTTGCTTGTTACACAAAGGCTGATCCTGATCTATAGATGATCTACAAAAATATCTGTTTACAATTTAGTCCTGTCTCTTCTGGTAACATCGTGAGAACTCCGAGAAAGAGAGAGAGCCACAGTAAATATATATTTTTACATTGAGTTCAGTTTAGTCCTAGGAGGGGACCGGAGGACAATAAGCCTAAGATTTATGATTTTGGTTTGATTTCGTTTTAACGTACCCTTATTTAGTGGGAAACGGCTTCTCAGTTTGACAATTCAATAGGATTTTTTTATTTATTTACCGGTATTGAACTTAACAGTGTCAAATCTTTCCTCGCGCACACTTCTGAACACTTCTCTTTGCTGTGAGAAAACTCAAATCACAGCAGGCATATATAGCGACAAATGCAACTTATCTGTAGGTAATTAACGATGTTTAAAAAAACTCTACTCCTCAGTAACAAAGGTAACAGACTTATGTTAACAGACGTATGTTAACAGACTTGTCGAATATAATATTTAATACTCGCCACTTGCCCTTATTAAACAATATTCCACAAATTTAAATTATTAGCAATGTGTACAGAGGTGACCAAAATGAAGACTAAACTTATTTTCATAAATATCTCAGATTTCTGCATAGATCTTATTACTTTAAAAAACAACAGCTTAATCTTTTCGGCTCTAACTTCCAACTTCTTTACGGTCTCAGACCAAATAAAAATAAGTTATTTTATCTAAACCACTCACTGTTAGTACGTGAGAACAACTCGTCTCTTATCACTTTGGGAGAGCCTCCACTGTGTTTATACTCTGCTAGTTTTAAATCGCGTCTAATTGAGAATTAACTCAGCATTTCAGTCAAATTAATCTGAAATCTCATTAAAACGTTCAATTGTCTCCTTTAGGCCTTAAAGATTCACCGATTCTCCTCTATTCCCATCTCTTGAAAATCTTTCGCCAGAATAAGTTTCAAAATCTATGGTAGTTATGCAACAACAAACAATGTAGACCATTACTAGGGTTCCATGAAAGTAGCATTTGACGCTTACACAAGGGTGATTAAACTCTATTTTCGCCTTGTACAAATCGCCTGCATCTTAAGAAAATTGGTAAGGAGAATTTAAAACAGTATAATGAAATCTGACTTGATGTTTGAACAGATTCTCCCTAGTGATCCTTCAGGGTGTCTGTAGAAACTCTGAGGAGAGCTTGGAATTTTTCTGCTGACATTGAGCAGCGGAACGTGCATATCTGTGTTAGAAATAAAACAGCGTTCCTTTTTAAATAAGTGTATTTATGACAAATCATTTTAAATTGTATTGCGCCGAAGGGCAAATAAACTGTCCATTGTATCATCCCATTATATCTCTGACTTTTTTTTGAACTTTTTCGTTTTCCACGCAGATAGAAACTACATCAATAAATTAGCAGCTGATAAACCCAGTTGAAGTTTCAATTGAAGTTGTTCTTTCGAAAGAAAACAATTATCTGAAATCGTTTCGATATGGAATGCAACGAATTACCCAGAGGGCATGGAACATTTTTGGATAGCTATCAACAAATAAAGGGATAGAAATTTTGATAAAGACGTTTGCTTTAAAATACGTTTATCATATATTTTTTACCCTACAGTCCTTTTGTGAGTGGATTGGTTGACCTCGAGCAAAGCCCTTATAACGCTACCCGTGCATCGATGACGCGAAAAGAAAGGTTTATGAATACAGCTGAACCACAGAGGAAACGAAAACTAATTCGAAATAGCGGGAATTGGAAATAACCGATAGTAAATGACTGAAGGGCAATTGTATCCAAGGACAATTGTTTTGAGTTCGAAATAACGGGGAGTTCGAAACTAACGGAGTTCGAATTAACGGGGTCCAACTGTTCCTCGAAATGTGTATGCATATGAATGATGCATACACATAAATCATGATAAATAACGGAGAAAAATATAAAGGGCGTATAGCAAACTGGCAATGGTCATGTTAAGAATCTCAACTAAGAAGAGCTTTGAACTTAGGATCATTAAGTTACAACCCTTGCTAAATAAATCAATTAAAATATTTAGAGAGGAAGTTACATCAGCTTTAGCTCAGTGATTTTCATGCGGGCCCTCTATCGTGGTCGAATTCGAATTTGGAAATGTTGGTTCTTGTAGACGGAGGAAAACCGAAGAACACGAAGAAAAACCCTCCAATCAAGGCGTGTACCAACAACAAACTCAAGCCACATACAGCACGGGGCAGGAATCGAGGCGAGCGCTCTCACCACTGCGCCAACTCTGCTCCCCAAAAGCTTAGAATGTATAGAGTGCAGGTTTCAAGCCCTTGCAAGAAATTTTCGCAAATATACCGGGACCTGTCGACCGCGCTGCCGTCAACAAGAGGAAAAAACATTGCCCTGTTATATATGCACATCATTGTCATACAAACGACAAATCAAATTTTTTGACGTATTTTATTCCATGTATAATTTTTTTTTGCGTAAATTCGATTTATGGCTGTTTAACATTTTTTACAATGAAGCTTAACTTATGCAATCATTTCGTATATTAAACCAATTCAAAATAATATAAAGAAACACTTTCCTTCATGAACCCATTCAGCCCTTTGATTCATTGGTCATCCTTGCAGATCCATGCAAAATCAAAATTACTGATCATATGAACTGCAAGAAGACCAGCAAAGATAGCTTGCTTTTTGGTATCAGAACTGAAAGAGTATGTCCATTTAGCTTCATTAACAAAAATATATAATTATATTTAAGCATATGATCATTTCATTAAATGGTTGGCCCATCGGCCCGTTTATATACCTATTTATAACACTATATGTCTAAAACCTTTCTCCTTCTCCTTATTTACATTATACAGGTTGGCTCCGTCGAATCAAACAACAGTTAGTTTACTATGACAGTATGTCGTATGATGTGATGGCACATATGCTATAATTGATAGGGGCTTCGTTTAACCTATCGAAACGTAAGCCAGTAAGAGCTAATGGCAAAAATATAAGACAAAATTATACGATAATACTTTCATTCTTCATGGAAAAGTATTTTAGTATACTGAATTTGTAACATTTTTTAAAATATCGATCAGGTAGCTTTCAACTAAATATATGCATGTTGTTGACATTAGAAACAAGTGGAAGCTACATTAACTTGATGGGCAGCAGAACAAACAAAAAAAGCGCTTCAAACACAGTGCACGCTGCAGTTGAAAGATCGCTATGGATACAGATCAAACGCCCCCTTTCCATTTGTCTGGGTCATGAAAGAAGATTCTACCTTGTGGATGAAATCCTAAAGTGTGACCATTCATATGAGAGCTAATGAGAAATACTTCTCGTTGATACTGTTAAGTAATTTACTTTCCTAAGTGATTGCTCCACTGAATTGTCAAGTTTGTACCTTTGCACATGTAGGAGCTAAAAGGTAATTCCTCTTGTTATTTCTTGGAACAATTTGAATACTTTTTGAAGCGGGCAGGTGGAAAATATTACGAAAAATCACAGTTGGCAACAGCTAGCAGTACAAGATATGCATGGTGATCTGCGAGGAAGAGTTAATTGGTCCAATCCTGGAAATCAAGGGCTAAAAAACCAAACCAATTCTTCTCCTGAGTGATAAAAGGACACAATAACACTTAATAGCTTCATGCTAAATCCGGAAGTTGCCAGCGTCGAACGGTCGGGTCTATTCAAAAACGCATGTAAGAGGACACCAACACTTGCAAACTAAACAACTAAGAAAAGCAGTCATCCACGCTAACATTTACTCGTTCATAATCCAACAAGGAGTCAATATACCTTATTTACCCACATCAAGTTACAACGCATCTGATTTCCCAGCTTTCGTGCCGAGAGAGCCAGGAGTCTGCATTCTTGTGGTCCCCAACGAACGGACGCGTTATTCCAAAGTCGACCTTACCTCACAGAAAGATATTGATAAAACTCTAAAAGGTTTTGCCCGCTAATGCCAAAGAAAAACAGGTTTTGTTTCTTGAAAGTCACGTTTTAGAGGATTCTAAGAATAAGTCTAGAACGTTGATCCCTTAAATGCGTTTCGGAGGAAGCGATACTTCTATCGTATTAGACACTAAACAAGGTTTCTTCAGCTGGCTTGTAGACTATATAAGGATTACTGTCAAAGAACTGTATTTGCAGAATAAGCTATTTACTAAACTAACTGGTTTTGTGAAAAACCCCGCATATATTAACATAGTTTTCTTACATTTTTAAAAGGGCTTTTTGCCTCTTTTTAGAATCTCCATGACAACACACAATTTATCTGGGTGCCATCGGATGCATGTGCGCATGCTCTAAAGGCATATAAGATCCACCGTTTGGACTTGAGCAGTAATACGGAGGGGGAGGTGGTGGTGGCATAAATGAAGGATTTGCACTGGACATAGCCATACTGTTGTTGATAACGGCGTGTGATGGATATGTGGGCATAGGCCGAACTGAATCGTGAGCGGGGCTCCAGATATTGGCGCTGCAGCTGGCGTATCTGCAGGGAGAAGGTCCTGCTTGACTGGTGTCCTTGTTGGCGGCGGGTGTCTTTGGCTTGGGTTTGGGTTTGGGCTCTCCCTTACTCTGTTGCCGTACTTTGGCGCGTCGATTTTTGAACCACACCTGTTGTATGATCAAAATAAACAAAAAATACTCCGTTTAATTGCAAATGGCGCCTGCGAAACAAGTGGAATTCAATTGTTGTCTAGTGGTTTGTTTATTTTGTATCTAGTGGCGGTTTATACTGAGTAGTAATAGCGGTTTGAACAGATAAGACGGGAAAAACTAACGAAAGCTTGATTAGAAGCTTTACCAGGAAAAGTTGATCTAACAACTCAATAAAACTCAGTTAACAAGTTAGGAAGGTTACAGTGATGTTTTTTATCGCGGTTTTATACAACTTTTCGCCGGTTTAAGTGAGCGTGACTTTTGGGAAAGGCCTTAAGTAGTTTTTTCTGGAAAGTTTCATTTTGAAATAAATACAATATAGAGCTAGACACGTAATATAACAACGCACGCAAAACGGAGGTCAAGCTCACTGTCGAGACAAGCCTGCACACGCGATCATAAAACACGCGCATGTATAACATAAAGAGACATTCTTCTTGGAGTAAAATCAAATTTGTTTGATAATATCGCGAAATATAGGTTCTTTATTAGCCTAAAAGGTTCGAATGAAAGAAAAATTAACCTTAAAGACATTACGTGAGAACAGATGGGTTGTCTGAGGGCGTGAAATGTTTGACACTACAATTGTGTGTACGTACACAACACAGGCACCCTTAAAAGGCTAAATGCTCGGAAGTTGAAATATTTTAATTTAATTAACTGAATTACACCTGACTTGGGGCTAGGCTGGGGCCAAACTGCATACGAATTTTTTCTATCTGAAATTGGCAATTAAAACTGAAAAATTAAAATGATGCTTTACTGTTTTGCATCCCACTCAATTTTCATTCAGTTAAATTCTCGACAACAAAACGTCCTGTAGGAATGACGTATGAAGACTCAATAACATGTTTTTCAGTTTGGATGTGTCCTGTTTGAAAGTACCTTAACCTGGTCATTTTAGGGTAAATTCATCATTTAGTAAAAAAAATGGGTGCTCAAGTATTAAGATTTATCACATTTTATTGTTTAAAACACGAACTAAATGGAACAATTTTCCACAAACGACCGACTACGACTGTGAGTTTCAGTTGTACAATTCTTAAGTTGGGATTATGTTGACCGTTTTTCACTATCACGGCTTCTACGTAGTTTTCTTGTTAATATGGACAGGTTATTCCCTTTGTCTTCCTCCATATTTGATACTTTTGACGAGAAGGAATCATCTCTTAACACACGAACCAAATGAATTGGGAGACGTTGAAGAATTGACCCCAAAATTGGCAAATCATGTAAACGTGCCGGAAAAAATGGGAAAACTTTTCTTCATTGCGCAGCCAATTTGCGGTTAACAAAAAACCGTCTTGTCTTCTTTAAATGTTGTCAAGTTTGGTCCAAAGCACGTATAGAAAATGTGTTTGCTGGAGACCAAAAAGACAACCGATTATCTCTGTCCTAACTGAGTTCAGAGTAGTTCCAGCAGGATTTTGCCAAGAATTGACACAGGTTTATTGTTCTGAAGCCACCAACAAAACGTGAAACTATGCTATAGAGTAACCCCGATGTAACAGGAAAAAGTTTTGCATGCTTAACACACGTTTACATTTGGGGCCAAACATCAGTTCAAGAACCAAAACAAAGACATATTGACAAATTTGCGAGAAAAGAATTTGAAGATGCTTAGCTTGTTGTAACTCCATCAATTTGTGGAATTCAAGGAAACAGAGAGGAATGGCGTGCAAAATCTTTAACTTTGTATTTAGGGAGTTGTAATTCCACCTGAGTGACTCGACTGGGAAAAAGAGAGAAGAAGAAGAGAGAAAAGAGAACAAACTCTCTGATCTTTGTGAAAATACCTAGTGTATTCATATCAAACGTTTGGAGTTAAGCAGTGCCAACATTCCCGGCCCCACCTCGCTACCTTCGACTCTTTTGAAATACAAAGTTTCCTAACGTTCTCAGTTGTCTTTTTACAGTCAAAATCGAGTTATAGAAAAGACAGGTTTTACAATAATTGCCAGTAGGCAAGCTTCAGGCATTCCGATGGGCATATTTTATAACTTGTCGCATGCCCCCCGATTAGGGACTCACTTGACACCGTTGTCGCCATCCTCTAGCTCTCCGCCTTCACTGCAATGTTGCACGTCTAGAGAATAAGAGTATTCATTAACTCAGAAAAAACTGAGATCTTTTTTACCTGAACCCTGGATTCTGGTAGATTGATTTTCATGGCAACTTCTTCTCTCATAAAGATATCAGGATACTTTGTCTTGGAGAATAGCTCCTCCAATATTTCTAGTTGTGCTTTGGTGAAAGTTGTCCTCTCACGTCTTTGTTTTCTTGGGTAGCCTGAAAATATAGTTGCATGGAATCACGAGAAAATTCTTTGAAACTTCTTCTGCATTGGTTGGATACCTCATACAGCAATATCTCAGCCTTAGAACATCGGCATTTCGTTATCCTACTGCAAGCAGTGGAACCTTCACCAAACCAATTAAATTTGAGTTATAGGAATCGTGGACAATTCTCTAAATTTTCTTTCTCTAAATGTCCTTTCTCCTAAACTTAAATACAACAATCAGTGAAGTCTTGATATGTTAAACATTGTATAAAAATATTTACTTTGGTGCTTTCTGAATTTCAAACAATGGTATGCTCGGCTGTGATCTTTAAAGAGACCAGGTGCGATATTTTCAGAGGTATTCAGTTTGGTAAAATTGAAAGAATAAATATTTGAGTTGATCTGTTTCTTCAGCAGGCGCCCATTTATCATTTGCAATGCCAATAATAAACTGGAAATAACATTGCACTGTTTAAATTGCGGTCTCTTTATCATGTTTTTTATTGTTTTACTGATCTCACTAAGAAGAACACTGACGATATTTCCGTTGTCATTGGAAAGATAACTGTAAATGCCGTCAAATCAAAGCTACAGTCATTAACCACAGAAGCGGCCAAATGTATATTTTCAGTAATAATGTTATCATTAATGTCAGGCTTCACAGCAGCGGCTTTCCTAGCCGCAAACGAGTAGTTAGGATATTTCAACAGGAAGAATGTATCTATGCCCCTTAATGGACGCTTGTCTAAAAATACGTAGTCGTTTGAAAATCGGCCTAACTTAAATAGTTTTCGCGCCCACAAATCCTAGATGAAAATCAGGCACGTTCCACGCTGCAGCAGATTTGAACGATTTGTGACCAACTTAACAAGAATCAAACTTGATGATTATATTTATGTGCAATAGGCAAAAATCCGTTGAGACAAATACGAAACAGATGTTAACGAATCTAGTGTGATTGCCAATATTTGGGAAAAAGTACTAATTTATCTCGCGTTTTGTCCCCGGTGAGGGCTCTTAAATAGGCTTTGTCGAAGCTTGCACTCATCGAAATGCCTTTCACGAATTCTAAATCCACGCATCTGGGAGGTCTCGCTTAACTAGAAAACGCACTAAATAGACAAGAATCGAGCTAACCAATGGTGGTTTCAAAGACCTCTCGAAGTATCTAACACAGCCCGAAAATAGGAAAAAACTTCCTTCTTCTGAAAAGACTATTCTTCTGGTCACCGCGAACTCATTCGAATTGTCATAACCATAATGTGTTAGTACAATGCCGACTCTGACGAGGCATTATGCATGTGTTCTTTCATGTCTAAAAATAAAGTTGAAATCTTGACTCTTACCATAAGGTGGAGCAACCATTGGGGAAAACATGTCGGCGGTTCTTGGAGGCATGTTAAGTCCATTGACCGGGTACGGTGGATAATGGTTCAGAAAGCCCGCCATTTTGGATTCTTGGTGTAAACTAGAGAGTGAGTTGTAGGCCGCGTGCTATGGAATCAAATGAAAACACGAAATGATGAGCTCGCGGCTTAGTCGCGCGACCTTCTTTACCGGCTTGGCCCCTGAAGGCCCCCCCTGCAGATCATACCTGTCAAGGTATTAATACAAAAGACGGGACAGAAAATCCGCTTGTTAAAGGACCTTCCTGAAATTCAACATAATAAAAACAAGCCCCTGAAAGCTACACCCAACTTGCCAGATTATTTGGATCCAGGTCAAGGAAACTATGCGTGCGATTAGGTGACCAAACCTTAGCGAATTTTGCAGCCCGCCGTTCCACGCCAGTGAACGAGGCTAGCGTTTTTATTTGTCGTACATCAAAACAAGAATATTCATTGCTCTTTTTCTAATTTAAGGCTATGTGGGAGGTCGAACAATTTGCAATGGTAGCCAAAAAGGAAGCCGCATTGCTCCAAAATGAAAAATTCACATTGGATTAAGACTGTCACGATGTCACGAGAATTGAAACCATGCACGTTTTCGCGCTAGAACCCTCTTCGTGAATATTCTCAAACGGAAACATTCAAACACTTATCTATCCTGGAACATTTCCCTTCCATTAACAGCTAGCGTTAAAATAACTACAAAAGGTTCGACGGCTCTCGTGATAAAATCCCATCGTAAAAAGGGAAAAATTCAAGTTTAACTGCGGAAAAATGCCGTTAATTTTCATTGCGGAAGTCCATTCCGTGATGATGGGTTACGAAATTAGTGACATTTGTTGAAGAGGATTCCGCAAATCTATAGCACTTGAAAAGAAAATAACAAAATCTGCAAGGAGACATAATAAAACTGACACGGTCTAGTTTTTGTTATTAATTACGAGAACCAATAGGAGCCATTGAGTTAATTAATAAGTATGATTTTTGCTCCAATGAAGTCATTGAAATAAGCGAGAACAAAAGTATAATGATTGTTAACAATTGTCGCAGCGAATCACCTAGAAAGACTGCTTAGAACTCACTCGCACACAATCTATTAAGTTTTAAAACCGTTCTGATATATCCAGTTTAAAAGAAGTCGTATTGTTTAAGAAACGAAAAAGCCAATTGCGCTATCACGCTTTCGTTCTGTCGTTTAGCATCTAGTTAACGCACCGCTGACGTTAGTTAATTGGAAAACACGTCATCAGTCGTATTGTGAAGGAATTCTGTTGACGCCGATCTGAGCAGAGATCTATAGAATAATTTCATTTCATTGTCCACGAACTTTTCAACCTTTTTGAGCTAAGAAAAACCTCAGAACTTCAGAACATCAAAGTGGTTGAAAGTAGTTAATACGTTAAAGAGCTCTTTCCGTCCAAACGATGACAAAAAGTTAATCAGCAGTTACTTTTTTTTCTTTTTGGCTTGGAATTTATTCAAGTAGAATATGAGACAGAGATTTTTTTTTTCATAGCTTTGAAAAGATACCCAACCGATTGCAAGTCAAACAATCCTGAAAATCGTGTTACGAACAAACAAAAAATCATGCACATCAATGATTTTGTCCGACAGAAGGTCACAAGATTTATAGGCTTTCGTGTTTGTTTTACCCTAAGAAAAAAGGTAAAGAGACATAGAGGAGTCATATAGTATTTTCTTAATTCAATGATCTGATATGGCGATTAAGCCGACCCAGGTGAAACTTCAGATCGACCCTATCCCACCCACAAAAACTTGACTGAGCTACTGCAGTCCCCGATATTACAGTAAAAGCCGGGAACCTTACAATTACTGAACTCGGGTCCAAACTTTCTGTGAAGACATTTCTTTTGGCTGAGGATTAACTTAATTTCACTAGCTATTTTTCTGCTAGTAAATAGGAAATACAGGTCAATAAAGACCAGACGATCAGGATGAGGAATCAATTCTTTGGTGCATGCGAGTGTTTCGTGATGAAGAAGTCGTTGGATGGAAGTAATAATTGGAAATGAAAGGTCGTAATTCAAAATCTCGCTTAAAACACGTGTGGAGAATCAGTTTACAAGATTAATTAATCACCAAACTCGTTGTAAGAGCGAGTTGAAAAAGTGTAAGCACTGCGGATATGTTGTCGCGTTCTGATCCGCGAGAAGATAATAAAACAGACCTGGTACTTACTTTTGTCGTTAATTTACGAAAGGAAACCGCAGAGTCGTAGATATTGAAAGATTGCGATTGATAGCCTTGTTTCACGACGAGTGAGTTGTAGCTAATGACTAAACAGAAGGGTGAGTGCACTGAAAAACACTGAGTACTCACTAATTGAACAGCTCGCGTTTCCTTGAGGAAAGAATTGAGAACACATTTGGAAAAGTAAGAACTCGGGATGGGCAGGCATCCGTCTTGTGTCTCATACACAGAAAAGGACATTGCTTCTTTCTTTGATGTCCTTTGTCACAACTTGCTCGTCATGCAATAAAGCCAATGGCTTCCTGATTCGAGACATTGCTAGTGACTCCTTATGGCCGTTAAGTTGAAAGAATAACCTCCTTTAATTTAATTTTTCAAAGAATAGGACGCATGTTCCATGGATTCGCGCGCACTAATCCAGTGACAACTTCAGTTTACTGAAGGCTTTAATCATTTTGTTTAACGAAAGTATTGCATGAAATGACACAAGAATGGGGCCGCCTAGCGAAAAGCTTAATTCTCAAAGACACGAAAAACGTAGTGATCCTTTTATTCCATAGTTGTATTTGCGCCACCACACAACGGCCGGCAAAAGTCAACTTTTATTATGTCACTCAAGATGGATGGATTCGTATCTATCCCGAATTCAAAAGATTTTCAATTAGAACCAAAGGTGAACTAATTAGCGATTTAATTTTAAGACTGTTAGGTTTTTGGGCCTTGCTTATAAGCTCAGGCTATTGGAAAAAGCGGGCAGTCTGTAACACGCCACCCTTGGTAAACAAAGAGAACGACTGCCTCATCGGTTTAACACTCAAACTCTCGGCACCAAGTCAAAGTTTTGTTTTACTTGAAACAGTTGTCTCTTTTTTCTGAATTTAACGACATGTCACGGAGGCAAAGATCTTTTAGTTAGTGGGTCTGGAATTTTAAAACAAGAAAATGTCAGCTTCTTCCTTTTATATCGCTTCCCAGACATAACATCTAGATCTGCTGTCTTTTAAATGCTTATCTTGGTGGGTTCGAGTGAAGCTTCTCGACTTTTCATGAGTGAGTGGGTTGCTCGGTTTTATTCAATCGTATAAATTGTTTCTACAGATCAGACAAAGCTGACAATAAAGCCATTCTTTTTTGAACACCCCCTCTCAACCCCCAGTTCCTTTGTTAACCAATTAAGAAAAAGGTTCTGCGCCAAATGTGCCGTTAGAGCCTATTATTTAGTTCAGTTGTTTGTAATCAAGATATTGAAACGTTTTTCTCAAAGATCGTGAAAGAACTTAAACCATTCATCACGGATGGGGCAAAAGGTTGGCCAAAGTTGTGGCCAAAAATTTTAAACCCTAATTTAATTCGCCTGTTTCATTTTATAACAAACGTAATGCTAAAAGACAAAGTAAGATATAACACTGAATCTTTAATCAAAAAATTTACTTTCATTTTCAACAAAAAAGAATGCGTTTTATTGAAAAATTCGTAGTAAAACAAAATTCAAATTAAGTCGCCTGTTGTGGCTTTTCTCAAATGAAAGGCTGATATTCTACAGAATAAAGTGTTATTATACTCAAGCACAAGAGAGTGATTCAGTCAACCTTGAAAAAATTAAAAAAAAAAAGGCTTTCGCTAAGCTGAGATTTTGAGATTGTACTCTAAAGTTTCTTGGCAAAAGAGTATTAGATTGGAATAAAACCGAATACTCAGTGACATTTTATTGGCACTACTTCAATCAATTTTTAAATCCTAAAATTCAATTTGCTTTTCCCCCGAACACGGACATTTTTTGCGCATTGCAAAATTGAACACTCGAATCTTCTTTTTGTACCCTCGTGAGTGACGAATTCATGCACGAACATTTGCTTTGTTCGCCAAGTTTCCGGATTAGGATTTACGCTGTGGTTTTTCGATCAATTTCAGGCACACAACGTGGAACTAAGCGAGAGCAGGGCGACACGATCATGGAGTAGCTCAATGCAAACGTTGACAAAAAGAAAACAATTTCTTATTTCATTGGCTTCCGTTAGAAACCACATGGTGAGGGGTACTCCAGGACTCCCGCTTGGAATTCAAACATTTATTTAGAAAACCCTCCCGCTGCGCGTCAGCAGAACATTATTTTGTTCTTTTGAGTGGAATCCCCGTTTCATCTTAGTCCAAATGTTTGTCTGTTCACGCATTTTTGTGTTCAGTCAGTGAAGACCTACATGAACAAGAAAACAGTTGCGCCATTAGTAAGTATCTAATTTACGTTCGTGATCTATAAACAGTCTTATATAAACAGTACTCCAAACTGTGTTTCCTTTGGTCTCAATGACTAAGGGATCGGTCACCCGATAAGCGATCTCAAACACCCTTTGCGTTGTTCAAATGGCCTAAGACAATTTTTACGCAATTATCTCCACACAACGTACAGATCGACACTTCGAAATACTGATTGCACCGAGTTCTTTCAGAGATAAAGATACTTTTAACTGTCCTTTATAACATGCTGATCTCGAAGTCGATATGAAGTGCAAGCAAACACAAACTTTAACACGAAACGCTCAATCTAACAGGGAACTGTAAAAACATCGACGTAAATATTGATCCAGGAAGGTCGTTAAATTCGTACAAAGCTTGTTGCTTTTTTGTAATTTCTCGGGTCATAGCAGAGATCAAGACAGGTAAGCCCCATAGCACATGTCTGTTGTAGGTCGTCCTGTCTCTTTTAATACTAATCTTAAAAGGTTGTCTGTCTATTAACCGCGAAACAGTTGACCATCTGTGTGGGAAACTCACCTCTTGTGTGAGTTCTCAGACTCTGCGGTTGACAAGTGGGAAATATTTCTGAGTGAAAACACAACGAGAACCGTTTGACAAGTGCTGTAATGACTACAACGTGAAGGCAGATATATCGATACAAGCGCTTTGCGGGATTTCGTGGATTCTTATTATCGGAATAATTGGTTTTTGAAAGCGTTTGGTGATCTTTCTTTCACCTCGAAGGATTATTTCTTTTCTATCCTATTATTAAAGGGCCTAAAGGAATAGCTGTTTCCAAATACGACAACTTATAAAGGCAATGTCGCCTTATTGGTGTGCAATGCAATTTTCCTATCAAGCTACAGTAACTAAAATCATCGGGAACAAAGAGTTTATTGTTGGCTTTTTCTTCGCAATCCTTGGGGCGGTGTTTAACACAGCATGTTGTTGTGTTGATGAATACGACACGGTCATAAGCCTCTGTAAATTGTCCTGGATTCCGTGCTCGTCTAGCTGAAGAACTTGTCCCTCCCACAAGCTGATAAACAGGCAGGTAAAATTCGACTTAGCTAGAAAATACGCTCAGTGCTAAATCTCGGTCGAGAAGTACTTAGCACGTTTTTCGTAAGGAAGTGATTTCGCTCGACTTTCCGGGCATCAATGGTCGGGTCATTAACTACGGCTCTGACAACCTCTGCCTACAATTTAGTCGCGTTGACTTAAAGGTTAAAATTATTCTGCCTTCTAAGTAACACATATCTAAACCAGAAACAGAGCTGTGTAATCCAAGCACGGATTTAATAAAGACTAACGGGAGCTGCTTGTCAAATGGCGGAACGAAATCAGTCGAGATGCTCTGATTAGTATGACTGTCTGCTGCGCTTTCGTTTTGCAATGTTGCTGTTTCACTGGCTTTTAATAGCTTTAGTAGCTTATTTTTTAACCCTGTTTAATACAGTAATGAAAAATATTTAAAGATGTTCTGAAAACAAGAATGGCGTATAGATGGAGCATGGATTAAATTGAGAAGTCAAGATTACTCTACCACGGTAGAATAAAACATGGCGGGGGCAGATGAAGATGCGATTGTCACTTACCAGTTGCGATTCGCACTAGTAATTTCGTTTCTTGAACTGGCCGAGAGGTATACTCACAGAGCAAACCAGAACTTGTGCTCTTAGCTCTAACTGAAGACTGTGTAGAAATCCTTTCGGTCAGTGCTGGAATGAAAACAAAAACGGAATGAGCAGCGATGAGTGTGTTACCATCATGTGCGAGGCTCCCCGCAGAAAAAGGTTAATATAACATTAACATCGTTAGAGATCCTCGGCAAGAGATTTCCTGCGCTATGCCCAACGTTGTGACTTCTGGAGTAACTTTTACCTCTCAAAGCTGTGATGAGTCAAAATAAAGTACAATCCCCTTTTCTGTCTTCCCTCAATCAGTTCTAAAGTGATTGTCTTGTAGCTTCCATTACCCTTTGCCTCTTATAATTGTTTTTATCCTTGTATATTAAACTTGGAAGGGCATGACAAGATAGAGTTTTGTTATTTTAATCACGAGAGGCGGGGTACATTTCCAGATGCTGCGGCGCGAATATTTTGCGGCAATGTTCTAAACCTCTTCAAAAGGCAACTGTTATTAAAATCGCGTTCAATAAATCCAAATTGTCCATAGTGTTTATTTCCACAACATTTTGCGAAGGATCTCATCAATTCTAATTTGCAGCACTTTAGCAAAGTAATAAACTAAAAAGGGAATGTTTTGGCAATTATCTCATTCAGGTCTATTTGCATTCAAAAGAGAACATAGCTGGCGCTTTGGGCGCCCTTCAAAGAACTTGAACCAAAACCAAAACCCCTTGAACTAAATAACGATCTTAGAGCCACATTAACTCACACTGATACAATAGCATTCGTTTCAATTGTGCCAATATTCAACGAAATCGACTATTTTCCTGCTCTTGAGAGCAATTCTGAATTGTATTGATCACCGTAAAACAAAAGCTTACATCACTCGAAGTTCGTCATTCGGCCTTTCAAGATTCCGACTCTCGGTGGAAGAGAAGTAATTAGTTGTAATTAACAAGATCGATTTCACTGGTTGAAAGGAAACATTAACTAAAACGTTTGTTCTACCACAGGTCATGACTCTGCTATCAATAATAAATTTCAATATTTATATTTGCTACTCCATTATAGTTAAACATTGGCTCCGACTCTCACAATCGACGCAATTGACTTCTGATCTCTGAAATTTTTGTTTAAATTTGATAATTGAAAATTTCTTTTCTTAGGCAGATAATTTTCAATATTTCACTTCAGCTTTTCCTTTGTTTCTTCTGGGGTTGATAATTTTCAATATTTTACTTCTGTTGACCGTTAAAAGCGTTCGATCTTTCGCGTACTTTTTTCTTCGACGCCTTTTCTTTGAAGAAGATAAACACAGCTCAGTGTGTTGTGTATATTAATTTTTGGCGCCCAACTCTTTTGAGATGACACTGTTTTGAAATTTCTTGCAATAAAAATTGACAGGAGGTTCATAAAATCTGAAGTGAAATCGGAGGGATTAAACCTTGCTGTCCTCGCGAATTGTACCACTAAGGGTCTCGCCGGAAATTAAATCAAATCCGAATTTTATTAGTTCCTCGCTTCGTTTGCTCGCTTGGTTCTTTTACTAGAGCAACCTAAGAACTAGTTAACACAATTCGTAATGTAAAGGCAACAGCCATAGACATCGAATACAAGATGCTCACACTAATTATCGACATACCGACTATATAACTAAAACAAAGTCATGACAATTCATATCGTTTGCGAATCCAATAAATTTTGTTTTTATAAACATGATCATTCTGATAAAAGCAAAAAACAGTTTTTACCATATCTGCCTTTGTGCGGAGCGATCTCAGTTTCTATTGTCGTGTAACGGTTAGCTATTGGTTTGTCTAGATATTAAAGCTGTACTCGAGAAGAATCTTTTCGGAAATCCCTTCCTACAAGTCAGTGAAAGACAGCGCCTCTCACCGGAAAGAAGGCCGAGTCGTATATAAATTGCAATCCAACCAAGATCGACCATTGACAGAAATGGAAACTTCTACATATCAATTAACCCTCGCTAATTTTGGCGATGTTCTGTCATCGCGGTAAATTTTCATAAACGGATCAACGTCTTAAACCTTCGCCCGTGATAATTGCAGTGGTATTTTGAAGAGTAAAGCAGCGACCGCTTTTCGGAAGACGAAATAAAATTAGTAAGGTCTTTATTAGTTCTTACACGCGTACTTTGCAACTCTTATAAACAACCTGAAAATGAAATTCCCTCGAAATTTTTCTTGCAAAAAAACCTAGCGTGCACGAAAATAACTTCATTAATTAAAATATACACAGGACTCTACCGCGACTCCTAAAATTGTAGGCTTACCTTTATATTCAAACTCTGTGTAGGTTTCTGTTGACCGTTATTTACTGACACAAACACAGGAAATTTTAAACAAACCAGCGTTGAATACAACCGTAATGTGCACAGCAGTCAATATCAACCGGAGTTGTCAACCAAATAAAAGTACCTCGAATATCTTCCTTGCTCTCGTGATATGTACGTGATTTATATTCCAGCCCTTATGGACTTAAAGGTCAATACGACTACCACACCAGTACTCTGTCAATAGGCATATTTTTACTTGGGACACGCAAGGGCATTTCTGGAAAATGCTCATTTCGCCAGACAGATTTAACCTCAATTTAACAACAATATACAAAAGAGGACTTACTTTGAGATTTTGGATTTTTTCCAACTCAGAGAAGTTGAAAAGACGGTGGTTTGGCGATAAAAGCCGTGACACAAACGTATATTCAGGGAGAGTTATTTTCCACAAAGTTCCGGCTTAGGGGGTGAAAGATTAAGGCATTTTTGAGAGTAGAATTACGCGTTTGGCATTTAAACGCCTCGCATCATTGCTCTAAAATCTGACAAGGCTCAAAATTGTGAGCGACGCAAACCAGCAGAGCTAACTAGAGCAAGAGCATGTAACCAAGACACGTCATGGAGTCTGATGCACTGGTTTTCGCTGGTACTATCGCCTCAGTTCAACGCTTACAAAACTTATGTAAATCATCAGTTGACGGCCAGGTCGAAAACACACGTACAGGAGGGGTCGTTTTAAAAACTTCACTTGAGACGAATGGATCCAGCCCTGAAAAGCTTAAATTTTCTAATTTTGGAGTTTGTAACAATGCTCCTAAACTTTGAAGGGCCGCAAGTTTCAGAACATCATGTGTTTTGAAAGAAACGTCATGTCAAACGCGTCTCATCAGCTGCACACAATGCGTATTCCACCCTTAAGTATATACGGATTAGTTGAGCTTACAGACGCGCTAAACCAGCTTTCGACATAATTCTCGCACTATGAGTAGCATCATTGCGTGTTTGCAAGAAGCTTTTTTGAGCCTTATAGGACATAAGAAACTAGATTAGCCGGCTACAGTGAGACTATTTAACTCAAATCGTCGCCGATTCTTCCCTCACCTTTTTGCAGCAAAGGTAAATAACATTTTGAAGCAGCCCTGTCGCATAAAGTTTAAAAAAATACATGCTTCATCATAAGGCTTGTTAACAGGACGAAATGTGTTACTTAATATAGACCTGATAAAAGTTCTTTGCACCATGTTTTAATTTCCTCGATGTTTAGTCTCAACCATTGAACTCCTAAGAGTACAGCAGGAGATCAGTAGAAATTGGCCAAATTGTGTAAAATTTCCATTTGGTTAAAACTGAAAACAAACACCACATAAAAGCACTGTTCTACAGCTTTCATTTGAATGTTCATACTTCCTAACAAATTTAATCGCGGGACTCAAAACTTAGTCCACATTCTGATGTGATTGAGGGTGTCATTTTGGCTCTGGACGGGAAATGTTAAGCCTTCAATTTCTGTAGATATAACGTGAAATGGAAACACTGCTACATACGTGCAATCACTGTTTACAGATAAACCCTTAGATGTGTTAAACTTTCTGCGACAGCACGATAGAAAAAATTGTTTTACCCACTTCTAGTGCCATTTCCTGGCTTAGCGCTTTTTTTAGTAAGCCATTCTTGTTATCGGCGGTCAAGAGGAAACAGGTTTGATAATTTTGGGCTTACTGCTGGGTTGGAAAAATGCCGCATTATAAACATTAATAAAAATAAGCATTTACACATTTCTTGGAAAAGATAGAGTTAAAAATACATGCATATCAAGTCGAAATTCGACCGAGTGAAAGACTTATGTCTTTTAAAGTAATCAGGTCGTTTCGTGAGTAAACTATCTATTTCAGGAGAGTAAGTTTGCGTGTTTCAAGCATTCCAGAATTTAATCACTACAGACTGTGGTCCGTCTGGTATTGTACGCTCTCGAATCCAAGAGCTTGATTCCATGCAGGCAAACAAAATAGTATTAGGAGGTCGAGCATCTCTTTGTTGCTATAACTGACACGTGGGTTAAGCTGAAATGGTAAAAGATTTCAAAGTCTTTTAGATACTCACTTGAGATTTTTCCACAAGATAGACTGGAAGACCATTGAGTGAGGAGAAAGTGGTCTCTCGTTCGATGAACCTTCTATCCTTCGTGCACATGTTTTAATTGTGGGAAATCTCGACCGCACACTTCAAACACATTTAATGCACACGCGGGGCACGCAAAAATCTATTTTATAAACCTACACAGAGTGCTCATTAGAAAAATGAAAGAGAAAAACGTGCCCAGAGTACGACAAGTGCTCGTTTCTGAGCGAAGAACAGGACCTCTAAGTAACACGTGCAGACGAGAATATCAACTTTGAATACGAGTATACTTGTTCAATGTATTTGCAGTTTGGTAATTTGTACATTTAAATTACAAGAGCTGGCTTTAGAGTCTATGTAGTCGACTGGTGATGGAATTAAAGTTGGTGCGGAAAGATTTTCTATTTGCGAGACTGGCAAAGCTTGTACAGTTTTCCATTGCCGCACCTGACTTGGTGCGGGTTCTCAGGTTTCTATCCCCAACTACCGACGAAAACGTTTGAGAAGTTTTTCCAGTGTTTTATTCTTAGACAACATGGTATATCATGATTATAAGCAAATAATCAGCAGAACACCTTTGGATTCAATGCAACCGTTATCCACTCTGTTAAGAAGTTGACATTCTCTAAAGAAAGAGACGGTTATCCGCTCAACGACTGAAAAAAACCCAATGTCAAAATTCAATCGCTTTTCAATGACCACACGTGTTATCGACTCTAGACAGGAAGAAAATTCCGTATTGTTTCAATGCTTAAGTGATTTATAACTTTCACTAAATATTATAACCGGAGTCATTCAACGGTTTCACCAAGCATCAGTTATTACCTGCTATCCGAGGAAACGAACTAAACATAAATCAACAAAATTAATCAGCATTTAGACCCTCGTAGTTGGGAATCAGTCATTTTTTTTTTCTTACTAAAGCGTCGTCTCTGAAGAGTTCTCGAGACTTAACTTTATTTAGATTTACAAAGCTATGATCTAACTAGCGAATTTAATCACAATCGACTAGGTGACTGACTTGCTTTAAATCTTGATTTCAGTGAAATACGTCTAAGCCTGGTAGATTCGAATTTCGCATTGCCTGTGGGCTTTATATAATGCCATGAAAATATATCGCGTCAAGAGACGCGTCCCATCCCATGTATGGTATGAATAAAATACAAATAACGCTTTGTTAACTTAATGTTGAATACAAAAATTGAGTACCTTGCTTCTCCGAATCTCTTTGGCCTTTGAATTCAACTGAGCGAGTTTTAAACTTCTTCTGATAATTAAGTGTTTTGACTTCAATTTATCAGTCAACAACTGACTAAACGGCTCGTTTTGTAAATTTATGCGACGAGTTTTTTAGCACTTCCTTATCGGAAAGCCGTGAAATATTTGTCATAAATTAGCCCTGGAGGCCGCACGGAGCTTCAAAGACAATCTGTTCGGCCATAAAGTCGTAAGATTATTAAACAGAGGACGGCTAATGGTTTCGGGCCATGCTGCTTTTGACAAAAAAGACGACAGGAATAACTCATCATTCTATAGTAATCTTTTGTTTCGGGTAATTTGTCAGTGTAAAGTGAGTTTATAGAGGAAAAGAAGGAAAACAAATGTGTAAAACGTTATCATCCTTTGTGAATCGAGTACGTGCCAAAAACAACGATTTTTCTTTTAGATGAAAAAACAACATAAAACTTCGATATTATTCGGAAAGATGATTTTGCAGAGTCAGTGAAGAGAGTTTTATTCAATCCTTCTCTTGGATTATGGATTATTGAATGAAACTGCTGATCCATGGGGCAAAGGGGGTTTTAGACGAAAAGGAAGAATAAAATATATTCCTTTTGATGTATATGATAAAAATGGTAGCTTTTGGTATTTCCTAGAAGTAACACGTTTCACAAAAAAGCGAAGGAATACTCTAAGGCAAACATTTCGCTATCTCAGCCTTGTAAACGATATTTTAAATAACCACGAATGTGTTTAAATCTCTTCCAAAATGTTTACTTCACACACAGCATAGAAGTCAAAGGCAAGACATTTGAATAAACTATGAACCCCTGTTGTACATCTTCTTGTGAAGCAAAATGCATCGTTGTTTTCACTTAAAAAAACGCGAAAAGAAAAAGAAAAAAAAGGAAGAAAATTTACCTCCTTGAATCGATTAATTAAATTTAAAAATTATTTGAATAATGCCCTGTTTAGTTAAAGATCGCCTTTGTACTAAAAACCTGACGTTTCTGTACAGGGAGTCTTGTCCAAACGCTGACTGTAAATTTGCATTATAAAGGCAGAGACAAGAGCCTACTTGTTTAACCTCGAAAATTTCTCCGCGCTTCGATTGCATCTCGGAATATTCTTAGAAAAGGCGTATATCTTGTTTGTTTAACGTTTCGTTTTATATTTCGCGCGCAGATTGACGCACAGTCCCATTCTACGTTGGCAAGCGAAAAACAGCAAGAAAATATAGAGACCTTAGTAGAGAACGTTCGCCAAAGATAACTGTTTAGTAAAAGTTTTTGAAAGTAGGTCGAGGCTTGCGAAAATATACCGAGGATGGCGATTGTCAAAGCTCACCGACAATTAGTCTTTGGATGAGTGGACCAGTGAACCTTGTCGGAACTTTGAAATATTCTTTGAAATGAAAATTAGGCCGATTCTTCAGATGCTTTGGCCAATTTGGAAAAGCTTGCCGCAAGCCTGAGATAATGAATTTTTCATCATGCAGACCAAGGTTTGTAACGCGGCAAACGGGGCGGCTTTGAATTGCAAGATAAAACCGCCATAACATCGAAAAATAAATTAAATTGCTTTGAATAAGTTACGGCGGAGAGAATAAATTCAGTTTGTCTCTATTCCTTCTCAGTTAGGTCAGACACAAAAGAGATATTCGTCGAAATCAGTCACCATTCCCTTAGATACGTGTTTTGTCCAAGTTTCAGCGACAGTTTCTCAATTCCTGGCGTATAATTCAAGGCCATGCAATAAATGTATCTGTATGATCTCGGCTTGTTTCCTTCAATGAACTTTCAATCATTGCTACTTTGACTTCGTATATATATTGACCTGCAGACGGACCAGTTGAAAATATAAATATCATATCGGCCCAGAGAACTTTAAAACCCTGTTGTTTACTCGCTGCAGTTGTTGTGTACAAAGCTGCAACCGATTTTGCAGCATGACTCACTAATTATACCGTACTGGGTTAAAAAATGTCCCGCGAACCCAGTGTTTGCATGGTTTGGCCTTAATTATTAAATATTTTGTCTTTCACTACCTTCTAGTCTCTTATTTGAAGAATAATTACAATTTATACAAAGAAAACTGGCCAGAATTGGTATAAAACATGCATTTTCAGCTCACTTGTGTCTCTTATGGAGGGATGAAACTTTTTAATTAAATTTCTGTCAATTTGGCGTGACCTTATGAGACGGTATACATATTGGTCGGGCCATTCAAGGCAGGAATATACAGGGTTTATCCTTCGCGTGCTCCTGCCTAAACTGTGCTTTATAATTGTCGGCTCGAGGGCGTATAATCTCATTACCAAGCCTGTAAGCATCAAATAGAATACACCTGTGAAAACAATACCTCCGATTCCACACACCAACGAATCACAACGGCCATGGCATTCTTCAACATGCTGTTTGAGATCCAAACCTTCGAACAAGCGAATTTAATATCGTGTCTTCTTACTCGCGCGAAAGAAGACGGAAATTACTTTCAACGAAGCGGTTAGACTAGAATTTAAGTAGGGTCTGCATCAAGCAAGGGTGTGTTTATTTTACGAAGTGTCTAAGACGCAGTAAAGCGCTTAGATATCAATGCTCACTCGGCAGGATTACAGAAGTGGATTCGTGTTGTTTTGTTGCCTTTAGGTAAACATTTAAACGGCAGTTGTGCAAACTTTGAGTTGAACATTCCAACAAACTACACCGTTAGGTTGTTTTTGAAACGGAATACACATTTAATCTTTTTCAGAAAAAAAAAAAAAAATCGTGCACCATAAATTCGAACCGCTAAATGGCAACGCTTTTAAGATAAACAGAAAAGAGGATTGCTTGGTGGGATTATAAATTATTTTGCTTTTGCTTTTAAGAAGAGATGACTTTTTAAAAACAACGAAGTCGCTGTGGAGGACTCTCGCTATTTAATGAGAAATAACCCTTTTAGTAAAACGTTGGTAGAAATGAAGATCACTGTGTGCTATTTAATTTTATTTTCTTTTTTAACGGTCAAGGAAATATATCAAGTAAACAAATTTCTAAAGCAATAAGCTGTGGAGTTTTTCGAAAACTAAAAGCGATGAAATATTTTGCTTATACCGTCAAAATAGCGTGTACTCTATATTGATAGCAAATTTAAAGGAAATCGGATTTTCAGCTGAGAAGTACGTAAGAATTCGCAAGAGTTTAACTCGGTAAACGTTATATTTTGTTATAAAAACAATGTCTGTGGGTGCCCACAAAGCGGAGAGCGCTCTAACTTTTCACGAAGTTATGGCTTTGCCTCTCCGTAAGATATCTGAAGGGAAATTTAGAGTCATGATCGAGGTAAAATAAAACGAAGGGGCATGGACACTCGCTGGAAAAAGGTAGCTTCAACAGCGCCTGAAATTTAGGGAAATCGCTCGCGCAAAGAAGTTTAAAAATGAGTTAAAGTAATTAAGTGATCCGTTTTTATCTCCCGTGTGAAAACAGTGATCGGTTTAAACAAGGGGAACATTGACTGATGCGTTTGAAAGAGCCGCAAATCAACACGGCGAAACTTGAATTGTTTAAAATGACGCCCAATGAGTCATTCCTCCGGCCGGGAAATGTCTGTTTTCCTTTGAAAATGTTTAGTTAAACCATTATACCAGCAAAGTGCAGGTTTCTTTAGGCCTCAAGCCTTGTTCAAAGGGATTAGAAATAATTCAGTTTGATCTTTCTGTTAAATGAAAAAAAGGCAATTTAACTAAGAAGTTAATTTTTCATGGAGAAAGTAAAAGAACCCTCAATTTCCGAGCAAAACTCATAATCGAGGCACTTGTACAGATGGCAAAACATTCAGATACCTTCGGCAAGCTTTTTATTGTTACGGAAAACTCATTTGCCGCCATAATTTCGCTTTTATTGAGGTAATCAAATCCGCAATTATATCTTCTTGGTGTCAATAGAAACAATTTTATTAAAGTTTTAATTTAATTAGTGGCATGAAAAAATAAAAGCGATCGCTTAATTTTGCCTCTAAGTACTCAACAACCGTGTACAGTATTTAGATTGAAAGGATATTGTTTCAGTAATAATTGTTAATATCCTTGCAGCAATCTTGGCGGTTCGCTTTGTTGGAAACCGTGTGTATTGGGGAAATTTACATTGGGCCCAAGTGAATTAACCGTGTCGACTTCTTTCAGTTTGGCCGTGTGACGCAGGCGTAACGCAAGAACTGTATTGAAGATTATCACGAGTTTCTCACCATGAAAACAGACGGGAAAACACTGTAGGTTTGGTGGTAAAATGTTCAAAGTTTTTAACTCGATGACATACCGCGGACTCGCAAAGAACAGTCAAAATACGTCACTGAAAAAGGGCCGCATTAACCGGAAAAGGATACGAGAGATATTAGAGCGAGTCAGAAGAAGCGAAATGCTTTCTGATGCAAATTATGCAATAAACTAATCAGTGATCTAATTTGTTCTTTTCTTGTCGCTTCACAGACGGCCGAAATGAGGCCGAGCCGACATTTAGGAACAAAAGGCGAGCAATGAATATTTTCCACTGCCCATATATTCAAAATGAACTACGCGGAATCGAAATTAACTCAATTAAGCGAGCGAGCGCACAGGGCAGCTGTTGAGAGTTGTGCCTCGCACCTTGAACAATTGCATTTGAAGTTTTCCATTGTTCCCTATAATGACGGTCCACAAAGCTCTCAGTATCTTGGAGGCGTGAGCCGAAAGGCAATACTCTCTTTCTCGCGCGCCACAGTAAAATGACCCTACTGTGCTTACTTTACATATAAGGTAAAAGCGTGTTTCAGGCCTCTTTGACTTGTCAGTCAATTGACACTTTACTGCACGCAACCGGCTAAGTCATCAAACAGGATTTGCTGACCGCGGTAAACTTACCACGAGTTGCGTTTCAAACGCCACGGACTCACTTTGAATTTTGACAGCGTTTTCTATTATTGAATTTTTTCAGCTCGCGGTGGCATCTCGGGCAAATAGGTTTTGCTGGTTGTGAGAGAATTCCGTTGTTAAAGGCTTTGCTGGTGCGGGTTCGTCGAGACGAAATTCAA
>Ga0126339_10000180_pt1 | contig 28390 bp, 17 predicted proteins | sample OrbTmetagenome_2_FD_92532 | JGI IMG/M metagenome (GOLD analysis project Ga0126339, IMG submission 92532) | Coral microbial communities from Petempiche,Puerto Morelos, Mexico - Orbicella T R C metagenome | ecosystem: Host-associated > Invertebrates > Cnidaria > Coral | place: Petempiche,Puerto...
GGCAAGATAGCACCTTCTTGTCCGCTTGAGTAGCTAATCACAGCGTAGGATTCAGTTTATCTTGCCTGTTCAGGGAGTCAGCCATATAATAAGTTTTCCTATTATTGCAGTATATACGTCTAGCAGACAACACAAGACCAGAATTGACACTGGAGCTGATGATTCGACAGTGGAAACTAAAGAAGCCTGACATAGTTATATCCTTACATGGAGGTCTCAAGAATTTCAAGCTTGATCCTCATCATAAAGAGATTTTCAACAGAGGCCTGATCAAAGCTGCCAAGACAACACACAGTGGTGCTTGGATTATTACTGGTAATACACATGGTTTAGTTAAACATAAATGTATGAAGTGAACTTTCACTGATAAAGGTAGCAAAAAAATGGTTGACTTATATCGGGCTCTTAGTGTCTCTGTGGTAAAAGCAATGCATGTATTTTGTGCTTCATTCTCTGTTTTAAATATGGTGGTTAGAGGCATATGCATTATGCTGTAGTAGTATAAATTATTTCACATATAAATGGTCAAGACTAAGATTTTTAATAGGTTACACAGTGTTAATTGTGTTTGTTGTCATTTGGTCAGACATAATATTATTACTCTGGTAAGTTAAGCAGACCACAGCAGCAGCTGCAATAAGAATGTTGTGTTGTATACATAGGCTCAGCATCTTGGTATATTTCTTAGCCCTCCACTTCAGCATTGTAGTTGTGTATAGTTTTGCAGTAGTCAACCGTTGTTTAATTATTCATCAGGTGGTGTGAATCTTGGCATAATGAAAGCTGTTGGTCAAGCTGTGCTGGAGGGTCAGTCCATGCAGTGGGGAGGGCTGTCCAGTCACCGTCGCATCAGGTGTATAGGCATTGCCACTTGGGGATATGTAGAGAGAAATGAACACTTGATCTGTCCCTCAGAGGGAAAGGTGAGAACAGATTGCAACATTATTTGATAGAGTTCATATTTTGTAGTTCCAGAAAATATCCATACCTTGCCCAAAGAGGGGATTTTTTATAAGATTCCTCACCTCTCTGGAAATTCCAATTAAGCCTCATACGTTTCTTTAAATTTTTTGGTCATAGAAAATCTCCCACCCCCAGAAAATGCCATTCACTTCTGTAAGGGGGGTGGAGGGAGGTACATGTATGGATATTTTCTGAAACTGCATAGTACAGTAAATTATTGACCAAAACTTTCAAACCTGTTGACTTATTTGAATTTCCTTTTCTCTTCTGGGGGAAAAGTACGAGTTAGGAATGTAGTATTTCATTTGTGTTTTTCTTCTTCAGGGCTGCTATCCAGCCACGTACAGAGTGGAACATTCATTTCAGAGAGGGAAGCCTGTGTCACTCAACCCTGACCACACCCATTTCCTCCTGGTGGACGATGGTACACAGGGCCAGTGTGGAGCTAAAGAGGTTCAGTTCAGAGCACGACTGGAGAGAGTCATTGCTGATAAACCAAACATTCAGAGACAAAGTAAGGAGGCTTGAAAACAAATCTGTTATGCTTATTTTCCTGTGGAAGAAAACTTCATGGTCTATCTATTATCTTTCTTAGCAATGTCTTACAAAGAAAAGAAATTAAGGTTACCGTATACCTTTAGAGCACCTTTAGAGGCGTCTCGTGTCCAAGGGATGCAGTGCATCCGGGTTAAATTGTTGATACCTAAACCCATATATCAAATTAAAGCTTATAGAGCTTATAAAGCTTATAAAGCTTATAGAGCTGGCTATCGCACTATACCAAGGATTTTGAAATTACATGAACTGTCGAATTTTTCACAACCTCTAAACGTGAGCGTCTGAATCATCTTTGGGTCCCTTCCGAAAGCTACAAGTCAAAGGGAATTTGTTCGTTTTTCCTCAAATTTGGATAGTTACCTAGTTTGAAATATAAACAAACAAAAAGCGTGTTGTAATGGGGTCATTGAAGGGTTTCAATGGGGAAACGTAGAAACCTTTAATGGTAAATTTTCCATTACTACTTCGTTGTAGAGTTTGGTTTTGGTGTTCCTGTGGTAACAGTGGTCCTTGAAGGAGGAGAAGATGCATTGAAGGCTGTAAAAGAGTCTGTCAAGTATGGTATCCCTGCCGTGGTAGTAGAAGGAACTCGGAGAGCTGCAGACATCTTAGCCTTTGCTCATCATAACTGTGAATGCCATAGGCAAGTTTAATTGCTTGTATTCATACGGCACTGTTCACAGTGTTTCTATTTTCTCAAATCGTTGAGAAAATAAGAGGCTGTGAACAGTTAATACAGCATCCAATGGTACAGACGAGTGTTAAGTTCAATCCCGATTTCTATGCGTAATAGTTGACTCGGGCTGTACCCTTGTCAACTATCACGTGATAATAATCATCTTATAATCTAACTGTTAAATAGAAGAGTTGTCTTGTCTGTTTCTGTTCACAGTGGTTTTCGCCGTCTCAAAGAGGACCAACTACCTCGTTTGATTGCAAAAATCGAGGAATTCTTTCCAAAGTACGCCAAAGACAAGAAACGCATCCAGAAAATTATAGATATTGTGAACTGCTGTGTTTACGATGAGCGTCTGGTAGGTAACCTCTATGAATTAGTAACTGCGTTGCTTTTTAACATGCAAGAGAAACGATTACAATATGTATTTTGTAAGGTGATCGCAGTGTAAACAGGCATTTAAAATACGGAGAACTCGGCAAAGGATGTGATTTTACTTAACTCTTTGACAGTGTAGTGCAGCTTGCTGAGATGCAAACAGGTTCAAATCAAGCCTTAAAAAGTGGATGAATATTCATTAATTATATGCCACAGTACCTAATATTATAGATATCATGGATATTTTAGATTTTAAATTTTGGACTGTTAATTACTTACATAATAGATATTTCAAATCTTTAAATTTTAGATTGTCAATTATTTACTTAGCAGATATTTCAAATTTTTAAATTTTAAATTGTTGATTATTTACGTGATAGATATTTTAAAATGTTAAATTTTAGATTGTAATCTTAGTTAGGGGACCTAAATAGGGATAACCTCATGGTCCTCCTTTTCAAATACTCTTTGTACTCTGTATTTGAATAAAGTATTAAGAGATCAATGGTTTGTTAGAAATCTGTTGTTAACATTCCAGGTTTTCATTCGTCAGTTTGCACTGAACTTTGTCGGGTGGTCTTAGCTGGAGTGATCGCACTGCCATATGCATTCTTTGTGTAGGTTTTACAATATCTTTAATTTTTGTCTTTCCAGATTACTGTGTACGGGATAGACGACAAAAACAACCTAGACCTTGACCTAGCCATTCTCAGTGCATTGTTGAAAGGTAATCCTGAAAGTATAACCATTGAATATGCATATTTGTAACACAGTAGATCGGTTTAGCTGGTTTAAGGTATCTGTTTTCCTCTCGACCAAAACGAAGCAAAACATTGTCGACCACACCAGGGTTTTCAATTTTTTTTTTTTTGACCTGTCTACACGAATTTGTTGTCATTCGAAAACGTATACTTTTTGATACGGTTTCGCCTATTGTCTACACTAAAACGACCGAAAACACTGATGGAAACGACGGACAGTATATGACGGTTTCTTTGGGTTACCGTTTTCAAATGCCTCCGTTTTCACCTGTCCACGCTAGAAACGGAGCGTTCTCAAAACGATGCGTTTACATTTTTTTTTTACATTTTCAAAACACACCACTTTTGAAACCGTTTTCGAAAGCCTCCGTTTTCATCAAAAAGTTTGCGTTTTCATAGTCAAACGCATTAGTATGGTCGGGGCCTTAATCAATTTCTCCCTCTCACAGCTCAAGGTGCTTGTAATGTAGACTCCGTAGATAGGGACTGTGGCTGTAGAATAGATTCTCTGGGACAAGGAGCTAGTCAAATGGATCAACTGAAACTGGCTTTGACTTGGAACAGAGTTGACGTGGCTGAAGAAAAGATATTCACTCCAGATAGTGATTGGCCGGTAAGAGGAAACGCGTGCAGTGCGTGAAAACCCATTTGAGAGTGTTAGTAGCCCATGTCGTAACCTGAGCATCAGGCCATAGCAGGGCTCGAAAAATGTGCTTTCCGGTCGACAGGGACAAGTAGATTCAATGAAAGGTTTCTTGCCCAAAATGAAACTTTCCTTTTGGGCAAGAAACCTTTCATTCTCACTTGCCCGGTGGGCAAGGGATAAGGCAAGTCGTCCATCAACTAAATCATTACAAGAGCAAACTAAGACCTACCCGGGGCAAGAAAGATTTGAGAGCTACTTGTGCCAAGAGCAAGCTGGAATTCAAGTATTTTTCGAGCCCCGCTAGCATAGCTGGTAGAGGAGACGACAGTTTCCTCTACCAACCTTGACCAGGCCTTGGGAGCGAAGATACTCTTGTTAGCCAATGTCCCGTTACCGAGCGCTTGTTCACCCTTTCCACTTTAGTCCTTTCTCCGGGTAAAGCAAATGTTGCACTAGTTTGTTATATGCATTTAGATTTATACCTATCGAGTTGTTAACAAGTTGTAGAGTGGTAATAGATGTCCAACAGTAGCAACTAAATGTAGACATGATGATAAATGCGAATGCAGCCATAACAATACTGGAAAAAAGACCTTAAAACATTTTCATGCTTTGAACGGGCTTTCGGGCTTTGAAGTTGTAGAGTGTTCTTCCTTTCACCTACGCTGGGCCAATTTCGTTTGAATATCAACGTATTTGCTGTAGAGCCTCTCACTGAGTAGTTTAATCCTATTTTTTTCAGAGTGGAAGCTTGGATGAAGTCATGCTGGAAGCTCTACAGTTAGATCGTGTTGATTTTGTGCGGCTCTTTCTTGCTAATGGAGTCAGTATGAGGGATTTCCTAACGTTACCGCTACTGAGAAAGCTTTACAATTCGGTGAGTATATAGCTAGAGTTTGAGCTTTATATTTTCAAGTTTGTTTTGTCAAGTCAAACATTGCGATGGAATCAACCAACCACGCTAGAGTTAGAGCTGTATATTTTCAAGTTTGTTTTGTCAACTCAAAACGCTGCCCCATGAATCAACCGGCCAGGTGACACACTATTATTGAATATTCCCGCTTAAGTTGTTGATGAGTCCATTAACGCCCATCACTGTCGCTATACTTTTTTGCAGGCGGACCCTGGAAGTCATCTCTATTCTCTTCTTTCCAACGTTGCTGGTGTTTCTGTAAGTTTTTTACAGTTAAATTATTTCCGATTCTGCTCTGTTAAGGCGTCCTTCCTAAGTTGATCCGATGTTACAATTATTCGCATAACCTGTCCAAATTGCTCAAGGTTGAGTTTCTCTGTCAAAACGGTTTGTAGATAGCCAGTAGAATACTTGCATCCCATGTTGCCTTCTCTTGATTTATCATCCAACTAGCTTTGCTCCCCTCCTGCACTCGTCGTCATGTTAGGGCGATCAGGAGCGGTCGTTTTGTTGTCGAGTAGCGATCAAAAACAAGAGTAAGTTAACGTCATTTTCATGCCGATAACAACTCTTTAGTTTGCCTATTAATTTTGCCAATTTACAGGGTCGTGTACCGGTTTTTGCAAGGTCTCACAACTTGTGAGAGAACCATAGAACAAACCACAGAAACAATGCCTTTGACGTCAAATACCGGTAGGTTACCAGCTCACGAGAGCTGCTGCGCTTTCAAACTATTAAAGGCTTAATTACTAAAATCAATTGAACTTACGCGATTGTTCCCGTTCTAGGATTCGCCGTATTCCTTAAAGGATATCGGTGTCCTCATCGAAGAACTGATTGGTGCCTATTATGAGCCGCTGTACCTGGTTGACACACCTCACGCCAACGCCCTTGCTGCTAGAGTCGCAAGGCTGTTTGGAGCAGCGCCTGATCTGGCCAAGCACGAAAGTGGAGAGTTTCCATCAGTGAAATTTCAGCCTTCGGACGCGAATTGCCGCGTGCAAGTGGCGCACAATGCGACCCGGTTTGAGAAGCCTTTCAGAGAACTGTTCCTGTGGGCGGTGTTAATGAACCGCTATGAACTAGCACGGTTCATGTGGGAGAAGGGAGAGGAGGCCGTGTCTGATGCCTTGGCGGCGTGCAGATTGTTTCAAGCCATGCATGATCAAGTTGAAGACGATTATTTTGAGATTAAGACAGCATTAAAACAACATGCAGTGTACGTAGAGTGAGAGATGTGTCCAAGATGTAGATCACGTGATCAATAGTGTCGTGCACGTGATCAACATGTGGGCCACGTGACATCAGCAATCTCTTGGTCACGTGAACAATGTGAAGTTTGCGAAAACGTGATTCGAGAGTGAACTGCTAATAATGACTCCAAATCTTGAGAATATCTTTCTTTTCGGTGTTAGAATTGCTAACGAAGTTGAGTCCTACATCATGTACTAAAATGTAGAAATTTAAATGTCGCAACTCATTTAAACGTATGTTTAATCCAACAAGAATTTTTTTTAGTTTGAACGTGGAATCATGATATTGTTGTTCGTCTCGACCAAGGTAAACATTGTTAAGATAAGAACTTTATTAACGTGTCGAAGTCGCTAGCATACAATGTATACTAATTGGGGAGACCTAACTACGATTACGTATCTAATAATTAATACCTATATTTTTACCATTGGATCAAGATTGGAGATGCGACGTTATGCGCAGATCCCATTTAATTATCACTAGTGAAGTATAAACGGAGAATTCGGACAAGGACAGAAAGTTGTATTTCTGATCGATAGAGTTGTTTTCAATTGAGTGTCGTAAAATCAAAACCAAAGTAATCACTCCGGCCAATCACAGAGGAGACAGACAATCCAATTAACCAATCAAAACTCGATCTGTATACATGTAGCTGACGCAAAGCGCCGGGAAACGTGGGAGCGAGTCACGATTGGTTTTGGGTTTATAATTCTGATTTGATGAAGAAATGGCGCGAGATTTTGAGCCAATCGTGTAGCGTAGCAAAGCAAACCCAATTACTTTTTGACACTCAAGTGAAAACCGCTTTATATCTCTTTGTAATAGTTGCTCTTTATTGTTTTGCTATTGTTTGTTTTGAATTTTTTTCCTTTGGTATTTCTCTTCAGTGAATTTGAAAACCTAGCCATTGGAGTTCTTGATGAATGTTATGACGAGGACGAGGTGTTAGCAGAGATGTTAGTTGAGAGGGAGATACCCAAGTGGGGTGGAATGTGTGCCCTTAATCTGGCCGCTGCAGCGCATGGTGAGAAGTTTTTAGCGCATCCATGCTGTCAGTCAAGCTTGAACAGCATTTGGAAGTCACGTGGTATGCCTGGAGTCCCGTACTGGAAGGTATGCTGTGAATATCACTTTTGTTAGAGAGGTCGGTTCGCATCACTAGACATCATATCACTACCTAAAGAGATCTGTTAAGGAACTAAGGACCACTAAAGGGGGCGAGGATGGAAATTGTTCGCAATAGAAACTTATTTTTACACATCTGTATGGCAGAGTATATAGATTCTGATGAATGCTGAAACTTCCAAGAATTAATTAAGCGTTCGTGTTCGACCTCAAAATGCAAAATAAATAGCTTTGATCGCCAATGGGTTGGTTGTGACATTTTCTTCTGTCCTTTTTAGATAATACTTGCGCTTATTTGTCCTCTTATGATTCACAAAATTGTATTCTACGACGAAGAAAATCACAAGTGGTCGGTACCTCTATGGAAAAAGCTCGTGATTTTCTACAATGCTCCAATCTCAAAGTTCTGGGCTCATCTGGTAAGTAAGAGAGACTTTTTGACCCCAACTCTAGTGGGTGTGGTGACGAATTAGCTTGGTAGATTTATTCAGTTTAAAAAGCAGTTTAGTCTTCTTTCTATTCGTTTGATTTCAGTAGTTATTCTGCTAAAGAAGATATTTGAATATCAGTTTGTTTTATTTTTTTTCCAGGGGATGCACTTGTGCTTTTTAGGGTTGTACGCTTTTGTAATTTTGTTTTCGTTCCTTAAACCGTGGCCCTCTGTCTATGAAATCTTGCTGATGTGTTGGATAGGTATCATCATAATGGACGAAATCAGACAAGTGAGTCAAGAAGGAGTGGGGAGCAGGCCATATGCGTATCCTCGGTAATGGAGTGGACCTTGCTTGAAATGAAGGCTCAATGTAATTTGCATTTGAAAGGACTCCCCGCATTAGCCCCGGTGGCAAGTTATTTCCAGTCCAATACCGAGAATATACCCTGGGTGCCAGAGGTTTTCTTGCGCGGTTTCCGGTGTCGGTCATCGAAGCGAAGCGAAGTATTTCCGTCCGCCGCGCGCGAGAAAAAACCTCTTGTACCCAGGGTACCGAGAGTACGAATGTGGTCTATGATCTGCTAGCGCCATTGAACATTTTGATAAGACATCATTGAAGGTTAAGGCTCGGCAAGAAGGATTAAGTTACTAAAACACTCAAGAGTATTTTAAAGAAGTATCGAGAACTGAGAGTTAAAGAAGTCAGTTACATTGATTTCATTCATTGACCAGGAACGGCGAGGATAAAAAAGAAAACGGGGCTTCAAAGACAGTGATCCTACTGTTTTTTATTTGTATTGCATGGAAAACTGGCCCCTGATGTAACGAAGTATTTCTCTGACAGACACCTGTCCAAAAACACATTCATCAACAGGAGTTTGCTGTAAATATTTGGCCGTAGAATATTTCTATTTTGATGACTGTCCATTTTTTGGTCATCTTTCTATGCGAAGATCTCATTGTTAAAAAAAAAAACGCTTGTTATTTTCGCAGGTCATTTGCCAAGAGACAACTACCTTGAAAAGCAAGTTGGAGCTGTATTTCCACACTTCTGTCAACATAGTCGACTCTTTCGCTAACGCCATCGCCCTGATTGGTTTTGTCCTGCGGTTTTTTGAGGTCACGTGGGAGGCCGCTCGCGTTCTGTACTGTATCAATTTCGTCATTTTCTCCTTCAGACTTTTCAGAGTTTATTTCGTCAGTGGCTACTTAGGGCCAAAGATTATAATGATAAAAAGAATGGTGAGTGAGTTTGTTTGCGTCTGTTGTAAGTTCGTATGGACTCAAAATTTAAACTTATTACAGGAGCTTTAACCTCCCAAAATTTGGCATAAAAATGTAAAATAGTCGTAAAGTATGGCAATTTATTTCATGGCGATATTTGGCTAACCCGTGAGCCATGACTGCAATAGCAGTTTTCAGGAATTACTTTGGTTTCGGTAGTGGCTTTACTACGGTTTGAGACTGGCTGAGGAGTCTAATTGGTAAGTAGAGCGGTTATCACTTAAGTGTCGAAAATTAACTGGTTTTGTATCACTTCGATACTCGCCGGATTTGCTTAAAGAACTCGCGCCAGTTTCTTAGGCAATCAGAAGTAAAACCAAAACCAAACTTGACTCGCTAGCACACGTTTTCCCGCGCTTTACGTCAGCCACATGTAATTGCTTCGAGTTCTGATTGGTTCACTGGATTGTCTGTGTCCTTTGTGATTGGCTAGAGTGATTACTTTGGTTTTGGTTTTACGACACTCAGTTGAAAACTACCCAAGGCTTCTCGACCAATCTCAAACCGTACTAAAACCAAAACCAAAAACCAAAGTGATTGTCTGATTTTTTTCGACACTCGATTGAAAACCGCTCTAAGCCGTACATGTACCCAACCATTTTGTTTATATCCATTGTAACATTGAAGCAGCATTTTAATGTTCAACATTTTTCTTAGCTTGCAGATGTAATGATGTGGCTTTGTCTGCTACTGGTGTTCGTGTGTAGTTACGGTGTGTTTCGACAGGCCTTATTCTTCGCCAACAAAGAACCGTACTGGGGTGTGATCAACGATCTCTTCTACAAGCCATATTGGCACGTGTATGGAGAACTGTTTGTAGAGCAAGAAGGTGAGTAATCCTATTGGGTTTACGTTCATGTGTGAAATTTCTTGCTTATTTATCAGGTATATTTGCACTGAAAGTGATCACGTCAGGTTGTCTCCATCAGGATAGTCCTTAGATTACTTCTGACTCTTTTTATAGGGGAGAGGTTTAAAGGACATATGCTAAAGTGCATAGACTTGGCGAAATAACTTAACGAGTCAAGGCTGTAAATAACTAAAGCCCAGGTCAAACGTCGAACTTAAGATAACACTAACTAAATAGAGCGAAAAGTTCACGATAAGTTCGACGTTTGGCTCAACTGAGTTCGTCTGACTGAATTTAACGGAAGATGGATAGAACGTGTGGGTCGATCTAAATTCGAATTAAGTTCGACGTTTGACCCAACGGTTGAGCTTTACCCGTTTGGATCGACTCAAATTACAATTTTCGGCGTTTGACCAGGGTCTAAGGTGTAAACTGCTGCATAGGGTACGCAGGTGCACCACAAAGTATCAGTCAAGATTTGCCATTTGTGTGACACCCTCGTACCCAGCGTCTTCGTTCCCCTTGACAAGCGAGCACGCGCAGGAAGGAACGAAGACTCGAGGTACGTGGTTGTTTGTGTGATGTTTTGATAGTGTCTGATTTTACCTGACGAGTGTGTTGTCCTATATTTTGTTCCCAGCGGAAGAGGGTAAACTCTCGACAGGCGAAATTCCTCTACACGATGGAAACCTTTTAAAATGGATTCACCGAATATTTATGGGTGGCTATTTACTCATCACTAATGTACTCCTTATCAATCTTCTGATCGCCATCTTCAGGTATCGTACTGTGCCTTTTCAATTTTGACTCATGACATTCCTTAAAGGACTGTGGTCAGCCTCCGCCCCCCCATTTTCGATGCCATCAAAATTATTGATATTGCATGGTGAATCGAAATCCTACTGCTTTACTGTAAGTTGTGTTCCCGAGAAAATGTTTACTGAATTATCTTTAGTAGTTTCACAGTGATGTCCTTTGTTTCGACATGCTCCGAATAAAATATAATAGCCAAACTCTTGTATGTAAACAAAAACAAAGGTGTGGCTGACTAGGGCCCTTTAAGTATGGTAAAAACCATTTAATCATTATTTGGCGAGCTGACAGAATGACAGACTGACAGACAGACAGATGGTTTGATCAGCTGAGCTCATTACTGACTGTACTCGATCTGGGCGGTGATACTAATTACCAACTTGGCTCATTTGTTGGATTGCAGTAACGTGTTTAACGAGGTTGAAGTAAACTCTTATCAGATCTGGAAATACCAGTACTACTATCTAGTAATGGAGTACAACAAACAACCGCCACTCGCTCCGCCTTTCGCCATCATTTATCATCTGGTCGAGTTTGTGCGATGGCTTCGAAAGAAGTGTTGGAAACCCAATAAAGTTACTCGTAAGTGGCCCAGAACTGATTTGTACTTAATGTTCACTTATGACTACGAGTGAACTGCTAATCGAATTCTTGTGTAGTGTCGGCTAGGTTAACGAGAATGGTTTCTGATAAATGATCCAAGCAGTTGCATGTCTCTTCCGCAGTCGTTATGTGGGTCATGGCACCACATTCTCCCAAGGAAACTTGAGTTACGTTCTAAATAACGGCTAGGAAGCAGTGCCTGGCTTTCAGTAGCAGAAGAAAGCTCAAATGCCAGCATCATCACAAGCACAAGAGCCCTAATTTAACTGAGAAAAAAAAAGAAAACGGACTTGACGCAAGCATAAGCACCAGATCAATAATTTCTCTTTTCCTTGGCCTTGTACTTACAAATACTTGCGCTCGCCTTGTGCTGTGTGAAAACTGAATACAGCAAATATAGCCATAGGGAAGGTCTTTTGTTTGGCCAATTACGGTAGTCCTTCCAGCTTATTTCTCGCGTTGTAAAAAGGGACTGGAAACTACTAATCTCTTGTTCTTGTGCTTGCACCGGCGTTCGTTTTCACTTGACATACATCTCTCGCTGCGCGCCAGAATAAACTAGGAGTAAGTCGCCTTTTTTGACGGGGCAGATCCTTCAGTTAGGCAATAGTCGTTGTACTGGGAACACTTTTATTTACCGTTTACTAAGTTTATCTCGGGTCACTTCTCTCCTCAGCTAAGTTCACTGCAGAAGACCTAGAACTGTTGAGACTTTTTGAAATAGAGAGCGCTTCTAACTATCGACAGAAAGTGGAGGAACAAAAGAGGACTGGTACCGAGGAGAGGATAAGGAAGACCAATGAAAGGTGAGGATAACAGCAAGATAAGGTGACAGGAATGAACGACAGCAAGTGTGGTTTGGATTTCATGTTATGGCTTTACAACAAGAATGGGATCCAGAGTATCTTGTTAGAACTAGTTTTTTTCCTCCTTGTAACCTTGCATCACAATGTAACCACACGGTGTAACCAATTCAACGAAATATAATATAGCCAATCAGAGCGCGCATTATATGATGACAATTTTATAAAATATTTTTCTGTTGTTTTCAGCTAACTGTCAACGGTCAGTCGCATTAAACTAATGTACAGCCTTGTGAATTTTCCAGTTACCTATCACTGAGTCAGTGAAGCGCATGAAACAAATTTATCGTGTGTGGTATTCAGCTCTAATGAAAATGAACAAAAGATTATTTACGGTGGTAAAACAGGTGTAATTCTCAATTCTCTACGCAGGGTGGAGGATTTGGTGAACAAAGTCACGGAGTTGCAACAAACCCTTCAACATTTTGTCACAAATAGCAATGGAGAGTCACAGTAGAGGGAGGATCTTAATCCAGTCGTCTTTCTGAAGATGCATACGAGCCCAGACTTCGCCGGTCTCTATGGTTAGCGACAGAGAGCGAGAGGAATTAGGTACTTCATGTATGGTAATTGTTGTATACCAAAGGGACTCTCGCTTCAATTGCTAACTAGAAGGTGTGAAGTCTCCTGAGAGAAGATTGCACGAGGATAACTTGGACAACGCAAATCATGGATTTTTAGTTGTGAAGCCGTGAATTAATTTTACAAATTATGCACCAAGTCAAAGAGTCATAGTTTACTTGAGAAACGTTGTAGAGAGAGATGTGCTGATGCAAATCGTCGATCATTAGAGAATCTTATCACCCACGATGTTAACGCAGCTTTTAAGAGACGTAACAGTCATTTGAAAGTTATTTTACATGTAAATATAGAGGATTTAGATATATTTAAATCGTTTGTTGTAGACCATGCTATGCCGCCGTGTGGTCATGGGTTTTGTAATAGAACTGTATTTATTTTTATAGGCATTACGTTCTTGTTCAAAAAATCGCTACATCAATTTCATTTCGTCAATTTTTAAACGTACTTTACATTCTGTAACTTTACTCAACCCTTAACATAAAAATTGAAATATTATCAGACGCACTGTTATACATGCAGTAGGTTACGTCGACTTTTATTTTTATATGCATTTCATTATTGCTCAAAATGTGTTTTTATTTTTTATTTTTTTTTTATTTCAATCTGTAACTTCTGTTACAACTTTCAAAAGGAAGATTACAATCTACAATGCAGTCATACCTTACTTACGTTATATTACTTTCTTTACGTAGCACACCCAAACACTCAAATGAATAGTATCAAACATACTCAGGGAACAGACGCATGGAGTAACTTTTACAATACTTGCACATACACGCTCTAAGAGGAAGTATATTGTAAATGAAAAATAGTTACAATGATAATTTATTTAAGTAGGATATTTTAAAGACGGGATTGAGCATATCCAATAAACCAATGTACCACTCTGCGCATCGGATTGTGTTTCTGAAAATCATAAATACTGCATACTGCTCTCTCTCGTAAGAAGAATCTTTCAGTAAATTAGGGGTGTCGTAAGAGCGTTGTGTTGTTCATCTCCGCTGATTTGGAGTGTATCAGGCTTATAATGAATGGATTTAGATGGAGCTGGCGTTATATACTGGGTCTCACTCAGGACCTCAGAAAAACGGAAAAACTTAGCAAGCCCGCAGTCTAAACGTTTTTTAACCTACTTGTTATTTGTCAGAATTGCATGCTTTGAAATCTGGTTATATACTGGGTCTCACTCAGGACCTCAGAAAAACGGAAAAACTTAGCAAGCCCGCAGTCTAAACGTTTTTTAATCCACTTGTTATTTGTCAGAAATGCATGCTTTGAAATCTGGTTATATTTTTTTGAAGCATTAACACTAACTCCTCATCTCCCTTTCGTTCAAAAACCGTTCATTGATTCAGCGATAGAAGGAGTTCACCAGTGTTGAATCACTGTTGAAGGTGATTACATCTTTATCATACCGGCCTGCCGGCATATACCACTTATGTTTTTGAAAAACGCTGAAATCGACAGTATTTGCTAAGCAAATAAAACATTCTTCAGTGAGATTATTCAATATTTCATAAACCCTAAAATCACCAGACACTGTTGGGCTGCATGTGCGTCGTACTTCTCCCACGGTGTTTGGATAGCCTGCAAACAGGCTCCCGGCGAGGACGGAAAAAACTTTCGGCGAGCGCGAAACAGAGGAATTCGGAGAGCAAAACGATCGGAGCGGGGGGAGCCTGTGGACTTTGTTTTTGATGTGCCTATCCGCCCTTGGTGATAAGCCTGTAACAAATCAGTCAATAAGGTAATTAGACCTGTCAAGAAGCTACATTTTCGGTACTTGCAAACAGTTTTAATCGAGCCAATACTCTTAGAGAGTTTAAAGCATATTTTGCAATACTGAAATGAGCCTAAAGAAATTATAAGCACATGATGGAGGTGTCAAACTCTGCGAAGCGACGAGCAGATAACAGCGGAAGTCCGGAAACCGCCAAATAGCACCGCCAAACCGCTCCCCTCCACTAGCTTCTACTTAAAATTCCTCCTCGTAACAGAACATAAAGTACCGAAACTTAAAAGAGGACGGCAAATTCACTATTGTAACGAACCGTTGGAGTCGTATATTACAAAGATCTGTCAAATATTCGTCTCAAAGATGTCAACAATTAGCGATTAAACCAATCATATCATGATACCAGGAGCTGGTATCATAGAACGGCGGCATCAATTGAATGTCTACAGGCTCCCTGGCTTCGTTCGGACTCACCGGGAGCCTGTTCGCAGGCTATGTTTGGAAGTTTTTCGTGTTGAAAAATAAGGTACATTAGGAGACATGCTTCGGATCCGGTAAGAGGAATTTGTATGAGGAAATCATTAAAAGAACAACGGTAATGCAGACAAAGCTAACATGGCAACATTCAAACTTTTGCTTTAAACTTTTATTTACAACTGTTTTGCTTGAACATATATTATTGTAAAAAATTCCCAGATTTGTTACCCGAACCTCCAGTAAAGTACACTGTTTTCCGTTAGCATTAAAATCTTTACCAAAATATAACTCCACGTAAATACCATAGTACAAACAGAAAATCAAATTGACTGCATGGAAGTTTGTGTCTATTACGCTCCTGTTTGTCTCCTTGTCGATGTCAGGCCTCTGCCTAGGCTCGATTTCTGGTCCGGCTGCGTTCCTCCCCGAGAAGAGGGGGTGAGCGCGGGCTCATTTCCAGAAACAGCGTCTGGTAGACAAGCCTAGCCTCTGCCTTGTCCTAGGCATCCCCTCTTGGTTGGAGCAATGAGGAAACCATCAAACCCTGAATTGTGTTTTCAACCTTACAACAACTAAATGAAATGGTATTCAGGACAAGACAGATGTGCCTGAGTGCAAAACCTTCCATGTAAGTTAAGTTACATGTGTGTTTGCAAATCTCATATGTATGGCCTCATTTTGAAGCAGAGGCAATGGCCAACTTAAAAAAAAAACCCTTTTATAAATTTTGATTTGACATAACATGTAATTAAATATGCACCTTACACAGGTATAATTATTGTAATCAAATCATAAACATGCCTACTTTACGCTTTGAAAAAAAAGACCCAACTAAATAAGAATATTTGCAAAACCGAAATCGGAAAATCATAGATTAATCAATGTAGTATATATTGGCTTGAAAAAAAAATTTTTTTTATGATTTTAGAGTATTCTGTACATATATACCTATTCTACATTTTACCTAAAGAACTAATTACATCCTATTTATACAACCTTGCATTATACCAAAATAGATTTTAATAGGGAGAGAAATGAAACGATACTATATCACTTCTTTATGTAAGGTTCTGTGAAAAGTGCTATGCAAAATAGTAATTTATAATAGTATTGCAATGAAAGTCACCAATGCAGTTATGAAGCAAAGTACGAATTGCATGAAAACCTCCTGAAATAATCTGAGAATCCAAATTCATTTATTGGTTTTCACTGTTACTGCTTATTGCTTCACAACCATGATAACTTACATGTCTTACACTGTTCACTAGACCCAACCTGTGTGTTAACCAGATATTAACTAAGAAAAAAATATTAAGTAAGAAAAATATTGCCCGCTTTTTGCCTCAGTAGAAGGGCTGGGAAGAATGGGAAGGATACGGTGGGCTCAAGGCGTCTGTTTCTAGTCCATGACGTGGGACAGATTTTACCACATAGCCGACCTTCGAATCAGGTTTTAAAAATAACTATATAATTTTAATAATTACATGACCCTTTTTCAAACTTGAGCTAGTTTAAAAATTGACAAAAGATAAGTAAGCATAACACATTGAAGTGTGTTTGCTGAATGGAAAGCTTGCATGTGAAAAGTCTGATAGCTTTTACTGAACCAGTCAAAGTGGGCATGGTGAAAATTATCTAGCTAATCTCAATATATAACATCCAATTATACCAGAAAGGTTGCCCAATGACCTACATGTAAAGAAGAGCTTGGATGGACTCTACACACAGGTGAGTGAGTAGGACTGTTTCAACAGGAACTGAACTCAAGACAAAACTGCATTACACCTTTATATGTGAGACAAACTTATTTTTGTCACTTTCATAACAGAAGTGTAGCAGCTCTCTTAAGCTGCTGTTGTTTTATTGAATTGTCGCAGCTGTCATAGTTTTAGGGCAAGGGGCATTGTTTCTGTTGTTTGTTCAATTGTTCCCTTAAAGGGTATCAAGCCATTCATGTGAGACCTTAACAGAGCTGCTACATGCATGTCCCTTTCATAAACTCATCTAGCAACATTTTCTGAATATTACAATCATGTCAAGCGACCCTGCATGAATGAACCAGTCAGAAAATATTTTCACAGCAAAAAAGTTCAGTTAAAGACAGTTAATTTTCTGTCCATATTCTTTCATTTTGTTGATGAAGAGACACTTTTTATTTGGGCTGCAACCTCCTTTTGCATGGCTAGTGTCTGAATAAATTTCTGTTCCATCAAATTAATTGAGGCAATTGCTTGGAAAAGAGAAGCTGCAGGTATGTCATCTGGTAACTTGGAAAGAAACTGGCCAAGATGAATGAAATCCATTTCCAACAAATCCTCCTGATAAAACTTCAATATTCCTGTGAAATAAATAATATTAAAATTTTGCATTCAGGATTACCAAGGAGGGACAGGTGCAGTATGTTCTCAAAACAATGCCTGGAATTTGCATCAATTACCTAGTCAACTTTGAAAATGCAGAGTAGGATGAGTAACGAAAAAAGTTCTGCGACTACAAAAAAAAAATTCTTGTACTCACGTTTTCTGGATTCAGATTTTTTAATTTACGTACACTCTGACCGAGGAGTAAAGTCAAACTTCAGTCAATGTGAACTGGTTTCTGATTAACTTCTCCCTGGTATCCAGTTTCATGATAGTTAAAAGTTATTTTCTTGTAGCATTGTGTCATTGAGGGATTCTTGAATAACTTGAGAAACTCACCTAGTGCTGCCCTGAATAGAAATGCTTCTCCATCTCTACAGAACACATCCCACACTCTTGAGGCAACGTCCAGAGGTAATGATTTGCTAAACAATGTGAATGTCCTGCAGTGATTCACACAATGTAACCTTAACCATGGTTGATAAACTTAAGATGAATGATACATCACTGAAAAATACTTCTACACAGTCAGTCAGTGAACAAACTATGTACATCTTTTTGTAATTTTTATTGTTCTCACCAGTCAATCAGGTACATATCAGGTGTGAAGTTTTCTTTGATAAAATGTGCATGAACTGAGGGCAGAAACTCCTCTAAAAACATCTCAAAGGCAGCAAAATAAGCAACCATCTAAAAGAAGCATTTTATTGAGTCAGTAATGTTACACAATGTAGAAAACCAGCAAATTCACAATATAATGTTGAACATGTCCACAGAGCTGGTGAAGTCAGGGTCTTTACTGGTAAAAAGCTATGGAACAAAATATTCAGGCCTAGAAAGTGATATTCAATATTTTCAATCACATATATGTGTAAAGCAAGCAAGCAAGAGGATGAACAGTCAAATTTGTTTCAATATATGTACTAACCATTGGATGGTCAACTCTAAAGAAAGCCAGTTGACATGGTTTGTTGAGAAGGTTTGCAAAACAAATAAAAGCATCAGATGGTTCCATGTTTAGCAACAAAACAGCTGCAAGAAATGACATTCCTTGGACCTGAAATTTAGAAAACAAGTTTGTTAAAAACTATTGATAACTAGCACAGGAATGTGCGAAACAAACTAACAAATATTTGGGGATTAAGTATACTTTTTACCAAATTCTAATTGCTGATTAAAAGTACTCAAAGTTTTTCAGTCTAATTCTTATTTTCCTTTTAGTCGTGCAGTTATTTTGAATATTTCCACCACCCCCATAACAACTGTGCGCTTGTTGGTGAAAGTAATGGTAAATAACTTACATATCCTACATCAGGTCGATAGCAGGTGTATGCTCCCAAAATACTATGAAGAACATCATGGAATGGACCACCCTGGAACAAAACATACAATACATGTATTAAACTGTATAAGATAAATGTATCGAAAAAGGATTTTTCTCTAGAAAAAAATTATCAAACTGATTTACAAGTATGTTCACCAACATCTCTTTGACATTACCAAGTTACACGTTTCTTATAGCTACTTGTGTTATTCAACTGAAAGCCAAAGTGGCCCATCCTACTTGAGAAGCTTTTATCAATTTCCAAAGAAGCAACTAGGAGTAATGGTACCCCTGCTCACAAAGTTGCCCTAACAGTGGCCTGCGGTATGCACATGTAAACCTTAGTGGATCGAGGCACTGTAAGTTGTCCAAGACATGACCACAGGCAGCCCTTAAAGCTGGATAAGCTGATTTGAAATAACTTCCTCCTCACTAATGAAAGCCAAGTCAACCCAAACTATACCTCTTGAAATATGCACAGTGAAGGAAATGTCCGTGAAACATCCATCATGATGAGCTCTACTGTGTGAGCCTTGCTGACAACTGGATGATCACTTGCTGGCAGCTCTGCAACTGTCTGTGTTGGGTTTTTCTTCTTGTTAAGTCGTGTTGTGAAGAGTTTTTCATATGCATGAGACTGGAATATGTCAAATAATTCTGCAAACAGAACATTAAGAAACATTTTATTCTACTTGTCTTCAATCAATTACACTAAACAGTGTTTATCAGCAGTTAGAATCTACCAAGATTACTATATCACTTCACTGGTCAAAATAGGTTAAAAGTGGGGTAGCAAACATGACAACTAACCATGAGTAATGTGTAAGTCATTTCCAATAGCCAGCTTCCAAACCGTTCCGCGTACACTTGGTGGAAGGCCTTGCCACCAAAGATCCCTAGTTTTCTTTGCATGCTGCCTAATGGAAGAAAATTACAAATTATATTAATAACAAGCTCTGTATGATATTGCTCTACATAACTTAAAGCCAAACTACATGTAAAGTTATGTTGACACAATCTACAAAGTCACTTCCAGTCACAGCAAACACGAGAAATGCAATCTAGGAAACTTACATAGTTTCCCAGTTGGGTAGTATCTCATTTGTCCACAAAGAGACAGCAGAAACAATTCCATCTTCCTGTTTGCACTTTTCTTTGAGCTTTTTCTCCTGAAGCTTCATCTCCTTCAATTCTACATTCACAGAGTACACTATTACTACATTGGTATATGATTTGTTGTTACCGAAAAGTTCAATAAAGTGTGTATATATAATTAAGAGCAATACCTTCCCTACCCAGACATTCAAGACATGTAAATGCAAATTCATCTTGTTAGAACACATTCTCCTGCCATGTTTAATATGGTAAAGGTAAATTTTTCATTACATTACATGTATAACCAGGCTCTTCCACTGCATATTTTACTGTGGCTAAATATAATTTATACTAAGTTAAATGTGAAACAATATTGCTGCATTGAGTTAAACATGAAACAACATTGCTGGCCAGCAGTTTCCCTCAGTGTTGATGTATGGGGTGTCGAGGAGATTTGTGCTGGGGCACCTTGATTTTACAGCTCGGCTTTAGATGTTAAGTCATTCTGCATGTTTTTCGCTGCTGGAGAGTTCACTTTGAGCTTTTCTCGCAGCCTGCCCATCCTCCATTTCTTCATGGTAGGTATGCATGTGGTTAGTATTGTTTGTTTCCACCACAGGCGGCCCAAGCTCTCGATGCAAGGAGTTATTATTCATTTATCTTTTAATCTTTATGCGAATGTTCAGCGCGTGAAATGTGACATATTTACCGCCAACATCTACTATTACATAACCACCAAGTTTGGTTACGCGAAATGTGACCTTCGCCTTGCAGCATATGGTGGTGTTGTGTTACAATGGTTTGAATTTTTAAAGGTTTGTATGGGGAAAAACAGTAATCGACATTATAGCTGAAATTTTGATATTTTTGCAATAAAAATGACTTACCTTAATGCCTTGTTGTCTTTTCTATTGTCATCTCACTTCTCAGCTCGATCCGAAGCCTTTTAAGCGAGTTATTGCTTTTTGGTTTTCCTTTACTAAGAAAGAGTAAAGGCTACACACTCGATTCTGGACTGACCCCCGCTCGAAGTGAAAAAAAAAACACTGAAATCCTGCCAGCTGCCCCAATTCCTCCGCAGAATCATAGTACAGGGTTAAGCGCTCCCTTTTAGTTAAATCCCAAGTCAAATTCTTCTCTACAACTCACGATACAAAGCTCTGAATCGAAGAAAGCTAACCATCCAGAATCAGTGATCATGCTGCCGGGACCAACCATGGACACATTAGAAACCCGAGTGGAATGCCGGGCTAACAAATTGACCCTGACCAGGGGAAGGGAGCGCACAGTTCTCGACAAGCCAGGTACTTTGCTCGACGGTCCCCTGGGTAGATTTTAATCCAGGCTGCCGACGAAGCATTGTTACGACAAGCCAATCAGTCCCTAGGGGACCGTGCCCTCCCTTCCCCCGGTCAGGGTCAATTTGTTCGACTGTGGCCATGGATGGTCCCGGCAGCATGATCACTAAGTCCGGATGGCTAGCTTTCTTCGATTTAGAGCTTTGTAGCATGCGCTGTGGAGATGAATTTGGCTTGGAATTTAACTGAAAAGGAGCGCTTAACCCTGTACTATGACTCTGCGGAAGAATTGGGGCGGCTGGGAGGATTTTATTGGTTTATTTTCGCTTCGAGCAGAGGTCAGTCTAAAATCGAGTGTGTAGCCTTTACGCTTTCTTAGTAGAGGAAAACCAAAAAGCAATAACTCGCTTAAGAGGCTTCGGATCGAGCTGAGAAGCGAGATGACAATAAAGAAGACAACAAGGCATTGAGGTGAGTCATTTTTAGTGCAAAAATATCAAAATTTCAGCTATAATGTCGACTACCGTTTTTCCCCATACAAACCTTTATAAATTCAAACTGCTGTAACACAACACCACCATATGCTACAAGGTCAAGGTCACGTTTTGCGTAACCAAACTCAGTGGTTATGTAATAGTAGATGTCGGCGGTAAATATGTCACGTTTCATGCACTGAACATTCGCATAAAGATTAAAAAAATAAATAAATAATAACTCCTCCTATCCTGAGCTTGGGCCGCCTGTGTTTCCACTGATTTCTCAGTGTGATGGTGCCTTGTGGTTGCCACTCACAGGGTTGTCATGGATACCCTGGGTGCTCAGTTCAGTTAACTTTGTTCTTGGGCTCTACCTTTCTTTCAGGCACCATTCCCCAAGCTCATCTACATGTATTGTTGATGAGTTACACAAAACCCTTTTCCTGCTCTTCTTTACTCTTCAGTGCTCCTTCCAAACCCATACAGAAGCATATGCTGCATCTGTCTTCTATTTCTAAAATCTCTACAATGTCCCCTGTATATGTTATATCAGCATTACAAATTTAGTAATGATTTTCACCTTTTTTCTTTGCTTCAGCTACCATTGCTTCATATTGCCGTCTGTGTTTTTTCTCCTCTGTTGGTGATTTGGCTGGAAGGTTACTGAGAATGTGAAAGGGATAAAAAAAATCAGTGTGAAAACAAGATTTTAAAGACTTGTTTATCTTTGATTTGTTTATTACATATTTTTGGCAATGAAAAATGAACACAGCAAGGAAATTGAGGGTATAATGTGACCTGAAATTCTCTACCACATGACAACAAATTACCATGTAAACTGATATGTTGCAAGTGCTAATATGAAAATTTACCTTGAAATGTAAGTACATGCAACATTAGGTCATGGAAAAAAACCTACATTTACAAAAGAGGCTACTTTATTGTTGATCTTGTAGAGAATTTAAAGCTGTACATTCCAACTGAGAAGGCCCAGTTTGTTGTTAAATAATGTAAAGCATTCAACATACCATAGGCAGAATTAAGGAATTGTTATCACTCATTTGACTGTTATAATACATGTCATTTTAGCAGACATGATGTACCAGTTCAGGCATACTTATGTACTTACAATGTTGAAAACTGTTATGAAAATTGCACAATGTTATTCCAGTATATGCACAATCTCATAAACATTATTACAGTATGGTGTTTACCTGGGTCTGTTTTCAAAAATAAGGGCTGTTGTTGAGCTACCTGCTGTAGGCTTCTTTCTTACAGAGAGAAATTTTGGTTTTAAGTTTGGAGTAATTGATAAAGGCCTATCCCCAAAAGACCTGCGCTTACTGTCTCCTGCAGGTTGAGAAGAAAGCATAACAGATGTGAGAGACAAATTCTTAAAATAATGATGATGAATTTAATTAAATAACATGCACTCTTTACCTGCCATCCTTTACTTAATGATGTCTGTAAGTGGAGAACATTACCGGTAAGTATGATGGCAGAGGCTATTCATGAATGCTTTGTAAGTGCAATGTACATGTAAGTTGTGGTTTCAATGTCAGATTTCAGTTTCAAATTTCACATACCATTTGGATTTCCCCTTCAATCAATAATTATGATAATGAATATTAGCCAGTAAAGACCATCAGCATAGCTGAACATCTTGGAAAAGCTGGTCAGGATAGTGGGACTGGACAAGTTTGTAAGGTCCCATTGAGGACACTCTAAAGAAATGTGATCAGATAGCTGACTATTCACCTCTATCAAAAGATGATGGCTGATTATGAAGATCTTTGCTGCTTTCCCTAACATCTTTAATGGGAACCTTTCCAAATAACTTCCAAGCTGGAACAGGTTCCTTCTGAGATGACCTTGAAAACAGGCCCCTGCAAAGAAACGGATGAGTATGAACTGCCATTAGCAAACGTACATTAGCCTGAATATTAGTGTGATATATTAAACTAATAATTAAAAAGTGTATTAATTTTTTTGGAAAAGCACATTTTTGGTAAGAATATGATATACCATCTCACCTCCTTTCCTGTATCTAGCTGATTCCAGATTCAGGAAACATATTTCTTATATACATGTATTGGCATTTTAAACAGTCAAGTACACAATATTCATGAATATTTGTCAGTTCAGGTACTCATTTTATCCAGCATGAACAATCAATTTGATTATAGTTTTTGGTTGAGAATATATCTTGGTAAGAAGTGAGAAAAAAGACAATGTTAATAGATTCATTTGTAATTTAAGGCACAGAAAAATGTATAATATTTCAGTTACAGAAAACAAATTGCTTGTTCACGCTGTTTGTCTCATGCATCAAAATACATTTTGGAGAACAATAATTATATTCTCAAAAAATAAACTGCATATTAGTTAACTAAGTACCCAGCACATGCTGATATTTGATATTTGACTTTGGGCAAGCTCCCAAGGGGGGATTCTATCTGCTACACTTTATGCATGCCTCACATCGAGAAGCTGTTGCATATAGGGTGGAAATAAAAAGAAGCCAAGAATAATTAACTGGGATGGTAGGTAATACTATGTCTTGCTTCGTAATGTCAGCAATCCATTTCAAATGATTTGAGTGAATAAAGGAGTGAATTTCTGTCACAAGATTTAATGATAGATTGCCCATAATTTTAGCTGTCTCCAATATTGCATGAAAAGTACATGCAAATGAGCAATATTGATACAATATCACTTACGTTGTGTTAAATCAGCTCTGCAGGGTGCAGTCTCCGACTATCAAATTGTAAACAATTTTACACCTCCACATGTCTCTTCCAGTAGCAATGACCCAACAGCTACAAAGATTAGCTAGCCTCGATCAAGGCTTGCATCGATATAGATCAAGCTGTATTGTTTGCACTTTCAGTTTCGTTTGTTAACAAATGACTACCTATACGCATTAAGAAAACCGTAAAATGTACAATGTACAAGTAGAAAACACAGCTCTACCACTGTAAAAGAAATAAAATAATGCTTACTTTAGCTTACTCTGCTTCTGTGACTTTCCGCCATCTGTTACCGACACTATCTTTGCATTTGAGTTCGGGCTAGGGGCATACGTGTTAGAGGACTTAGGAATCCATGCCGCAACCGAATCGTCCATAGAAAATCTGGACATCTGCTTGTACAGTTCTGGGCTAAATTGAGAGTTATTTAGTGGGATCTCTTCTAGCTCTTCGTCCCTAACAATGGAGCTAATTCCACTGTCTTCAGTACAGCTGGTAACTGAAGAGCACGCACTAAATTCAACATCACTGCTTGGTGATTCTGAAGATTGAGCACTGTCCTTGTCTCTGTTACTTCTAAGCAAGTTACCCTCATTCGCCCATTTTACGAAGTTTTTGTCGAGCAAATCTTCGGCGGAGTTTGCCTTTTGCTTTACAAGAGGAAAAACTTCGTCACTGTCTTCAGCGTTGTTTGAGCCAAGAAGATTTTCTGAAGAATCGCTGGATGCAGGACATTCTTGGCTCGTTTTACCACGCGGAAATACACTAGCATCAGTTGAAGCCTCTACGACTTCCAAGGAAACTTCAGCAACACTCGTCATGTTAAAACTATCATCAGTCTCATCATCACCAGTTTCGTTATGATCTGTGTCTTCTTCTACAGCAGTATTGCTGCTTGTTTCTTCGTAATCCTCTTGTAGTGCTTCCTCAATGTCAGAAGGAAGTTTGGAAACCTCAGAACACGTAACTTGGGCGTCAGTTTGAGTACAGTGTACATCATGCGATAAAAGCGCATTTGTCAGAGAAGATTTGCGGCAGTTGTCATCATTAGACTCATCGTGATTTTCCTCTGATCCATTCATATCTTCCGATATTTGTTCAGAGACAACGGCATAATTCTTTACCGAGCTCAACATGTTCGGGAATAAATATTCCTACTATGAGTTGTCGAACACGTACGCCGGCGTCAAATTCGATCGCCAGAATAATCCATTATCTTTTGACTTTCCTCTGTTTAAGCCTCTCCAGAAACGGTTAATTGCCCAATAAACACACTTGCACACTTAATCCCCACAATTTTCGCTAATAACTTTCGAAGGTGCCTAATAATACCCGGTGCCGCGGTGTGATGTCGTCTCTGTAAACCTCCGCCATTTTGTTTCACGTTCTACTACTACTACTATTCCCATCATGCACCCTTGCCATTATCTAAAGTTCTCGGAAGTTTTCGTTGCTGTCGGAAATCGCCGCTTTGTCATCGTGGTCGTCGTAGTCAGTCGGGAAAAAATGGCGGGTTGTATGAGTTGGGATGGCTGGAACTTTTAAAGCTGAAAATGCAAGAAGACAGCCCAGGTGGCAGAAGAAGACACATGAAAAATGAGCGTTACAATACGCCAACAAAACCAAAGAAGTTGTCTGTGTCTGGTGCAAAACAGAAGGCTAAAGAATTCGCTACTAAAGATGACAAGTCTACTCGTGTCTTGGCCAAGCAAGCCGTCCTGAAGGAACTCAGTACCCATCTGGTCGTAAGAGCTCAGGGTGTAGCGCCGCAAAGTCGAAGAAAAGGCGTGAAAAGTGGAAATGATTCAGGTATGTGCTGCAAAATACAGAACAAGTGCTGTTGTTTAATGTTTGCGACTGGCTTGTGCTTGGCGGGAAATTTGAAAAGTCTACACAAAGTGCAAGCCAGCGAGTCAAGTGAACAAACATGCAAGCCAATTCCAGTTAGCCTAAATAGCACTCTGGTTAGACTAAATAGAATCTGGTTAACCTAAAAAAAAACAGCAAAATAATTGCCGTTGTTAGCTTGTGGTTATCCTTACAGTCGGTAGGGATAACTGGTTTGCATGGCTTGCGTTGTGATTACCCTGGATAACACTCCTATTAGGTTAACTAACACTACATTTAAGGAGACTTAAAACAGTTTCCAGCACTTAGATTTTGATTGGTTGTTTTGATAAATATAAAAAAATTTCACCGTGCCGTTTTTGAATGATAAGCCCCTAAAGGTGTAATTAAGGGTGTTTTTAGTAGGTCATACTATTGCTATGATAACCTATTGTGTTATGAAAATGATAACAATGTGTTCACCAAAGATTGGGCAGTTTTTTGATACCATGATTGTAACATCAAGCGATAAAGAGTGGTTATAATGACCATCAAAATCTAACTGCTGTAAACTGTTTTGAGCCACCTAAGTTAGCTTAGTTAGCTTGGGAATCCCAGTTTGCTTGCCTCACATGTCTTGCTTGCTTGCATATTAGTAACACTTGGCTGTACATACTCAACAGCTACTTCTGCGAATTCCCATGGACAATAAACCTGGTTTTCCGTAGTGAAGTACATGTAATATTGCCTTTTGTTGATACAAGTCACCCATAAAGTAGCTAGTTTGTTACCGGTGTGGAGATCAAGGCAACAGGTGACTTAAAACATAATGAAAGCCCAGACAGTATAATTTAGTTTCACAAACATGGAAGGGAACCTAGGCCTTACCCCTAAAACTAATTGATATCCATTATGCATAGCTAAATAATATTGTAATTCATCTTACCTTATATCATTATACCACTCTTATTACATGTATATGGCTAGCTCAATCAGTGGACAGGATAAACCAAATCTTGCACTGTGATTGGCTACCTGAGCAGGCAAGATGGTGCTATCTTACCTGCTCAGGACTACTTGCTGTGTCCTGCAAGAAAAATTTCCCAAAACCCATATAATAAATCCTTTATTGACCAAGCTCTTTTGGTCAAGATGGCTGGAGTGTGAGTTACTGTAAGGCACCTGGACTTTGTCTTGGTCCATAACTTGAACAGAAAAAAGGAACTCATTTTTCATTATTCTGCTCAAATTATGCTACCAAATTAATGCCCTATTCTTCCAGCATTATGCTCACCTCAAAATTGCTTATTCTGCTTGAAATTATGTTGGAAGAATGTATCCAAGCCTATTCTACAAAATAATATAAAGTTGCACCTGTCAACTTGAGTGTCAAGCCCATAAGTTTAATACTTTGACCCTACTAACAGTTACTGGTGCTAACTTTTTGTTTGGCAAATATCTTGTGACTGGAACAGAAAATGTTTCAAACTCCTTTCAGAAAGTTTTTAAGCGTCTTCAGAATCTGTAGACTTTGTATATGTTCAGCTGATTTTAAAATCCACGCACTCCCAGGATGAGAATCTCATGCCTGTGACTCACAAAACATTGACAGATATAGCTTCATAGATGTGAGGAATTATGTAGCATTCTGTTTAAACAAATTGTAGAGAGTAATGACCAGCACAAACTAGCTGGCCTGCTGCCCGCGTGCAATGACAGTGAGAGATGTAATTTCAGGACTAGGCATATGTTTTCAATCCCAAATGTAAAAACAAAGAGGTTTAGAAATACTTTCATAATGCACTATGCAAATAAACAACAATTGTAAATAGAATTTTATACTAGTTTGATGTATTTTATTGTTATATAATTTTTTATGTACATGTATAGTTAGGAACTTTTATAGTTTGAGTTTTTTTAAACATGTAGTATATAACACAAGTAATTCAGCTTATAGCTGCAAGTTGTGAGTTTAATAAATGATTTATCTACCTATCTATCTATCTATCCAAGATGTTATGTTTGTATTTTTATCCTCCCAGTAATCCTGTCCCCTTTATTTGTTAGTTTGCTTTTTATGTATCTTTGAATGTGCTAGTAGTTGTAACCAACATATCAGTATTAAGCTGCAGGGGAAGGGTTAATGGGAGAGGCTTGATAAAGGACTTGAACGTATTGTGGTGTAGATTTTTTATTCAAATATGACCCTCTCTGCATTTGTGGATAGCTAACTGCAAGTCTAAGTTAATGTTTTATACCTACTATTTACGCAGATCATGCTAAGTCAAGTAATATTAAGGAAGAGGAAAGAAAAGCTGTTAAATTCTCATCAAAGATCCCAAGGTA
>Ga0126339_10000181_pt1 | contig 28367 bp, 14 predicted proteins | sample OrbTmetagenome_2_FD_92532 | JGI IMG/M metagenome (GOLD analysis project Ga0126339, IMG submission 92532) | Coral microbial communities from Petempiche,Puerto Morelos, Mexico - Orbicella T R C metagenome | ecosystem: Host-associated > Invertebrates > Cnidaria > Coral | place: Petempiche,Puerto...
GGGGGGAGATATTGGGAGTAAAGATCTGATTGTGGTACCCCGGTGGGGGTCATTGTTAAAAATTTCTCATGGCACCCCCGTCCCTGTTGTTATAGGGGTTTGCCCCCCCCCCCCCCCCCCCCCCAGGGCCATTATGTGTGTCTCGTGGGTACAACTTGGTTCCGTGTCTTAAAAGAATAAGGATTTCCTTTCTTACTTGGCGCCATAACTTATTTTCGCTTTAAGTAAACCAATTAATCTGTTTTTCCACCAGCCTAGAGCTCAGTCAACCCATGACTGCGTCAACAATCAACACAAAGCCAGTAAGTTATTGGCGCACGTCGCAGCGGTAAACACCCCATTTGTCTATCGCATAATCAATCAAATCCGACTTCCGTTGGAAAGCATTGGCAGATCATCTTCAAATGGAGGGAAATAAATTTTTAGAAACAAGAAACTTAAGTGCCATAAACATCTGATATATTTCCAAACCCCTTGACAACAACCACAACAATTTCATGGTTTCTACGGTTTGTAACTTTGTTGCCTAACGAGAGTCAATGGCCCCAGGGTCGTAAAGACGGCTTATCTCCGAAAATCGTTTCAAGTTGAAGTCTCAGTTTGCCTGAAAGAATAATAATTATATAAATAACATGACCTCAGACTACTTAAACAACAGAAAGGCGAATGAGCAGTACTGTGCGCGATAAAAATGTCTGCTGTGACTCTAAACTCAAGTAAGACATTTATTTCACGGTTCTTACAAATCATTTGTAATGAAATAAATCTGGTATTTAACCAAATTGCGATACTCTGTGTTTGTTTCACAATTCATGGGGAAGACAGAGGGGTAAGAAGTGTGAAAAATCGTAAACAGTTCTTTAGTTTGAAATTTTGACTTCACTTTGTCAAGAGAGCGGGAAGGAATGTTTTCGCGCGTGTCCTCGTGAACCAATAACAATGATCATATTATTATGCGTCTTAGAATATGACCAATCACAGCCCCGCTTTTATGGGCAGAGAGAAAAGGCGAAGACATCACGCCAACTGAGGACTGACTTGGTGAGACGGTTTGGGAAGGTTTTCGGTGTGTTTAATTAGGTTGTTTGTTCAAAGCAGTGTAAATGTACCACCAGAAGCCTTAAAGTGATACCTGGAAATCGAAACGGTGACACGATCGATTTGGCTCAGCGATCTTTCTTGGTGTTTTCGCGAACATGTCTCGAGGTTCGTTCAAGGTTCCTCGCTCGTCGAAATTTAAGCATGTATTTGGGAACCCTTACAAGAAAGACAGATGTTACGAAGCCATCAGATTGTCGACGAAATTGACGGAGGGAGGCAGTCTCTGTGCAATAAACCCTAAATTTCTGGCAGTGGTGGTAGAATCGAGTGGTGGAGGAACATTTCTAGTTCTCCCGCTTGAACAGGTACGCTTGGGTTTCTTTAGCTTATTGTTTGCAAATCATTCTGTAGTTTGCATGACCTTAAAAGGCTATATGTATGCGTGTCGGTTTGCTGTTCAAATCATTACTTTTTTCACTGTTTGCCGAAACTTTTCAGGTAAACTCTATTTCGTTGTCAACATGGCAAAACGCCTATAAAATGTCGTGATCAATTCAACTCCAGTACGTTCCAGAACATAGCGTTACGTTTGGTACAAACTTGCATGATTTCTTTTCGTTTGGTTTAATAAAGGAGTTGATGTCTTACTGGCAGCCATATCGGCTGGTATTTGAGACTTCTGCTTAGAATTTTCTAGCTGTTTTTGTTTTTTTTTTTTTTGGAATAAAACTCTTCAGATCGACTTAGTTTGAGTTGAAATCTATTGTGTTTGTGTCAAGTTTTCATTAGTGACGCAAAACTGGTCATTATGCCGGAATTCAAAGTTCATCAGTTGCAAAAAAGAAAACATAAGCTTAAGTTGTTATCTCGAGAACTGATTGTTCCCACACTACTTCGCCATAAAGCCACAGGTAGACTGTAAGAATCCAGCTTGTTGGACGCATGATCAGAAACGATTTAATTATATGTTTTCACATCTTTTATATGCGAAACTGCATGCTAAGAACCTCCTATTGTATTTCAGCGCGACATAGCAAATTATTTTTGTTCTTAATGCTAATTTGCGTTCTCAAATATGTATTTTTTTGTAAGGTGTGATATTTAAAAAGTACTGGAGCGTGCAATCTGCTAAAACTAGTTCTTTGGGCGCTTCTCGAGAAAGCCGATCACAAGCACAGCTGTAGTTGAGTGATAATATATAGAAGGCTTCAAATTGTCATTCCACGGTTGGTTTTAGTGTCAACGTTTGTTAACTTTGCTCGCCATCATAATCTGGCTTCCTGTAATTACAATAATTCATAAACATGAATAAATAAAAGGCCGCTTTGTTGTGGAATGATGTTCCTGACAGTTTATTTTCACAAGGTGTCGCTAAAATGGTTTTGGCTGATTGCAACATAATATTTTGATTGACTATGCAAAACTTTTTAAAGAGCTGACACACATACAGACAACTTCAACTAAGTAATGAGATGCTAAAAGCTAGTCGAAATAGCTAGACAGAGCTATGGTTTGCAGAAACCATTGTTGAATATATTTAGGATAAGAATATATGCATTTTTAAAAATTTCATACTACAGAAAATTTCACGGTAAATTAGATATACATTTTTTAGTCCGTCAGACCAGACCAGGGTATATAACAAAAATGGAAAATCAATTCACAACAAAAATGTCACAAATGATAGAGTGCATTAAGAAGTAAGCATTTGCATGTTGAAGAACTTTGCTTATTAATATTGTCTGGACATGCAGTAATCAATACATATGTTTAGGCATCACTCCATCTACTACTTGACAGCCTCCCACTCTATAATTAGTGTCCTCTGCTACTGCTCCTCAAGTATGTAAAAGTTCATTAAAGTACAATGCATGTGCAGACACTATTAATGACAGTTTAGTTTATGAATTTTAATTTCTAGGTTTTATTGTATACATTATTGCTCCTGCCCATATCAGCTGGTTTTGGAGGTGAATTAGCACCTTACAATTTTGTCCACTCTGTGTTTGATGTTCTTAAAACAAATATTTGCACAAGAAACAAAGCTTTGAGGGCAAATATACTAAATAATATACATTAATGTACATTGATGTGCCAATATTGTGTTGGAACTTTGGGCACGGAAGTTCACATTATTTGTGGTCCGGCAAAGCTATTTGCAGAAAAGCACTTAAGATTATTTTGAAACTGGATTATCGGTCAAGTGAACTTATGGTCAATTCAGCCTGATAATCTTAGCCGTGTATGATCAGTACCACTAATATCAGTTCTCCATTTAACCAATAGATTCCACATTGCTGTGCATCTGTTCAGTAATTGATCACAGATGATGTCAAAATGTAGTGAACAAGAAACTGGCGGAAAAGCTATTAGGCGAGTTTTCCACTGATGTTCTTACCACATTTGGACGTCGTCTGGGATCTATTATGGAACAGATGCACTGCAATATGGAATCTATCTGTTTTATAAAATAAAGAAACAAAAAATGTTAAGGACATCATCAATACATCTGTGCTCCAATTGATCATAAGTAAGAACCAATCGAAATGCAACAATAATAAATAACAGTTTGGTCAACGTAGTATCTAATTTTTGTATTGATCACAACCAATAACATGCATTGTTATATTCCCCCAGCCCCTCCCCTGGATGGGATGTGCTAATCCGTGCAATCTGTTGTTCATTAATTCCACTAGGCTTTTAAAATGTATGGAATACTGAGATCTGAATTGTCTTCTACTGATCACAGGTTGGACGTGTGCCCATAGATGCTCCAAAAGTAACAGGCCATGGGCGGCCTGTGCTAGACATTGAGTGGAACCCTTTCAATGATCAACAAATTGCTTCCAGTTCAGAAGATAGCTCGATCAAAATATGGCATGTTCCTGATGATGGCCTGTCAATGGACCTTGATGAATATTTAGTTGATTTAAGGGGCCACTCACGGAAAGTCAACATTATTCGATGGCATCCCTGTGCAGAGGGTGTAATTGCTAGTGCTGCATATGACAGCGAAGTAAGAATTTGGGACATTGTAGATGACAGAGAAGCCGCGACAATTCTCAAGGGACATCCTGATATAATTTTTTCACTGTCTTTCAACTATAATGGCAGTTTACTAGCATCCACCTGTAAAGACAAGAAGATAAGAGTCATAGACCCCAGAGCTGGACGACTTGTGGCAGTAAGTACAGGAATAACTTTAAAAATTAATTAACTCGTTTTAAGGAATTGTAACTTGGTTTAAAAAAAAACGCAGTTGCTGTATCTGGACATGCTCCTAGTACAAAATGTACAAGCACCCTAGCAGGGAATGCTTAACAGAATGAGACTTTCCTTTCCTGGAACTGAACTGGACAAGTTCTGACCCAACCTGTTCTCTTCATCTGTTCCATATCCAATCCATTTCCTTTTCATTTCTGTTCTGTGTCCATTCTGTACCTGTTCTGATATCATTCCCTTGCCATTCTGTATCTGTCCTGTACCCATTCGTGAACATGTTCCCTGAAAGGTTACTTATGAGTGTTGCTGTTCTTACATATATGAGTTTCTGGAGGCGTGGAGGAGAGGAGGGGCCAATATTCCTTTGTTTGAGTCAAGAAAATACACTAGCTAATCAAGGGTTCTGACAATCAAAAATATGAAAATAAGTAGTATAACTTTTAAAGTTATAACAACTGAGACAGTGTTCTCAAAACCAGCCATCTGCCATCGCATCTAACAGCGACTTTTACATTTTTGTTTTTCTTTGGGTAAATTCTGTGATAAATAGTGATATTTGATCAAAAGAGCCAAGTGTCCATGAAAGAGTGTAAGTAAATAAATTATATTAAAAGTTTTTCTGGAATTTTGCTGCAACATTGCTTAATTGCTAAATTTGCTTGCATTGTTTAAGTTGATGGAACATTGTATAAAGGCTCAGATTGTGATGTAGAGAGTGGTTTCTAATGGATAGTACTCTTTACTCTGTATAAGACCAAATATTCAGTACCCAAACACAAGGCAAAATGTTAGAAAAGCAACAGCTTGGGCCAGCAGAGCAGGAAAATTAAGGTTGTTCCAGAGAGTTATTTACTGTAATCCAGATATCGTAAATAATTTTGTCATAATCTTATTTTATCAAGGGGTAGCCAACTCTTTTACATAATACAGTGGAATCCTGATTTCTCGAACCCTCATTTTTTCGAACCTCTCGATAACTCGAACCAAAAGTTGTTTCCCTCTCCTCAGTCGAACACTGTAATTTTACCCCCGATTTCTCGAACTATATCCGATTTTTTGAACCAAAATTTTGTTTCCCTTGGAGGTTCAAAAAATCGGGATTCCACTGTAACTGTTTCCAAACAAGATTGTACTGTAAATTATCCTGTTAATGCATTTATCACCACCTATCTCTTTTGTGACTAAGTGTCACATAAAGCCTTAGGACATGCATAGATTTTGTTTATTCTTTGGTGGTTTTGGGACAATTTATGGTTGAAAGGCAATAGTCATAAATGACTAATCTTAAAACCGAATAAAAATTTCAGTGTTTTTTGGGTATCTGAAATATCATATTTTGTGTCTCAAAATGCCAGAAAATGTATTTCTGAGAGTCTAGAATTTAAAAAAATGTCTGGGGGTATGCCCCACAACCCCTTCAGGATGACAAGGTCCAAAGGGCCTCGCAACTCCTGCTAAGCACCATGTAACTTCTCCTTTCAAATGTTGTGAAAACTCTGCGAGGACCACAGAGAAAAGTCCAGGCAATTAAAATGGCTGGAAAATCAGGATTGGGATGTTTTAGGTGTGGCTGTATATTTCTAACAGGAGGTTATGTTTAATTTTTTTAGCATGGTATGGGACATCAAGGAAACAAAAGCTCTCATGTTGTCTTTCTCGGCGACATGAACATGCTTTTTTCAACAGGATTCTCAAGAATGAATGAGCGACAAATAGCTATCTGGGATGTGGTAAGAGTCCATCTCTGTTAGTAATCATCGTCATCATTATCATCATCATCATCATCATCATCATCATCATCATCATCCATCTTTTGCACCTGACGATTCATAAGGCCTCTACAGTATTCCTTCAGCTGGTCTGATGTTGTGTCACTTTATCAGCTTCACTTTATGAGAGAGACTTATTCTTAATATTATCATTCAGCCATTGAGAAAACAATTTGCATCGATTCATGAGGATTTCTAATTCTTTTCAGTGACTATATTAGAGCTAGCACATTATTTCAGGCTGACTACTTTCAGGAAGCATTATATATCCCATTGAGTAGTTTGTAGACTGAGATGATTCAATTTTGGAAAAATGTTGTTGAAATTCTGGAGATTACCAGTATTTGATTCTTCAGTCCAAAAAAACAAACAACTAATGCATATGTGCAGAACCCAATGGACCTTTTTATCAATGTCATGCAATATCAACATTTTTTGAATTCGTATCTTTCATTTAAACAAAAACCACCTCAATAGACCAATTATCATGCCGAAAGGGCGTACATTTCTTTGTAAAATTGACAATTTTAAGTAGACTCTCTGATTGGTTATTTCTCTCTAGATTGTCTGATTATTTATGGTACCTACTGGTACTAACCTAATGACAAATTGAATATATGGAAGTTTGTTTGCATACCTACCAAGGCCAATTACCTGTTTCATTCTCTTATGGGTTTCTGATATTACTTAAACTTTAATTTGTAAAAAGTGTTGGTTTGAATATTAGTTTTCTTTTTCATCAGAGAAACTTGAAAAAGGCTATTAAAATAGATGCTGTTGATTCTTCATCTGGTGTTCTGCTCCCTTACTATGATCATGACACAAGAATTGTTTATCTTGCTGGAAAGGTATATTACTTTTTAACAGTGCTTAGTGAAGTCTGTCTGTACAAAGGTTTGATGGAAAAAGTGATTGTGGCTTTCCTTTAGATGGTGTGCATGTTTATCACTGCTAACTGCTATCCCCACAGAAAAAGAAATTACATTATTATGGTAAAACCTCGCTATCTCAAACTTGTTTATCTCAAACTCTCTTGTATCTCAAACTCAAATCATTTTTCCTTAAAATACTTTCTTGATGAGAATTAAATAGTTTACAGTACAAGCCTGAGGCCAGCACGAAGTTGTCTGAATCTCAAGGTTCACCAGTGGAATGGTAGAAAAGCCATTAACAAGCAATAAACAAAGATCCTTAATGTTGAAATATCAGGACTGCAAGGCAAAATTTACTATTAGCTGTTACATGTAGGTGCGATAGTGCCTTGCACAGTTTTCTAAGCCTTTGAACCCAAACCTCTGTGTGTCTTGTAACAGTAAAGTGTTGATTGAGACATGTACATGTATCACTGTCTTTCTCAGGGTGATGGAAATGTCAGATATTATGAATTGTCTGATGCGGAGCCATACTTCACTTTTCTTAATGAGTACCGCAGTTCATCTCCCCAGCGTGGTTTTGGTGTTATGCCAAAGAGAGGTCTTGACGTAACTGCTTGTGAGATCTATAGGTTTTATAAGTTACACAACAACAACTTTGTGGAGCCAATTGCCATGACTGTCCCTAGAAGAGTGAGTATTGAGTAAATGTCATTTACAGAGTAATACATCATTGTTAGTTATGTTTAAATGTCCCAAGTAGACAAGGTACATCCCAACACCAGTGGGAACTCATCCTTTAAGCTAAGGTTGCCCACTGTTTTGTCATGGTCCTTTAAATCTCAGCTAGACTCCTTTGCTAGCTCAAGGATACCCTCCGAGTCTCATCCTTATAAGTAACCAACCCATCATCTATTCTGTAACAGTTACATATAATTTCCCCACCCTTAGAATCAGAGCCTTAACTGCCAATAATGCGCTTTCCTCCTGCCAACCTTTTCCAAAGGATTGGCCCAATTTGAGGTGATTCTTATCTCAAAATTAATGTTAGTTCCTAGTGACCTGCAATATTAAGTACAATTTTTTTCTTCATTCACAGCAAACTGGCATAATTCAGCGAGACTTGTATCCATTAACCCCGTCAGATAAACCTTCCATGAAAGCTCGGGAATGGATCGACCAAGGTTTAAACAGAAACCCAGACCTTATGGACCTGTTGAAAGACTTTCCTCTTCAAGATGGTGAGACAGAAACTCGTGACATGAGATCAAGAGAGCAGAGAGAAGTTGCCAGTGCAAGGCAAATGGCTACCAGGTACACTGTACAAATAATTTGTTTCTTCATGCATATACAGACATACATTATGTACACACTGTACATAATTTAATATTACAGTCTCTCCAGGAAAACCGTCAATACCAGAGAACACTACGAGAATGTTTATAACTGTTTTGCGACCTATCAGATGTGAGAAAACACAAAAAGTAACCAGCAAACTGCAACAGCCTGAAAGGTTTGGATTAGTCATGACTTGACATGGTTTGTTAGCTACCTTTTGCGGTTCATCTCGCATCTGATTGTTGGCAAAACAATAAACACTCCATAAATTTTCTTTGGTGCTCACGGTTTTACTGGAAAGATTGTAACAAAGCAGGTTGTTACAATATTACTTTACATTAATTACCATTTGTTGTATGACAGGAGTCCAACTTCCGAATCACCACCGAAATCACCTGTAAGAGTTAGCAGTAGAAATGAAGAACGTCGTTCATCTGATACAAACCATGTACCGTCAAGAGGCCAGAATGGAGAGAGTGATATCCAGTATGTCAAAGCAACTGAAGTATTAAGCAGGCCTGACACCAAACACAAAGATCCTATTCAGGTGAGACTTAAAAATTTGTTTTTAATAAGATCAAAACAGTGATAAATTATTTCCGTTTTAATATGCAGTCAGCTCTCTCAAAACAGACAACAGTGTAGGGCAGACACCTCTGTAGATAAAAATGGCTGTCTGAAACTCAAATGTTTCTCTGTAACTGAGCTGTCTCTTTGTGGACTGTAGCAGACAGCTAGAGCCTTTCCCAAAATGTGTCTGTCTTAGGAAGGGTTCATTCCTTGAGTGTTAGTACATGTAAAACCAGTGATGTAGCTAACGATAAAGTAAACAGGCTCATTGACATGCTCGGCCAGTTTTTTTGCCTTGTACACCTTAAGAAACATGGCGTTATGTGCCACTTAGACATGAAGAGTATTATGCATTATGTATGTACATGTACATGTACGTACCTTAAGAAGTACTACAAGTCCCTGTTTGCTGATGAAATTTCAGCTGGTGATCAACTTCCTTTCAACCAGTAAAAGCAGCTTGTAACCATCTCTCACCTACATCCCGTAAAACCTTTTCATTTTTATAAGTATTCACATTGTTTTTGGTTCTATAATGTGTTCCAGGTAACAGCCAAAGCAGTAGTAAACAGTAGAGTATCATCTCCAGAGAAAAGACGGACGGGTGGAGACAGGCGCTCAGGAGACTTTGCAAACTGGGATATCGACACTGTAGGTTACAACTTTATAGCATACAGAAACTGTCTTTAGTTACATACACGCGTGTGTACATACACTTGTACATGTAAATTTAGACAATCTCCTCCAGACAGAAATGTGGAGAACTTCAAACTTCTACTGCTCGTTAAAACCTTTTTTTTTAAAATTGACGACGATTATGATGATAGTGATGAAGATGGCCAAATGTTGTTGCTGTTATGGTTTCCTTAGTAGGGACACTTTTTTAGTATTTTCCTTTACACCTTCACTTATGCAGTGCTCTCTCAAAGGCAGTCTTTCTCTCATAGGCATTCCTTTTCAGAGGTAAAATGGGATAACTATATTCATGCTTTGACTTTAGGTCATGTATCATAAGCTTTTAAGTAACATTTTTTTAGGGGTGAGGTAGGGTGGTGTTGGGAGCATTTGAATCACAGCTACTCAGTAGTTACTAAGCAATGGTGTCAAATCATTATTAGTGGAATTTTTGGAAATGATTGTGTAGTTTGTGTTTTAGTACATACAGAATACATGTAATGTGGCTGGACTTGGTTGTGATCATGTTCTTTTGACAGTTACGACTGGCGTACAGTGACCAGAGAGAGGAGATCATCTTCCTACAGACACAACTTAGAGCCAGAGATGCCAAGATAGCTCAACTTGAGAAAGAAAATGATTACTTTCGGGAAAAATCCCAGAGGTGAGGCTTGTTATTCATTATCATTGTTTCTGACATCCGTGTGCAACATTCTCGGCTACTGGTTTATTGGTAGGAAAATATTTTAGTGAACTTATAATGAATAGTGTGCAGGGGCCCGTTTCTCGAAGGTCCCGAAAAGTTTTCGCACCCGGAAAGCCGTAGTAAAATCTCAAACCTTTTGATTACAGAGCTGTTTTATTCACATATTCTTAATATGTACAGAAGTTCCCTTCATACAAGGAGTTTCAGGCGTATACACCTCTCTGTCTTAAGATAGAGATTAACTAAAACTGGCTTTGCGGACCCGAGAAGTTTCCGGGCCTTTGGGAAACGGGCCCCCGGTGCCTTTTGGTCTAGTAGTCTAAGTATTTTTCAATAACTACAAGTAGGTTTCGCTTCAGAAGTCACTCTAGACACCGAGTAGTTCTTCTTTCGCTTAGTGCGTCGTGCGTGATGCAAAAGAAAACCGCGAGGAAAAATTTTGTGTTACGCACGACGGACTTAGAAGCAAAAGAGGGACGACTCATAGACTTAAGTCACTCTTTGTCAACTTTAAAGCTAGTAAGATTGCTTTTGAACAGTAAAATAATCTATCACATTCATTTTAAACTGTGATTAAACCAATTTCGATAATGTAATTTGTTTTCTACTTTGAACTTTCAGGTTCTGATGCTGAGCAATGTCTAACACAACTTCAAAGAAAACGGTAGATGATTATAAAAGAAAGCGGTGTGTTTGGTTGTTAAATGACAAACAATCTGCGCATCTGTTAATTAAAAAGCTAACGGGCAGGTTTCCCTATCTATGTGTAGATGCTTCATCGAAATTTATTTCTGTGAAATGATGGTGGTCAGATGTAACCTGCTAGTGTTTGTCTTTATTTATGTGCATGTTTTTTAAAACTATTGTTATTTGTTTCTAGTTTGATATAATTGAGAAGAAAGGCTATAAATTCTCTAATCATTGCATTTGAAAAATTAGAAGACAACTCACTGATGTAAAGAGGGTAAAATCACATTGTAATTACGTTTAGGCAGCATTATCCTTTACAAATCAGGAAACTTGGAAATGCAAATGACTGTGTATAGCATTTGTAAATTGCACACGGCAGACCTTTTAGCTAGTATCGTAAAAAAAAAATCATTTCCATTACCGAGAGCTATGTTTTGTACACAGGCTAACCTGAGCACTATATAAGGCTAACCAGAGTGCTAATTAGGCCTAAATGAAATCTGCAGTCTGTAGATGTTTACAGCCTTTCAATAAAAGGCAAATTATCGTCCCAGAACCGTGAAAGGCAACAGATTATGTTGCCAAAAGCTTAAAACTTAGTTTGTTTTGTTTCGAAAAGGAGCAATGTGAAGTTAACACCTGGTGATTTCTCTTAATTCTACGGTGTATATATTAAGCCGATAATAATAAATTAGAATATAGATAAATTGCATGTGCAGTATAGACAAGAACAGTGGCTAGTAGAAATTCCACCATGCTTCCCCGCATTACAGTTTATTGATTTAAATTTCCAGAAGATTGGGTTCATTCCTTGAGTTTTCATGTCATAAGCTCTAAGTAGTAATTTTATTAACGGCTAGGATTAATTAAGGCTAATTAGGCTACTAAAAGTAATTTCATGTTTCAATCGGACCAAACCTTTTAATTCTGCAATAAAATGGTTTTTCCCAGTCCCACATTTCACACCTTAATGGCGCGAAATGTAAATTTGTACTTTAGTATATAGATGACACGTTGCCGAATCAGATTGCTTCAAAATTTCATGGAAAAAATATATATATTTACCACTGACAAAAGATGATATATAACCTGCTAATGTTTTGACTGAATATTCTTAGCAAAATGAAAGACATTTTCTCTGGAACTCACGTAGGAAATATGTAGTTGTTCTAAGCTGTTTACGGTTTCATGGTTGACTGATAAACAACTTGGCGCCAGGCTTCCTTCATAGGGGAACTTCTTGTTTAACAAATATTTTGCTTGTTTTTATCCAATCAGTATTGGATTAATCTGAGATAATTCAGGTTGGCATAAATTATTTCATTGTTTTTCCCAGAGCCGCATTTTCAATTAAATGCCACAGTTCGTGTTACTGAATTCCAGTTAAACCGAACGCTTTATTGAAAAGTTGAAATTAAAAGAATGTCATAAATGCTCAGTTTCCCTCTAGAGGTATTTGAAATTTTCTGTATATCTAGCGAAACAGTTTTTTTTAAACAAGTTCAACATTTTTATAGCGCCTTATATTTTGTTTTATTTTGAAGATTGTGTTGAGGTTCATTGTACTTTTTAGTGACCTTACAAGTTTATATATATTTTTGGTGGAATCTCTAGAAGTTATTCCTCTTGTAATGTCATGAACAACTTTTTTGGACTGTCGACAATTGGTATATACGTAACATTCGAGCAGCTCTTTTTCGTAGTATACGGCGCTCTTGCATTTTTGTTCTTTTCATGAAAAGCGTTGCAAGAAAGCATTGCAATTTCTTTTATGCACTGCGTTGATTTTGGAAAGCTCTGACCGACGTTACACATTTTGGCGGGAAAACACAGCAGGGAAAGCCATTCAATATACAGCCCGAAATGGTTTTGATTGGTTGTTTCCACTGCATGTGCAATCTGCCAATCTCGAAAGCTGTTTCCAGTTTAAAATGGCTTACATTTAAGATTTGCGTTAAAGGGGTTCTTGCTCTTAAGTTTTATTTTATCACATAGCTGCTGTATGGCCCTAGGTGTTCTGCGGGGCACGATGAGGAATGATATTGCAGCTGTTGTGTTTGCTAATGCCGTAATCTGTTGTATTTATTATTTTATAGCTAAGAACAGGAACACTCCATAGGTCCTAAATAAATGTGATTTAAAATGGGAAGATATGTTAGTTATTATTAGATTGTCCAACACTACGTAAAGTATCCCTTTAACTGGACCTTGTAAGCCAATGGTATTTTAGTTTAATAAAACGTTTTAAACGTACGTACTGACGTTGTGTTTTGTTACAACATGAGTCATCTTATTGGGTTAAAAGGGTCACTCTTTCTTCAACAGAACGACAATTTTTATTGGAGTTCAAGACAGGATATATTAGGGAGTTTAAGAAAACCACAATGGTAAAGCAAGCACAGCAATTCTTATTGCACCGTGAAAACGCCGGCCTTGACGCAAGCATAAGCACAAGCGCAAGCACAAGGATATTTACCACACGTGATTATGTTTGGCCAGTGAAAACACTGGATCCAGATTACCTCGCGCCTAAACAGTTCCGAATGATCGGATGAGTTTGCATGTACTTGTGTTTGCGTAGAATTTCATTTTCACTTGGGTCATCCCTGTTGGTTACGCCGTTTGTGCTTGCGCTTGCGTCGCTCGTAAAAACCAGGCTTGACGGCAACGAGAACGTCGCTAAACAACAGGTTTAATCAGCAGAACAATGGCTGTGCACGTGCATAATAATTCTTGGTACATTTCTTTGCCGTCCTCTGCAAAACAACGTGAAATGACCAAATTCTGCGTTGTGTGGATAAGGTGAACCACGACGGACAACTTTTAAAATTTCTATTTTGAATTTTCCGCCGTATTCCATAATCAGTATTGAAATAGTTTAGACAAAGAGAAACAAACTAAATGACTTTCGAGTATCGCGAGATTCAGAGGTAAAATATAAATTCATTTTTCAAACGGCGTTGCCCTGGAAGTCGGTCGCCGTCGTACGTAGCTACTTAGGCCCCGTCCTCACGTATCCGGACATTTTTGATATCCGCAACTTTTTCTTTCCGGATTGAAAAATTTCCCCGTCCACACGTAGCGTATTCGAATCGAATTCGCCTGTCCACACGCATCTGATGGTATCTGGATTCACTCTAGAAAAACTAGGCCTACACTTTGTGCCGCCATATTGGTTTATTGTTCGGTAACAGACTGGAAACGATTCTGCGACTTCATCGGATTCGAAAATATCCGGATTCGCTGTGCACACGTTATCGGATTCGTTGCGGATTTATGTTTTTTCCACCCTGGAGAGCGGAATAAAAAATATCCGGATACGTGTGGACGGGGCTTTGAACTGCCTTATGAACCTTTTAGGACCGCTTTTATAATGCGCTCACTCAGATATTTACCGGCCCCACTTCTGGCTGTTAACAAATATCATTTAATGGAAATTACAAATAATGAAGATGTTTCATGTCAGTTTTTACACCTCTGGCACCTTGAAATGCTTTCGTTAAAATTTTTGGCGAAGAAGTGAAACTTCTAAAGAATAAACTAGAGTGTTTTTTTCTCTCTTACGCGAGTAATGCTAGCCTACGGAAAACTTCAATCACCATGGGCCTCAATAAGATGATCAATTATGTATGGTGTACAAAGGTAGTTTCAACAAGCCTCCTGTATAAGCTAGTGTCCAACTGGTGTACAAAAGGTCTTGCATTCAACTCCCAAGGTCTACTAAAAACACCTTGTGCTTGTCGCCTCACGACAACCATAACCTAGCAATAGAACCACTACTCTGCCGAGTTGGCGAATCTCGCGTAGGGTTTAATTAGATTCCCTTTCTACTGATTTATTTGTACAATTCAGAGAGTTATCACAAAATGCGACACATTATGTTATTACAAAGTGTAATATTTATACAAGCTTTACAAAGTGCGACAGCTGTTTTACAAATTACAAGTGTTAGTACAAAGGTTTGTCAGGTATATTAGAGCTTGAATGCGACAAGATTACTACAGACACCCCTACCCCACCCGAATACCCTCAAAATTTGTGCAAAGCCGAGGCAGACCCCAATTACAGGAAGGATGTTTCGGCGCGATAGAGGTCAGTGAGCATAATTTACAGGTTACGTTAGTAACGCTTATTACTTCTTGCGGGAGTTCAATCATAATCCATACCAAAATCAATTATTCATACCTTTTTACTTTTGGGGAAATCTCATCTACTCAGCGCTGTGGGAAGACGAACTCTGCGATCTTGAGCGAACGACTAAACATGAGCAAAAAAGATATGAAAGCATTCTGGGCCAGTACCTTCCTACTCCTTCCTTGTTTAATTCAGGTTTGAGTTAATGTTTAGCCTGTTTTTAAATCAATTCTTAAGAGAAGTTCATTCAATTGCTAAGTTTTTAATGGCAGCAATTGGAAAAAGCTGCTGAAATCCGAAAAGATTTGGTGAAGACTCTATATGGTTCGCTAAAAAGGCGTCGTTTTACTTTGTTAAAGATGAAGAAACTGGATGAGTTTACAACCGAGTTAAGAAAGCGAGAAGTATCTATTTGTTTCTTAAAGTGTAAAACTACTTATTATCTTTATTCGTGAGACAGTTAAACCGGCTTTAACAGTGCAAAGCTGAAAACAGCTTCGTTGAACCGCGAACATTTTCTGGTAACAAAAATTGAATTTTCGGCCACTATTTGAAATACAACTTATATATCTCGTTTTTGCCGTCAGTATTACCAGATAGGCCTATTTGCTGGATATGTCATCATAATAAATCATTGGAGATTGTTTATATTTTGGTCCACCGATAAATGGCAATAGATAATTTTTTTTTATTTAATGCGGGTTATTCAATACGATCGTTTTAGCGACGACGAAGGTAAAAGGAACCTGTCGAGATATTCTCAGAATCACAAATCACCTGTAAAATGGACAGCGTCCATATTACGCCCGCAGAGGAAATTGAAAACGCAGCTTCATTCTTTTGTACGGTTAGATTTGCCGTCCATATTAATCCGTCAAGAAAACGGAGGATTTCGAAAACGCTCTTCAAACCGGAGAAATTTGAAAACGCCCGCTTTTTGTTTTCGCGTGGACTGAAAGCATTTTGGAACGGAGCCTTTCGAAAACAATGGAGTCACGATAATTATGCGATATCCGTGACGGAGTTTTCCTCAAATACAAATCCAAAAATGACCGGTGGTGGAGCGTGGACGGAAAACATTTGATGCATTTTCAGAGTGAAACCTCGGTTTTCAAATTCCTCTGGCGTAGTGTGGACGTGGCCTCAAATGAAACTAATCCCATTATTCAATTCTGCCTGTGTCCATGCGCCAGGTGTTTTTTTTTTTAATAATTTCGATTATTATAACTAATCGGACAAAAAAGTCAATAACCCTGGATTATGGGTCAAGGAGAAAAAGCTATGTGTTAGTGCGATTTCTTGTTTTCCTTCATAGTTCATAATGGCTCAGTCACCAAACAACGGACGAATTGGAGGTAAGCAATTGAAACTGTTCTTGCTTCTTTGCACCTTCGTCCATGGATTGTCATAAACAATCCACCTATGGTGTCAGTGAAACGTCACTGAATCAGTCCAACTTGCGCTCAAGCTATCCTCCTCGAGGTTGTGGCGGGCAAATCTCGATGAACTCCAGAAAACAACATCAATAATAAACAATCAGTGCGAAGAAAGGAGAGTAAAATTTAAGTTCTTTTTTTTTTATGTATAAAAGGACTAAGTGGTGCATTCCCGAACAAGTAGGTTACTAGAGATACGCTTGAATGCCGAGATTTGTCTGCAGGAAGCATTGATATAATCTCTCTCTCTTCACAACTTAAGAACTTGCTTGGCTTGGAAAACAGTTCGAAATTCTGTCATCAAACTGGTTTTAAAAGAGGTCAACTAGATCCGCAAACTGTTTCAATAATACAGTCCATATGCCCATGTTAAACGTTTTTTTTTTTTTTCACGAAACTTTGAAAATTATGGTTGAAAGAGAGCTCACAGGTGTCGGGTACGCAAATCAACCGCCCGTAAGTTCCAAATCAGTGAAATACAGATGACTCTTGACGACCTTTTTGGAAGGAAACTTCAACTTCTCAGTCTGGCGAATTAAACTTCCACGAGTCAGTTGAGCGTGTTCTCTCGAAGAAATCGCAAATTTAATAGTCGTTGTTGAACCTTTGAAAAACCATGAAAAACCAAATTGCTAAGTTTAATTGCTATACTTGCTCGTTCACCACAATAAAAACGCGCACCATTGTAATTAACTTTCTACGATATGACCGCGGAGAGGATGCAGTAAAAACTTTTCTCCGAATACTGGAAGAGTTTTGATTTCCATCGTCGTTTCTTTTCAAGAACAGTGGTGCGAAAGTCTCTTCATTTTCCATTGCAGGCCCTGTAGTTCGTTTAGTTGGAGGTCCGGCAAGTTCAATAGGCCGCGTCGAGGTCTTTCACTTCGGAGAATGGGGCACAGTTTGTGAGGATCGCTGGACCATCAATGATGGCCACGTGGCGTGTCGAATGTTGAACTTCTCAAGAGCTGTACAGTTATTTGATGGCTCGACATTTGGTGGTGGTTTAGGCATGAAAATATGGCTGACGAAACTTGTTTGTAATGGCACTGAAAACTCGCTATTTGAATGCAAAAACGCGATGAAGTTTCTGGGAATTACCGGGTGCACACACGATCAGGATGCCGGTGTGCAGTGTGCGGAAGATGGTAAGTTACTTAATGTGGACACACAGGCCTGACCTTCCACAGTTCCTTTTGTTCGGATGTATTTTGGTTGAAGTGTTTTATTTTCACCAGGATTATGGAAAGCGAAGTTGTTAATGTTCAAAGATACCCTAATTCCCGGTGCAAATTCAGTAAGGTACCCACTGTCATAGGGAAAACCCAAGATCAACTGTCATAACTCAGGGAAAACCCAAGATTAACTGTCATAACTCAGGGAAAACCCAAGATTAACTGTCATAACTCAGGGAAAACCCAAGATCAGCTGTCATGGGATCAAAACCTCATACGTGTTTTTTATCATTTGCAGCAAATCAGGACGTTTGTGAAACACAGATTCTAAATGAGGAAGGTTCAATCCTTTCGCCAAGATACCCAAAGGACTATCCCGAGGACGTTGTGTGTCGATGGATAATCCAAATTCCATCCGAAAAACTTGAACACCGGCAATATATCAAGCTCACATTTGAAGCATTCCAGCTGGAGTACGATTCATCTTGTTATTTTGACAAGTTAACGGTTTATGATGGCTTGAGCGAAAACAATACTATGCTGGGGACATTTTGTGGTGACAACATTCCTCCTCCCCTGTTATCCAGCGGCGCTCAGATGGTTGTTAAGCTCACTAGCGACTACTCTATGACCTACAAAGGTTTCAATGCAACAATTGAGTTTACAAACACGTTAGGTTAGCACAAGAAACCTGTCATCTTTTTGTGTTGTGCGCACGATTTTCGTTCCTGTGTGAACAATTTACATCCACTCCAATAAATCGTCTAAATCTCCTTCTTTTTAACTGATATAAGCCTCCTTTCACTGCATAAGTTCCTCTTGCCCCGATGCTCTCTTCTTCCAAGCCCTTATGACAAGTAAAGAAATGGCTGAGAAATAGGTCTGCAGTGCGTATATATGCGCGTCTGAGCATTTATGGAATGTATACTTCAACAGGACTTGTAAGTCTTCGTTTCTACTTATTCTGGCGAATTGTGATCGAAAAGAAATGCTCAGCTAGCATGTCTGTTATATATAATAACTCGCCCCAAACATAACAATGCACGATGTTTTTATTACTCAAACTCGTCCCTTTTTTATTCAATATGACCAGTGCCTGCCAATATAATATTTATAACCTCTGAGCAGTCGGTAGTGTTTGGTGCTGACGTCAAACTACACTGCTGGTCAAAGGGGGTTCCGGCCCCTGATGTGGCATGGATGAGAAATGGAAAAGTGTTGGTAAAGGGCGAGAGAACGGTGATCTTGGAATTTGACAACGTTACTTGGCAAGACGAAGATGTGTATACCTGTATAGCTAACAATTCAGGGGGGAGCGACAATGGAAAGACCAAGGTCAATGTCGTGGGTGAGTGCTTAAAACTTTGAAATCGCGCTGATATAGCTTTGTTGTTGTTGTCACGCAACGCTTCTGGAGAGAAGTGTTGCGTGACCTTTTGATGGAGTGGCTGGGCACAGAAGCGTCATGCTGCTTGGCTTGCTAAAAATAAAAACACGGTTTTCTTTTTGACCGTTGTCTTTTTCCTTTACCAGCATGTCCATCGTCGTGCAGTTGTATTTCTGCAACCGATGAATTACGACTTGATTGCAAATCTTCAAACATCACATCTGTTCCATCAACCATCCCGTTGACTGTAACAGAAATGTAAGTTTATTTTTTTTATTTCTACAGTAACAGTTGGTTAATTCCATAAAAACAAATCTTTAACTATGTTTTTTCCTATTTGAGTAGTGACCTTTCAGATAACGCGATAGAGGCTTTGAATACCGAAGACTTGACGTCCTTAAATTTCCTTCAAAAACTGTTAGTAATTAACGATTACCATTTATGAGCATTACTTTCCACGACTTTATACCATCACATGCATATGCCTTTGACAAAAGATTTAGCTTTAGATCTTAGTTCTTTTAATTAATAAAAAGATTGACCAGATTAAGCGTATTGGCCTTAGTGTCAGTTTATGTTGATTTTAAATATTTCAGAAAAGAACCATTTATACACGAGCCGGTGTGTTGGGATGCCTCCAGAAACTTGAATGGAATGACCTGCCCAACGCCCTTTTTCTCCCATTTGATATACTCACCTAGGTCGCCAAGTGAGATCTGGGAAAGTTAACGAAGACGGATCTTATTCGTGCTTTTAAAGGCAGCAAACTTTCTGATTCGCAACATACAGTAAACTGAAATCGATAGTGTCACATCATTGTTGATCAAACAAAGATCTCCAATTTGGATAGTGGAAAACGAGGTCATTTTTCACGAATGAACAGAATACCAAGACGTATTTGTAATTGTGCGACTTTATTATTACAGTTAATCATAAAAATTACAATTTCCTCGATTGTGATCGGTTTAAAAAACTCCTATTTTCCACTAATTCACTTGCCAAGTTGTTATCAGATAGTCTGTTATTGGAAAGTTTGTTATTGCACAGTTTGTTATCGGACAGTTCAATAAGCCAATCACATTCAAAATTGCAGTTTAAATCAATCAATCACATTAAAGTTGTAGTTATGTGCGTGCGTGCGTGCGCGCGCGCGCTTGCTTTTGTATTTTTGGCGCCTAATTGCCGGTAGGAGGTGCTGTGGCCTTAGAATGTTTACATCTCCTTTGTAGGTATTTCAATGCAAATATTCCCTTTCTTTCATAACTTGGCTATTCTTCTTTTCTCAGAAATTGTAATTTTTATGCTTAATTGGTAATAAGTCTTCGTGTCGTCCAATTCGGTCTGTAATCATACTCGTGATAAACAAATCGGACTTCCGCTGCGCGGTCGTCCGATTTTATTATTACTCTTATGATAACCGACCGAATAGGACCCCACTCAGTCCTATTACCATTACATATTATGAAGCTTTGGGTAATTAATAACCTGCGTCCCAGAAGTCCACAATTCCCGTATAGTCCTATATATATTATTCTTAGCGCTACACGTTCAGGTGGCATCACAGACTGGTTAATTTAGAGCTACAAGCAAAATGTCGTACTCTTTAGCATCTCACCTTTTTATTCACATATTGCAGGTATTTATCAAACAATAAAATAAAGCGACTGAGTAATGGAATGTTTCAGGACACTGGTAGCCTGGAAGAGATGTAAGTCAATGTTTTTTAGCCTGTTTAGCGGGCGCTCGAGTGCGTTGGAGCAGGGCGGAACAAGGTCTTCAGCTGGTTGAAGCGTTGCGACACGCACAGTGAAGTGTTTGCGTCCATGCGCGTGTTCTCGCTCTCGCGCACGGCTCTAACGCACTTCCTAATTTTACACGAGCACTTGCTAAGCATGCTAATTGTATTTCATGTCTTTCAAATTAGAGTAACAGTTTTTCGGATTCTTACTATTTATTGAGCGAATCAGTGGCAGAATGATCATCCAAGCACGGGCTCTTCATGTGGAGAAAAGGACTGATCTTTTTACAGTGTCAACACGCTTTTATTATATGACTAGCTCCGTGAGTTTCTAGGCAGGCAAGATGAAGAAGTGGCGCTGTGATTGGCTATCCGAGAAGGCAAGATGGCGCTATCAGTCTTGCCCGCTGTGTCCCGTAAGAAAAACTTTATTGACCAAACTTGTTCAGTCAAGATGGCTGGATGTTGTCTTTGTTCTTTCTTTCTTTGCGAGTTTATGGAACAATTTCACAAAAGATCTCTGATTTGAATTGATCATTTATAGATTATCAAAGGACTCAATGCCGCAAAGATGGTATCAAAGTACTTATAACTCAGCTATAAATTAATCTATTTATCAGATTCTTGGCCCGCAACAATATCGATGTGTTGGAAAAAGGATCATTTGCTGGCCTGGAAAATTCCCTTGTCATTTTGTAAGTATCATTCATATGGTCTTGCAAACAAAGGTGCATGACATGAAGTAGCCACTAGCGATAACTGTCTATTTTAATACACTGGCTAATGAGAAAACCTTGGTTAAATTATTACCTATCACATTCAGTTGTTCTTTCTTAATTTGATTTCAGGTTTCTGTCAAACAATTACCTTACTTCCTTGTCGAGGGGCGTGTTCAACAATTTAACTTCGCTGGAATATTTGTAAGTTTAAAAGATTCAACTATGTATCTAATTAATGCATAGTTCTGTAGTACGTCGAGTGGGCTCCAGTCTCTTCTTGTTTTGCTATACTGAACACTTCAAATCAAACTTCGAGCCATTTTGGCAAAGGATTTTAATACGCGAGTTACTAGTTGAATTCTAATTCGGAAATTTATGACAAGCAAGATTTGGTCCAAAATGTATCACACAACTATAAGGGCTTCTTCAAATCACAAACAGCTAATAGGAACCCTCGTTATTTCAATTATAACAGGGATCCAATAACTACTGGACTACTAACAGAGGCGAAGCAAAATAAAAGCATGGACAAGTCATTTTGCTTATTAAAAATAAATAGATGTCACCTTATATCTCAACAGGTTTCTGAGTAACAATAGAATCACAGCAGTGGATTCCTTTACCTTCATGGGTCTTACATCTTTAATGTTGATGTAAGTAACGTAACTGAATACGTGTAATAAAAACAATGAATGAATTGAGACAATATAGCTTGATACGTTTTGAAAGGAATGAAAAGCTTAATTGCAGACTGGTACGTTGGACAATTGGGAATACTTCAATATAACAAATAAACTGAACTACAGCCCGTGACAACTTAGATTGATCGGAAAGTCGACTATTTTCTTTCTACCCTGCCCTCTCATCTAATGGTGTGGTTTACCTTAAGACTTAAATTAATCACGTCATATTATCCAGTAAAAATTCAAAATTAAAGGGCTTATCTGGCCTAACCTTTAACCTGCGTAGCGCGCCTAACGGGAAGGGAGGGGAGAGAGGGGAAAGCGTCCTTTTCCCCTTTATGGGTGCGTTTTTTGCCCACCCCTACCCTTTTCCCGTTTACGCCTGCCACGCAAGCCAGCAAACTTTGATATGTTTGCTATATTTTTATATGTTTGCTTGACTTACAGAAATCTGGCAGACAATCCTATCACGACCCTTGAGAGAAAAGCTTTTTCTATTAACGACGGGAAACTGCAGACAATGTGAGTTAAATGGTTAAGCTCGAGGAAAACAAATAGTCAGCTGAATTAAGTTGAAACCCATATTTCAAGACTCCTTAATTTTACAGAAGCTATAGTTTTCGAGAAAAGGAAAATAAAGGAAAGGTTGTATTGAAGCAGTCATAACTTGAAGCATAAGCCTGGGGCATGGTACAGGAAAAATTGCTCAAAACAACTCTGCTTGGCTTTCAAGTTGCACTTGATTTCCCTAAAGACCGCGTATTTGGGTGAGAGTACGCTGGACAAGTTTGTCCAGGTGAGATTAGTTTGCCGAAAGTTTGCCAATTGCCAAGAATAATAATAAGAAGAAGGTATAAAAACAAACAAACAAACAAACAAAGAGCAATCGTTAAAAGCAGTCGTCATTCCTGCAAACGACATAACATTTTATCTACTTGTTATTTTAGCACAATTTCGTCTCTCAATCTTAGACATCAATTTGACATTCCTTACAGCTGTGCTCTCATTGTACGAAGTTTTCAGAAATGTTGATCCTGTAACATTTGTATTTTTTTTTTTCGTGTTTAGCTATCTGATGAACACAGAGGTCGAAAAACTAAATCTGAGAGCTTTTGACGGTCATCAGGACGTCAAGACATACATGTAAGAAGTGTTAGTATTTCATCTCTGGAGCTCAATCGAAACCTGAACAGTGAGGACACTCCAACCACATACAGTCGACATTTTGTTTAACATTTTCTTATGATTAAGTAAGAGCCGTTCATACTGAAGCAAGATATTCATTAAGGCTGGTTTTCACAACGACTTATCGCATAACAGCATAAGCACTTAGGCATGCGCAAAATTGATTTTCGGTTCCTTACCTCCTCGATAAAGTAAAACAAGATGGCGGACTCTCGCTTTTGCTTACTATGTTCATGCTTAGAGCGGCGCGTTCCACTTGCCATAAGCATAAGTACAAACGCAAGAAGAACAAAAGAGCTGTGAAGAGCAGCTTTGGGCTGCCCACGTGAGAAAAATCCGTGTCAAAGTCTTTGGCTATTTCTAGACCCTCCTGGGATTTTCGAAACGGGAGTGATGTAAAAATAACTTAACAGGGATTCGGCTTGAGAATGATGCCTATATGGGGGATAGGCACTCTTAGCTTACCCTTCATCGTCTCTTGTTGTAACTTATTTTAATACATTTTCAAACAGATTTAATGCTCTTGCATGTAACAACTCATTACCAAAGTGAATGATCTAATCACAAATATCTTGCATTTCTTTTTTCTTATTTTTATTTTTTTTGGCTTTTCCAAGTTCACCTGAGCATGCGACTGATGGAATTAGCACAAACCAAAAAGGTTTGTTCATCGCTCTAACCGAAGCAGGGTTTGCAGACGGTAACAACACCTACAGATCTCCTTGTCCCACAGGAACATTTTCCCCTCATCTTGAGAACTTCTTGTATGGCACGGCACTTGAAGCTGAATGTATTCCGTGTCCCCCTGGTAACTATTTTTTCTGTGCATGCCTATCAAAATACGGTTGCAATGGAAACGTTAACTAAAATCATGTGATACCAAGATGTTCTCGAATAAATTTTAGGGCAAGCCACCAAATTTGTAGTTCCTTGCTTCAACGCTTTTAAAAGTTACAAACGCTCAAAGTTGAAAAGGGCCTCACAGACACCCTCCACCCCCTCCCCCGCTTCTCTCCCGAGGTAAGGTCAGAACATGACGCCATTCTCGTCCCTACTGTTGCTCGTTTTAAAAACGCTGTTTTCGCCGACCACATGACTGAAAGAAACGAAGGCTCTGGGGACGCTAAAACGAGGCTTTGTCCTTTATTGTGCCATTGTAATAAGTAAGTGACAAATGTCTTTTTTTTTAGGTGGGTTCTATTCGGACAGCGTTGCGCATGTCGATGACCGATGCTTTTTGTGCAATCCGGGAACTTATGTTCCACCCGAGAATGCACCAGGCAGGAGAGTACTGGATTGTCAAGTGTGTCCTCCAGGTAATTTGAGGGTACTATCATTGTCACTCATAGAAGAATTTCTTTTGACTTTGCGGAAACTGTGGAAAATCTGGAGGAGCTGATGTCCCGTTTCGAGCAGAGAGATTAATTGGTACCGTCGACTGTCTCACCTTAGGAGACCGAGAAATTACAGGACATGAAAATTGTTATGCAGGCACCATTCGAAATATTTTACATACAATTTTTTTGTCATTTATTTGAGTTCACAAATGGTAGTATTCTTATTCATATCATCACAGGCACCAATACGGACCTTGATTCTGGTTACCGAGCTTGCAAGTGTATCGACAACTTCCATCGTCATGATCGCTTTGGTCCTTGTCTAAGTTGTCCCTCTGAGGGCCTGGATTGTGTAAATGAATCCGTTTCCCTGAAGAAGGGTTACTACTGGCAGTGGGATTCAGACGAAAGCATACTTGCCTACAAAGCTTTCGCAGACAATTTAAAAATCGAAAACGACTTTTACTACAGAAATACGTCTTCTTACAATGGGACTCTTCCCCAGCCCTACCAGTGCCCTCGGGTAGAATCTTGCAAAGGAGGACTGGAGTCTCAATGTGCCACAGGGTACTCAGGCCCGTTATGTGAGGTGTGCGAGAGTGGGTATTACAAACGAGTTCTTTCCTGTAAAGCCTGTCCGTCCAGTTCTTGGGTCATCGCGCAACTTTGCCTTTTAGGCCTGGTTGTTCTCGTTCTCATTGCTATTTTGATATGGAATGGAAGAAGGAAAAAAAGCAAACAAAAGCGCCCCATGATTGACATCCTCTTAGCTAGGCTGAAGATTGTGATTGGCTTTTACCAGGTTACATCCGGGATAGTGGAAGCATTTGTCTATGTTAAGTGGCCGTCATCCTTGTCTATGATTGGTGATTACGCTGAAATTATCCAGCTTAACATTTTACAGTTTGTACCGCTTCATTGTCTCTTCCCCTCGTGGAAACAAGATGCCTTTAGCAACATGTACGTTATTTTAGGAAGCAACGTTTGCGTGACAATATTCGCATTTGCTGCTTATTGGGTCAGGAAACTTTTCCTTGCGAGGAAAATTTCTATGAAATGTTCAGAAATGAGGAATGCCTTGTCTACGACCAAAGAGTTCCTATATCGTAACGTGTTTTTATTTCTCTTTATAACTTACCCTAGTACATGCTCGACAATTTTGAGAACTCTTCCTCTCGCCTGTCACAAGCTTTGTACAGAGCGTTCCTGCGCTCTTTACCTAAAGGCAGATTACAGCGTAAAATGTGAGGGAGAAAAGTACGAATTTTTTAAGCTCTTTGCCTTCGGGGCATCGTCGTACATCATTCTGCTTCCAGGGCTCGTATTCGTGGCTTTGTGGAGGCGTAGAAGACAGCAGCTTTCGTCAGCTCAACGCGGGGATAACAACAGAGTAGATTCTAACCCGGTTGATCCAGAATTTGGTGCGTATAACACTGCTGAAGTTGCTGAAGAAAACGGCGAAGAAGCCATCGAAAGTGATGAAAATAGTGGTAAGATGTGTTTTAGAGCGCAGATCATCTGTAATCTGCGGATAATAGATAGGTTCATAAACAAGCAAAAACTAACAATCATAAAAACTTTAGTGTCTTCATAACGCCATTGTCAAGGTAATGAAATAAAAGGAATACAAATTCTGCAGTTAAAAAGGGAGAAAAATGAATTTACATTCTCAGTGCGAGACAAAATTATAAAAATACTTTTGCACGAATTATTGGTAATAGTGTAGTTTAGTTTAGTTTAGTTTAAGAGTTCGTCACCAAAAGATATAATATTATTGAGGAAACTATTACATTGATAGTGGTTTCTCAACCTGTTTATTTGCAGATAGAAGCCTACAACGAAACTACAACAGGCAGTAAACATTTATGAGTAATGACAGCTTCTAAACGTTAGACCTGTGACGTTTACCACTGGCCTTTATATACCGATGAAAAAAATGCCTAAGCCATTATACAAATGTGCACTTCTAGCTGCTTCGACCATATTTCTCTCTCTTCTAACAGTTGATGCAGGCAGTGCTTTAAGTTTCTAAATAGTTATTATGCTTTTCCCAAGAGCAAGAGTGTTTTTCTTGATTCACAGAAGAGCCTAGTGACGAATCAGAACTCATTTCTGGTATGAGCTTCCTTTACGAGAACTATAATGAAGACGCGTGGTACTGGGAGCTAGTGGAAGTGGTGAGAAAGCTTGTGTTGACTTGTGGGATCATTCTAATTGGCCGTGAGAGCAGAGCTTACGTGGGCCTGGCCTCCATTTGTTCTGGACTGTTCGCTATCGTGTATGCCTTCCGCAAGCCCATTAAAGATGAGTTTGAAGATAAATTACAACTAACATCTCTTCTTGTGATATTCCTCAATCTTGGTATTGGAGTTATTTTAAAGATTCCCAAGGAGTCTGTGCCGTCAGATGTGGACCAACATGTGGATTCATTATTGGTTAATATTCTTGTTGTTGGAGCGAATGTTCTGGTTATTTTACTAGTTGTGGGTAAGTTAACATTCATATTATGTAATTCTTTTAGGTTCATTGTGAATAAGACGCCATTTACGACTTTGTTAAATAATTGACTGACTAATTATTGATGATTCAGACTGAGTCGGCTAATTGACTCGTCATGGCTGACTGTGACTGACTAAGTGACTGTCTGACTGACTAAACGGTGATCACGAATCACTGACTGACTGCCTTAGCGATAATGGCTCAACTGCCTGCTTGCATGCCGACTGTCTGTCTGAGTGACTGACTGTGTGACCATGTTTGCCGGACTGACTAAACGGTGGTCATGATTTACTGACTGACTGACTTTTTAAAAGGGAGATCTGGCTTAGTCACTCGTTCTTTCTTTTCACATAGTTCTTTTGCTCGTCACACATGCTATATAAACTCACCCACCACAACAATCATTTGTTCTATTCGTCTAACACTAGGTCGTTACCTAGCTGTGTTGATACACAACTTCATATTGTGGCGAAGAAACCCGCAGTGCTCCGCTGCCTGCTGTATTACCATGCTTCTGTCCTTGAACGAACTGGGCAGTGGTGTGAATTCAGTGGCGACTGGAGGGAAGTCCATCAAGATGCACATGGGTATAGGGAGGGTGGACATGCCTTCAATGCGAGCATCTGTAAATGATAATGTTGGCTTCGAAATAGAAGAAAATGGTGGAGACACTACAGAGGAGAAGAGTAAAGAAAAAATGCTGAAGGCTGTAAGGTTTATGTCGACAAATGAACGTAATGATGAAACGGATATCAAGAACAGAGGGAGCACAGCTTCTGATGGACGCCGTTTCAGTCGTTTCCCGACAATGCGATCAGAAACTGTGGATTCTAATTAGAAGACAACTGAATTAACACAAATTAAGTATAGTTATGATTAATGTTTGTTAAAAGCGAGTGACACTTGAAAACCTGAATACTCGAAATCGTTGTACACTAGTAGGTGAACGTGGACGTGAATTACTTCTAGAGTTCTTGTGGCTGCCCTGCAGAACAGATGGCGCAATGGGCGCGATACAAGAGTTGTTATAACATAACTAAAGCAAAGCGCGCGCTCTGATTGGTTAACTTAGCGTCTACTATTTGCCCATGGGTGTACGCTGCTGACGTGTGTGCTAATGTTTACAAAGCAAATCTTTTGACAGACATTGTTTCCAAAGTAATGGCCGACGTCCTTCTCCCAGAAATGCGA
>Ga0126339_10000182_pt1 | contig 28273 bp, 16 predicted proteins | sample OrbTmetagenome_2_FD_92532 | JGI IMG/M metagenome (GOLD analysis project Ga0126339, IMG submission 92532) | Coral microbial communities from Petempiche,Puerto Morelos, Mexico - Orbicella T R C metagenome | ecosystem: Host-associated > Invertebrates > Cnidaria > Coral | place: Petempiche,Puerto...
AAATTTCAAAAAAGGGAACAAAAGGGCCAACCCCAAGGGGCCCCCCCCCCGCCCGGGGCCAGCCCCCCCCCCCCCCCCCCCCCCAAACTGGGATGTTTGAAATTAAACTCCCTGAAATGCAATTTCCTGCAAATATCCCTGGACCCGAATCGCTTGACTTGTAGCTAGGAAAGTCTTTTAAGGCATTGAACAAATCTTCACAGAAAATGAAATATTTGAATTAGCAATAATATTATCAGTCTGCAGTTGTCCTTTTACAGTAGATTCCAAAAGAGATTTCAGCCAGAAAAATGTCGGATAATCCTGGATATGACAGAATGGTTTTCTTTACTATTAACACAGTAAATAAATATACGTTAAATGAAGATGTTACTTCCAAATGTTAGATGTCAAACAATTCAACCAGACGTTTACTTTTGGTTTCCTGGCTCAAACAAAACTCCTGTTAATTCGAGCAAAGTATCAAGAGCATTTTCTACCATTAATCAAAGACAAACCCAAAATGTATAATATTATTCAGCCAGCTTTACAAAATAAACTTGCGTATATTACTTTTCGACATAATTGCATAAGAGCCATCTTGGTGAGAATCGTCAACAAATACTGTAATTATAAAATAAATAATACACACAGCCTCAACTCACATTAAAAGCCAGTACCACACTGCCTTCATGTCCTCAAATATCTTAAGGTGTAGAAAAAAACACAAGTTAGTTGAGAAGGTTAAAAAAGTATTTACTAATAATGGCAATTCAGTCTTCAAGCAAAGTGTGTGGTGCATGTTTGGTTTCCATTGGGTGTTAAATAATGAATCAATTGAAAGTTTATTGGAAAATCTGTCGATTCATTTTCATGTGTGTTATACGTTAAATAAATACGCCTCATTTACATCATCTCACTTACTCAAATCCTGCTAAATTATCTCTACAACTACTGAGAGTAGCTTTATTTTACTCTAAGAGGAAAACCATTACCATAGGCTTTGGGCAATGTGTTGTCAGTAGCTCATGACCGAGCCTGCTACCTGCAAGCATTGTGTGCTCTAAGTCCATTTTGTGCTGTTAGACAATGGTAGAAAACTGCCCATCATACATATAGGCCTGCGCACAATGTGGGCAAAGGACTAAACCTACAGAGGCCCTTGCATGGATTGCATGCCCGTAATGAAAAGGTCCGCACCCTAGCTTTGCTATATTTATTTACTAGGCGTTAAGAGACAAGTCATGCCCCTAATTTATTTCCATTTTAATTTGCAAAAACTACTATCTAAACTCATAAAATATGTACACTTGGGCAATACAGTTGGACCCCACTAATTCGAACTCGGTTATTTCAAATTCCCCTTTATTTCAAACTCAAAACCATTTCCCTCGGATTTCCCCTTCAGTCATTTACTACTGGCTATTTTGAACTACCACTATTTCAAGCTATTTTTCGTTACCTATGAGAGTTCGAAACTGCCAGGTTATTCATAGCTTGTACTCAGAAAATATATTTACATACCGACATCCCAAAATTTTGAGCATTCAGGAGAAATTTAAGACCTCTACAGAACAGAAAAGGAAATGCACCATTAGGTTATAATAAATTAAAGTGATGTCTGCTACAGACAGACATCAAAAAAGTTACACAAAGCTATTTCAGTTTGGTCTAAGGACAGACACCCTGGACATTCACTGTCACATGGTAGCTGTTTGGTATTTAAACAAATATTTCAATGAGGCTCAATTCATAATTTTTGGATAAATGGAAACTATGCCAATGAAGAAACAACAGCAACATGATATTAAGTGTAAATTCTGGGAGAAACATGTACTCACAAAAAATTTTTTCCGAGTATACGTTCCTCCCAGAATTTACACTTAAATGCAAACTAATACATGTAATTACAGTACGTGGTCCCTTGGAAGGCAAAACTTTATATTACAGATCATATGATCTCATGATTCAGGCACTGATTATTAAAACAGTGCGACCTTTAATTGGGAAAGCAAAGCCCAGTCCAGTAGATACTTTCACAGTACCTTTTCTAGGTCTAAATCTGTGTTTGGTTTAAAGTTTTTTCAACCCATTTCGAGTTTTCTTTCCTTTTGCCTCATTTAACCAGGATTAGCAGCACCCAAGATATAGCTAAAGGCGAATCTTTGCTATGTCATTGTTTGCATTTTTCCTCATCAATATACAACTTTGTGCAGAGAAGACAAAGGATAAATTCACTTTTAAAACTGCAAAATTTCTGGGTGGCAAAAGTGCCAACGAGCTCATCATTCTTTCTAAACTTTAAGAGTTTTACACCCACGTCCCACAAAGAGTATAAAATACATGGGGCTCAAATTTCTTGGGACAGTTAATAGTGCTATATGATGCCCTGTCAATATTCACAACTAACATTCTTGTAGCTCCATCAGAAACTGTATGATCACTTATGCTAGTGAGAAAAATATTCTTAACAAAGATTCTCCTATATTTTTGTCACTGGAGAAAAAAACATAACTAAATGGCACAATACTCACTCTAATCCAGCTTCAATGACCGCCTTTGTCACATTACTTCCAGCTGCATTTGTTATTACGGAGTTGTTAGCCAGTAAATTATCTGCTAAGGTTGGTATACATCGATATAACACTGCAAACAGAGATACTCAAACAAGTCAGCCCAAACTCGTTTTTGTTTACAGTCTACTTAAGCAGATTACAAACTTGTGGTCCCAGTCACAAGAGTTTTTCTGAACTTAGCAGCTTATTGTGTTAGTGCTTTAGAGGACAGCAGTTCCCAAAACCATCCCAATAGTGCACTCCATACACTAAAAATAAATTGATGAATTTTTCAACTCTAGTTTCCATAGCGGAAAACAGGTAGCAATATTGCTACTTCCCTATACACAACTTTGACACAACTTAAGAAATGTGACTTCACCTCAAAGAACAGAATAAACACAATACTGAAATTGTTTGAATCAAGCCACACACCAAACTTTTATGACAAATGCACTTATATACCTGGTTGTGAAACCAAATAGTATGGAGCACACTTTCCGTTTGCTACCATCTTGACCTTGTTACCCTATCAATTTAAGAGGGAATAATATCAGTTAGCATAAAACTGACATGTACACTGACTGTGAAACAGGTACCAACTGGCCTAATGTGCATTCATTTGGATTCTGAAAAACTAAGCCCTCTGGTGGTGGATGTTGCATCATACTCTTGGGCATAACACAAAATCTACTTATGATATTTGCTGATACAACCAAAATTTTAGAAAATAGTTTTGAGGTTATGGAGGATACACATGCAGCGTATCCAGAAATGTCTGTCAAAACCTTAACATATCAGTAAATCATAACATAATTTATCACAATGTGACCTTTTATTTAAAGAAAATACCTCAGTAACTGTCTCGGTTCCTTCTTTGCACACCATTTCACTGGCGTTTCGACTGGTTCCCAGCTCATTCTTTTTTGGACACTCCGAGACACAAACCTAATAAATTGAGACAAATAATGCAGTCATAAATTTTACCATCTATTTAAAGGCCTTATGCCCTTGCTACTGTATAATGCAGCCTGTCTTTGGTATTTTAGGTATTAAAGATCAGGTTCCAATGTAGCACTCTCAGTTTACACAGCATACAGTGCAGGTGAAACAAGGGCAAACGTATACCTGTGGAGTGGGACATGAAGGCACAGAGACAAATTTTGTGAAGTCTCCACCTTTTGTGGCACATGTGCTGATGTCAAAGAAGAGAAGGTATTTCTTATCCCTAAAAAAATTAAAAAGAACCTGTCAGCCTTGAATTCAAACACACAGTCAACTTGAACCAATTAGTACACTGTTCATGAACCTATAACAATGTACAAAGTGTGCTTGTACTTGTGTTAAATTTAAAACACAAAAACAATGACAAAATTACTTTAGTTTTAAATATACATCATTTCCTAAATGGACAAAAAAAAACTGAACCAACCATCCATAAACAAATTTATACAAAACAGTGAAACTGGCAGGAAAAAGTACCTGGGCCAACCTGGCCTTATTTACTTATTTATGACCCACTTATAAATGATAAGTTATAATTATTCCTGACCATCAATTTTGTTAAGGCACCAAACTGCCATTCATAGGAGGACTCGAGGCAAAATTGTAATGTACGTGACATACTGAAATATTCACAGTTCTGTAAACTAAATGTCACTTCTTCATGAAAGGTCCTGGTCCTAATGGTGTACATTAATTTAATAATAGTCTGAACAGGCATTGATTAAAAAACTTACGCAAAGTTGTCTTTCCCGCAAATGTTTCCTGCAAAGCAGCAATTTAGAACTGTCAGTTTATATCACACTGTTTTACAGTAACCTTTATCGCCGAGTATATTCTACTTTACTTAAAAGAGAGAATAAGAGACAAAAGGAAATTAAAGAAATTTGAGTAAATAAACAAAATTAACCAGAATATTATACAAGTCATATCACATGATGTAGAAATTAAGTAGTGAAACATGGTTGACATAATACAGTAAAGCCAGTTAACAATTCCAATAATCAAGAATGAAATGGGAAAAAAGGACCTTAAACTAATACTAATTAAAGAGCAAGTACTAATCAAATAAATAGCAAATTACTCAATAGTACTATATTCCCTTTCTCTTAAAAATGTGTCAGTTTTCACTATATTTAACAGTGAATTGCAGTTATATAATTTACATCAATGTACAGTTTATTGGATGTTATACAGTTAGTAAGTAAGAACTATATTCAAATGTCATATGTAATCTTAGCATTTTTCACACTAACTAGGGGCACTAAGGAAAGTTTTCTATTAGGATAGCTAAACATGTACTTTATCTATTGAAAAAGGAAAAAAATTCCCAAATTGAATTCCTAAGATACTTAAATATATAATAGCAAATATAAGCTAATTATGAAAATTACAAATTCCTATTAATAATACACCATAACTTCTACAAGGTCTTGTTGATGATAAAGTCTTTTTTTCTCATTACCCACTTTAAACACAAATTATATATGTACTAATGATGTTTTAAAAAGGACTTAATAAAATTTCTGTTATCACTCTCAGGAAATCAAGGGTTACATAACATACCTTGAGAATCTTGTGGAAGCAGAAGTCTATCAGGATCTCCTTCTTTAAATGCTGTAAACAATTCAAAAAACAAGTTCTACTTACTGCATAGTACATACCACCAGGGTTAATTTGCAAATTTGCTCATTTATATTTTTATAGATTATGATATTGTTCTAAGTGTAAAATTTAACAACATGAGGTGACCTTCAGTCCTCATACACATTAAATTTAATCTGACCATCCATTATCACAATTTAGAAAACAGTCCTCAGAAAATATGTGCACTGATTGGTTAAAAATCGTGTTTCTATAACTCAATAGAAACACAGACCTAGCATGAGCTGTCGATGTAATGATGGCATGAGCAAAGAGAATTTACATTTTGAAAATCAAAGTTAACAAGTTGTCTTCCTTTTTTTCATCGTGGTGTTTTCTAAAAGAAATAGAAAACATGTTCTCCGTGTTTCTATCGAGATATAGAAATGCTCGTGAAAGTTTGGGAGAACTTGAAAAAGCTGTGGAAACACTTGCCTGTGGCTCATGTTCCCACAGCATTTCTCATTCTCCCAAACTTCAACTTGTTTATCGATAACTCAATAGAAACATGGTACATGTTTTCTATTTCTTAATTAACACTTAACAAATAAGTAAACCTTACCAATTATTCCAACAATGATCATGCCAACAATGTATGCTACAAAGAGAATACAGCAAGGAATGTCTGTGCATGACCTATAGAAAATAAATATAATTGGAAGTATGTACTAGATGAGTATATCACACCTTATTTGATTTCAACAACTTCTACTAATTATCAATCAAAATTTATTTATGGCATTTCCCTATTTTTTTTTACATAAAAATCTTTCAATAGATCAATATTTATCTCATTTATATCAATAAGTCAAATTATTCTCGCATTTTGATTGGTTCCTACTTATGATATATTGGATGACATTAACAATTTTGTTGTCTCTTTATTATATAAAACAAGTAGATTCCATGTTGCCAATGCGTCTGTTCAGCAATCAACCACAGAAGACGTCAAAATGTGGCAAGAAACTCAGTGGCACAGTTCCCTATAGGCTTGCATGCCACTTTTTTGCTCTTACCATATTTTGATATCATCTGTGATTTATTACTGAACAGACACACCGCAACATGGAATCTGTTTGTTAAATAGATATGAAATTACATCATTCATTCATTTATTCATTCATTGAAAAGAAATGGAAAACCCCCGGGGGGAGGGGGGGTACTCCCTATGATTACCTATACAGGGAGGCTCTGCCTGAAAGGGTTACCTTTTTCAGGCTTCAGGTATATAAAAGGATAGGGATTTCACAAGTTGAGGTATATAAAAGGGTCGGGAAATCAGTCATTTAGGTATTTGAAGTGAATACATAACACATGTCGTTTACTTAACATTTCTTCTGGTAATGCTTGATATTCTCCCGTAATGTTGTTCATGAACTTCATTACAAGGGTTTAGAAAGGAAGTGCAGTGTTCTAAAGTAGTTATGTGAAAGGGGTACATTTTTTCAATACAAGGTATATAAAACGGGTACCTTTTCTGCCAAAATGATATATAAAAGGGTAAGGGGTTGGACCTTGGGGCAGAGCCTCCCTGTATTAAACTTTGTTAAGTACCCCCCCCCCCCTGGGGGGGAAAACAAGTTAAAATAATTAGGCACCTGTCCTCAACAGGTCCTTTAAACTCAACCTTCTTCTTCTTCCCTATAAAGCAATTAAGAATGTCTGATAAATAAACACTGAATGATCGGTGTGGTAGATTATAAGTTGCTGGCTGACGATCAACCGAAAGCAATCACTTATAAATAAATAAGTGAGTACACATTTTGCCTATAACCATTGTTCACACTCTGATGAAACTATCTGTCCAGTACTATGAAAAACTAATGCCAAGCTGACCATTTGACATACCAGCACATACTATGGTATTGTGTGTAATAATCTGTGCACAATATTTGGGAGTTTGTCTTCACACTGCAGTATGAAGTTCCCAAAACAAGATCTGTGGACTCTGAAGCATACTACAGTGTGTACACGCGCCATTTGTGATGTTTGTGCAAACATGATAATCCAGATTGCTGACAGTACAAAGTTCACCTACTAATTAATAACCTTGTGGTTTTGATAGATATATTGCAAATCACCTATTCAGAAGATAAAGGGACATAAGACCCATATAAAAATCTGCATGGCTCAGCAGATAAGCTGGAGATACCTACTTAAAACTCCTAATTGCAGTATACATAAGACATGTGTTACCCTAAAAGATACAGGATTTTCTGCCATTTTAGCCCGAAAAAAGTTTTGAAGACAACATTGCAAGATGGCAGGATTCAATGTCCCATGGACAGAAATCTTGAAATTTTTTTTAACTTCCCACATTGATTTGGTCAATGTGGAGATAATTGTAAATAAAATCTGTTTCTGGAAAGAAAAGTAGGGGTCACCGAATGTCCAAGATCATCTGCCCTATCATTGTTAATTTTAGTACCTAGCCCACGTGCTCGATGCATGACGTGACGTGTGAATTTGCGTGCGCAGTAAGAATGCACAGAAACAATTGGCGCGAACGTCCTTAAGAGAAAGTTTAGACAAATGCCAGGTCTATTAACATAAAATTAGACATGAAAAATGGACAATAATTATTATGGATGGGAAAAATAAGAAAAAACACATCTGTCACTAGGCACAGGTGTTGCTATAAAACAGACCACATAATAAAACTCCACTTCTAGATCTTCGTTAAATTTCAACATCACCTAAACTTTTTTTGGAGATCAAACCTTCAAATAATTATTTTAGCAGAATTGTAACATAAGCAATCCATCTATGAACGTTTGCCATAAAAAGTATAATTGCATGTAAATCCGCTTAATTTTAACGGCCTGAATTCACAATTTGCATACATTTAAGAAATATTATATCCTTTCAACTGCTATGATCTTCTCACAGTCTTCGAAATATAGCAAGTCTTTGTCGCTTTTCTAAATCAACGATCCAACACTCCCTAAGATAACAGCGGGCAATTTCTCTTGAAATTACCCGGTGTTATGTCAATGTTTACTTTTCCAGAAAACTCAAGAATCATATTTCTTCGTTGATCAAATACTTAGTAAGGAGTTAAACGCTCTGGTATTTTATCATGTTTACAATCAAAGCCGCTGAAACCAATATATCTGTAGCTTATATGGTAACACTTTTCTATGCAAAGAACTTGTTATAACGACAACATTTACTACCGGTAAGACGAACGTGATGATAACACGACACTTCGAATAAATTACGTGACCATGTTGTTGTAAATTTTAATAAGCCCTGTGCACGAACTTGTTGGCCGGGCGAAAACATGACGTGTGAAGGTAAACTTCAACCTAACTGAAGCATTGCATCAACATGCAGCAAGTACTAAGCTTAATTTTTCAAATTCAGCGCGAAGTCCAATTGACTAGCGAAGCTGTCGCTTTGGAACGTTTTCAAACGCCTCAAGCATTAAGTCCTAACTATCTCCGAAGCTCTATCTCTCCTCCCAATTTCAAAATTAAGCGTTATTTTCTGCATTTTAAAACGTCTTGTACGAATTAAAGCAATTTATCGTTAACCTTTCACCCTAGACTCGGCAGTTTTTTCATGCTATGTGACTCAGCATAGATAGCATCACTGCAAAATTCATGCAACGAAGTGAACATTATTTTTCGCTCAGCTGCTTATAAGATTCCTTTATAACTTGAAAACGTTTCACAGTTACATAGTCACTTACGACTCAAAACTTTATAAGCTTTAGCATATTTTGTGTGAACGATGGACGAAAATGTACGCTTACCGTCCTCTTGGTCCTCCATTTCCATTTCCCCAAGCCACAGATAATCGCGTCAAAATATCAATGAATTATTCATAGACCACAAAGACCGAAGACTCTTGAAAAATGTCGAAAATAGCTTTGTACTGAGCCTAGCTTTCTACTGAAACTATTACACCGCTTGTCTTCAGTATCACGTACTTTCTTTCGTGCAGAGTTCACTTCTGAACACTATACCTAAAAATAGCCAGGCGTAATCTGTAAACGTAAGCGAAGGCCTTGGCCGGGACTCCCTGGGGCAAGTTCTTGCGTGACTGGCTTCGAGTAAGTACCCCGGGGGTTACCCGGGGAAACTCTCATACAAAATTAAACATGCCAGAGAATTTCTCGGAAATTTTCAAAATCCACCATGAGCCATTTTGGGGGTGAAGCTCTAGGTGTTTTTCTAACCCTAAGACTTGGTTCCTGTACGTTAGGTCTACAAAACTGATACCACCTAGAGTGCCATCCACCCCCAGCTCCTCCTCTTCCCAGGGCATAGTTTGTACTTTTGATTATTTGCTTTCCGTTTCCTTCTTGGTAATACGGTTCCTTGTTCGTAAGCTAAGTGTTAAGAGACCCAATTTGAAGTTAGCTGGGGTTTAAATTTACTTTCTCCGATAGACAAATAATAAATCAAAACTTGTGGGACAGAGACTGTAGAAATGGAAACCCCATTGTGACAAATAACTAACAAAGAAAAGACTAATACACAAAAGTACCACATAGATGCTGTTCGTCGAATAAAACATGTAATTGTAGAGCTTATTTTCGTCGCAACTCTCCCACCTGCCTTCCTCCGACAAACAGACAAACACCCCCAAACCCAGAAATAAGGAGGAACCCTTCATTACCATCCTTTTGGTCCTTGAGAAGCTTCAAGCTTTCAGCTGCAAATGGAAAATAGATAACCGACAATTATTATATAATCATTTTGCTCATATAGGACTCGATATCAAATATTATAGCCTCGAGCGATGCCAGGTTGCCTGAAAATTAAATCACTGTCGCGAATTGTGCGGACGAAATTTGCATTTTAGTTGTATGGTTGGTTGTTCATTTCGTTCGCTGTCGCCTGTGATCAGATAACAATAAAGGAAATATAGGACATAGACTCTACTGACAATTCATTCCAGTTGGAAGGAAACAAACTGGAGCTAAGGGAAAGCCTAAATTTAGGTGGAAGCATCTGATCACTGAAGTCTGTTGACCATAGAAACATCACTTTTGAGGAAATATGTGTCAGTGGTAACGATACAAGCGAATATTGGGAGCTTTCGCCAAAACTGCAACTTATCCTTCTGCAGAGTCTAGAAATATTGAAAGCCATGCTTGGGAACTTCAGAGAGCTTTAAAAATCTCACATTATCCTTCGCTAGAGTCTTGAACTCTTATCCCACGTTCTACTTGTATGCAAAAATGTTTATTTTAAAGTTTAAAATTCCTTCCTCAGACTGCATGGTTCAGTAGTTCAGTTAAGTGGAGTTACACGTAGAGAAACTGCGTCCGTGTGTACTAACCCTACGCTTTACAGCTTTAGTACGAGCACCTGTGACAGTATATAACTGTACAAGAGCTTTACAAGAAGATGTGGAGGGTCGGTTATTACAATTTATCGATAACTGAACTGAAGATAATTTTAAGCTCATGATATAATCGAACGTGACTAGAAACTTTTCAAATTTGAAAGTATTAACAAATTCAATTAGGCGGCGAGGTAACAATTATAAATGACTGAATTAAAACAGAACTTGCCTTTGGATTCGTCTTCAACTTTACTGCCACTTCCAGGTGGAGCGGACGCCATCACTGAGCGACAGAGTTTCGGCCGTCACAAGTAGGAGTGTCACGGTGAAGTAAACGCTCTGCATAAATTTCCAGGCCAAACCTTTAATAGCAGTCGGCCAATCGTTTTACACTTATTGTTATGAGTGAATGCTCTAGTAAATAAAACCCTGTCTTTCGATTTCCTCGGGCTTTTATACAGGTGTAAGGACGAATTATCTTATTTTTTTCACTGGAGTTCAAAATAGTAAATGAATGTTTTCCTGAAATTTAATATATTTTCGAGCCAAATTAGCAGGTTTCTATAAATAAGCTTCGTTACTTTAGTAACGCAACATTTGAAAGTAAAAATCTTCAAAAGGATATGGCTGAAAACAAAACATGGCTTCCAAAAAATGAAGAAAAGTTGACTAATATTCAGTGCAAGTTTCCGAAGAGGTGTCTTATGAACAAGTCATGACATAAGGCTTCCCACGCCTTCTTGGTGGCCGGCTCTTGTAGTCTTGTTACTAAATTTAAAAATACAGTAGTTTTAAAATAGACTCGAACATCAAGGCCTTGTAGCCGATCAGATTTCCATGATTCATGTGATAATCATCCTTTATTGATCATGCCATCGGTCATATCAGAAGCTTATCACCTTGACAAGGTGATACGCTCCTGGTCATATCAAAAAGTCAAGTTTGCAGACAAGTTTGCCTTATTCTTGCTTTTGATTTAATCAGGAGTTCATCACCTGATTTACTAAATGCGGTATGAGTTTTAAACGAAGATCGATGAGATTACAGTCAGAGATGTCTACACATGCTCAAGAGTCAACTGAAGTGAGCTGTTTGCAACAGCGCGCAAAGGAGCTGACTTGACTACTCACCATTCTCCTCGCGGTATCGCCAGGATTTTATCCCGCGAGCAGACAAGGGCTCGGGCTGCTACCGCTGAAACACAAAGGACCAGCGACATCAACGCTGAAATAAAAAATGTTCTTACTGTAAATCATGGCTGCAGTTTGGCCGCTAAAAGATTTGCAATTAGTGAGATTTATTGACATGTGCAACGATCTCCATTCATTCCGGAAAGTGCGCCAGATGTATCAAGCAACCTCGTTCCCAGGGCCCTGGGAACGAGGTTTTTAGAGGCCACTACACCGAGGCATCTGACATGTTCTCTCTTGGCGTTCTCTTCTACCCAATAATTGAACGACGCTTTATGCAGGAGGCAAACGGAAAGAGAATGTACGGTGCATCCGTTCCTAACGCTATACCGCTGTATGGCCCGGTCGCCCTGGGTATGGCCATGGCAAATTGCTATCCACCTATCGTGCTACCCTTAATTCCTTCACACGAGCAACACCATACCTTCAAGGTTTGATTCTTAATGCAATGAGTCGCGACCATCACCAGCGTATGAGAGCCATTGATATGTTTGACATGTTAGTGTGACCAAGAGGTCGCTTGGTATGACTTCAGTATATAAGCGAAACAGTGCAAAGAACAGCATATCTTGGAACTCTAAAGATCTCCTGCTTTTTTTCCCCAAGGGGTGTTTTTTTATGGCAGTATTTTTATAGCCTCCTTTCTATCACAAGAGTTTTATGTTGAAACGCTTTGGAACTACGACATCAACGCCGACCTCAAAAATAATATTCTTGCTGTAAATCATAGCTCCAGTGAGGCCGCCAAAGGATTTGAAATTGGTAAAATTCACCACATTTACAACGATCTCCATACATAGACATTCGAAGGAACCGCAGTTCTTTTTGGCTCCGCGGCAAATGTCCCAGTCCGTGCTCCGGGCCGCGCGCCAAATGTATCAAGGTGATCAGGACGCAAAGCTCTGTATGAAAACACTGCAGACAAAATCATAGACTGCCTGCAAATTGTGAAAACATGAATTCTCGGTCCCATGTCGCTTCCCATCTCCTCGGCCTCAAAAAGGGAGCGGCGCAGTACATACGGGAACAGTGTTCCTCTTGGATAATAGCCAATAGGCAGTCTGATGAGCGAGAGACAAAGGAAACCAAAACCCTGCTCTTTCTAAGAAATTCAAGATTCATTATCGCTACACGTTTATGAGAAATCGGCCAATTTTTCCCGTTATAGTCAGATTAAAAAACTGTCTCCAACAATTAGCAAGTCCTTCGAGAAACAAAAATCTTTGCAATGGCTTTACTTCGTGTCTCGGGAAAGTACTATAAGACTGAGCGAGTTCTTGGTGAAGGTGGTTTCGGTACTGTTACACTTGTCAGAGATGCCGACACTGCCGAGTTATTTGCATTGAAAGACATCGCCTGCCAAACTGATCCCACTGCTGTTAAGAGCGCCCTGGAAGAAATCAAGACACTCCGCGCGCTTTCTCATCCCAACATCATCAAACTAATAGCAGCAGATAAGTCAATCGATGTGGAAAAAACACACGTGCTGATTTTGATGGAATACTGCTCAGGTGGAAATTTGAATGATCGGCTGGCTCGACCGGGTTACGATCCTCAAAAGAATCTGAAGTGGATGAGTCAAATTGCTGATGCCTTGGCCTACCTCCACTCGCGTAACACGGTTCATCGCGATCTGAAGCCAGAGAATGTGCTTCTAACGGATCAAGTCAACGAGGATATAAAGCTCGCCAACTTTGGCTTGGCCCGGAAGTACATCGCTCTCAAACAAAGCAACGCGGGGCTCAGCGATGCACAGTACTACATGCAAACGGGTGTAGGTACTCTTCACTACATGGCTCCAGAGGTTTTTGCTGGCCACTACACCGAAAAATCCGACGTGTTCTCTCTTGGCGTTCTCCTCTACGCAATAATGGAACGACGCTTTATGGCGGTGGAAGTCGGACAGAGAATGTACGGTGCTTTCGTTTCTACCCCTACACATGGCATGGTCGGCCTGGGTTTTGCCATGGCAAATATTAATGGCTATCAAAACAGCATGGTAACCTTTACACAAGCATCACCAAATGTTCAGCAATTGATTACAAATGTATTGAGTTACGACTATCGCCAACGCTCGAGTGCCAGTGATGTGAAAGCGCGACTTGTGTGAAACTGAACGAAGAGCAGCGTCTCTTGGAACGCTAAGAATTTTAGCATATGCATTTAGCCATTCATTAGCGATAATTACAAATATAGCTAATTCAACAATAATTTAAAACTAGATTTAGAATTTCTCGTTAAGGTTTTTCCTCTTTCACTTTCGAAAGTATTGGTATTGTGAATTAAAGAGGTATCTTTAGCAACAGGTATCGGGAACGTACGGTAACAAGAAACACGAAACTCCACGCTCTGCCGAGTCGGTCATGACGCTTTGAAAAGAACGTCTGTGACTTCTCAATTGTTTTTATTACTTCACTTTTTATCAAACAGAGCTCGATTGATCGATTACTTAAGATTGTTACGACTTGGTATAGAAGTGTACAAAGTTCCACTTCTAGAAGATGTTTAAAAAATGTACCCTTTTTAAACTCATCTTATTCTAAAGCCTCCGAGTTCTTTTCTGTCTTACTTTGCCTAATGTAGGTTAGCTTCAGATTTAAATTTTCCAGTGAAAGTTTGAAAGATAACGTCAATGGTTTCAGAGAGTTTTGGACTGGTTGCCAACGTCGCTCTTTACTTTAAGTTTTCGGAAATATTCGTCACGTTGAATTAATCGAGATGTCCGTATTAGCGTATTGAACAGCGGTTTAGAGGGGCAGAGTGCGAAGCGTAATGCACGAGCGTAATATCAACTCTGTAACTTTGGATTGGGCTTTTAAAATGGACATGAATAATATCAATACGAAGAATTCCGTACCAACACACGAAATGAGTTGGCGTACGGTTGAAGAAATCTACGACTCTTAAACCTACGCTTGTGATGTACACAACACAACTCCTGACGGGTTTAACATTCAGTCCAAGGGTAGCCTGTGACGGGTTCTATTATCTGGGTTTCCCCTGCGCAGCGATACACAAAGAGAACGTTGTTCGGCTACGAAATAACAAGAAGACCTTCGACATCAGGTAAATCCAAACTCAAAATTCTTCTTTTAATCGCGTTTTATACAAGTCATTTATAGCTGCTATGATGCGTCACATTTTTCAATTGATGATTGTCTACAATGTAAGAAGCACACAAAGGGTTATATGCTTCGGACTATATACAATGTGGGTGTGCAGTAGAGTTAATGTTTATGTCACGTGATTCTTTCTCTTTTTTTGCACGCATTAAGGCGACAACGCTTCAGCGTAAAGGAAACAAGCGAACGTCGGAATGTAATAAATATCTGATGATATCTCAAGTCTTAGACACACCACCTCCGTCGGCATCCAAGAAAGAGAACCTCTCGTCATCCTGGCTCATTTCAAACTTAAAGCCCACTCTTCCATTAACTCTGATGTCATAGCTCTCTTTATAGCGAGTTAACCTCTTCCCAGTCTTCTGTAACATATTTGAAGCAGGGCCATATTTAGGAACCTGGGGCATGGGTCTCTACTTCATTATTCGATACTGCAGTACCAGGTCCCCTCCCCCTTTCCAAATAAAATGGCGCACGGTCCTAAGGTCCATATTCGGGTCCAGAACCTACAAAAATGCAAAATCAAGGTAAAAACCCTAAGCGCACACTTTAACAGTGAACGAGTTGTCTTATGGCGTCAAGTTTATAAGGAAACATAGACTTTCGATGGGTTACGTTTACACATTCAAAATTTAAATACCAACTCGGAGAGTAAACTAAGTAAAAACATCATAAGGCAAATGGGAGATAAACAAACTGGCTGAGAGCACAACAAAACTGAAGAAATGAACCCTGTCCGACCAACTGTCCGACCTACTGACCGGATGGCCAACTGACTGAGTCACGAGGATTTCGATTTACTCTCCGTCTGTCTGTCTGTCTGTCTGTCTGTCTGTCTGACTGACTGTCTGCTGTCTGCCCATCTGTTTGTCGTTGTCTGTTTGAGTCAGACAGACAGACAGACAGACAGACAGACATACGAGATGGAGGAAAGATAAACTCTGATTCACGAATCCTCAAGACAATCAAAACTGACCTGTTCGTGACAAAGGAGCTCGACCCGAGCCTCAGCCAAAGCTCCAAATTCCTCAAGTTCTTCCTCGCTTGGTGGTCCGGCCTGTTCTTTATCGGCGTGGTTACCTGAATTGCTGTTGTTCTCGTTACCCACCACTTTCTCGTACACGTGCTCGATAACTTTACGCACGTGCAACATGTCGCTAGCTGAGAGGCGGTCCCTTTGAAAATAATCAAAATTGCGTTAACATAGAGTAAACGTATTATTTTCGAGATAAGGTTGAAAAGGCTTATGATTGGAGGTTGAAAAGGCTTATGATTTGCGTCTCGAAACTAGTTGGGTTGATATATTTGAGCGGATAATTTTAGAACAAAATCTCAGATATACCAAAGGTACAGGAAGCTGTGATTGGCCAATGGTCGCTTTGAAAACCACTAACGGTGACCAATCATAACTCACAGTAGTTAATCAGACCATCTCATCCTCCTTGCACTGAGAGCTGATGCTTAGTTTCCACGATGTTTCTTAAGAAATAAATAAAGGATTGAAGAAAGGACAATGCAAAGCATACTTTACCTCTTTAACGCCTTGGATGAGCTCGACGAATGAGCTTGTAAGAAGAATGCTATCTTGTTGAATTTCGGTGAGAGTTTCTACAGAAATAAAGACAGAAAAAACAAATAGATGAAAAGCGAGCTCAAGAATAAAGTAGTTGGCAGAAGTCTTCGCTCTAATCGCGTCTTTTGATGAAACTAAATGAAATATTTTCCCATCCCCTTTACCAGAACTCGCAAAGGGTAAAGAAAATTGACTTCATAATGTGGTTGAAGCGCGTACTCTGTTAATACCTTGACAGTGACGTCTACAGCCCAGTTAGGCACAGTCTCAGCCAGCAGATATCCTTCATTCTCTCCAGAGGCGTCAGAGACCAGCAGTCTGAACAGAGTTCTTCCCGTGCCACTACTCTCAGTGAAGATCAGCGGAGTGTGCTCGGGAACACTGAAGAAACCATTCCCTGTCATTATACGCTGTTAAAAAAAAAAATCCAATAGTGACGTCACGGCGTTGATATCGCTGGAATTTTAATTTTTAATTTTAATTTTCACTTAAAAGTGAACTAGCGGCCCAAGTTAAAGTGTACATGACGGATATCTTTTTTTATTTCCTTCATGGAATCTACATAAGAGCGTGATATGGAAATCGAAAAAAAATGCATATCGCTGTTTTTTCACCGCGTTTTAGCCGGTTTTGGACCTTCATTCGAAAGTCCCTATACCTTGAAAGACACAAATTCCAATTCAGACTTCATTCCAATTTCGCCGTTTCGAGGACATGCACTCGTGTTCCCCTCCCGCAACCCGTGAAATACTTACAGATTCAAGGTTGAGATTGACTTCACTAGCACTGGCATCTCCATCTTCTACGGAAACAAACAGAGTCTTCCATTATCTCTTAGGGATAAAACGAATGTACTTAAATACCACATCGAGTGATAATTTGTCATCTTCACCCCTATACTATCAGAGTGATCGACAGTCTTCGTTCATGGACAAACTAGCGCTCGCTCGAACTAAGGAAGCGAGACTGCTTGTTGTCAAACTTTGTCAATCAGTCTACAAATAACAACCAACATGTTTACCATTCTTGCATTGTCCAATCACAGAACAACCCAAACACCCTAAACTGGATTCTGAAGAGAAAAGTTTCTTGTACCCCTAACAACCTAACATGTGGGCAATGATCAGTTTTAGGTGAAGTGTTTGGCATTTTTATAATACTTTAGCAGGAAACACTGACAGACCTGGAGAATCAGCTCTTGGCAAGTCTTGATCAGCATCGTCAACTGTTCCTGAGAATGTCTCGGGCCAGTGTTCCAAGATCGCTTGCAGTAGAAGTACTCCATAATTCACTGCACAAAACAGACAACAACAAATTCATTATATAAACTATTGCGCCAGTAAGGTAAAATCTCTATGAGACCCAGTCCGTGCCTCACATTTTTGAAAATAAAGCCCCCAAAATCTAAGATACAAGCTTCGAATATACATTATGCAGCTGAGCCTTAATTTAAGTTTTCGAACTTTTTTAAATATAATTTCTTCATTTTGTTAAGCCCCTCAGTACTGTAGTGAGTTGCCTTGTATTTTAAATCAGTACAATACTCTGAAAGACTGTTCAGTTCCTAGCTGTAGGACTTTGTTTTGTGTTTCATATCGTTATGTTTAGACAGTTTTGATTTTCTTTTGATGACCACTTCGCGTGCGATTTTTTCACGTCTAAAAATGCATAACCAACTTAAAATTACGCACGTATCGGGCGTTAGTCAGGGAAAACTGAGAAACAGAATGGTACTACACATGTGACACGTTTAAAACCCGCGTCCACAGCACGCCGGAGAACTTTGAAAACGTAACAATCACCGTCCATTTTGGATTTGTGTTTGAAGAAAACCCGGACAGAAAATGACGTCATCATTTTCGAAAAGCTCCGTTTTCAAAATGTTTTCCGCCGACACTAAAACGCAAAGCCGACGTTTTCAGATTCCTCCGGTTTGAACAGCGTATTAGAAGAGCTTCGTTTTCGCCACGGATTAACGTGGATGGTAGACATAGTCGTAGAAATAAGGCTGCGTTTTCAAATTTCTCCGGCGTAGTGAGGACGGAGCCTCGAGAATGGGATAACTCACCATGTTTGACATCCGTGGCATACACTACAACACAAGGGACAGCAAAAATACAAATATGTAAACCTTCTCAATCAGAAATTAAACAGCTCAAACATAAAAACAGAAGTGTTAATGTATAGGAAACAACTGTCGAATCCATTGATCGTCAAAACACACCTTTTCCATCAACAACTTTTGGTTCTAAGCCTGGAACATCAGTTACTGAAATCCACGCTGCAAAACAGTCACTCTCCTCCAGATTTATTGTGAGCATCTGTAATAAAGGAAATGAAATGCATCATACACTGTACACATACTTAGTTAGTGGTTTTTTTTTTTCAGAACTAAATAGATCTTCCCAATTTAGGGTTGCCAACACGTATTTTCCCGATTCCCCAGAATTAGGAAAAATACTTCCACTGACTAAACTAAGGCTGATTACGCTTTAGATTTAGATTTATTTCTTTTTCAAACTAACAAGTTTAGAGAAAATAGCAAAACATGCTCACGAATGGAGCAGTTTTCAATACACCTTTCCCGCATTCCACTTCAGTGCGTTCGAACAATAGCACCAGAGCGAGGTTGGGGTGGACATTTTCATAAACTTGCGGTATTTTCGTCCACCCTGACCTCGACTTGGCGCTATTGTTTGTTGGAATACGGGAAAGGTCTATTGGGAGTCTTAAAAACAAAAACAGTAATTACTCTGACCAATCACAAAGGACACAGACAATCCAGTCAACCAATCAAAACTCGAAGTCAATACGTATACAAGTAGCTGACGAACAGCGCGGGAAAACATGTGCCAACGATCCCCGATTGGTTTTAGTTTTACGTGTGATTGAATGACAAAGTGGCACGAGTTTTTTCGGCCAATCGCGTAGCATTGTGACACAAAACCAAAGTAATGCGAATTACTTTCAACACTCAAGTGACAACCGCTTTTATCCCAAAACCAAAATAAACCCTACAATAAAATTCCCCAACTTTCTTTCTCTCTCTGACAAGAAATTTAGCATTTCAATGACCAGATATTTAACTGATTTTGTCAGGCAAAATATGGCCTCGTGAGATGGCTATGGAAGGAAATATATGTAAACAACAGAAGCAGACTCACTCCCGTCTTGATGTCAACTGAAAACCAATTAGGTACAAAAACCATCTGAGTTCTTTTCTTGATTTCTTCCTCGTAATCCACCACACCAAGCTCCTCTACCTTACATGCCTGAAACAAGCAAAGTTTAACTTATGTGTTCACCCAACAAAAAAGCAAAGCTTAAGTAAATCAACATTGCTCTTAATTCCCCCACTCGTGAGACACGTGAGATTTACATAAAAAATTTCCAATGTTCTTGTGATGAGGTTTTATAGGGAACCATGATGTACTATCTTGGATTAGCCATTACTCAGGTTTGATCTCTCACATGCAAGTATCTTCCAATCAAAGACCACCATGGATCTCGGCAGAGCTATGTCATGGTAAAATCTGAGACTCGCCAAGATACTAAAAACCTTCTTTTAAACTTCCAGAAAAAAAACAAACAAAGCATACAAAAATGAGACTTTTGTGACTCATCGCAAAGGGTTGAAATAAAAAAGTTAAAAACAAGGTTTGCAAGGTTTCAAGGCCAGATCAAAGTTTCCAAGACCCAAGATTTTCTAGGTATCACTCATTCACCAGTCTGAACTCATGAAAAGAAATATTATGAGTAAAAGTATATTTGCAACTTGCAAATGGTATTGATAAGGAAATAAAACAAAACAGAAAATACATAAAACACTACTAAATGAAAATATTCTTACTTTTAGAATATCCCAGACAGTAACCTTGTCTTCTGAGTCTTTTGTTATAACATGTCTCCTGTCTCTTAGTACATGGAATTTCCGTATGCTAGGAGCCCCTGAAACAAAACAAAAAGACACTTTTAAGTTAGCATGAGGCAAGTAGATTTTCACAACTTGTTTCTTGTTTCTAGCTATTTTGGTGGAAAAAGTTCTACATGAACTGGCTGTAGTTTGATGCCTTACATGAAGATACTCAGGGGTGACCTAGGGTCTCAAAAAATCAGCAATTGCTCTGTTTAAGCTACCAATAAATAACTCGTAAGCCAAGCAATAGATGTTGAAATTAATACAGAAAAAATGTTCATAGCAATTCCTATTATACATGTAGTACAGTACCTGGTAATGTTTTTCTTGGTGATAAACAAGTTGGCTGAGGATCGGAATCACCAACATCCATGTTATCATTATCATTCATATATGGGATCTTGATTGGCTGCAAAAGATTTTAAAAGGAATAAATCTCTGTTACTTAATAAATACACAAGCCTTCTAGAAGGTTTTCAGCAGCGCAATACATAGCTTTGCCATCTTTTTTTGCCATTGCCATAGGTGTACAATTAAAAGGATTAATGTATTAAAACATTTACCACTAGAGCTAAGGTACATGTAAAAGGTATAATGTAAAGTCTGCATATAAGCAAGGTGGCCCATCAGGTCGGTGCTTATCTTTAGTTTCTGTAAATAGGAGTATTTCTGTTCCTCCCCCCCCCCTCCCCCCCTCTCTTGGATGAGATGCTAGTCCATCAAAGGGCTCCCCCAAAATTAAATTCACTGGTTCCCATTTATACACCTGGGTGAAGAGAGGCACAGTGATAGTGAAGCGTCTTGTCTAAGAACACAATATAATGTCCACGGTCAGGACACTAACCACAAGGCCACCGTGCCTCCACACATCACTGATAGAAGTGTTGTATAAATGCTACTCAGGATATCATCTAATGATAGTTTATTCTCTAAGCAATTTTCAATGAGTTTTTACAACCAATCAAAATTGTGGACTTAGTGGTATTGGTCTTCTTATATCCTTACCCAGTTATTTATTGTAGAATTTGTTGTAGCAACCCAAAGAGAATGGGGATCATGACAGAGCTCCAACTGAAATAGAGAAGAATGGAATGTAAATTTCAGTGACAGCAAGATTGCTAACCAAGTTAGTCATTAAAACTACATGTATTAATGTAAACAAGAATGTAAATAAGAATTGATTATGAGTTCAAGTCTTTCTCTTCTTTGACTTGACTTCTTGGACTCTTCTTGGCCAATTATTAATAAAAGTTAGAATACATTTGCTAACATGCCCAAGTGCTTCAGCTGTCAAGTTACATCATTATGTATGAAAAAAGTTTTTTCTAAAACACAATAAGAAGAATCTGGCTGAGCTGAGTGTTTCTCGTCCTTCTGGAGTGTTGTTCACAATTCATAACTGCTTGGAAAACCCAGCAAATATACACAAGGAGAAAGTTTACTAATTCTTTTCTGCACTTCACTCAGTAAGAGACACAAGAAAGAGTGTAGGCACTTTAAAGAGTTCTATAAATAAACTCAAATTGATCATCATAACACAAGCAATTCCTTGAGAATTTTACAAAGTTGCAGAGTTTATTTTTGGGAAACTCTCATCTCTTGCCAATTCCCATTCTTAGTTGATGTATCCTTAACAATACTAACTTTTAAAACTGGTGCATCCTCTACAAACAGGAGAGTGGAAGAATTGTCTAGGCTCAAGTCAGTCCACATGATGTGTTTGTCTCGACCACTTGAATAGAATCCAGTAAAGTTATCATTAGCACACAATGCCCACACGCCTTCGCCATGAATTCTGTATGTGGTGATGCATCTCTGTTGGCCTAACGACCAAAGACGCACTGTTCCATCTGAGCCTCCAGACAGACACTAGGATATAAGAATAAATTGAAAAAAAAAACACATAACCAAAGGATTAAAATCAATGTTCCTATGACTTCTGACCCCATGACAGTGTTATGAGACCCTGTATCTTTTCCAAAATTTTTGATTGCCAGTTGATTGACACATGGTCATTTTGGGGCCCAATTACAGGTATCCAATTACAATTCACTTAATGTTTCCCTATGGTTTGTAAAACTTGGGGAAAACATTATTGACCCTTTACGAACACTTGGAGAAAGTTCTAAAAGACTGCTCAATCTGTAGGTTTGTTTTTGATATTAGTGGTTAATTAGCAATTGGACGTCAAGTCACAAAATTCAGAAAGTAACAGTGCTAATAGTTTCAAATCAGCCTGGTGCTGCTTGTTCTACCAATTCTGAAATGACTTGTCTGATTACTCCCTGAGTTGTTCTCCACATATTACTATTACATGTAGGGTAATAAGCATCTATGTAGGACCTGAGATATAATAGACCCATTTGTATTCCCAGTATTGGACTGGAACTAGCTTGCAACTGAGGCTAATGCAGGGAATCTTTTCAAATGCAAATGACGTTTTTCTCCTTTTAACGATGTTCCCTCGCATGAGCCTCCATTGCAAGCTAGTGCCGTCCAATACTGAGAATACAAATATGGCCTATTCCTAAGATAAGAATTTCGTAAAGGAAAAAAGTTCATTGTTAAGTTCCAAAACTAAGTTTTAATTTGTTGCACATTGGGCAGGTTCACAAGATGTCCTAGTCTACAACTCTTTTTTGACCTCTGATAAGGAATAGCAACATCATCCCCATGACCACCTTCTCAACAAAGAGATCTGTGCAAGAGTCTAACAGAAATAACACAGCATTGTACAACAAGACAAAATCATGCAGCCATAAAAATAGTGAAAAACTAAGTCTGGAATTCTGGAAGTTTTTGTAATGCATTTTTAAGCCAGGGAACAATATCTAAGTTAAGAATCTCCTCAAAAAATGTCTCACCTGTGTTCCTTCAGAATTGATGACAATTGACTTCACGTTGTCTACATGGCCTTTTAGTTTCATGACTTTTGAGCATGTTCGAGGATCCCACACCCTCAAAATCTAGCAAAACAAAAGCACATGTACCTCACTTTGAAACCCTGATCATGTAAATTGCCCTTATGTTTATTAAATTTATGCCATGAAATCGAGCCATTCCTCGACCCATGGCCACTGAGTTATGTAACATGTACAGTGTATGCCTAGTTGGCTGTTTTACTGCTGAGTGACTTACCTTTTCAGTTGAGCCAGAGACAAGCACAGTCCCCATGCTATTAAGAGCAAGACTGTAAATAGAATCTTTTTGACCATTCAGTGATGAAGCTGATCAGAAGAAAATGAGTCAATATTAACAAAAAAGAAAGTAAAAATTATATTAAGTATCCATACAAAGGAAGGAAAAGAATACAGACCATCATCATTGTGAGGTAAGGTGGCCAGTTTTTGCAAGACATTAGGATCTTCAAAGAAACAATTTACACTTAGTCTATGGAAAATACTTTGGACAATTTTTATCTACTCATTGAGCCGTTTCAGAAAACTAACTCATTTGTTTTCCCTTGTGCATTGTTTTTATCGACCTCATCAATAAAAATTGTACACACTCATTTTCCATACAGTAACCTCTAGATATACACCTGGGTGGAGAGAGGCAATGTGAGAGTATGGCACATCAAAGACCCCGGCCAGGGTCCAAATTCAGACCTTTTGATCTAGACACGAGTGCACTAACCATGAGGGCATCCCGCCTTTCAAAACAGAAGGAATGCCATTACTGTAACTTACTTGTGACAGTGTTATTTGTGGCTGTGAGAGCTGTTAAAGTGTTGACATCCCAAAGAAAAATCTGTCGGTCAAGTCCTCCAGAGGCCACCAGTTCTCTATGGCCGGCATAAGCCAGTGCCTTTACATAGTCCTTATGTGTGCGCAAGGTAGACATACAGAAACTCCGCCCTGAATCCCACACTTTGACAGTTGTGTCAGATGATGCAGACAATACTAAAAAAATAATAATATTTATTTTATAATGTTAGTTCAGGCACTTGCAGGTATGTTGAGTTATCTGCAGTGGAGCACAAGGTACATGTAGGTAATGTAAATTCCAGGACAAAGCAGTAAAAGCTAATTACCTAGAATAGTAATTAAAGTGTATTTTTATTTGATTTCATTATTGTCAGTGAGAATTTCATGACCTGAGTCACTTAATCATGTACTTTGGAGGTAAATAGAAATGTATTAGTACCCCTACTGGAAAGTGAAAACTTAAAAATAGGCAATCAACTTTAAAAGATATCACAGCCTGTACAAAGACAACAAAATCACTTACTTGTTTTACCATTACAGCAAAGAACAATATCATTCACCCAGTCTGTATGGTGCTCTAAAGATGCTATGTAGCAGTTCTGAAACCAGAAGGCAGAACCAAATTTACATTAACTCAGCTTCTTCAATAAAACAGTCATTAAATTTGGGGAAGATATCACGATCTACTATGTTACATAGGAAGGGTATAATTTATTATTAGGTCCAAAGGAACTATTCTGGGGACACACGAGAATGGTTCACAACCAACAGAATTAAATGGTACACGGGATCTGTAATGTATAAAAGGAATTCAAATAACCTATGCCACCTCTATTGCAGCAATTTTGCAACTGACTGCAAAATCTTCAGTGGAATATTTTTCACAAAAGACATCAGTTTCTTCTTTTTAGGAGTTTATGGACCTTGACTCTGTCTTGGTCCATAAACATACAACAAAAGGACAATATCCAGCGATCTTGACCAAAAGCTTGGTCAACAACCCATACATAATTTCTATATTAATAACGTTCAAGACTTTACACGAAACCCATGTATATACATCTATCATGTTCAATACACCTTTTTACAACACCTTCTTACAACAAAAACTATCTAACCCTAACCCAGGGGGCACATCCCTGTTCAGGCCGAAAAGGAAACTGCCTCCCACCTCTGTCCCCACCCGGACCGCCCCACCACTCCCCCCGCCCCCTTCCTCCCAGTCTCTGTTACAAACCCACTTCCAATAACTCAGGGTATTAGGAGAAACAGGGTAATCCTTGTTGACATGTTTGTTTACATCTCAAATTTAGCAATTAACCAAAATTAAAACAAAGATAACATGACAAGAGAGAGCATCCAACATTAAGTCATTTTGCCAAGTTCAAAGGATATTGTTCTAAATCTCCCACCAGAATACAACAGTTTTTGCAGGCATTTATATGGTTGGATGGCAACTCTTCAACACAAAGCCATACAAACATGCATCACACAATAAATTTATCTTTTTTTCAACAGAAAATTTTTGCTCAATTTTCAACATGTTCTTTACATATTTGCCATAGCTAATATTTATAGAAGCTATCATTTTGTCATCTCTACCCAATTTCACAAATTATCTTTTTACGCTCATGAGGAGATAACATGATTTAAACTTAACATCTGTCATGGCATGCATATTTAAAACTACGTACTTCACTTGAAACAACGCGTTTTTGATAATATGCTGAACACTAGTTTTAATTTTGCCATCTACCAGGGTTTTACTGGGTAAACAAGGTACTCAAAGATTGCCTACATACAATGTACATGCAACAAGTTGAGTTAAGGCTGAATTTTTTTATGAGCATAAACAATACAGAATACGCTGAGCCACTCATTCAACTGGAAAATGAAACAAAAGACTGCAGAGACTCATAACAAACATTGCATGACTTAACTAATAACTACATTAGCAACCACAGCTTCCAACAAGGTAAACCTAAGTGTTATTATCATCCAAGAACACTACAATTCACACCTTGTCCACATTTGTATTCCAACATCGAATGATGGAGTCTCGTCCTGCAGAATATAACCGACCGGTATGTTGGTCTAGTTGAAGTGCGTTCACCCCTGACCGGTGAAGAGGTTCTTCTTCGTCTCTTATCACAAACGATATGGTGACTTTCCGTCTCGGCATGGCGTGGTTGTGAGGATGGCCATGGGAGTGACCAGAAGATGGTCGAATCCCGGCCGCCATCTTGCATCTCTTCCTGTCACAACTCTTTCATTACCAGATCTCCTCGTTTTCTGTCAAACTCCGCGCGTGTTTCGCGCGCGCTACCCTTCCTTCGTTCCCAGTGTCCCATATCTTGTCGTTTGCGGACTGGTCAAAATTCTCAATCGAAACCAAAACTGAGGAGAAGACGAAGAATTTGTGGGTCATTTGCGGTCCCGGGATCATTTTCGGGCATGTACAGATAACCAAACACCTTCATAGTACAGTCAGGAGTCAGGAGTCAGTTTCAACAAAACGGTGCAAAAATGATCAATGAAATAATTTTACTTCTAAGTTTTGTGCAGTTTACTATTTAGGGAGAAATGTAGAAAGAAAACTCTGGCTCCATTTTAGAAACAAAAAGTTTTAATAGTTTGGGCAAACATCGCGAAGTTGACGATTGTCCAACTCTTAGCTGGTAGGGAATTTTTGATTAATTTGCTTAACAGTGGCCACGATATCGTAGTAGCCTGCGAACAGGCTCTCGGCGAGGACGGGAAAAAATTTCGGCGAGCGCGAAACAGAAGAATTCGGAGAGCAAAGTGATCGGGGCGGGGACAGAGTTCGTTCGGGCTTACCGGGAGCCTGTTCGCAGGCTAATATCGTAGCCATCTCAGGTCAGTGACTTGATATCGGCAGGAGCCATAATCGATTATGGCTCCTGATATCGGAGGATATCAAGACGGTAGTTACGGCTTCTGATTGGCTAAATGGCGAATTTAGGTACGGTAAGCGAACAAAAAAAGACGCTTTTTGCCAACCTTTGCTTCTCTCCAAAGCCAAAAGTCGGTAGGTAAAAAATTCTAGTTTCTTCTTATTAGGGCGAGTAGCGGTATTAACGTTTGCGATTTTCAAACTCCTCAGGACAAAATGGACATTCTGGATGTTGTACTTTACAACATCAACCACTGATCCAGAAGAACGACATGATGTCAGTATCGGAGCTGCCAAATGTGCTGGAGGAGATGATGGAAAGAATGAAATTACAAGAGCAGTGCTGTTTTCCCTGTTCTCAAACTTAGTAATTTAAATGCGTTAAAACAAGCTTGTAAGAATGGGATTTGGGGACTTTGGATGTAAACAAACAGTAGCGTATAGCAACGAACAAACGGCCATATAAGCATTCTCGGCATTGGACTGAAACTAGCTTGCAATGAAGCCTCAGGCCGGGATGTCATTTACATTTGCAAAGACTCCCCGCATTAACCTCGGTTACATGCTAGTTCCAGCCCAACACCGGGAATACGAATATGGCCCATTAGCAATTACTGGATGAGGCTGAGCAAAATATCATGATTTGTCATTACTGAGTCGACAAATAACTGATCTGCAATACATTGCAAAATCACGGTATTTTCTGAACGTCAGTTCAATAATTGTTTTGTCATTCGATCAGTGAGTTGTTTTTCACAATTATTTCTGCGGGAAGCACGCACTGGCTGCATGGGTAAAGTAACACAAAGCTGGCAAAGCATATGGCATAATTTCGACTTCGTTAATACGAGCTAGTCTTCAACCAGGTACTTTCAGATGTTGATTTTGATACTGTCGAACCTCTCCACAGCGGCCACCTTGGGAACAGAAGGACAGTGGCCGTTGTAGGGAGGGGCCGTTATGGGGAGGTTTGGGTGTAATATGACACCGGCTTTTTTTTTCGTGGGGTTCAACATTTTTATCCGGCTTTAAAAGAATACTTAGTGTAGCATGTAAATACGTTAAACAATCGAAATATATCAATAAAACAGAAACCAAACAGAAAGAGAAACAAACGACGGGCGGTATACATCAAGTTTTGCGACCTTTTCCAATCAAAAATGGGGTTTGGATGCATCGTTTGTCAGTCGTTGATTAGTCATGATTAGTAACTGGCCGTTGTCAATAGGTTACTTTGGCAGTTGGGGCGCACTTAAGGTGGCCGAACACAGTTTTCGCGCGCGCTTTTGCTGATGCAATTCAGCGCGCGCACAAGGATTGAAAAACAAACATGCCTTCAATAGAGCGATCATTTTATTTACTCAACACCCGCA
>Ga0126339_10000183_pt1 | contig 28174 bp, 20 predicted proteins | sample OrbTmetagenome_2_FD_92532 | JGI IMG/M metagenome (GOLD analysis project Ga0126339, IMG submission 92532) | Coral microbial communities from Petempiche,Puerto Morelos, Mexico - Orbicella T R C metagenome | ecosystem: Host-associated > Invertebrates > Cnidaria > Coral | place: Petempiche,Puerto...
AAGTGTTATACCTGGTTCAGGTCTTAGTTCAAGAGCTACAGAGCTTGCAGTGATAAAGGAGTCATTTTTTTGACGAAAGCTACCCTTAAACAAGCCAACTGGCTCTTTTGGCTCCTTGTAGGCTTTGAATGCAGTGTCTTCTTCACTTGAGATTGCAATGTAGAAGCAACGATCCTCATAGTTCATCACATGTGAGGGCCCAGGGTTTAACATAATGCGTTTATTTTTCCCCACTGGACGAACTGCAAAGAGTGTCACTCCATACCTAATGAACAACAATACATAGAGTAATATGAGCACTACATAAAACTTTCCAAGTGTAGTTTTCAAGTGGTAACTAAAGTACATCAGACATGATATGTGTTATCAATGGTCAACTTTATGGTCACTATCTTCATATTGTGGAGAACCTCGACAAAAATGCCACAAGCCAACATGCAACGAGTCTTTCGATGGTAGCAGTAGTTTCCTGTCCCTGCTACTAATCCAAGTTAAGTGCTGGTAGTTGTGTGCCACCAGCCTCATGACAACTTTTTCTCCAAACAATATGTGCTGGGCTTATATTAACTTATTATTAAAAACTTAATTAAGTAATTATCAATTCATTACATTCTGAGGGTGGGTGATTACTGCTAGTGAAAGTTTGCAGGGCCTTACAAGTTAGTCTGATGAGACCTTGCATCCACAAAATTTCAAGATACAATACAAAAACTGCAAGATAAGTTAGCAAAGTTCTCTCGACAACTCTGATGACAATGACAATGTTACTAATGAAGCCATAAAATAACGATGAGTTTTAATGGCACCTTAAAGGTATTGTTTAATGGCTTGACACATGTGCAGACTGATATAACATTTGCATATTCCAGTTCTTTGTTTAAGAAACAATTAGAAGCAAGCTGATCATTATTGTGGAACATTTCACTTTGAATAGTACTCTGCTGTCATCCAAGAAAATCTGGTGAAAGATGTGATATTTCTCATAATCAGAAATGTCACATTTAGAATTCCGTTTTTATGATCTGACTGGTCATGCTCACTCAATTTTATTGTTTATGACCCAATTCAAAGTAACTATGGATCACTTGCACATAAGCCCACACAATATCCTTTAAGACAAAGTTTGATACTAAAATCAACACTCTCTGTAAAAATATGTTGACATCTGCCACAAAATTTAGGGAACAGTCAATTCTGCTTGCAAGAACTATTATCTATGACTACTGAACTACATATGGTCACTAAAAGAATGACAAAAATGACTCGATGCTCATGCCATAGCTTGCACATAGCCACCTGGTTAGCTCAGTTAATAGAGCATCAGTCTGCTGTGTGGGAGGTCAAGGGTTCCAGCCACAGACTGGACCAACACACACGTTCTTAAAATAAGTGAGGAGAATGTGCTGCCTTTGTAATTACATCTGCAAATGGTTAGACGTTCAAGTCTTCTCAGATAGGGACTATAAGCCATAGGCTTTGTCTCCTGCATCTTCACTGTAACATGGTTAGCAGGGAATGTTAAAGAACCCACACACTTATCGAAACAAGTAGGGCATGTAATTTCTGGTGTTGTAGTCTGGCCTTGTCTCACGGGTTGGTGCGTTACATGGGGTAAACCTCATTGCACCTTTCCCCCTTGGACAGAATTGTCCAAGAAAAATTACTACGACTATAACATGCACCAAACCAAGCAATGAATCAATTTTCAACTTACTTCTTGTGTGCATGGAAGGCAGCATATGCGAATGTCTTGTAAGCATGTGGTCTGAAGATCTCACTTTTACCTAACTGAATGTCATATATTTCATTTCCTGCACACTTGCCATAAATATCATGCCAATCCTCTGATCCACTCCTGAAGAACAACATCATACAACAGATGTAAGTAAGTAAATAATATGCTTTTGTTGAAACAGACCCATAATGATTTTATCATTTCAATATCTTGGCATGTTTGAACACTGGGTCATGTTATTATTTTCTAATGAAACTCCTGTGCTTTGTGCACTTCAGTGGAGTGAACAAATTATGAACATAATTAAAGAGCACTCTGAAATATATCATTAAATATCCCTCCTCTGGGTTAGCTGTAAGTTAGCACGTATCGAACAACAGGTCCGCTGTAGGAGATTATCAGTATAATTAACTTTAGTTGGTGAGGAATTGGACCTAACTTTTCACAATGTACCATAAATGAGCCAGTACTATCTAGTCTCTTTTAGCACTGTTGGCATTGGTGGTGGAGATCTTTGAGGAGTTTGTAAGATCTATAAAAAACCTACCAAAGATCCTTAAAGATAGAGATCTTTCAAGGATTCCTTAAAGGTCTCTGAAATATCTTGCAAGGATCCTTAAATCAAAGATCTTTTATAGATCTTTCCAAATCTTGGCAAAATGTTTGGGCTGAATCTTTGACAATCCTTGAAGAGCCTTAGGATCTTGGTCCAGATCTTTGAAGATCCTGGCAAAAATTGTAAAGATCCTTAAAGATCTTAACCAGGATCTTTGAGGATCTTGATTAAGATCCGTGACAAGACCATAATAAAGATCCTCAAGGATTCTTGAGGATCCTTACTAGGGCTTTGCCCGGCATTACAAATTACCATGCTAAGTTGCTTGCAGGATAACTTACTGCTCATGAAGAGTGTGGAGAAGAAGAGTGAAAAAAGTTGAGATTCCTGGACATACACAGTTACTAGCCAACAGTGCATGTTTGACCTCATCCTCGCAGACTACATGCTCTGAAAACAATAACAACAATAATATTATAAATACATTACCAGTGCTTTCAAAAAATCTGACACTTCAACTCTAGCAAGACCAAAATTCTACTTTTCTTACCTGCAAAGCTAACATGGAACTTGTTCTCTGGCTTAAGGATCTGCACATATAGAGGTGTGGCTGGTGCAAAGTCTTGGATGGCCCAGGTCCTCAAAATGGTGTGCTTGTCCTAAAACCAATATAATTATACCAAGGTGAAGATCAATGCTTTTCAAACTTCTCAGTTGTATGTTTGCTCAGTTCATGTGCTGTTGTTGTTGCTGGAACTCAAGGTGATCATGCTTACTCTGCTTTCATTTGTTTTAAAGTACCACAACTGTAGTAGCTACATGTATGTAAGTGAACAGCAACACTTCTGTAACATTGTGTATTACTGGCTGTAACATCCAACATCTTGCATGTCTTCTTGTTTTATGTTAAAAGTAATACTTAAAGTGAAAGAAAGAACACATGTCGAGTATGATAGATTATACATGTCAGCCACATGTTGTCAAAAAAAATTATAATACATGAAAACATAAGTCTATTCAACATACAGCTGCCTCCCTGTCGTCTGCATATCTGTCTGTGAGTATAAAGCATCCCTCAGCATCCTCAACCCTGACATTGAAAGATCAAAATGTTACAATGAACAAGTGTTTAAGATAAAGAAATTAATTTACTCCAGCTAGAAGTTTTGATGTTGGCTCTGAGAACATGGTACTACATCAAGTTAATGCTGCAGTTCCTAGAGAGTTATGCTTCAAACACTTATCAGGGCTGTCAATAAGAGCAGTAACCCATAGCACCTGTTACAGCTGAGCATGGTTGATGGGCCGTTGATGTTACGTATGAAATTTCCTGCAGTTGACACAATTCACCTATAAAGTAGCAAGTTTGTTATGGGGCGTGAAGATCAAGGCTACAGGTGGATCAAGACTCAATGACAGTGCTGCTGATAATAGGCAAGTGCAATAGCCACACAATATATGGCATAACAGGGGGATCATCGCTCTGTGATTGGCATGACAGACAAAGTTCCATTGCATGACCAATAGCCTAACCTACATGTATTTCTATGTATATCACAACAAATGTCCAAGTTCTGTTTGTCATAAGTTCATCATTCCCTTTTAATTGATTCCTAACACTGGAAGTACTACTTAAGCACTGATTGCCAACTCATACCTGGCTCTTATCAGGTCTTCATCAATAAGGGCTGATCCTTTTAAGTATGTTACTCTCTGAGACCACAGTGGTACCTGTAACAAGATTCTCAAAGTGCTGTCAAGATCCGAAGGGCAAAGAAGAACCACATGAACGTCCTAAGAAAATAACAGAAAATGGTTGAATTAAAGTAAGGCTAACTAGAACAGGGCACTAATGTCAACTTGAGCAAAGGTAAGGAAGACAAAGCAACTGGTATAAGTTTTAAAAGTATGATTTGTATGGCAAAGTGAGCATATGGGGCCACTTAGACTCATCCTTCTGTTTTGTTACCTCAAAACAAGTAAAAAAATGAGTGTCAAGAACAAACCTGTAATCTACCATCAGCATAGAACTCATTCAAGAAGTCAATCAGCATAGTTGGTCTCAGGGTTGTTGCACATAAAACCACATGTTTGTCAGAGCCAGCCAGCATGCGATTGAATGCGCCACCTTCCTTTTGACGAGTTACCAATAAGAAAGCCAGCTGCTCTAACTAATAGGAAAAAAGTGAATAATTACACAAGGGTGTACCCAAAGGAACTAAACTCATACTGTAATATAATCACAGGTTGCTAAATAAATTCAGTATAATATGCATTTTTTTAGTAATGCATTCTTACTAATGGAGAATGGGTTTCTATTATTACATACCACAAAGTAAATAAATTAAAAGATCACACCAATGACCTGTTACCTTGAATAGAATATTAATGTTTTTAAATAATCTGTGTTGCCACAAAATGTTCCCTTAAGATTAATTTATCAGCAATATATATTAAAATTCACTAAACAATAATTTAATGATATACTTTTCCAAACTGAAAGTATAATTTGTCATTAAGAGAATGAACGTACCAGAGCTAATAACTATCCCATTCAACCTACCTCAACAGGAAGTAGAATGAGAGCAAAGGCTATCATGATCATAACAAATGTCTGTGCTGGCCAGTCATTTGGAGTATATTCACCATATCCAACTGTGCTGAAAGTCACTACCACAAACCAAAGACACACTTGTAAATTCCACTTTGAAGCAGGTCTCTCAAGGTGATGGATGCCACATACTCTGTCAGAAATCACAAGTAATAATAATTATTGCTCCCTCACTTCAAATCATTTCTTACTTCCTTTTTGTTTTCAGAGGAGAGCGGGTAATAGGAAAAAAAATATTTTGCTGGGATGGCCTTCCATGTGAATGATACATCAATGGCACAATGTCTAACTTAGACTTACCCAGTAAAAATGATGCAGAGGACCGTTGCAATCACTCTAAGAACTTTCTGTGATAATGCAGACTGCTGGCGGAGGACAAGTCTGTGAAGATCATTCTGCAAATAAGCTGCATCAATCAATATAATATAATTCTTGATTCTGCAGCATGTGGTACAGGTAATCATATTACCAATTACAATCATTGCATCACCAGGGGCATTCCATTTTTTTTCATGTATACCAACAAACATGCCATAGAAATTATAGCAAATCAGAAAACAGAAAAGCTTTTGACATATACTTGATGGCATTACACCCAACCTTCCCAGCATGCACTTTGCGTATGTCTCATTTAATTGTGTTGGCCACTGCTTTTCTATGGCATGGCATAAGATAGTTATGCAGCATTTTCTAGTGGTATATCATGGAATATCCCACTTTTCACTTGTACATTCTTGGTATGCACACTTGCTTAAAGGGTCGTGTGTATACCAAGAAAATACAAGTGGCGAGTGGGATATTCCAAGGTATACTACTCAAACGTGTTGCATAATGAGTCAGCGGATGTGTTTTGAAATGCAGGACTTTTTCATTAAGAGCCGGGCACCTGGTTTGACCATCTAGAGGAAATGTTTTCTGCTAAAGAAGTTCAGTTCAAAACAGGTTGCCTGCCTGTGAAAATCAGTTGCCCTCCTGCTAAAAAAGTTAATGAAACCAATGGAAATGTCTCAGCATTTTAAAAATACACGTATTATTTCTGACTTTTCGGCTGGAACCGCAAACTTGTATGCAATCATTACTGCTTACATTCTACAGCCTGCAAATATTTCAGCAATGATGCTGGAACCTTTTGCAAATAAATCATAATTGCCTAATTAAAACATACATAATTGCTTAATCAAGTAAAAGACATTGCCCAATATTGTCATAAAAGAATTAGATAACAACCACAAGGGTTTCTTGTGCCAAGACTTTCAATGGCTCCAACTCTCACTGAAGCAGGATCTATCAGTATTGATAAATTGATGCAGAATTCAATTGTTTGTCATGTACAGAGTATGAAGCTCCTTGTAAATAACTACGTAATGTACATGACATATGGTACTTCACCGTTGAATGATCACTGATCAGTTATACTCACAAGCATTGTATCTAATGCACTCTTAGCAAGCCAGCAATTGAGAAACAAAGGGAGCCACAAATTTCTAAGTCGAAGATAAAATATCTGCAAAAGATTAGTTCATATTTATCAGGTATTATAAAAAAAAAAATATTAACTGAGGTTGAAAAGAGAACTAGCAATGAATTTACTTACAGATACTAAAAAAGGTAACCCTAGAAAAACCTCTGCAATGAGACGGCCATTTACAATTTGATTAAGGACTGAGCCTCCCTGGAAATCAAGAACAAAAGTATTATTGTACAATAATAAACTGGATCAACAGTGCACTCTAAGACAAAACAACAGATCAGTTAGAGAAATTACCTTGTAAGTTAAGTAACCAAGGAGAATTGCATCCAGCATACTATAAACTGCAATGATTGTCTAGAAAGAATATATCATATCACGCAGTTATTGTATAGGTGTAAATTGGATGAAGTTTTGTAATTTAATCATCGGCCTAAGTCAATGGTGTTACTAGGCATACCAAGTGCAAAAGTGTGTATAGTCACTGTCAGGACTCTGTTAGTACTGGGACTTTTGAGATAGAGCAACAACAGACTATGAACAGGACACACTTCATGACTGAGGTGAGACCTTTCATCACATCCCAATTTTTTTTTCTGGAGGACACCCAGGAAGGTTTGGAGTAACCTTAATTTCTGTGTTCTCTGGAAGTACCAAAGCCATACAGGTGATTTACCTTCTTCCTGACCCATAGGTGGGTAAGGTAAGGTTAAGTCTGCATACATGCCAAGTGGCCCACCAGGCCAGAGCTTATCCCTGTTTCTGTTTCTGGACGCTTGATCCAGAGACAAACACACTAACCATGAGGCCACCACGCCTCCTACACCTCTGGACTTGGTAGTACCAAATAACTAAGTGTAGTTCTAGTCCTCCCCTAGATGGGATGTCTGTCCCAGTACATCCTTAAATTTGCCGCTATCCAATTACACACCTGACTGTGCATGTTCGACAGAAGCACAGTGAAATTAAGCATTCTGCCCAAGAACACAATGCAATAACTTCGGCCAGAGCACCCATAGGTACCTTGGAGTATTTATTCTTAGCAGAAATTATACCAAATTGCAATAATTAATCAAGAGCACAATCCAGGGAGTATTTGGAAGCTGTGTTTAGTTTTAGCACACAACAATCACAAAAAACCTTTGAAACTCAAAGAAGATGTACAGGTAGGAACCCATGATGCTGTTCTTTAGGAACTTACTTGTACAATCCATATTTCAAAAGGTCTGTGAACCCACAACAATGACCACCAAAAACTGAAAAGGTAAAAAGACATGACAGTGAACAGACATTATTTATCAACAATAAACAACTTCCATGAGTAATCTATCTGCAATTACAGGGTCCGAAATTAACTTTTTTCGGCAGGTGCCAACTGGTGACTGAAATTTTTTTTGCAGTCGCCATATGGAAAAATGCGGCAAGGTAAAATGGAAGTGACCAATTGGCGGGCGGCTTTGAATTTTATTTTAATCGATTTGGCTGAAAATCAAAGTTCTTGTTTGTGCAATTATCGTGGCATGAAATAGTTAATCGCCCACTGGTGACTAGTTGTAAAATTCTGGTCGCCAGTGCAAAATGTTTAGTCGCATTGGCAACCAGGAAAGCGCAATTTCGGACCCTGAATTAATGAGTAATCACCTTATAATAAAACAGTAATTGATTATTATCAATGATAAAATGTCACTGACAAATCAAAATCATGTGGGCTTATCGATCTAGTGGATGTAAATGATATTTCTTTGGTGTCCATAAATGACTGTATGCCATAAATATCATTATTATGGTCCTTTGGAAGTTTGTGGAACAAAATGAGCATCAGGTCCATGACAGAGCAGGGGTCACTTGTGACTAAGAAGAGGTTGTCAGAGACCTCCCCACTGAGGGTCTTGGGGACATGTTCTCTAAGAAAGGTTTGACATCTAAAGGATTGAATTTACAACATTCTGAACATCAAAAAGTAATTTATAAATGGTATTTCCTTAATATCACCACGACATGTAGTTTAAAAGCTTCCCAATTTGTAAATGTCATTGAAGGATCATTTAACCTTTGGACAAACTACCCAGCACTGAAATGCACACCATGCATCAACCAACAAACAAATTAGTCATTACTGGTAGCAAGGAAGAAGTAGCTCTTTGATGAATTATTGTCAATAAAGGTTATTTAAGAAAAATAGCTAACTGGTAATAACATTCTAAGTGTTTGGCCAAATGAGGGTTCAGGTGTCCTGTGGATACCCACTTTTTAAGACAATTTTCACATGTAGCTTTATAAATAGCCCTTTACACGGTTACCTTTGCTCATTTGCATTACAATAAAACCTAGCATGTATGCGAGGCAATTTCAGGCTAATTTGTAGTTTTAGCCTGAAATTGCCTCGCATCCACGTTGGATTACATTGTAATGCAAATAAGATAACTTATCCATGAAAAGGGCTATTTTTCATTCGAACAGCCCCTATAGCGCATTTTGGATGCCTACTTTTCTGGCTAATCTGGCTAACAGCCTGGTCATTTTTGTCTATAGCAAGCCTTGCGATAATAGTCAAAGCAAGAATTTTAAGTCCTGAAGTTTAAAGATGTACAATTAGAGCAGCTAGCTTACTTAAGATGATTTTCTATTGATTCAGAAATTGTAGGACTACTTACAAGTCTTCATTTTTGTATTCAGGACAAGACCACTCTGGGTTAGCTGTTCTATTTTCAGGACATCCAAAACTGTTGAAGAAAATTAAACTAATTTATTAATCTCCAAACACCTAATAATAATAAAGATAGAGTTACTGTAGTCAAAACTGATTTATTATTTCACAGTTAATATGCAACTCTTTAAAGCTTTGTTATTGTTAAAGTTTATCAACAGTACAAGGCACTTATAATCAACTTGAAGTTAATCCAGGCAAACATTCACTGTCGTTAATTAATTTACCTTGATTAACTGCAAATCTTGATTGTTTGGTTTACTTGCCATGTATTTCACATGCCCAGCAACAAAACAGAAACAGTGTAATAAATGAAGAATATGAACAGTTGCAGAACTCATTTCGGGAATTTATTTGTCTATAGGACACCACTGAAATTAACAATGATTTGTGATAGACACTGAGTTTCTTTAAGAGGAGCTGGTATACTGCATAACCACCCTACAACTAGAAATCCAATAAAAGGTAGTCATTTTAGGAAAGTAGAAATATTTTTAACAGATCCTTGTCGTAAAAATTTTGACATAAGTATCCAAGTATGATCATTTCCTGGATAGATCACACTACCGGTACACTAACGGCATACACATACTAACCCGCCTGCTAAGTTAGGTTCTGTGTCTTGGATACTACGAACAACATACAGTACACATGACACTATCTTCAGAGTGAAACGAAATATCTGCCATCTTATACCTATAATGGAACAAACAAAATATTAAGATATCTTGCAAAACAAAATATCAGCTTGATGCTGACTTTAGCGTGTTATGATTTTAGCCTTTCACCAGAGAAACAATTTTAATTACTGTATCATGCTATCATTTAGTCACCTTTTTCGATGAACAAAATTAAGATTTTATTATGGCTTTAAAACTAGACAAATAAACATTAAATAGGTTATAACATTAGTATTTTTTTTAGTTTGAAACACATTTGTATAAAAAATTCAATAACAAAATTAAAGAATTAAGATAAAACTATTTAAAGTGAACCATTCCTAATATGGCCTCTTTGTTCTTCACAATATTCAATCACTTTAATTAAACAATTAAGGAATTGATAATCATTTATATCGATCATATTTCAAGATTTGAACACTGCAGTCATGTTATTTTTAGCTTTTAACAAAGTCAAAACAAAGCCTTACAATGATGACTTAATATAATGGTTCAGCAAGAGATTCTGTACCGTGAAGACACAAAAAATTTGGCACCAGAATTTATTTAGTGACCAAGTAAAATTGCTTTTAAATTTCTTAAAAATTAACTCAATTTGATGCAATTTGATAGAAAATGCAATGGTAAGGTAATCAAGCTCTGTTTAGCATTAAGCCAACTGATCAATTCTATTGCTTCAAAAACACTTACATTTAAGAATAGAAATCTTCTGAGGTCTCTTTCTAACAGCACCAAAAAATGACTTTTCAACAATATCTAACTTGTTTATTTTAGCAGGTTTTTAATAATTTAAGCAGTAATAAATTAATATAATTTAATATACACCACTTACTAGATCTTTGATCAGTTACAAAATAGAATTTAACTCTCTCTTTAAATGACTTGTCGTGAACATAATGTTCAACACGCACCCTGTAACATTAAAACATTATCAGAGAAAACCTTGAACAGTGTATCAAAGCATTTTACAGAAAGCACATAACTAAAAGAATTGACATTTACTTTGCAGGGTCTAGCTGTTCAACGGGCGGCATAGATATATAAACACTATCTGCCGGAAAAGTCACTGTACAATGGACAAGTGTTGACAAAACAAACTATGCTATCCACAGGATAGTGATTTATCTAGCAGATAGCATTTACTTATCCACTGTTTGAACAGCTCAGACCAGATGTACATGAAAATTATCAAGCACACAACTCCAAATTATGAAATTAATTATTAAGTCAGGTGACTATTTTTGCATCAGAGAATATAATTTTCCTCCTTTGATCAATACATCTGTATGTGCAAGAACAGCAACATTTTTCCCTCATTAAAATTTGTTTGTTTAAACTTTGCATTGAAACTGCTTTTAATGCAAACCTTATTTAAAAAAGATTTTGCAGTCTCTACAATTAGTATATAGGTTTAATTGTTATCATTCAAAAGGTATTTGCATGCAGTCATCTTCCAGTTTAGGCTAATGGAGGTCTGAAATTTGAAGTGCATTGACAATGACAAGAATGCCACTCCAGTGATTAATTAAGCAGGTACTGTTTACGTTCTCCAAACACAACTCCTGTATATTATGCACTTTCATTAAATTTATAATAAGCTTTTTTGCTTTCATATTATATTACTGTTTAAATTCATCACAACTTATTGTCCTCAGCCAAAGAAACAAAGAACCATTGGACTTAGGAAGTTGTCAGTGTGAATTCACACCACCAAAGAAAAAACACAGCACTAAAGGAAGTACAGAAACTTGAGCACCTAGTGAATAGATGTTGACCAACTAATTTAATATTTGAATTGCAAATCATCCTACAAAAACATTAAAATTGTAATTTGGCCAGTCCAGTTCAAGACAATTCACTAATCACTCTAAACCATTAAAACGTACTGGGTTTCTTATCGCCAAAAATTGATAGTTTCCAATTTGAAACCCACAGACATCAGAATAAATCAGGAAAATAGCTTTGGGAAAAAATAACCTTCAACGCAGCTGTTGCGTTTGAAGGTGAGAGTTCTCCAGAGAGCAACCTAAGACAGTTGAAAATAAACAAACCCAAAAATGTCCGTCGTTAATATTTACAGCTGTATTTAAAAGGACAACTTCTTGTTTTCTGAGAGTTCTACTGTAAATGTTAGCACTACAGAACACCCTAGGGCTATTATAAAAATAAAGTGGCAGAAAATATTTTTTAACTTTGTTTTAGCCACAGTAGGCGGTAATAAGAGCCTTCAAAATAAGGCTACGAGAGAACAATCTGCTGTAATTTCGACAATTTTCGTGTACGAATGGTCAAAAAAGTCCACAGGGTTTGACAGCATTACAGTTTGATGCGATTTCAATACAATACCTGTCAAGATGACTAGTCAAAAAGCCTGCAAATAACCTTTAACAAGATTATCTATTCTCTAGACAATCATCATCAATTTTGCGATTGCAATGAAGGGGAGTAACACATTACAAAGCTCATATTTTTTTCTGTTTCTTCGTGCATTTTCATTTTTTCATTATCCAGAAATAAAGTAAGCTAGTTATATGGTTAATTCACTCCAGCAAACTTGGGCAAACTTTCGAGTAAACGATGGACGACTGAGCTTACGTGAAAACAAATAAGGTATCTTGCACAGGAACTGTCCAAAACATAATACGCCTACCTTTCCTTGTCCTCGCTTTTGTCTGACGAAAGAAGATCCCTCAGTCGATACCTAGGACCAAGAGAATCAAATTCATTCGCAACAGTGGTGATAGCAACCGGTTTGGGGCTATTCTTGACTTTAGTTTGTATTCTAACTTTTCTTCCTTCGTTCGTCGCCATATTTTGTTTGTATCTTTGCAGTCATGCGCAATCCTCTGTATTGATTTTGGTTTTTTTCGCGGGAAAATCCAGCAAGGCCGCAAAACCCTCAAAACCTTCACAGATTTGAAAAATATTTCTGCGTTAAATCAGCCCACTACGGTAGACATCATTACTTCAATATTCAGCCCTCGTCAAATGCTTCGGAAATTCATGAATTATTAAGTACTTCGGCAGAGTAAACATCACACTTTCATGCGCCTGACAAACTTATGCAAGTGAAAAAAGTTAATGAAAACTTCGCAGCAGAATCAGTGAGAAACGAATAGTGTTTGCTAACGACACAAGTGACGACGTTATGAAAAATTCAGCCATGTTTCATCAATAACGAATTTCCGGAAATACAGGTCTGAATTCTAATTAAGGCAAACCACCTTTTTTGGCGTTGAAAAAACAATTTTCAATAGTTTCGCAGAGGCGTCTTACGGGCAATCATGAAAAACTCACAAGGCTTTTTCACCTAGTTTCTTACACTATTATAATCCAGTAATAATCCAGCAAAGCAATATTTCGTAATAAGCTGCAATCGGAATATAAAGTGGTTTTAACCTAGGGTCATAATGCACGAATCGACAAAGAAAATCATGCTGAAATATCTGTCATTTTTTGTTAGAACGACAACTAGCGGAATGAACGGTATGCTTCCTGTAGGATGGCAGAAAAATTACACATTGATCTTCCACAACGCATTTTCATTGTCGCTTTGTTTTCAACTGATCGTAAGATTTCCACGAAACAAGGTATTTTCTTTTTCTTTTTCGGAAACTGACGAACAGACTTTTCTCATGAAAACTGCATAACATAAACCGAAAGTGGTGATAAATATATGGAGTGTCGCGATCGTGGTTTCTTAGTATTATGTTCAGGATTTCACCATAACAAAGTAGCAGGTGAAAGTTTGCGGTTTGGGTTTTGGTATCGCAGCAACCCAGCTGAACTTCACGAAAAACAATAATTTAGTCTCGTGTTTCACTAAAAATATGTAAATTAACGAAACCCTGACTCATAAGTGTGAATAGAGAGTTTCATTTTTCCTCTCTTATTAGTATGTACTTCTCTTCGGTGACATTTGAAAGAACTTATGTGTCAATTTGTCGAAATTTATAGGTGGTCGTGTGACGCGGAATTTTAATATAGGCGAATTAAAATGTATAGTTTTGTCTCTGATGAAAACAGGTTATTTTTTGCCTAAAACTGAGAATTACAGTTTCCTAAAAAGTATTGAAGGAACTTTCCATTGCATTTCTTTTCAGTACGAAAGCCTTTCCTTTGTAAAAAGTGCTTGAACAGCACGAACGGAAACATAACTTACAGATGCAAATCTTTTTCATCCGTTTCATCGACGAAAACGAAAAAAACAGGCATGCAATGCGTGCGAACTTTCTGACAACAGTATCAAGTAGTAATTTGGGTGGTCCTTTGCCGTAAGCGATGCAATACAGCACCGCTCATGCTTGAGATGAGAACTCTTGTGATAAGAGAAATACGATATGCCGCTTTATAGTCAGCATGAACGGATACGATTCAGATCCAAATGAATTTTTTAAAAACAAACAAACAGACTAGCGACGAAGTTGCTATGAGAGACTTTGTTGGACAGAGACCCACAACGTCAATGATGTAGGTTAGGTGCTCAGGGCCAAATTACAATGAGCCCCCACCGCCGAGCCTGTTCTGGTTTCTCCGGCTATGTAACATAAAGGAAATGGGAAGATTGCTACTCCTCCTGAATGAGCTTGCCCGCCAAAACTAGCACAAAAGCATTTTTCAGGTTGCCTTGTCAATCTGCCGCTACTCATTTATGCCCCTGGGTGGAGAGAGGCAATGCGGAAGTAGCTTGTCTCCCCAAAGTGTCGCCCAAGAACACAGAACAGAAACCCCCACCGCAGCACTCGCACCGGACCACTCAGTCCAGGGTTTAACACGATATTTACCTCTCTAAAATTTTTAAAAGCAGAATTTTTAATAGATAGACTGTCTGATTTTACTACAGCTGGTGTGATATGATATTCACAACAGGCTTGAAATTTTCTACCTGTCAAATTGTGCATCAAAACCTCAATTTATAATTTCTTGACTGACGTCGGTGAACTTCAAGTTGACGAGTTAAAATCATGGAAAATAACATGAAAATTTGGTTTTTTAACGAGAACGTGACTTATCTGAAAGATTCGGGAAAAGATCAAATTTACAAGGACATCAAATATTTAATAAAAGGGCTTTTATGCCGTCAGAAAAGCACAAATTAAGGAGAGCATACGATTCCATTAGCGGCAGGGTATTGAGTAATTCTTTATCAGATGGACTGGTTTCTTTACAAAATATCGCAGCGGGAACCCCGTTAAGATAAGCACTTTGGATAAAAAAGAAAATTCGGGTTAGTTTTCAGTTTTCAGATGAAAAATGGGAATCTGAAATCCTCATGATAAGGGAAGATAAGAACATCTCAACTTGTCGTTTTGATTTCTTATTGTCAGGACATGTAACACGAATGCCGCATCAAGAGAGGTATATTACCCTCTCGTGGTCGCATACATTATTAGCTGAAGACGACGCAAAATTACCAAAGGATGAAACCTGTCCACCGCATAAATTATCTTTGAATAATGAGAAGTAGGCATTCCAGGTTGTTGTCAAACATCAACCCACTAAGTCTGATTTCAACCAGACAACATGCTGATCCTAACCATTTTCTGGTGCCCTTCTTAGGTTTGCAACTATTACCGATGGTATGAACAAAAAGTGAACTTCACAAATTTGCCGGTTCTTCCTCTCTGTTAGATCACATGTGATAAACATCAGCCGCGACTCTCCGGACTAAAGGCAGGCGGCGAGAATATAAACGACTTGACTATCTCATGAATCTCGTCTTAACCCTTGACCTAGATCCAGATTCTTCCAAAGGTATCATTTTTAGAATTGTATGACTACTATCCCGGCAGAACAGTAAAGAGAAACTGTGGTTTGATCCTTTGAGTAACAAATGATATGCGAATAACTAGGCTGTCTCTTGTTTAACTAGTTGTACTATGGACTTGCTGTCGGCTAATTTGAATTGTTTTCTTTTTTCTGTTTAACTTTGTCGCTATAATCACTCTCCTGAGTTAATGAAAAATAAACACTTGCAGCTCTGAAAATTCACACGAAAAATAAAATAAATTTTTCACTTGTTCATTTATTCGGTGGTTCAAACATCTCGATATCTGCCCGGTTGTAGATCTAATATCTTCATGTTAAAGCGAAAAACAATTCAGCCAAGAGCTCGCATTAACATGACGGAGTTAGCTTTCCTGTTGTCAAAACATTAAACTCATTACCACTTGCAAACTTTCAGTTCAACTCGTTGGTCACTAAACCTTTTTCCGCTTAGAATGGACCGAGGCTGAATCGAAATACGGTGCGGTTTAACAATGAATGATTGTTCAATTCATAATTCACATCCACCTAGTAATTTTTATCACTACTCGGTTTCATGTTCGTTACATGATTCGTTTCTCGCGTTAAACACTTCCCGGATAATTATTCCTCACAAATTTTAAGCTTGTGAACAGTATATGCACGCCATCGCGTATCTGCTAACTTAAAAATGATTTTGATTAAGAAAAACAGCTTGTTGGAGAATATATAGCATACACATGTTGTGACACATAATTTATAGAATGATGTTAAAACCAGAAAATATCATAAATTAAGGTATACCGTGTAAAACAGTCTAAGGCATTTACGAATTGTTTTCGAACACCGGCCGGAATATTTGCGATTGCAATAAAAAATCAGCGGTGTGCGAGATCAGCACCAAAATGGCATTCATCGCTAGTGTTATGTTGCTCTGAGAGACAAACAATAAACTGTACGTTTAATGTTTGGTGAATGTGTTGTGCATGTGTTGAAAATGCAACTCCTGATCGAGCAAATATGTCTCAAAATATAGATGTAGAAAATAAAATCGAATCTAGCAATGATCGACATTCTTAAGTCGATGGCCGCTCGGTTCTGATGTAAAAAAGAACTTTCTGTATGGGGAAAAAGTCACGTTGCGGCGTTGCCAGCGTATGGGCCTCTTCGTCTTCACGCGTAGCAGCGCATGATAACATAGTAACTCCAACCACGTAGCGAGGATGAATGTATTTTACATATTCAAAATGTGGTTTGCGTAAAATACCTTGGATGGCTTGCTAAACTGGGAGGAAGAGGTGGAAGCAACATAGGAACATCGTCAGAAGTTTGGCGAGCTGCCGTATTTCCGTTTGCCATCTTGCAATTTTTGGTTAATCTAACGAATTATGAAATTTCCAAGCGAGCATATATTATTGATCAGCAATATGAGGACAATATGACAAACGAATGGCTTCCAGCGGCTTCATGGGCTCCTTTTGTAAATTCGACCAATTAGATGACAAGGTGATCGTCAGACGGACAGGTGATTGAGTTCTCCTGTTGAATACATTTGTCAAATATATTAATAATACTTGGGAATAGCACTCGCTTGAAAAATTACTTGTCCTAGTGTTTCTGTCGTCAGAGACCCCAAGAACGATGATTTGTATCTCAGTAGTTTTTTAATTGCCACCTGCGCATTAATTTTCTCTCGACGCGTCAGTGTTTTTGTCAATATTTTCATCGCTTTTCCATTTAGAGCGCGCAATTGTCCACTAGTGACTGTAAAATTTATGGATTAAAAGATATTGTTTTCAAAGAATATTCTAAAGACAGCATTGTTTATTGCCACAGGCGTTAGAAATTGAAGAAGCGAAGAGATTACCTCCAAAGTATCTTATCTCATTCACGCTTATGACCACAAAGGGGATATGCACTTAAAATATATATTTTCCTAATGTTCTAAAATATAAACACAATGACTCCTTGAAGCGCTTGGTGAAGACAGCAGCACTCGTCACATGGAAACATTTTGCCTCCAAAGCTCAGCAAACATCGCGGTTTCTGACAGTTAAATATATTCTTCAGAAATCCTGGTAAAATGTGCTTGTATTTTTGTGTTCCCAGAAATCGTGAGTTTCACACAAAAGAGAGACAGTTTTTAGTCTATTTTTTAATTGTGCGCAAAATTGTTTCGAAAATTAAAAATCATGCTGAGTCTTTTCTTCTGAGTCAGAGCAAAATATTTCTTTCTCTGCCTTTTAATTTCGTTACAATGAATCAAGAACTCAATATTTCATGGGCGTTTTATAATATACATAAACGTGAGATCTTTGCGAACAAAAGAAAAAGAAAACGTCTTTTCAGTGATTCTGGTCAACCTTTTTTACCGACTTCCGTAAGAGTAATAGCATTGATTACTTTGTACAAAAGAGAAAGTCTCTTATCGGAATAATAACACGGGATAAGCACTTAAGCATACGCCTGTCTTTTAGTTACTTTTATTTTTTTATCAGTGAAGATTTTTTCTACAACGTTTGTTGTAAGAAATTGAAAAATGATCAGGAACAAACGACAGTGAATCCTTGTTTCTTCCCTCTCGCAGTAAATAGCCTCCGAGTTCAGGCCGAGCCGAAATGAGCTCTTACTTGAGAAAACAAAAGTACTTCTTAACACGTTCAATCTGCAAACACTTGTCTCTTTTAAAATGCTTAATTTATTCCTCGCAAGATATTCAAGAGATGTTGTTATGTCTCAGATTCAACCTGAAGAATTGCGTACTGAAGATCACGATCTGAAGACGTAACTCAATAGAATGTTTTCTATATAGTCTCTGATTCGTTGCTAGTTACGTTTCAAATTGGAGGCAAAAATTAATGGATCTCGGTGAAACTACGTCATTGGTTATTCGGTATAGAGTGTATTCTTGGTTGAAAGGGCCACCTCCACAATGTCACGCGTTTCCTATTTTTTCTTTTTTATTTAAAAAAAAAAAACAAACAAACCTCATCGCTAGACTTATCATACCGAATTTAGTGAATACGCGAAGTTTCGTAAGAACCCATTGGAAGCTCATGGAAATATGGGACCCCCAAGTTTGCCATTTCTGCAAAGATCTACATGCTATAGGACAAGCGCTTGTCCTATGACATGCATTTTTCTGTAAAAAAAAAATGGCAGGTTTGAGGCACCAGGTTTCCATGAGTTTGTAATGGATTCTTACAAAATGTTGTATATTTAATGAGTTTGGTACGATGAATTGATCTATGGAGGTTGGTTTCTGTTTATATCAAAATTGTTGATATTGCGTGACATCGTCAAAGCGGTCCATTGCAACTCTCACTCTCGAGAGAGGAAGCATGCAGGCAAAACAGTGACGATGGTTTGCTTGTCAAGTTAACAAGCTTTTCGTTTTTAATACTCCGTTTTCATAAGTTTTACGAGAAACGTTCAGAATAACAGAAACGTGTTATAAGTCAATCAAAAGTCGAGGGCAAATAAACACAAAGAGTAGGAAGGACGTGGCTGTTATTTTCTATTAATTATTTCTCGTGATTGATTCATGATCTCACGTCATATAGGCTGCAAGCAGTCTTTTTCTTTTCGTAATCATTTTATAACGCACACGCAAGAGGTAAAGCAACGATAATGCGACTTGGACACTCAAGTTTTTTTTCCCGCTTAGTGCAAGAACGTGTGCTTGCCACGAATTTTCCTTCGTTCTTTGTGTTGTTTTTTCTAAGTTGTGATTGGTCCACCCACTTCTATGTAATTGTTTTGTTTTTGGTTTAAATGAGACACTCCATATTGAATATCGCCTTATTGGCCAAAAATAATTGCAGTATGTTGCACGCTGCAGCACCTAGTGAGCAGAAAACCGCAGCAGTCACATGCAGTTATCACATGTGACGTGTTTATGGACTCAAGTAGTGAAAACATTGTTCTATTTTGACTAGAGACTGAAAGTCACGCGAACCGCAAGAGCAGCAGTGTTTGATTTTCCTTTTTCTCTCGATTTAGTAAATCATGCAAGAGTTGGGTTGATTGAAGAGCGAGAGATGTCTCAAGCAAAACTGCAGCTGAAGTTATCCTGGTAGGTAGTTCGTAGATGGCTTTGGAGGGTGAGGGGACTAGCAGATAACAAGTTGGTACTAGTGCTGTATCTCCTGTCCACCAGTGCTCCGCTCCACAGTTGGTGAGGGAATATCAAAACACCTTTTACGAGAAAATAGTAATAAATATAAAATCTATTGTCAAATGAAAGGTAAGTTGAGTCACGAGATATTACAATGCAGCGTCCATCGAAATAAAAGGCCAAAAACCTCGACCAAAACAGCGAAATTCAACAAATCGTGGGCGTAATTAGTGATTCTTTTTCGTTTTAATGAAAACAAAACTAATATTGGTGTTCCTAGTTTGCATTACTGAGCATCTGAGTGACTACGTGAAATTAAAAAAAAAAGCGCTTTTGCCCAAGCCATTTGTTTTTTCGGGACATTTTTATTACTTATGCACACAGGTTAATGCGTCATAAAAATTGTCAACATCACTGACAGCTTTAATTCTACGCTGGCTGAAAGACTACAAATTGGTAAATTATAATGTAAATTTCCTCTAGTGGCTGGAGTCGCACTGTTAAGAACGTTAACTCTTGAATAATTTTTCATTTACTGTATATAAATGAAAACGTGGAATTGTTGCAATTTTTAACCTTGACAATAACAGTTTCCAATGACTACAAATTGTTTAAACAGCCCAAGTAACAGCCCAAGGAAATTCATTTTGTCTGATCAGAAAAACGCCTTCGGCTGTAAAACAGATAGCGAGAAACTATATTAATTAAAAGGAAGCTTCAAAAACATTAGTGATGAGTATTTTTCCCCTCCTGAGTTTCTGATCTCAAAGTGGACCTGTGCAGGCCGTGTTTACGCTGTGACAGTTATGCATGATTCAGGCAGTGGTTTGACCGAGAGAATGAAAAAGATATCAGTTGTTTTCTTGTGTTATTTGCAATGTTACAATTGTGAGCGACAGTTGCCCTGTATGAAAAATTTGAATAATATCTACAGAAGGCTTATTATATTGACGTCGCTGACTACAATTTTATCTTAAAGTACTTGTAGTAAAGCTGAAAATATTTTTCAGTACCGTTTGTTAAATATGGACTGGATATAGGCGGGCTTCCCTGAAAGTTCACCGCTTTTTCGAGTGGGAACATTATGAATTGTGCAGGAAGAGATGGTCATGCTATGTAGAAATAGCTAGGACATTCTAAAATATTGCATAAACACTTAATTACGATCGATAGACCGCGTTAAAACACGGACAGAGGCGAGGTGAACAGAGAAAGCTTTACCACAAAACATACAATCAGCTAGTGAATACGTGAAAGATACTGGCGTTAGCAAATGTCACTTCGATCAGTCTAAGCACACGCATAAAATAGCGAAATTCGGATTTATTCTAAATAAATATGTTTCGGAGGTAGAATTTGCAAAATTAAAAGCTTCCGATTCTTCGCGAGACAACGAGCGAGATTAAAGGACGTTCGACTTTAACACCCAACATCTTAGCAATAACTGCAGAACTTCCTTAGTAAATGAAACACTGATCGCAACAAATTCTACTTTCTGCCTAGCTCAACCAAACCTTGTTTCGCTGTCGGCGGGAGTGAGTAAGTCGCGGAAAATGGATCTTCTTGGCGCGGCAGATTCACTTTGGGATCGCGCTTGACGAGCAGTCTCCGCAGATGTGGAAGCCATTTATTGTCGCGGAGAACACATCACGGTGAAACTGTGTCCGTTTAAATGTTCCTCACCAAACTTTAAAGTGTTTATCCACAACGCTTACAACGCATGCTCCAAAATCAACAGCTGTTTACGAATTAATGTAGCGAATGTTTTCAATTTATGCATGTTGTCTTGTGATGTTTTCGGTCCTTGACCCTCGGACTTGTTTTCTTCTCAAGTTATTAGGCGGTGCCATACATGAACCATCAGCCCAAATTATCGTTTGATTACATAAATGTCGTTTGGGGGTTTCGAGTTCACTTCTAATACCCCCAATTAAAATTTAAAAAAATAGGGTAAACTCCGAGTATTCTCTTGTGAAATATCCTTTTGTCGCCAATATTGAATGCGCAATATCTTCATGTGAAAAAAAACCGGATGGATACAATGAAAGTAAACTTAAGGCAAAGGGGTTTTAAGGAGTGGCGGAAAATCCTAATTGTATACTTCTCTTAGCAGCTGTTCACTCATACCTAAAATATACACACTCGCATAATTGCTAAAAAATAATTGCCTCAAATCATAATCTTTATTTATATGGCGCAGGAAAATGGCTTTTACATCGTCGTGAAGCTTTTATCTCAAGGACACCATGTACAACCTTCATTATGTTGTAAAGTTCGAATTGCTGTGCAGACGGTGTAATTTTCAACCTAACGTCTAAAAAGAATTATATCGTTAATAAGACATTGAAATGATGTTTACTTACTTGTTTGACATTTTGACCGGCTTGCCCAATTCAAGGCCCCTTTTTACCGACTCAGAATCAGTGTTTTCTTAGCAATAAATATAAATGAGCTAGCTCAAGTGCCGTTTCCTCCTAAACCGTCATAAAATCTGATTGATGCGAATGCACTTGAAGGTTGTACCACTTCCAACGCGGGAGTCAGGGCTTACTATGATCGGCGACGTATTTTAAACTGGCTGCTCACAAAAACTCTTTACTCATTCGCATAAATTGAATAATTTCTTTTGAAAATTAGTTTATTTATGTTAAGGTATACCACATAGAGATTCGTGGAAAATTGCAGAGCTGAAAGAAAGGTGAGAAATTGAATGGCTATTTTGATCTCAATTGACAAGTCAGTAGAATAAATGATTCAGCCCTTATCACCTGGTTTCGGTTTCCAACATTCTAAAGGTAGTAGATATATATACGTATTGGGGAAGACTGAAAAAACGTTTTTGTCCATAGAATAGCTTTATGTGAATATCGCCCTGTTACAACCAGTTGAAACTTAGTCGCAGAAATCCTTGTTTTGACGTTCTGATATATCAATTCACAGCTCGCTTCACAGACAGAACTCATAAATTTATGATGCCCTTTTTATCGTTAATTTGTCTCTGTTTCTTCTTAATAATATTACTATCATACACTTGTCCCCCCTGCATTTCTCAGTGGGATACAAAATGTTTAATTTAAGCTCAAGTTTCGCAAAGGAAAAACAACATTTTTGCTGCCGCACTAAAATGCTAGCAGTTACGTCCCAATTTATACATCGATTACAGTTGACTTCTACTTTTCAAGGAGAAAGACCCAGAGTAAAGCCTTTGAAGTATGAAAAAATTTGGACAAGTTTTGCGCCTAAATTATGAATGCCTTTCTGAACTGCTCTTCTCTATTGCGAGCAAAGAGTATTGCGCGAAATGCAATTTTGTCCGCCTTGTCAGTTCTAAACTTTCGAAACATGCAAAGTAAAAGTACCTCACAGCATTTTTCTTGTTGATCAACCTGAGCGGACATTTTAGATTGGTGCGGTGATAACTGCATGTTTGACGTTTGTGTTGGTTCAAATTTGCAACCGTGGATAAATATGCCTGGGTTTCTTTTAGACAAAATTAAAATCATTTTAGTTTTAAACGTCAGGGTTAGGGTTATAGATGCTAAAGCGCTTTTCGCTGTTTTCGTACAACTTTACAAAGCGAATAAACATGTTTGTGTGGTTTTGCGCTTTGTGCTTTCGATTGGCTCACAAATCGCGCATTTTAATTTATCCTGACCAACAGAAGCTTAATTCTCTTTTGTCAATCAAGTGTAAAACAAGGACTAATCAGTCTTGATTGGCATACAATCAAGGTGTCGGTGCTAACTTTGATTATGTTTCAGTGTTACAACTTTTTTAAGTTGCATGTATTAAAACCAACTCCAAGGTTATTATTCTGGCCAATCAATAACTCATGTAAATAACGCAGTGAACCAATCAGAACTTCTGAAACCTAAAGCCTAGAATTGGTAATGGTAATGTACTTTCAAGACATATGTTGTTAAAAGCACTTTACAGTTCAAGTCAAAAGTGAGGTTGTAAGTCAACAGTAAAATATGCTTGCATTCTCATTGAGATAAAGTAACAGTTTGATTTATCATCATCATCATCATATCATCAGTCTTCATCGAGGTATTTTCTCAATTCATGATTATTAAATTCATGAGCTATTAATGGTATACCAGTCCCTGATATCATAGAATGAATACAAAAAAACGTCGTTTGTGGAAGCGCTCTTCGAATGTCAGAGTGACATGCCTAGCTAACCCTCTGAGGAATGTTAAGCCTCCAAACATCAGCTTCACTAGTAGGGTCCTGGCTTCACAAACTCCTTACGCCGACGCGGTGCGACAGTTTTGTTGGTAACTAATAACCTGTTCCACTTAAAAATAGTCTATATGCGTGTATGACATGTATATACAAGACTGTATTGGTGGTATAGGCTGCACGCCTGTGTTGCAGGCTGGGAGAGGCGAGAGCCGAGGAAATGGAAAGCACACTTTGCATAGATATACTTTACGGCTGGTTCTCGACTGCCACTAACCTAATCCATTTGTCACCATGAACAGTACTGAATTTCTATTACGCGAAAACAAGAGAAAATCGATCTTCTTTTGACGAAAACAAATACAATTACAGCTGCTGTTCAATAGATTTGTGGATTTCAAACTGGCCCACGCATTATGAGCCCCTCATCATAATTTGCTCTAGTTTACAATCGTTGAAACCAAGTTGTATTGTATTAATCTCAGCACAGGAATATTTAACGTAAGAGAAGAAATGTGCAACCCCAACCTAACAGAGGCATCAACAACAGGAAAAATAACACTGCTACTATTGAACATCACAGCAGCTGACTGTGGCGGGAAACAGTTGAACAAAACTCTGTTACTTTAATAACGTGCACTGAACATTAGAATTTTTTCAAAGCATACGCCTATTTCATGTTTTGTTAAACTGAGAAAAACTGGAGAAAAAGAAGAAATGAATTTTCACTTTATCCAAGAATTCTTATGAGATTCTTTATTTCATCGTTTTAAACCATTATGCAACGAGTTTCTACTTATGTCAATAAGTTCCAGAGCAAAGAGCAAGACACACATGTAATGCAAACGAAAATCAAAGATGAAAAGCAAAAAAAGCAGGTAACGAACTGATCTCCAGCTTCTAAGGCCCCATTCACATTACGCCGGAGGAATTTGAAAACGGAGTTTTCACTCTAAATACAAATCAAATGTTTTCCGTCCACACTCCGCCGGAGGAATATAAAAACTCAGCAATTACCAGTCAGAGAAATCACTTGGTTATCGTGTTGTCATCGTTTTCGAAAAGCTCCGTTTTCAAAATGTTTTCCGTCCACACGAAAACGAAAATCTGCCATTTTTCAAGTTCCTCCGGTTTGAGGAGCGTTTTCGTGACGGATTAGTGCAGACGGTAGTCCTAACCGCAGAAATAAAACTGCGTTTTGAAATTTCTCCGGCGTAGTAAGGACACCGCCTTGCAATCTAGATTGTTTAAATTAAAGAGAATTTATTTATAGATCACAGATGCGTGGAATCCATAAGCTGCAGCTCAGTGTCGTCATCATCAAGATCCAATCGATTGTATCTTCCATTTCTGTTGTCAAGATGACTGACAGCTGTCAGTGCTTCTTTGGCTTTGTGAAACGATTCTCTCACATCTCTGCTGGTTCTGCTAAGCTGAAACGCCTCGTTTACCTTCTTCTTTATGTCTTCTTCCACCACAACGTGTAGTTTATCGTGGAATAACCTGCTGAGTATCTTTTTCTCGAGTTCGTTGAAGTCGTCACGGTTTGGAAGCGTATCATCCTCAAAACAGCATCTCCGAATGCAAACGAGGCCCAGCGAAAATAGAGTGGCCGCGATCAGGATGCCGAAACCAAGGATCTGGGACTGCATGTGCAGCTTAAGAACATTCCGCTCAGTGGGTTTCTGAGGAGTACAGATAACATAACATACTTTATTTCCTCACAATTAACATTAAAAATTACAGCTTTTTTATCTTTACCGTATACCTTTTCGGTTGATAAATATTAAAGGTAGAGTATGGGGGTCAAGTAAAAAGCGAGAACCACTGATTAGCGATGAAATAGGAGAAAAACATGTAGGCCTTCTGTTCTTACATTTTCCTGCATGTTAAATTAACTGACGTTACGAGTATTAGTTGTTCCTGTTTGCTTAGCAATCCACCGGTGGCGAATAAAATTCAAATCCATAACAAGCTTTTCCGTGAACACACTGATCGAGTCCACTTACATATGACCAGCTAATCACATCTACCTTTTCTTCTATCCCAACGTTTCGATATTTCAGCTTTCCATGGAAATATTTTCTTATCTGGGGATGTTCTAGGTTTAGTGTGTACACCTTAGGGCAGAGAAGATGCACTATATCAGACTACTGAAGTGCCAACTTATCAATAGCATGATCAGTCAAGGGCACATTTAGGAGGTGGAGTAGATTGGGTGGCTAACCACTCCCCCCCTTCTTTTAGAGACGCCAAAAAAAAAAAAGAGAAATGAAAAAGATTGTGTATATTATGACAGAATTAAAGACAAACACTCTGGACAGGCACTTCTTAGTAATTTCTAGTTTGTGGCAGTATTTGTTAGTATTTCTGGTGTAACAGTTTTAAATTAGATTCCAATTCTCAAATTGCAACGTCTTTGGGGCATGTCTCGTGGATTTTGCAACCCCAAGGTACCAGCCACTCCCTTTAAAAAATCCTGTATCCGCCCCTGTCAGTGTTTGTTCTTTCTTACCTGTGAGATAATCGTGTCTGGAATATTGCTGTAGCAAGTTGCACTAAACGAGCCTAAGCTTGAACACACGAGAAAGTCTCCGTGCAATAAGGCGATGGTAATGTACGCCATGGGTGGAAGAAATGGCTGAAAAAGCTTAGACAGCGACTTCATACGGTAATTACATCTCTCGTTGGCATGTTGTAGTCTACTCGTCTTGAGTATGGACTGCCAAAAGCCTTCACTCGTCATGAAACCGAGGCCCAAAAGGAAGAGGGCGGGGCCTATCATCATAACGAGGCTGTACATGAAATAATTTCTGCAGGGACATCTGTTGCGAGAAAACATGTTTAGTAATGCGTTAAATACATAAGTTTTGATATGCTTTGAAAAGCAATTATGATCCTGACCAATAAGAGCAGAGATTTATCTGCTCGCAAATCAAATGCATAACCTCATGCTAACTTGAGAATTTGATTTGGCGATATTTTCCGCGCTTTACTCAAGTCTACTATGCCACTTTGATTTATGTTGGGGTTATCGCTATTATAAACTGAGTGGAAAATTGCAGATTTTTAGTTATATGACAAGGGAGGTTTGGTTATTTTCGCAGCAGTAACTGAGTAAAGTTTTATTTTACACTTTCTTGGGGAAAGGAAATTGGGAGACTGTGATTCACATTCCGACGAAATAGCGAAATGCAATTTCGATTTTTTTCTTCAGAACCACTATACAAGCTCTAGAAAATGAATTCAATTTAAATATACACGTCAAATGTTTGGTCACGCGTCTTTCTTAAAAAATTAAAATTATTATGTCTATTTTTCACATGTGGCATTTGATCCACAAACAACTCATAAGAAGTCACATCGGAAATATTTTGTTTAATTCGTGTTATCATAACATGTCCACTTGGCGTGAATAAAGTAGTCAGCTTGAGTAACAAAATTAATTTGTTAAAAAAGGCAAAACTGAGAATCTAAAATTTTAGTTGATTCAATGACAAGACAAGGAAAAACAGGAAAACAAAATATGGACAAAAGATCCGTCACAAAGCTATTACGTATGTTCCCTTGAGTAGCAATCAATTATTAATCCACATGGATCGGTGGTTAGGACAAAACGCGACATGCAAAACTGATCACAAAAATCAAATTAAAGGACCAGCTGAAACCAACAGAAAACGAACTTTGATTTCTATGATATTCAGATGACTTTTGCGAAACTAGAGTCCATGCAGTTTCTAAGATAGATGTTGTTGCTCTGGACAGGATTCGGGGTCGACTTTTAGCCTCTTTTTCACTGTTCCGATGTAGGAAATAAATTCAATGTTCCTCGCTTGAAGCGGGGCCAGCTGTGAGATTTCTATTTGCTGAATTTCTTGTCTGAAACAAAATGGTATAAAACCAGTGGGGAGAAAACTATTTAAGCGTCCTATACAGATTTAAATTTTCAATTACTTTTAACTTTTGACTTGAATGATAAAGTTGTTCTCACTTGTATATTATTTATTTGCGCTTGGTCATTCACGAATGAAAGCAGAAATATCTTTCTTTTAGCGGGTGGGAAATTGAAAAACATGGTTCCGCACATTTAAACGCAATCATGTAAGGTGGGACCATCTTACATCACCGGGTAACAGGCCGAGGAAGTTATTATTCATAAAAAAATAGGCCGCTTACCTGAGCAATTGTGTTCTTATGAATTCCTCAAATCCATAAACTATCACAAGGATGATTGAATTTTTAATAGGTCCTTTTGAGTGTTTGAAGCGCCTTCCAAGAACTTCCAGCAAGTTTGCCATTATGGCTTTCACCTTGAACCAAGACGTCGATGCTTTCGTAGGGATATCAACTGGCGAGGCTGACCTATAACT